>Ga0123339_10001864_pt1 | contig 14444 bp, 9 predicted proteins | sample lystaG_FD_89956 | JGI IMG/M metagenome (GOLD analysis project Ga0123339, IMG submission 89956) | Glacier valley bacterial and archeal communities from Borup Fiord, Nunavut, Canada, to study Microbial Dark Matter (Phase II) -... | ecosystem: Environmental > Aquatic > Freshwater > Ice > Glacier ... | reverse complement strand
TCGGCGTCACCCTCTCCCACGAGGACGGTCTGCTCGCCGTTTCGAATGGGGCGGAGTCATCTCGGACCCGGCGAGACGACGGCAAATGGGTTGTTCAGTTCAACGACACGATGGTGATGTCGACGTACCTCGTGGCGTTCGTCGTCGGGCCGCTCGAAGCATCCGACCCGGTCGATGTCAACGGCACGCCGATGCGCCTAATCCACGTTCCCGGCAAAGGCCATCTCACTGGCTTCGGCCTCGAGGTCGGCGCCTTCGCACTCGGCTGGTTCGAGGAGTACTACGGGATCAGATACCCAGCGGAAAAAGTCGATCTGCTGGCGCTTCCCGACTTCGCCGCCGGGGCGATGGAGAACCTCGGCTGCATCACATTCCGCGAAAACCTGCTGCTACTCGATCCGGCGACATCGACGCAGGGCGAGCAGCAGAACGTCGCCGACGTCGTCAGTCACGAACTTGCCCACATGTGGTTCGGTGATCTCGTGACGATGCGCTGGTGGAACGGAATCTGGTTGAACGAGGCGTTCGCGACGTTCATGGAAGTCGAGGCGTGCGACGTATTCCGTCCGAGTTGGAAGCGTTGGGAGTTTTTCTCGATGGAGCGCAGCGCAGCGTTCGACGTCGATTCACTCGACTCCACCCGCTCGGTCGAGTTCGAGGTGCGGTCTCCTGAGGAGTCAGAGGGGATGTTCGACGTCCTGACCTATCAGAAGGGTGGCGCGCTGCTGAGGATGTTGCAGCAGTACCTCGGTGCCGAGCGCTTCCGTGACGGCGTCCGTCTGTATCTGAACAAGCATTCCTACGCCAATACCGACACGAGCGACCTGTGGGATGCCATCGAGGAATCCTCCGGAGAGCCGATCCGCACGATGATGGACAGCTGGATCTGGCAGCCTGGCTATCCGCTGATCTCCGCCTCCGTCGTTGGGACGAAACTCGCAATCCGCCAGGAACGTTTTGCCTTCGCCGGCGATGAAGCTGCTCGTTCCGAGGCATCGATCCTCGCTCCAATATGGCTCGTTCCCGTCCATCTGCAGTTGACGTCAGCCGCCGGCGCGGTCATGTCGCACAAGGTGCTGCTGGACTCCGACGAGACCACGGTCGAACTCGGGGCTGCTGACACCACCGTCGTCGTCAACGCCGGCGGTCACGGCTTCTATCGGACGAACTACGACGGCCCGCTGAGGTCGCGGCTCGTCGGCGAAGCACTCCGCGCACTCGCCCCGATCGAGCGCTACAACCTCGTCGACGACGCATGGGCCGCCGTTGTCGCCGGGCGCCTGACCGCATCCGAATTCCTCGGTTTTGCCGAGGGCTTCGCCGATGAGGACGACCTCTACGTCTGGCAGGCAATCGCCGTCGGGCTGCGCGGAGTCGGGCGTCTGCTCGACGACGACAGCCGTCCGGCGTTCCAGGCGCGGATCGTGGCACTCGCCCAACCCGGCCTCGATCGACTGGGTTGGGAGCCGACCGATATCGAGGACGAACTGGCCAGCAAACTGCGGGGCCTGCTGGTCAGCGTGGTCGCAGTGCTCGGTAACAACAAGGCTGCCCAGGCGCGTTCGCGAGCGTTGTTCGAACAGGCGTTCATCGATCCGACATCCGTGAACCCGGAGCTCGTGTCGGCAACGACGATGGTCGTCGCTTCGACGGGCGACGCCCGCGACTTCGACCGCTTCGTCGATCGTTTCCGCAACGGTGCGACACCGCAGGAACAGCTGCGCTACCTGATGGCGCTCGGCGAATTCGACGACGCCGAACTGATCCAACGTGCCTGCGAGTTCGCGCTCTCGGCTGAGGTCAAGACGCAGAACGCCCCATTCCTGCTGAACCGCGCGATCGCCAACCGCACCCACGGAGCGCTGGCGTGGAGGTTCGTGCGCGAGCACTGGACGCAGATGAACAACGAATTCCCGTCGAACACCATCGTACGAATGGTCGATCCGGTCAAGCTGCTGAACGGCCCGACAGACGTCGCCGACGTCGGTGCCTTCTTCATCGAGCACCCGATCCCGCAGGGTGCCAAGACGCTGAGTCAGATCCTCGAACGCCAACGAGTCAACGCTGCGCTGCGGGCACGCAACAGCGATGAACTGGCGGAAGCGCTGCGATCGTGAAGCGGCCAATCGAGGTCTTCTCGGTCGGCATCGACTTCATCCAGGTGGTGTTCCGACGTCGTGGCGATCACATGCTCAGACTCGGTGAGCAGACAATCCCGGTCTCCGGACCGCTTGCCGTTGCGACGTTCACGGATCTCTCGCCTGCGACGAACTATTCGATCAGTGTCGGCGGTCGACGCAGCGCAACGGCGCGAACGTTGGTACGACCGCCAGGTGAGCTACTGGCCCGCGTCGCCACGGTCTCGGACACCCACATTGGCGAGATCGGATTCCTCCATTGGCCGAGGCTCTGGTCGCAGCCGAACCGAACTCGTTTCGATGACGCCCATCCCGTTTGGGCGCTGCGCGCTGCTGCCGACGAAATCCGCGCATGGTCACCGGACGCCGTCGCCGTCAAAGGGGACGTCTCGCACCGTGACTCGGCAGCAGAGTTTCGCCTGGCGATCTCCATCCTGCAGACGATCGGGGCGCCGTTGCTCGCCGGACAGGGCAATCACGACGGTGGCAACCATCGCGGCTGCGACGCCGTGGCAGTGGCAGCCGAACTCGGCATGCAGTTCGACCAAGGCGTCGTGCGCCACGATGTTCGAGGCGCCGCAGTGCTGATGGTCGAATCAACCATCGCCGGGAGGAGCAGCGGATCGATTGCATCCCACACGACGAAGGCGCGGGCGGCGATCGATCCGGCGATTCCGACCCTCGTCTTCATGCATCATCAGCTCATGCGCTGGCCGTTTGCCACCTACTTTCCGGTTGGCGTACCCAAACCCGAAGCCGACGAATTCCTTCGTCAGATCGGATCGGTCAGCAAACGGATCCTCGTCTCCTCCGGCCATTCGCACCGCAACCGGTCACGCCGCTTCGAAGGCATCCCGGTCACCGAAGTCGGCTCGACGAAGGACTTTCCCGGCGTTTGGGCAGGCTACGAGGTCTATGAAGGAGGGGTCGTGCAATCGCTCCGCCGTATCGCTGATCCGCGTGTTCTGACGTGGACGGAATCGACGAGGAAGTCGATGGCCAGAGCCTGGGGTTTCTGGTCGCCTGGACGACTCAAGGACCGGTGCTTCACGCATCCCTGGTAGCGGTCGGGCAGCCGGACCACCTATGCCGGACTGAGCTGGACGTCGGTCGCCTTGACCGTCGCCCACACCTGGGAACCGACGTGCACGTCGAGCGCATCGATCGCTTCAGCGGTCACTTCAGCCACCAACTGGATCGTCCCGCCGAGTCTGACCCTTGCTCGCGAACCCTGGATGTCGAGTTCGACGACATCGCACCCCCAGACGTTTCGCGGGCTGCCCGTCGGCATCGTCCCGTAGAGCGAAACTGCCTGCGGGCGCACGGTGACGACTGCCGGACCGTCAGCTTGATCGTGGTCGGCGGCGCTGATCGCCACGCCGTCGTTGGAAGTGAATCGGCCAGCGTTGACGACGCCTTCGATGAGGTTGACGCCGACGAGTTCGGCGACGTACCTGTTCGCCGGTCGGACAGCGAGTTCGGCGAGCGACCCCTGCTGCACCATCCGTCCGGCATCGAGCACCAGGACCGTGTCCGCCAACGCGAAGGCGTCGACGGGGTCGTGGGTGACGATGACCGACACTCCCTCGAACTGCTGCAGGCGCTCGCGCAGTTCACGCCGCACGCTGACGCGCGTCCCCGCATCCAGTGCGGCCAACGGTTCGTCGAGCAGCAGCAACTTCGGCTTCGTCGCCAGTGCACGCACCAACGCGACCCGTTGAGCCTGGCCCCCTGACAGTGCTCCGATCGAACTGGCAGCCATCGACTCGAGCCCGACATCGGCGAGTAGTTGCATCGCTGTCCGACGGGACTCACGCTTGGAACCTCCGGCGGCCCGCAGTCCGAAAGCGACGTTGTCGGCGACATCGAGATGAGCAAACAGGAGATAGTCCTGGAACATCATCCCGACGGCTCTGGAATTCGGTTCGACGAAGGCGCGACTGCTCGGCCTGTCCAACACCCGGCCGTCCTGGGTGATGCAACCATCGTCGAGTTCGAGTAGCCCGGCCAGGCACCGCAGCACCGTCGACTTGCCGGCGCCGTTCGGGCCGAGCAGCGCCACCTTTGCGCCGTCAGCCAACTGCAACTCGACGTCGAGCTGCAACGTGCCGATCCGCTTGACGAGATGTGCCTCGACGCTCATCGATCTCGTCCGATCGCCGTTCCGAGCCAACGATCGCGTAGCGACACCAGCACGATGAACGAGACGGCGATCAGCACCAGCGCCATGACGATTGCCTGTTTAGGGTCGGTGTCGAGCTGCAGGTAGACCTCAAGCGGCAGCGTGCGGGTCGTGCCGGGAAAGCTGCCGGCGAAGGTGATCGTCGCCCCGAACTCACCGAGCGCTCTCGCCCAGGCAAGCACCGCTCCGGCGATCAAGGCCGGACGGATCGAAGGCAGCGTGATCCGCCGCATCACATACCAGCGTGAGGCACCGAGCGTCCGGGCGGCATCCTCGAAGCGCTGGTCGAGTTGACGGAGTGCACCCTCGACGGTGATCACCAGGAACGGCATGGCGACGAACGTCTGGGCGACGATCACCCCGGCCGTCGTAAACGGCAGGCGGATGCCGAACCAACGCAGCAGGTATTGACCGACGAGGCCCCGCCGGCCGAGTGCATACAGCAGGGCAATACCACCGACGACCGGCGGCACGACCATCGACAGGGTGCACAGGGCGCGAACGATCGACCTGCCAGGGAACTCGATGCGGGCCAGCATCCAGGCGAGCGGGACGCCGAAGACGATCGAAAGACCAGTCGCCCACAGCGAGCAGATGATCGACAACTTGAGCGCTGTCGGAGCTTCGCCCGTGCTCAACACCATCCACAGGCTGTTCCACGGTGCCCTCCATAGCAGGCCGGCCAGCGGCAGCACGAAGAAAATGATGGCGACTGAACCGAGCACCGGGATCACCAGTGGAACGTTGCGCCTGCGCCTCGAACTCGACCTGGACCGGGAGCTTGTGGACACCGCTCACAAGATAGTCAGTTCGTAACCAGTTCGACCTCACGACGTGATCACAGCTGCCGGGCTCTCGATGGTGATACGCACCACCGGATCGGGCCAGACTGACACTGATGACTCGCCTGTTCGTTGCCGCCGACGACCGCACCGGTGCCCTCGAAACCGCAGGGATGTGCGCCGACGCCGGCTGCGGCGAAGCAGTTGCCGGCAGTGCGGCTGCGCTCGCCCGCATCGGACTGGCGGAATTGCTCGGATACGAAACAGTCGTCGTCGACGTCGGCTCACGCCACCTCGCTCCGGCCGTGGCGGCGGTACGGGCAGGGGACACCGCTGGGCTGGTGACCGCCGAGCGGCTCGCGTACAAGATCGACTCGACGTTGCGTGGCAACTGGGCTGTCGAGCTCGTCGCCAGATGGAGCAGCAGCGGACAACGGATCCTGCTCGTCCCTGCGTTTCCAGATGTCGGGCGAACATGCGTCGACGGCGTCGTGCTGGAACACGGGCAGCCCGTCGCAGCAGGACATGCCGGAACTGATCCGCTCGCCCCGATCCACTCCAGCCGACCCGCTGATCATCTCGCTCTCGCCGGCGCGCCGGCGGTGGCGTACTGCGCCGACAGCGTCGCTACTGAGGCGTGGTTGCGAGGTAGCGGCGAACCGTTCGCAGTATGCGATGCAACGACCCACGACGACCTTGCCTCGATCGGTCGGATGTGGGCGGCTTTCGGGCCGCACGTATTGCTCGCCGGCACGGCCGCAACCATCGCCGCTGGCGCCCGAGCACTCGACGGCAACGTCACTGACAACAACATTGACGAACCCCCCGACGAGCGGTCCATCGACCGTTTGTTCGCCGGACCGGCGTTGGTCGGGCGGGCGTTGGTCGGGGCTGGCGAACACGTCCGACGGGTTCGAGGCGAGTGGCACCGGCAAGGCGCAGCGCTGGTGATCTGCGGAAGCCTCAACGCCGTATCGCGTCGCCAGATCGAGGAACTGGTCGCCGACGGTGCCGTCGCCGCCGTCATCGACTTCGATCAACCCGCTGGGCCGGGCCAACCCGCCAACGCCGTGCCTCCCGACACCGATCTGCGGTTGGTCATCGCCGCGCTGACTGGTGGTGGAATCGCCGTGCTCACGACGACCGACAGCAGGCAGCGGGACGGGAGTGGCGCCAGCGTCGTCGATCGGCTCGTCGACGGCATTGCGCACGCTCGCCAACTCGGCCGTCTCGGCTGGGAGCTTGCCGAGTCACTGCGCGTGCCGACGATTGTCGTGATCGGTGGGGACACGGCCGAGGCGGTCATCGGCGACCAGGCACTCGTCGTCTCTGGCACCATCGCCGTCGGTGCGCCGCTGAGTGCGTTCCACGGATCAGCAACCCCGGCCATCATCACCAAGGCCGGCGGGTTCGGGCATCCGCTGACACTCGTCGAGCTACTCGATCACTCGCCTCAGCCTCCGCGATAGCGGCGGCGAATCCACCTGTCGCTCCGGGTCGGATTAATGCGACACTGATGTAATGCCAGCAGCAGAGGGATTCCGATACGACGTACGCGCCCAGGGACACGTCGTGATCTTCCACCACGGCCGTATGGCGACGACATTGCGCGGGAAGCGGGCCGAGGAGTTCATGACCGACCTGGTGGCAGGCGACGCCCAGGAGTTGATGGCGCGTGTCACCGGTAACTACAAGCACGGCAACGAGCGCGCCGCAGCAACTCATCCGCGCAACCGCCACTGATCGTCCGATCGATGACACCGATGGCGATCACGATGGGCGACTCGTCCGGCGTCGGCCCGGAAATCGTGCTACGGCGTTTCGTCGAGGTCGGCTTGTCGAACTGCGTCGTCTACGGCGACGCGGCCATCCTCCGCCACGGCGCCTCCCTGCTCGGACTCGACCTGACGATCAACGTCGTCGCCGCAAAGGATCCGCTGGTACTTCGGCCCGAGAGCTGCGACAACTGGCGGCTGGATGGACTCAGTTCCGGTTCCGGGGTGATGAACGTCGTCGATGCCGGCCTGCTGCGAGCTGAGGACCACCGGCCCGGGGTGCTCGACGGTGCGTCCGGCGCGGCGGCCAGGCGGTATGTCGAAATGGCGACACTCGACGCGCTCGCCGGCCTCAACGCAGGCCTGGTGACGATGCCGATGAACAAGGAGGCGACGCAACTGTCAGACCCGACATTCGTCGGGCATACCGAGTTCATCGCTCAACTGTGCGGCGTGTCGGGCGTGACGATGATGTTGACCAACGGGCCGTTGGCAGTGACACACGTCAGTACCCACTGCTCGCTCAACGAGGCAATCCGACGGGTCCGCGCCGACCGCGTCCTGCAGGTCGTCGAGCTGACGAACACTACATTGTCGAGGTTCATCGAACGTCCGCGTATCGCCGTATGCGGCCTCAATCCCCACGCCGGAGAGCATGGCCTGTTCGGCAACGAGGACATCGAGCACATCGCTCCGGCGATCGCTCAAGCCGTCGACGCCGGCATCGACGCCAGCGGTCCGCATCCCGCCGACACCGTCTTCTACCAGGCAGTTCACCGCAACCGCTACGACGCGATCGTCTGCATGTACCACGACCAGGGTCACGGCCCGATGAAGCTGCTGGCGTTCGACACCGGTGTCAACGTCACCCTTGGGCTGCCGATCATCCGCACATCCGTCGACCATGGCACCGCATTCGACATCGCCTGGAAAGGCGAAGCGTTCACCGACTCGCTGGACCACGCCCTCGCCTACGCCTGGAAACTCGCCAGCTCGAACTGAGCGCCTGAACGACCCGAGTATCACCGGTCCGCCGGAGTATGTGCGGTCCGCTCACCGCACCGCACATACTCGCCCGGACCAGACGTACTCGCCCGGACCAGACGTACTCGCCGGACCAGACGTACTCGGGTTAGCGCGCGGACGTCGAACGGGCCGCATCGGCAAGTATCTGCTGGCTGGCGAAGCGGCCGGGAGCACCCATCACGCAGCCGCCAGGGTGGGTGCCGGAGCCGCACTGGTAGTAGCCGTCGATCGGCGTGCGGTACTGGTTCCAGCCGGGCGCTGGGCGGAAGAAGAACATCTGCGGTGCGAGGAATTCACCGGCGAAAATGTTGCCCTCCGACAGGCCGACGACCCGTTCGATGTCGAGCGGGGTGACGATCTCGCGGTGCAGTACGAGGCTCTTGAAGCCCGGGAAGAACGACTCGATCGTGTCCTCGACGACATCACCGAAACCTTCACGTTCGACGTCCCAGTCGCCGTTCTTCAACTCGTACGGGGCGTACTGCACGAAGCACGACATCACATGTTTGCCTGGCGGTGCCATATCGGGATCGACGGTCGACTGGATGCAGGCGTCGATGTACGGACGCTTGCTGTACCACCCGTACTTGGCGTCGTCGTAGGCGTGTTCGAGGTAGTCCATCGTCGGGCCGATGTTGACGAAGCCGCGGTAGTGGTCGACGCGGCCTGGCAGCGCCGGGTGCGAGGGCAGACCGTCGAGCGCGAAGTTGACCTTTGCCGACGTGCCTTGAAAGCGGAATCGGCGGATGTTATCGACCAGTTCGGTCGGCAGTTCACGGGGGTCGACAAGTTGCGTGAACGTGCGGCGAGGGTCGAGCGAACTGACGACGACAGCGGCGTTGAGCTCGGTCCCATCGACCAGCGCAACGCCTGTCGTCCTGCCGTTGGAGATGATCACGTGATCGACCGCCGTGTCGAGGACGATCTCTGCGCCGAAGGCCTGCGCGGCGCGGGCGAGCACCTGGGTAAATCCGCCGTTACCACCCTTGTGGAACCCCCAACTGCCGAACGATCCGTCGATCTCGCCGAGCTTGTGGAACAGCAGCACGAGGCCGGAACCCTGCGATCGCGGCCCGACCTTGCTGCCGATGATTCCCGACGATGCAAGCGTCGCCTTGACGATATCACTCTCGAAATAGTCGTCGAGGAAGTCCGCTGCGCTGCCGGTCAGCAATCGGACGCAGTTGTGCAGCACCCTCGGTTGCAGCCCCTTCAGATGTCGGGCGAGGTCGGCGAGTTGCAGCAGGTCGTCCGGCCCGTTGCCGAAGAGGTTCGGCGGGATCGAGTCCATCAACGGCTTCATCGCCTGGCAGATCTGGTGCATGTCGTGGTCGAACTGGTCCATCGCATCGGCGTCGTGCCTGGAGTGCCTGGCGATCTCGTGGATGTTCTCGTCGCGATCGGACCCCTGCCACAGATAGTCGCCGTCCTCCATCGGTGCGAACGACGACGACATCTGGATCGGCATGAACCCGTGCTTCACGAGGTGCAGTTCGTGGATGATCTCCGGGCGCAGCAGGCTGAGCGCGTAGGAGAACGTGGTGAAATGGAATCCGGGATAGAGCTCCTCGGTGATCGCCGCGCCGCCGACCAGATGGCGACGCTCGATGATCAGCGTCTTCATCCCGGCCTTGGCGAGATAGGCGCCGTTGACGAGGCCGTTGTGGCCCCCGCCGATCACGATGGCGTCGTAGGTGCGGCTGGTCGACATGGCAGTCACGAGGTCTTTCTGGCGGGGTTGAACAGGGCGGTCTTGGCGACATGCGTCGTCACGGTGCGGTAGCGGTGGTGGATCGTCGCTTCGAGGTGCACTCGGGAGCCGACGGACGACAGGTGCGGGCGGACACGCCCGATGGCGATGTGGCGTTGGAGGATCGGCGAGTACATCATGCTGGTGGTGTAACCGACGTGGACTCCGTCGTCGTCGTAGAGCATGATCTCGCTGGTCACCGGGGTGATGTCCTTCGGCGGGATCAGCCCCTCGGTCTGATAGACCCGGTTCCAGTCCTGCCAGTCGACGACGAGCCCGACGGTCTTCCAGCGTGAGGTCCTGTCGCGAATCTCCCGTTCGATCGCCGTGCGCCCGATGAACCGGCGGTCGCTGTTGGCCAGCCCGTTGAACATCCAACCGAAGCCGAGTTCCAGCGGGGTCGAACTGTCGTGATCGGACAGCGCGAACCGGCTCGAATGGAAGTCAGCCCCGATCAGGATCAGGCCCGCTTCGATACGCGTCATCACCAGTACGTTCTGTCCGGCGGGAAGCACGCCGAGGTCCTTGCCGGCTCCGGCGATCAGATCCCACAGCGCTGAACCGTCGTGTGGCGCGACCCACACCTCGAAGCCGAGGTCACCGGTGTAGCCGGTTCGTGACACCATCGCCGGGACGTCGCCGAACTTGACCTGTGTGTGCTCGAAGAACTTGAGATCGGCGACCTCCGGCGCGAGCGAAGCGAGCAACATCCGGGCGCGGGGCCCCTGTACGGCGAGCGCACCGAGGTTCGCCGATATGTCCTCGATCGACACTCGCAGCGTGCCGACGAGCGCTTTGAAATAGGCAAAGTTCGGCTCGGCGGACGTGAGCATATAGTCGTCGGCCGAAGTGCGGAACACGACACCGTCCTCGACGACGAAGCCACGGTCGTCGCACCAGCACGTGTACTGCGCCTGACCGTTGTGGCATTGGCGGATGTCCCTGGCGAGGACACCGGCGAGGAAGCGCTCGGCATCGGCACCGGTGAGGCGGTACTTGTACAGCGGTGACGTGTCGAACAGCGCTGCACTGTTTCGCACAGCGAAGTACTCGATCTTGTCATTCATCTGGAACTTCCGGGGCACGAGATAACCGGACCAGTGCGACCACAGGCCGGTCTCGTTGAGCGGGGCCAGTCGTTCGTAGAACGGTGTGGTCTTGAACATCGAACCCCAGCATCTCGTCGGGACAGCTCACGCAGCCATCGGGCACTTCACTCTAGCCAAGCGGCTGAAATGGCCGCCATGGACCGGCGGCGATCGTCATTCTGTGGAACGGCGCTGCCGAAGCGAGTGCGTTATTCGCAGGAATCGGCGCGGCTGATTCCGGAAGACTGCTGCAATGGCCAGGAATTCGCCGCAGGCGACTTCTCGATTCCGCGCCCTCGCGGAACTACTGCGGCCCGACGCTCGCCGTTGGGCCGGCCTCGGCATGCTCGTGACCTTCACCTCGGCGCTGACGCTCGCAGGCCCGCTCGTCGTCAGGAAAATCGTCGACCTGGCAACCACTGGAACCACCGCTGTCGCACTGACACGGTTGGCATTCGTCTTCCTGTTCATCGCCATCGCCACACAGATCCTCTCGGTCGTCGTGTCATGGTTCGCCACTGTCTCGGCATGGCACACGACGAACCAGATCCGCCTCGACATGGCGCGCCACGTACTCGGCCTGGACCACGAGTTCCACCGCACGCACACGCCCGGTGAGCTGATCCAGCGAGTCGATGGCGACGTCACATCGGTCTCCGACTTCCTCGGCAAGGTCGTGCCGAGAGCCGTCGGCGCAGTGGTCCTGGTATTCGGGATGATCGTCGTGCTGCTGTTCGTCGACTGGCGCCTCGCCGCCGGCATGGCGATCTACATGCTCGCTGCAGGTGCGGTCGTCGTCCACAGCCGCCATCGGGCCGTCGGGGAATCGGCGGAGGAAATGGGTGCATATGCCCGGCTCTACGGCGGGATCGAGGAACGCCTGACGGCGTCGGAGGACCTTCGTTCCAACGGTGCCGGTGCACACGCCATGTGGCGATTTGTCGAGGACAGTGCGGCAGCGATGAAGTCGGCCGTCAAACGCGAGCGGGCGTTCCTGCGGACGTGGTGGGCGGTGCAGACGTCGGTCGCCACGGGCGCGGCGCTCTCGCTGGCACTCAGCGCAGCGTTGGTTGCCGCTGGCGTGATCTCGGTCGGAACGGCGTTCCTGCTGTTCCAGTACCTGCTGTTGCTCGAGCGCCCGCTCGAAGATCTCGTGCAACAGCTCGAAACCGTGCAGAAGGCCAACGGAGCAATGGTCAGAGTGATCGACCTGCTGGCCGTCGAGGCGACGATCCTCGATACTGGTACGACGACACCGCCCGCCGGCGCGCTGGCGATCTCTTTCGACCACGTGTCCTTCGACTACGGCGACGGCGATCCTGTGCTCTCCGACGTCGATGCAGTCATTGCCGCCGGGCGGTCCGTCGGCATCGTCGGGCGAACCGGCAGCGGTAAGACGACGCTCTCGCGGCTGCTGCTCAGACTGGTCGAGGCGGCGTCCGGCACAGTCGTGCTGAACGGTGTCCCGATCGCCGATATCCCGATGGACGTGCTGCGCCGACGAGTTGCCTTGATCCCGCAGGAGGTCGAATTGGTGGCTGGATCGATCCGTGACAACGTCACCCTGTTCGACCCCGCGCCGAGCGACGAAGCGGTGTGCACCGCACTCCGGCTCGCCGGCCTCGCACCACTCGCCGACGGCGACATCCACCGCCCGCTCGGCTCCGGCGGCGCAGGCCTGTCGGCTGGCGAGGCGCAGTTGCTGGCGCTCGCCCGCGTGTGGCTGCGCGACCCCGACCTCGTGGTGCTCGACGAGGCGACGGCCCGCGTCGATCCGGTCACCGAGGTCCGCCTCGAAACAGCGGTTCGTCAACTGATGTCCGGCCGCACGACCGTGATCATCGCCCATCGCCTGTCGACGCTTCGTCACGTCGACGAGATCATCGTGATGGAGCACGGCAGGATCGTCGAACACGGCGATCGGGCGACGCTGACCGGACTCGACGGCGGTCGCTTCCGCCGCCTGTTGTCGCTGGCGCTCGATACCGACGAAACTCCCGATCTCGAAACTCCCGATCTCGAAACTCCCGCTCTCGAAATTCCTGATCTCGAAATTCCTGAGATCCACGAGCCGACGGTGACGCCATGAACGTCTGGAAGCTCGCGTGGCGGGTGAGCCAGCACGAGCCGAGATCGTTCTGGCTCGGATGGGGTTTCTTCGTACTCTTCTTCACCTTCCCCGTCGCCAACGGCTGGCTGCTCGGGCGCGGCTTCCAGGCGATCTCCGACGGTCACACGGCGACCGTCTACTGGCTCGCGGCGCTGCTGATCGTCTGTGAGACGCTGCGGATGACGACGATCCACATCGGTGCCATCACCTGGACACAGGCGTGGGTGCACATGCAGAGCCTCGTCAGGGCGAACATGCTGGCTGCGCAGATGGCGAGCGGCGGGCTCGAAGCGGGCCAGCCGGTCGGATCTGCCGGTGAGGCGCTGACCCATTTCCGTGACGACACGGATGACGTGACGCAGTTCATCGACGGACTCGTCGATGTGTCCGCCGGCATCGTCTTCACCGTGCTCGCCGGCTTCGTGCTCGGCAGCGCCAACGGCGGAGCAGCTGCCGTCCTGGTGATCCCGCTCGCCGGTGTCGCCATGGCAACACGGACACTCGATCAGCGGATCAAGCGGTACCGCAGCGCCGATCGGTTGGCGACCGCAGCTGTCAGCGGGCTCGTCGGCGACCTGATGGCATCGGCCACGACGATCAAGGTGAACAACGCCATCGAGCCGTCGATCGCGACCCTACGATCGCTCGTCGATAAACGTCGTGAGACCGCGGTACGCGACCGCGTGCTCGACGAGGGCGTGCAGTCCTTCAGCCAAGGTGCTGCCGATGTCGGCCTCGGCCTCGTCCTCCTCGTCAGCGCCGGCGCGATGGCCTCGGGGAAGTTCGATGTCGGACAACTCGCCGTGTTCACCGCCTACCTCGGTTGGCTGAGTTTCCTGCCGCGAATGGTCGGGCGGGTGCTCGCCAGACGCAAACAGGCAGGCGTCGCCGTCGAACGGATGCGCTTCCTCGTCGCCGACGACCTGGCGTCCAACGTCGTCACCACCCGACCGCTGCCGATCGGGCACAAACAGGCCCGGCATCGTCCACACACTCATCGGCCTGATCGGGCGCCGCTGCGCACGTTCGCCGTACGCAACCTGTCGGCAGCGTTCGACGGCTCGGTCGTCGTGCACGACATCAGTTTCGCCATCGAGCGCGGCAGCTTCACCGTCATCACCGGCCCAATCGGGTCGGGGAAGACGACCCTGCTGCGAGCGATGCTCGGCCTCGCCCACCAGGCCGAAGTGACCGGCGAGGTGTTGTGGAACGATCGCCGGCTACTCGACCGCCAAGCGTTCCTCGTGCCGCCGAACTGTTCGTTCCTACCGCAGGTACCGCAGTTGATCTCCGACTCGGTCGCCGACAACATCGTCCTCGGCAGGATCAACGGTCAGGCCGATCAGACCCGCCTGGCGGTCGCACTCGAACTCGCGGCGATCATCGAGGACATTGCGGCGATGCCCGACGGAACCGACACGCTCATCGGCCCGCGCGGGCTTCGACTTTCGGGTGGACAACGCCAGCGGGTTGCCGCGGCGCGGGCCCTCGTCCACGCCCCGGAACTGATCATCCTCGACGACGTGTCGAGCGCCCTCGACGTCGAGACGGAACTGCAACTGTGGTCGAATCTCGCCGCCGCCGGCATGACGG
>Ga0123339_10001863_pt1 | contig 14446 bp, 13 predicted proteins | sample lystaG_FD_89956 | JGI IMG/M metagenome (GOLD analysis project Ga0123339, IMG submission 89956) | Glacier valley bacterial and archeal communities from Borup Fiord, Nunavut, Canada, to study Microbial Dark Matter (Phase II) -... | ecosystem: Environmental > Aquatic > Freshwater > Ice > Glacier ... | reverse complement strand
CGGCATTGCGGACGATGTGGCGGCGGGGCGGTTGGCGGCGGACGCGGTGGACGCGGACGCGATCGAGGCACGGCTCGACACGGCAGGCCTGCCACCGCCCGATCTGGTGGTGCGGACCTCGGGCGAGCAGCGGCTGAGCAATTTCCTGCTGTGGCAGGCGGCGTATGCGGAGCTGGTATTCGTCGACACGCTTTGGCCCGATTTTGACGGCGCGGCGCTGGGGCGCGCGGTGGACGCGTACCGGGTGCGGGAGCGGCGCTTTGGGGGGCGTTGAAGTGGCCGAAGTGCAAGTTCTGCCCCTCTCCAACCTTGCAGTGCGCATCTTGGTCGGAGGGGCTTTGGCTACAGCCGCTGGAGTTGCTTCACAAATGGGAGGTTGGGTTTTCGCAGGGTTCGTAGCGCTAGCAACCGTGGTGGCCTTCAACGAATGGATTTACCTTCGTTCTATCGTGGGGCGCGGGCGCACCTGGGCTTTCATCGTTTTGCTTGCTGCTCTGGGTTACGCGTTGTGCATCGATCCGATCCACCTTGTGCCTAATCGTCAATGGATGCTGCTGCTGATCGTTCCGGCGGCAGTGCAGTTCATGCTTACGCCGAAATACGTCGCCGCGTGGGACATATTTGGCAGGAGCGAGCAGGCGCTCCAGGTAGCCAAGTCGATTACGCAGGGGCTGTTCATTGTTGCGACGCCAGCCATTGCACTGCTGATTTTGCGGCAGGGAGCTGATGGCCTGCTTTGGGTATTCTTCACTTTCGCGATCGTCTGGTCCGCCGACATTGCCGCCTATGCGGTCGGGCGTACTGTGGGCGGTCCTAAGCTGTGGCCTGCGATCAGTCCGAACAAGACGTGGGCGGGGTTCGTGGGGGCATGCGTCGCGGCGTGCGGGGCGGCGGTGGCGGTTGCGCCCTATGTACATGTCGCGCCGGTGCGCGCGGCCATCGCGGGCCTGCTGCTGGGCGCGCTCGCGCAGGGGGGGGATTTGTTCGAGAGCGCCCTCAAGCGCCGCGCGGGGGTGAAGGATTCGGGCACGTTGTTGCCGGGGCACGGCGGCGTGCTCGATCGGCTGGACAGTCTGATCCCGGTCGCGCCGGCGGTGGCGGGGGCGGTGGCTTTGGGGTGGTTGTGATGAACGGACCTGCCACCCTCTCCCGCGAACGCGGGAGAGGGACAGCCGCGCAGCGGCAGGGTGAGGGAGGGGGCCTGCGCGGCGAGCGCGCGCCCTCCCTCACCCTCGCTCGGCTGCGCCTCGCATGCCCCTCTCCCGCGTTCGCGGGAGAGGGGGGGTGTGTGCGCCTGTGAAAACGCTCGCCATCCTCGGCGCGACCGGCTCGGTCGGCCGCTCGACGCTCGATCTGGTCGAGCGCGAGCCCGGACGCTGGCGCGTGCGCGCACTCAGCGCGGACACCAGCGCGCGCGAACTCGCCGCGCAGGCCATCCGCACGCGCGCAGAAATCGCGGTGGTCGCCGACGAAAGCGCCTATGCGGACCTCAAGGACGCGCTCAACGGCTCCGGCATCGAGGCGGCCGCTGGCGCGCAGGCGCTCGCCGATGCGGCGGACGCGGATATCGTCATGGCCGCCATCGTCGGCGCGGCAGGGCTTCGGCCGACGCTCAAGGCGGTGCAGCGCGGCGCGACCGTGGCGATCGCCAACAAGGAAACGCTCGTGTGCGCGGGTGAACTGGTGCGCGCCGCCGCCGCCGCGTCGGGCGCGCGGCTGCTGCCGGTGGATAGCGAGCATAACGCGATCTACCAGTGTTTCGATTTCGATCATCCCGAACGCATCGCGCGCGTGATCCTCACCTGCAGCGGCGGCCCGTTCCGCGAGGCGACCACCGAGCAGATGCGCGCCATGACCCCCGCGCAGGCGGTGAAGCACCCCGTGTGGTCGATGGGCGGCAAGATCTCGGTCGACAGCGCCACCCTGATGAACAAGGGCCTCGAACTGATCGAGGCGTGGCATTTGTTCCCCGTCTCGGCGGATCAGTTGAGCGTGCTGATCCACCCGCAATCGGTGGTGCATTCGATGGTGGAGTATGTCGATGGCTCCACGCTCGCCCAGCTCGGCACGCCCGATATGCGCATCCCGATCGCCTACGCGCTGGCGTGGCCCGACCGGATGGCAACCCCGTGCGAACGGCTCGATCTCGCCAAGATCGCGCGCCTCGATTTCAGCGAACCCGATCCCGCGCGCTTCCCCGCGCTCGGCCTCGCATGGGCGGCGCTGCGCGCGGGGGGCGCGGCGACCAATACGCTCAACGCGGCGAACGAGATTGCAGTGGCCGCCTTCCTCGCGGGGCGGATCGGGTTTCTCGATATCGCGGCCACGGTCGAGGAGACGCTGAACGCCGAGGCCGCGCAGCCTATGTTCAGCCTTGAGGACGTAATCGCGATCGATACCGCCGCACGCGTCCGCGCGCGCGCGGTGATCGAACGGAGGAGCCGCTGATGCACGGACTGCTGCCTGCGGGGATTTACAACATCCTCGCCTTCATCGCGGTGATCGCGCCGCTGGTGACGGTGCACGAGTTCGGCCACTATCTGGCCGGCCGCGCCTTCGGCGTGAAGGCAGACGCATTCAGCCTGGGCTTCGGCAAGGAGCTGCTGGGCTTCACGGACCGTCGCGGCACCCGCTGGAAGCTCTCGGCAATCCCATTCGGCGGCTACGTGAAATTCGCGGGCGACGCGAACGCAGCATCGCTCCCCGCCGACGTCTCGCATTTGCCCGAGGCCGAGCGCGCACACACGCTTAACGCGAAGCCGCTCTGGCAACGTGCAGCGATCATCGCGGCGGGGCCGTTCACCAATTTCGTCTTTGCCGCCATACTGCTTGCGGGGCTCTACGCGGTGGTAGGCCAGGCGCGTATCGATAATGGACCCATGAGCATCGGCGCGGTGCAGACCGGGAGCGCGGCGGCAGCGGCGGATTTGCGCGCGGGCGATATCGTGCGCGCGCTCGACGGGCGGCCGGTGATGAGCTTCCGCGATTTCGCGCACGATCTCGCGGCCAATCATGGCGAGGCGGTCCAGGTGCGCGTGCAGCGCGGCGCTGCGATGCTGGAGAAGTCGATCGTGCCGCACGCAGTGGTGCGCGATGCGGGCGGCGGCAAGCGCGTCACCGAGTGGAAACTCGGCATCGGTCCCACGATGGACCACGCCGATCCCGCGCGCGCGCTCGCCATGGGCACGCGCGATGTGGCGCTTGCGATCCCGGCGATGGGCCACGCACTGTGGGACGTGGCGACCGGCGCACGCGGCTTCGGCGAACTCGCCGGGCCGGTCAAAATGGTGCAGATATCGGGCGAGCAGGCGGCGCAGGGCGCGGGTTCGCTCGTGTGGTTCATTGCACTCGTGTCGATCAACCTCGGGTTCATCAATCTGCTGCCAATCCCCGTTCTGGACGGGGGACATCTCGCCATGTATGCGATCGAGGGCGTGCGGCGCAGGCCGCTCAGTCAGCGGGCGCAGGAACTGGCGTTCATGTCAGGATTCGCCGCGCTGTTCACCTTCATGATCGCCAAGACTTTGAACGATCTCGGGTCGTTCGGGCTTTGGCATCGGTTGGCGGGCCTGATCGGATAGCCTCCCGATTTCATCCGGGAGCGGGGAGTGGAGTTGACCATCAAGACGAGTATGCCCCCGCGCCGCAAAGCCCATGCGGCGGCCCTGCTGATCGGCTGCGCGATGCTGCCCGCACCCGTTGCGTTTGCGCAACCTGCACGGCTGATCGCACCCGCGCCCGCCCCCAATGTCGCGCCGCCCACCGCAGGCGGCATCGCGCGCTCGATCGAGGTGCGCGGGGCCGAGCGCGTCGAGCCCGAGACGGTGCGCTCCTACGTCGATCTGAAGGTTGGCGACCCGTACACGCGCGAGAAGCTCGATACGATTCTGAAGGCGCTCTACGATACCGACCTGTTCGCCGATGTGACGATCCGCGACGAGGCCAATGGCGCGATCGTGATCGAGATCCGCGAGAACCCGGTGGTCAACCGCATCATCTTCGAGGGCAACAAGCGGCTGAAGGAAGACAAGCTCGGCAAGGAAGTGCGCCTCGCACCCCGCCAGGTATTCACGCGTTCGAAGGCGGCGGCGGACGTCGGCCGCATCGTCGAACTCTACAAACGTTCGGGGCGCTTTGCCGCCGAGGTGACGCCCAAGCTGGTGCAGCTCGAGCAGAACCGGGTCGATGTGGTGTTCGAGGTGCACGAGGGCGCGCGCTCTAAGGTGCGCCAGATCAATATCATCGGCAACAGGAAGTTCAGCGAGGCGAAGATCCGCCGCGCCTTCGCCACCAAGCAGGCGCGGCCCTTCCGCATCTTCTCCTCGAACGATACCTACGATCCCGATCGCCTCTCTTACGATCAGCAGAAGCTGCGGCAGTTCTACCTCACCAACGGCTATGCGGATTTCCGCGTGGTCTCCGCCGTCGCCGAACTCACCCCCGACAGCAAGGACTTCATCATCACCTACGTGGTCGATGAAGGCGAGCGCTATCACTTCGGCGATGTCGAGCTCGAATCGAAGGTGCGCGATATCAAGCCGGACAAGTTCCGCTTCCTGCTCAAGGAGAAGAAGGGGGATTGGTATAACGCGCAGAAGGTCGAAGACACGATCAACGCGCTGACCGAGACTGCGGGCCTGCTCGGCTACGCTTTCGCCGACGTGCGCCCGCGCTTCGACCGCGACAAGGAAAAGAAGCTGATGAACGTCAGCTTCGTCCTTGGCGAAGCACCGCGCGTTTACATCGAGCGCGTAGACATCAACGGCAACACGATAACCAAGGACAAGGTTATCCGCCGCGAATTGCGCCTGGGCGAAGGCGACGCGTTCAACTCCTACCTGATCAAACGCTCGCGCGATCGTATCCAGAGCCTCGGCTTCTTTCAGGAAAAGCTCGAAATTGCGCAGAAGCCGGGCAGCGGCCCTGACCGCGTGATCCTCGAAACCAATCTGGAAGAGAAGCCCACGGGCGAGTTGCAGCTATCGGCGGGTTTCTCCAGCCTCGAACAGTTCATCATCAATGCGTCGATCAAGCAGCGCAACTTCTTGGGGCTGGGAGACGAGCTTCGTGCGTCCGTAAATTATTCGTCTTATGCCACCTCGATCGAGCTGGGGCTGACCGATCCCTATTTCCTCGGGCGCAACATCGCGCTCGGAGGCGACATCTTCCGCCGCGATTACTCCTCGTTCCGTTACTCTGGCGCGACCGGGCGGGATCGGAACACGACCTATCAGCAGATCACCACGGGCTTCCAGGCCCGGCTCGGCTTTCCCGTCACCGAATATCTCGCCGCGCAGCTCCGCTACGGGCTGAGCCAGGAAAATGTGACGCTCGACAAGTCGATCTACTATACGGACAAGCCCATTCCGCCCGCGACGGTGGGGGATGGCATCCTCGGCAACGCGCCCAACGATACGTGCGATCCGCTGCTCGCAGGGCGTTATTTGTGCGACGCGATCGGCAATCGCCTGACCTCGGCCGTCGGCTATTCGATCGCCTACGACAATCTGAACAACCGCCTGCGTCCAAGTGCAGGGCAGCGCTTCACCCTCTCGCAGGATCTTGCGGGCCTGGGCGGCGACGTCAAATATCTGCGCACGCGGGCGGATTACGTGCGCTACCATAATCTGGGCGCGGGCTTCATCGCCAATTTCCAGCTCGAAGGCGGCTACATCACCCCGTTCGGCGGCGATAATATCCGGCTGACGGATCGCTTCTATGTTGGCCAGCCGCGCCTGCGTGGCTTCGATATTCGGGGCATCGGCCCCCGTATTGTGCGCCAGGCGCGTGCAGCGGGCTGCGATCTTACGAATCCTGCAACCAATTGCTCGCTGCTGTCGGGCAAAAGCAGCCGCACCGATGATTCGATCGGCGGCGATGTCTATTACCTCGGCCACTTCGAAATCGAAATCCCGCTCGGCGCGGGCGCGCGCGAACTTGGGCTTCGACCCTCGACATTCATTGATTTCGGCGGATTGGGTCAAACCAATTTCGATCGCAGGACGCTGCTCAGCACCAACACTTTCCAGGAATTCTACAAGGGCGATTCGCTCTCGCCGCGTGTATCGGTGGGTGCGGGCGTCTCGTGGAATTCCCCGTTCGGGCCGTTCCGCATTGACTTGGCGAAAGCCTTGCTCAAGCAGGACGGCGATAACACCACCCTTTTCCAATTCAATGTCGGAGGCCAGTTCTAACCATGTCGAAATCCCTTTTCCGCACCGCCGCAGCCGGTGCCCTGCTCGCGTTCGCCGCAACCCCGGCGCTGGCGCAGGCAGCCACGCCGAGCGTCGTCGTCGTCAACGTCGCGCGCATTTTCCAGGACTCGGCGGCGGGCAAATATGCGCTTGCCCAGCTCCAGCCGCAGGCGGATCAGCTGAACGTGCGCGCCAAAAATTATCAGGACAAGTTCCAGAAAGAGGGTGCCGCGCTCCAGCAGGCGCAGTCGGCCAAGACGCTCACGCCGCCGGTAATCCAGCAGCGCGCGCAGGAACTCGACCGTCAGGTGCAGACCGCGAACCAGGACGTGCAGACTCGCCAGCGCGCGCTTCAGGCAACCGATAACGCCTGGAAGCAGCAGGTGCTCGACGCGATGAACCCGATCGTTATGGCGATCATGAAGCAGCGCGGCGCGGTCGTCGCGATCCCCACCAGCGTGACCCTGCAGGTCTCGACCACCGTGGACATCACGCCCGACGTGCTCTCGCAGCTCGATCGCACGCTGCCGCGCGTAAACCTGACCGCGCCCGCCGCAGCACCCGCAGCGCGCTAAAGCGATGGCAGACGACGGCGCGACGACGGCTGCAACGCCGACCCGGCTCGGTCCCGCCGACGTGCGCGGCGTGCTCGCGCTGCTGCCGCACCGCTATCCGATGCTGATGGTCGACCGGGTGGAGGACATCGTCCCCGACCGGTCGGCCAAAGGCATTAAGGGCGTCACCATCGGCGAGCCGTTCTTCGCGGGCCATTTCCCGCAGCGGCCGATCATGCCCGGCGTGCTGATCGTCGAGGCGCTCGCACAGACGGCGGGCGTGCTCGCGCTGGTCAGCATCGGCGAGAAGGCGTTTGGCAAGCTGCTGTATTTCATGGCGATCGAGGAGGCGAAGTTCCGATCGCCCGTCGAGCCCGGATGCCTGCTCGAACTGTTCGTCGAAGTGACGCAGGCGCGCGGACGCGTCTGGAAGTTTGACGGCCGGGCGCAAGTCGCGGGACGTGTGGCGACCACCGCCAGCTTCACCGCGATGATCGCCGATGCACCGAGGGACTGATCCGGCGCGTCGCGTGATCTAGATGACGTGGAACAAGTATAGCAGTATGATGATCGGGATCGGGATCCCTAACAGCCAGAGTAAACCGCCACGCATCGCGCTATCTCCTGAAAAGTTGTAGCGGCGGCTAAACGGGCGGCGCACGTTGCGGTTCCGGGCGCGCTTGCCAAGCCGCGTGCGCCCCCGCACACATCGCGTCCATGGCCAAACGCCTCACGCTCTACATCGCGCTCGCGCTCGTGCTCGGCATCGCGGCGGGTCTCGCGATCAACCTGCGCCTCGATCCGGCCACGCAAAAGACGGTGGCGGGCTATCTGGGCATTGTCACCGCGCTCTTCCTGCGGCTAATCAAGATGATCATCGCGCCGCTCGTATTCGCCACGCTGGTCGCGGGGATCGCGCACATGGGCGATACCGCCGCGCTCGGCCGCATCGGCGTGCGCACGCTGCTGTGGTTTCTGGGCGCAAGCCTCGTCAGCCTCACGCTCGGCCTCGCGCTCGTCCACCTGTTCGATCCGGCAGGCAGCTTGCGGATGCCGATCCCCGCAGCGGACGCCGCGACAGGCCTCGCCAAGGCGCATTTCGACTTGAAGGAATTCGTCACCCACCTCGTCCCCTCCTCGATCCTCGACAGCATGGCGAAGAACGAGGTGCTGCCCATCGTCGTCTTTGCCTGCTTCTTCGGCGTGGCCGTGGCGCAACTCGGCGAACGCGCCGCGCCGATCGCGCGCGCACTCGATGCGCTGATGCAGGTGATGCTGACCGTCACGGGCTATGTCATGCGCTTCGCCCCCTTCGCGGTGTTCAGCGCGATGGCCGCCGCAGTCGCCACGGAGGGCGCGGACATCCTCATCACCTTCGGCCGCTTTCTGGGCAGCTTCTACGCCGGGCTGTTCATCCTGTGGGCGCTGCTGCTCGGCATCGGGCGGCTGGTGGTAGGCCCGCAGATCGCGCGGCTGCCGCGCTTCATCCAGCAGCCCTTCCTGATCGCGTTCAGCACCGCGACAAGCGAGGCCGCCTTCCCGCGCCTGCTCGAGCAGCTCGAACGCTTCGGCGTGCCGCGGCGCATCGCGGGCTTCGTGCTGCCGCTCGGCTACAGCTTCAACCTCGACGGATCGATGATGTATACCACCTATGCCTCGCTGTTTCTGGCGCAGGTGTATGGGGTGCATCTCAGCCTGGGGCAGCAGGTGACGATGCTGCTGATCCTGCTGATCTCGTCGAAGGGCATTGCATCGGTGCCGCGCGCCAGCCTCGTGGTGATCGCCGCCACCATCGGCCAGTTCGGCATCCCCGAAAGCGGCCTGCTGCTGATCCTGGGCATCGATACGCTGCTCGATATGGGCCGGACCGCCACCAATGTCGTTGGCAATGCGGTCGCAACCGCGGTGATCGCGAAGTGGGAGGGCGCGCTCGGCACGCCCGGCGATCCCGATGCAGACGCGCTGCCCCGGACGGCTTGACGGAAAGCCGACGTCGGGCGGCTTTACAGTCCCGGTCCCACGGCCCTGCCCCCGTCCCCGGCAGCGTGCACCTCGCACACGTCTGGCACGCGAGTTGCAGCACTGGGCAAGGATGGTGAAGAACAGTCGTTACCAGCCGGGAGTAGGCGGTCGATTTCGATGCGTGTTTGTGCGATACTTCTTGCCATGCTGGCCGCGAGCATGCCCGCACGCGCGTCCGTGACGCTGTTTGCAACCCGCGCGACCTTCCACGCCGCCGCCGGTCACGTTATAACAGAAGGTTTTGAGCATTGCCGTCGCGTCACGACCGCCGTCGTTGGCCCGCTGGATGCAGCGCACCCCGGCGAGGCATGCGGCGGGGCTGCGCTTGCGCCGGGCCTGCGCCTGTCCGACGATGGCGGGCCAGCCGGAGATGCGCTGTATCTCGCCGCGCCAGGCTATGCGGCGAACCGCACGCGCGCCATCGGCCAGAACGGCCCGGCGTCGGACGCGCTCGCGCTCGATTTCGCCACCCCGACGCGCGCGGTGGGGTTCGATGTGTTCCAGAACTTCGGCGGCGGCGCGCAACTGGGCCGGGCTGCGTCATTCGGGATCGATCTTTGGTCGCAGAGCATGCTTCTTGGCCATTACACGATCAGCGTGCCGAGCGGGCGCGGCGCGTTCTTCGGGGCGATTTCCGATGGCGCGCCAATCACCCGAGCCGAAATAAACAATCCGCTCGCCTACGATCTGGTGGACAATATAGCCTTCGCGCCCGCGCGCTCCGCGTTGCTGTCGAGTTTTGCTTCGCCCGCGCCCGAGCCGGGCGTTATCGCGCTGCTCGCGCTCGGGAGTGGCTTGCTGGCAACAGTGCGACGCCGCTGATCATCCTCCCCCCGTTGCGCGGCCTCGCGTGCTGCACCATGGTGGCGATGTAACACACCGGGGAGTTTTCCATGATCCGCTCGCACCTTACCGTCCGTGCCGCGCTCGCGCTCGGCACTATTCTCACGCTCGCCGCCGCCGCGCCTAGCGGCAAGCCGCAGCTCGGCACCTACGGCTTTGATACAGCGGGCATGGACCACAGTGTAAAGCCGGGCGACAGCTGGTATTATTTCGCCAACGGCCAGTGGGAAGCCAAGACGGTCATTCCCGGCGACAAACCCGCCTATGGCTCCTTCTTCTCGCTGCAGGAACTGAGTGAGACTCGAACACGCGGCATTCTGGAGAATGAAGCGGCAGCGCAGGCGCCGGGCACGTCCGGCCGCAAGGCGGCAGACTATTATCGTGCCTTTATGGATGAAGGCCGGATCGAAGCGCTCGGCACCGCGCCGCTCAAGGCCGAGATCGATCGGCTGACCGGCTTCAACGATCTGCGCAGCCTCGCCGTCACCTTTGGCAAGGCCGAGCGTGCCGGCATCGGCACGCCCTTCGGCTTCCGCATCGGCATCGACGAGAAGGATCCAGACGCCTATCTCGCCACGCTCGGCCAGAGCGGCCTTGGCCTGCCGGACCGCGATTTCTACCTCGCGCCGCAATATGAAAAGCTGCGGCCGCTCTATGTGGCGCATGTCGCCCGCGTGCTCGCACTTGCAGGCTATGCCGATCCGCAAGGCAATGCGCAGAAGATCTTCGATCTCGAAACCGCAATCGCCAAGGTCCACTGGACGCGGATCGAACGTCGCCAGGCGGAGAAGACCTACAATAAGTTCGCCTTCGCCGATCTTCCCGCCAAAGCCCCCGGCTTCGATTGGGCAGCGTTTGAGGAAGGGCTTGGGGTCTCCAGCCTCGCCAACCTCAATGTCGCCGAGCCGACCGCGATCGCGTCCGGAGCCACGCTCATCAAGTCCGTGCCGCTCGATACGTGGCGCGCCTACCTCGCCTTCCACACCGCGAGCGCGCGCTCGTCCGTCTTGCCCAAGGCGTTCGTGGACGAACAGTTCGCGCTGACCAAGGTGCTCTCGGGCCAGACCGATATCGAGGAGCGCTACAAGCGCGGTGTCGCGGCGACCGAAGGAGCGCTCGGCGAAGCGATCGGCCAGATTTATGTGACCAAATATTTCCCGCCCGCCACCAAAGCCAAGGCGGACGAACTGGTCCACAATCTGCTCGGCGCCTTCCACGCACGGCTTGAAACGGTGGCGTGGATGGCCCCCGAAACGCGTGCTGTTGCGCTCAAGAAGCTCGAATCCTTCCGCCCCAAGATTGGCTACCCGGACAAATTCCGCGACTATTCCCGCCTGGAAGTGCGTGCCAACGATGCCTATGGCAATGCGCTGCGGTCGATCGAGTTTGAGTTCGATCGCGATCTGCGCCGCATCAACCAGCCAACCGATCGCGGCGAATGGGGCATGACTCCCATGACGATCAACGCCTACGCCAATCCGGTGTGGAACGAAGTCGTCTTCCCGGCAGCGATCCTGCAGCCGCCCTTCTTCGATCCCAATGCGGACGATGCGGTTAACTATGGCGGGATCGGCGCGGTTATCGGCCACGAAATCAGCCACCATTTCGATGATCAGGGCCGCAAATATGATGCGCGCGGGCGGCTGGCGAGTTGGTGGACCCCCGGCGATGTCGAGCGTTTCACCAAATTGACCGATCGGCTTGTCAAGCAATATGACGTCTATGAGCCAATCCCCGGCCAGCATCTGAAGGGCGAACAAGTGCTGGGCGAAAATATTGCCGACGTCGTTGGCATCACGGTTGCCCACGATGCCTATATTCGCTCGCTCCACGGCAAGCCCGCGCCCGTTATCGGTGGGCTGACGGGCGATCAGCGCTTCTATCTTGGCTGGGCACAGGTGTGGCGCGAGAAATACCGGGATCAGTATAAGCAATTGCTCGTCACCGTCGACGTGCACTCGCTTAACCCCTACCGCGCCGCCACCGTCCGCAACGTGGACGCCTGGTATGCGGCGTGGGGTGCCAAGCCCGGCGACAAGCTGTATCTCGCCCCCGCGGACCGCGTAAAAGTCTGGTAGCGATTTCGCCCCTGCTGCCCCTTTTCGGGGAGCAGGGGCTCAGGGCTTCCAGCGCTCTGCCATAACAGCGTCCTCGCCGCGCGCCTCCACCCAGCGCGTGCCCCACGGCCCTTCTTCGCGCTTCCAGAAGGGCGCGCGCGTTTTCAGCGCGTCCATCAAAAACGCCACTGCCTCCAGCGCCGCCGCGCGGTGACCGCTCGCCGCCGCGACGAACACAATCCGCTCGCCCACAAGCAAGCGCCCGACGCGGTGAACAATGGTGATCGCGGTCAGCGGCCAGCGCGCGTCCGTCTGTTCGGCGATAGCTCGCAACGCTGCCTCGGTCATGCCCGGATAATGTTCGAGCGTGAGCGCGCGCAGCCCGTCGCCGCCGCGTACGATGCCGATGAACGAGGCGACCGCGCCCACACCCGCCACATCGCCGGGAAGCGCGGCCAGCTCGGCACCCGCGTCGAAATCCTCGGCCTGGACGCACACTCGGATCATCCCCCGGTCACCGGCGGAAAGATCGCCACCTCGTCCCCGGGGCGCACCGTCCAGTCCTCCCCATGCATTTCCTGATTGACTGCATACCGCAGCCGGGCGCGGTCGTGCAGCGTGGAAGCATACACTCCGCCGCGCTCGGCCAGCGCGTCGAGCAGGGCGGCGAGGTGGACGGGTTCGGCGAGCGGATAATCCTCCCCGTCGCACCCGAGCTGTTCGCGCACCCATGCGAAGTAGAGGAGGCGGATCATGGCCGCTGCATAACGGGCAACGCCGCGCGCAAATAGCCCCATGCGGAAACCCACGCGAGGACGGCCGAGAGCATCAGCAGCGCCAGACCGAGCGTGGCCGAGAGGACACCCCGTCCCTCACCAGGATTAGGCTGTTCGAGAACCGACGCCCAGAGGATAGCCGCGATCGCAACCATCTGCGTCGCCGTCTTCCACTTGGCCACGCGCGAGACGTGGACGACGATGCCCTTGGGCCCCAGAAACTCGCGCAGTCCGGCCACGGCGATTTCGCGCGAGATGATGGCGAGCGCGCAATAGAGCACGGGCCCGTTGACCGCGTCGAACGGAACCAGCGCGATCAGTGCGCCCGCGACGATCAGCTTGTCCGCCAGCGGATCGAGAAACCGGCCGAACTCGCTTTGCAGGTTCCAGCGGCGCGCGATCCAGCCATCGAAAAAATCGGTCAGCGAAGCGACGATGAAGACGGCGAATGCAGCCACCGACCAGCCCTGCGCAATGCAAATTACCAGCGGCACGACCGCGACGATGCGCGCCAGCGTGAGCAGGTTGGGAACGGTCCACATACCAGCTTCAGCCTTTGGCCCCCGTCCATGATGCCCGCAAGCCGATACACTGCGTATGGTGACCGGCCACGCCCCTACCCACGACAGCTTGTGTGTGCACACCGGTTATCCACAACTTATTGTGCCTGCGCCAAAGATCACCATCTTGGAGAAGGCGGTCTTGGCGTAGCATTGCTATCGCCCGGCGAGTCGGGCGAGCGACCGAGGACCACTGCCATGCGCCTGCCCGATCCTGATACGCTCGACCGCGCTGCGGACATCGATACCGATCCCCGAGATATCCCTGCGTCCGCCGCCCGTCCGCGCATCGTTACCGATCCTTCGCGCGATGCGCTGCTCACCGATTTCGGCCGCGCCACGCTCGACGATCGCTACCTGCTGCCCGGCGAAACCTACCAGATGCTCTTCGCACGCGTCGCCACTGCCTACGCCGATCCCGAGGCCACCAACCCCGGCCACGCACAGCGCCTCTACGATTACATCTCGCGCCTGTGGTTCATGCCCGCCACCCCCGTGCTCTCGAACGGCGGCACCGGGCGCGGGCTGCCGATCTCCTGCTACCTGAACAGTGTGGACGACAGCCTGACCGGTATCGTCGACACGTGGAACGAGAATGTGTGGCTCGCCGCGCGCGGTGGCGGTATCGGCACCTACTGGGGTAATGTGCGCGGCATCGGCGAACCCGTGGGGCTGAACGGCAAGACAAGCGGCATCATCCCGTTCGTGCGCGTGATGGATTCGCTCACGCTCGCCATCAGCCAGGGCTCGCTGCGGCGCGGGTCGGCGGCGGTGTATCTCGACGTCAATCACCCCGAGATCGAGGAATTCCTCGAGATCCGCAAACCGAGCGGGGACTTCAACCGCAAGGCTTTGAACCTCCACCACGGCGTACTGATCACCGACGCCTTCATGGAAGCCGTCCGCGATGGCGCGCCGTGGACGCTCGTTTCCCCCAAGGACGGCAGCAAGCGCGGCGAGGTCGACGCGCGCTCGCTGTTCCAGAAGCTCGTCGAAACACGGCTGGCCACCGGCGAGCCCTATATCGTCTTCATCGATCATGTGAACCGCGCGATGCCCAAGCATCAGCGCGATCTTGGCCTCAAATGCTCCACCTCGAACCTGTGCAGCGAAATCACGCTTCCCACCGGCCGCGATCATCTGGGCAACAAGCGCACCGCGGTCTGCTGTTTATCTTCGATGAATATCGAGCTGTGGGACCAGTGGAAGGGGGATAAGCGCTTCGTCGAAGACATCATGCGCTTCCTCGACAATGTGCTGTCCGATTACATCGAGCGGGCCGAGCCTTCGATGGCGCACGCGAAATACGCCGCCGAGCGCGAACGCAGCGTCGGGCTGGGCGTCATGGGCTTCCACTCGCTGTTGCAGGCCAAGGGCGTGCCCTTCGAAAGCGCGATGGCCAAATCGCTCAACATGCAGATCTTCCGCCAGATCCGCGCG
>Ga0123339_10001860_pt1 | contig 14449 bp, 14 predicted proteins | sample lystaG_FD_89956 | JGI IMG/M metagenome (GOLD analysis project Ga0123339, IMG submission 89956) | Glacier valley bacterial and archeal communities from Borup Fiord, Nunavut, Canada, to study Microbial Dark Matter (Phase II) -... | ecosystem: Environmental > Aquatic > Freshwater > Ice > Glacier ... | reverse complement strand
GGGCGCGTTTGGCGCATCTCACCAGACGTTCGCTGTCCTTTGCCCGCAAACTCGAGAATCTCACGGCGGCGGTGTGGCGTTTCATCCACGTTTATAACTCATCATTACCTTGATGCCACTACCAGGCCGTGAGGTGTATAGACTCGAGCGCGCAAACCCTTTACCTTGAGGCGTGACTAACCCCATCCTGCTTGAGATTCCTCAGGAGCTTCACACCGAGAGACTGACTTTGCGAATGCCTAGAGCGGGCCGGGGTAGGGAGGTATTCGAGGTGATGCAGGCTTCGCTCCCGGAACTCAGGCTGTGGCTCGAGTTTGCCCAGAATCCGCCCACGCTCGAAGAATGTGAAATTAGACTGCGCGAAAATCACGCCAGATTTTTGTTGCGTCAAAACTTGCAATTCGAGATATTTGATGCCTCGAGCGACGCTTTTCTGGGGCGCATCGGTTTTCCCTTCGTCAACTGGAAGGTTCCTAAATTTGAAATTGGCTACTGGCTGGACTCGAAGGAAGCGGGCAAAGGGTACATCACCGAAGCGGTATTGGCCCTCACTGGGTTGGCTTTTGCGGTGCTAGGCGCTAAACGGGTAGAAATTTTTTGCAATGCTCGCAACAGCGCCAGCCGCCGGGTCGCGGAGAAAGCAGGATTCACGCTCGAGTGCATTCAAAAAACTCTTCGCCAGACTATAGAGATCCAACTCGAGCGGGTGACGCCTGCCTTTACGCTCGGTTTCCGGGCGTCTAAATTCGCGCCATGAAAAATCCTCTGCTGCTCGAGCTTCCTGAAACCCTACACACTCCAAATCTGGATTTAAAACTCCCTCGAGCGGGATTCGGACAAGCCATGTTCGAGTCAATACAGGCTTCAAAACCCGAACTCGAGCGCTGGCAGACGTGGGCGCAAAGTCCACCCACGCTCGAGGAGTGCGAACTCGAGTGTCGCACCGAAATCGCGCGCATTGCCGCGAGAACAGCGGTAATTTACCATCTATTTACGCAGGAGGACGCGGGAAAGCCTCAGCGGCTCGAGAAGGCTGTTTTTATGGGCGAGATTGGGTTCAGCGTGATTGAATGGACCCTACGAAAATTCGAGCTGCGCTTCTGGCTGGACTCGAGGATCACCGGGCGCGGGTTTATGACCGAAGCGGCTCAGGCCCTGACGCGTTTTGCCTTCGAGTCGCTCGAGGCCAGACGGGTGTTCATGCTGTGCGACTCGAGGAATACAGCGGCGCGGCGGGTGGCGGAGAAGTGTGGGTTTGCGCTCGAGGCTGTGCTCAAAAATAATGCCCTGGACGTGCAGGACTCGAGCGTGTGGGTGGACGAGTGCGTGTACGCTCGAGTGCGCTGATGGAGACAACTCGAGCCGAACGGCACTCCCGTCACCCATCCACCTAATTCCTGAAAATTACCGACTCGCGCCGGAACGAGTTGAGCGACCACATCAGAAACAGCCCCGCCGCCACCAGATTGCTCAGCACGCACAGCCCGATGTTGCCCCACTCGAGCTTGCCCTTGACCACATCCAAAATAGCGAGTTCCGCGCCCAGCACCGGCACGAGGTAAAACCCGGCACCTTTTTGCAGAAAATCCGAGAATTGCAGCAGCACAGCGGTAAGTGAAATCACCAGCAGCAGCGGCGTGAGGTAGCCCTGCGCTTCCTTGTAGGAGCGGGCGAACACGCACAGGGCCAGCATCAAAATGCTCACCGCCAGGGCCACGCTGAAAGCCAGCAGCAGCAGCGCGGCAAAGCTCGAGCCATTCAGGGTCAAGTTGCCGCCGAACGCCTGGGTCAGCGCCGAGCTGCCCTCGCGGCCACTGCCCAGCACACGGGGCAAGATGATTCCGGCCAGAAAGCTCGAGAGCAGCAGTCCCACCATGCTAAAGAGCGCGGTGAGCAGCGCAAACAGCGTGACCGCCAGAAACTTGCCCAGCACCACCTCGAGTCGGGCCACCGGAGAAACGAGTAAAACCTCGAGCGTGCCGCGTTCCTTTTCGCCCGCCGTGCTGTCAATCGCGGTGGGCATTCCCCCAGCCAGAATGAACTGGATGATGAACAGCGGAATGATGAAGGCCAGTTGACCGCTGCGCTGCTCTTCTCGGGTAGAAGCGTCAATCGGCAGCGCCTGAATGGGAATCAGCGTTTGCGCGGACAGACCGGACTGCTCGAGCCGCGCCCGAACCAGCGAATCCGAATAAGCCCGAATCGCTTCTTGCACTTTGCTGGTCGCCCCGGTTTGACCGCGCAGGCTCGAGAGTTTGGCGTAAACCCCGATGGAGACCGGAACGCCCCCCGCCACGACGGGGAAGGCCGCAGGCAACTCGAGCACCGCTTCCAATGTTCCGTCTTGCACTGCTTTTTTGGGGTCTCCGGTGTAGTTCTCGAGCGTGACCCCCCTGGATATGACGGTGCCGTTCTGCGTCTTGTCGGCCTCGAGCGCAGATTTCAGAGCCGCCGGAATCCGCTCCAGGCCGATGACGCCCACTTTTTGCTTATTGAGCTGCTGCCCACCCACCAGACTGCCGAGCAGAAGCGGCAAGCCGATGATGAAAAAGGGAATCATGATGGTCGGCGTGAGAATGGTGCTTTGCAGGGTGCGTTTGTCGCGCCAGGTGGAAAGCAGTTCTTTCCAGGCGACGAGCCAGATGAAGTGTGTACGCATGTTGGCTTCCTTTGAGGAGATTTCGTTTCAGCGGCGTGCTTTGCGCCTCCGGCTGTCTTGTTCTGAACGGCACCTTCCGGGCCAGGACGCGGGTATTTGGTAATTGGTTGTTGGTTGGTCTGCTCCCTTGCACCCAATGTCAAACCAACCAAAAACTAACAACTAACAACCCGCGAGATGGCCCGTGAGGTGCCGCTTATCTCAAGACAGCCGGAGGCGCAATCATTTTACGCTCGAACCAAGCGCCCTTCTTCAGCCTTGACCAGTTGAAAAAACGCACTCTCGAGCCGCTTTTCCCCGGTGCGCGCCCGGATATCCTCGAGCGTGCCTTCCTCGAGCAAACGGCCTTTGTACAAAATCGCGGCCCGCTCACTGACCTCCTCGATTTCGTCCATGACGTGCGTGGAATACAGCACCAGACGGTCTTGAGCTTTATAGCCCTTCACGAAGTCCAGCAGGGCGCGGCGCGCCAGGATGTCCAGTCCGCTGGCGGCCTCGTCCAGAATCAGCACTCGAGGGTCGTGAATCACCGCCCGCGCAATCACGATTTTTTGCTTCATGCCGGTGGAGTGGTCCATCGTGCGCTTGGTCAGGGCGTCGCCCAGCTCGAGCAGGCTGTCGAGTTCGAGGATTCTGCTCTGCACCACTGCGCGCTCCATACCGTAAAAGCCCGCGAAATACTCGAGAATCTCGCGTCCGGTGAGCCTGTCATATAAGCCCATCCCACCGTTCACTACGCCCAGAATCTGGCGCACCTTCTCGGGTTCTGTTTTGATGTCGAAGCCGCCCACCATAGCTGTACCGCTCGAGGGCGTCAGAAGCGTGGCCAGACAGCGCAGCAGCGTGGTCTTCCCTGCCCCGTTCGGGCCGAGCAGCCCGTAAACCTGCCCCCCCGTCACACTGAGGTTGAGCGGCTCGAGCGCCTTGTGCGTGGGTTCGGACTTCGCTCTAGCCGAACCTTTTGCGGATTTGGGCGCGCTGTAAACCTTGCTGAGTTCCGTAATCTGGAGCATCGTTTCCCCTGTGATGTTTGGTGATTTATACGCTCGAGCACGGGATTTTTTAGCTCTCTGCTCTCTGCCCTCTGCGGCGCATAGCGCCTCAAACTTTCTCGAGTTCCGGGTCGAAGATGACCTCAAGCGGGGTTTGAAACAGCCTGGAAATCTTGAAGGCCAGCGGCAAACTGGGGTCGTACTTTCCGGTCTCGAGCGCGTTCACGGTTTGCCGCGACACCTCGAGCGCGTCGGCCAGGTCGGCCTGGGTCAGGTTACGTTCCGCGCGCAATACTTTGATGCGGTTTTTCATGAGGCACATATCCTCACCTCGAGCGAAAGTGAGCTAACGCTGGATGTATTCACCTCGAGCGCCACCACAGCACAACGTAGGACAGCATGTAGAGGGTCAGGGCGTAGAACAGTAGAAAATACACCGATGGATTAGATAGATTCATTCCAAATACATCCCCCAAAAGGTATATCAGGGCCGAAAATACCAGCATAACCATTCCAATTGCAGCAGCTTCCACGTTTCGCTGGCGTACTTGTTCATCGAGTGCCTGCTGATAACGCATTATAAAAACCATAGACCCAACTACGTAACCCATTGCCAATACACTACCAATAGCTCGCAGCCAGTTCAGTTGGGCTACTTCTCCTACTCCTACCAAAAATCCACCAATCGTTGCGATTATTACTAATACTACTGTCCAGCGAATTGACATTCTTGTGATTTTTTGCTCTCGAGTGGGCTTTTTATCGCTTTTAGCCATCATTTCACTGCCCCCTCGAGCGGCTGAGCACCGCTGTAGTCAGCCCATAAACGGCCCAGCCCAGTACCCACAGAATCCACAGCGGCAGTGGAGGCCATTTAAGCGCCTGCTCAAGCGGAAAATAGCTCATGACAAACAGCATCACGCTCGCAAAAGCCACGGTAGAGGCCCGTAGAAAGCTAATTTTTCCGTACTCGTCCATATTGCGGTAGCCCCGGTAGAGCATGGCAAACACAGCCCAGGGAAGCACCATCATCAGTCCGCTCTGCGCTCCACTCCAGAAATCGCTTCCACTGGCTCGAGCGTAAAACCCCACACCCACACCCAGCCCTGAGATGAGCAGCACACCCACCAGACCCTTGAACATGGCTCGAGATACCCGTTGTTCCCGTTTCGTTTTGGCCATCACGTCAAGCCTCCTTGACATTTATAGTAAGGGAAGCCTGACTTTTTGTCAAGGATGTTTGACATCAGATACAGGTCATTACGATTCTTTAAACTCGAGCGATGACCCGACCCCTGCTCAAAGTGTTACTTTCCGGCTTACTCCTCTCGAGTGCCCAAGCCGCCACCCTGCGCCTGTACCCCAACTTCGCCGAAATCCGTGAGGGCGTGCCCACCCAAAATAGGGTGCTCGAGCTGAGCTTTACCCCCGCACAGATTAATCAAATTGTGGGCGGCTCTCTGTACCTCAGCGGCCCTAAAGTGCTCTCGAGGCTGCAAACCGTGTCGAGTGGAACGGGCGCGCTCGAGCGCTTCGAGGGCAAAGTCGTGTTCCTGCGCGAGGACGGTAAGGTGAGGGCCGTGCGGTTGATTCGCGCCTCGGACGGCCTGGTGCGTGACCTGAAAACCGGGCGCTACCGCAGCGGCATCGGATTGGGACAACTCGAGTTCAGCGCGCCACTCGAGCCGAGCACTCAGGGCAAAGTGCGCTACCGCTACGCGCTGGATTCTTCCAAACCCGCCAACATTTCGTACCTCACACGGGCGCTGAGCTGGTCGCCGCGCTACGAACTCAGTGTGTCGGACGCTGGCTCGAGGCTCGAGGCGTTTGCCGACCTCCGCAACGGTGGTGAAACACTGAAGGTGGACTCGAGCGAAATCATCGCCGGACAGGTGCAGCTCAATTTTGGCAGTGAGAACCAGAATCTGGCCCAGGACGCGTCCCAATTGGAATTCGCCCCCAGGCCAGTCACTCCCGCAGCAGGTCGGACCGGTGCGGTGCAAGTGCGTCCCGGCAGCGAGGGGCAGGGCCTGTACACCTACAAGCTCAGCGGGGGCTACACCCTGCCGGGAGCGTCCACCTTCAGCCTGCCGTTCCTGAATCCACAGGTCAACGTCAAGCGGGTGGCCCGCCTCGAGAGCTACTTTGGCGGCGAGTTCTCTAAAGGCAAGCTCGAGCGAACCTACCGCCTGAACAGCAGCGTGCTGCTGCCCGCCGGGAACCTGTTCGTGCGCGACGAGGGCCGCGTGGTGGGCGGTCAAAACATCCCCACGCTGGCGGCAGGCGAGGACATAGACCTGCGCCTGGGCAGCGACCCCGACCTTTCCTACGTGCGCTACGCCAAATCCTCGAGCGAGAGCAAGGTCAAAAAGTTCGACAAGGTGCAGCGCACCTACACCTACACCACCTATCAAGTCACCCTGCAACTGCGAAACGCCAAAGCGCGGCCCGTGCCTTTTGAGGTGCTCGAGCGCCTAAATGGACAGAATGTGACGCTCGAGGGCGACGCCAAACGCACCGCGCAGGGTCTCAGCCTGACCGGAACCCTGCCAGCCAAAGGTTCACTCGAGCGCAAGTACAAGGTGACGTTTACCGAGATTGGTGAGCCTATAGATGTTGTGCCCGCGCCCAAGCAAATTCCTGACCCGAAGTAAACTCGCTTTGAGGTAGAACAATTATTCCCACTCGATGGTGGCGGGCGGCTTCCCGGTGATGTCGTAAACCACCCGGCTCACCTCGTGGACGTGGTTGACGATGCGGCTCGAGACGGTCTCGAGGAACTCATACGGCAGCCGCGCCCACTCAGCGGTCATGAAATCCGCACTCGTCACAGCCCGCAGCGCCACGGTGTAGTGATAGGTGCGCTCGTCGCCCATCACGCCCACCGAGCGCATGGGGGTCAGGATGGCCAGCGCCTGCGCCACCATGTGGTACAGGTCAAACTCGCGCAGCGCCGAGATGAAGATGTCGTCCACGCGCTGCAAAATGTCAATCTTCTCGAGCGTGATGTCTCCAAGAATGCGGATGGCCAGGCCGGGGCCGGGAAAGGGGTGGCGCATCCGAATGGCCTCGGGCAGACCGAGCAGCGCGGCGATTTCGCGCACCTCGTCCTTGAACAGGGTGCGGAACGGCTCCACCAGTTTGAACTTGAGGTCGTCGGGCAAACCGCCCACGTTGTGGTGGCTCTTGATGTTAGCCGCCCCTTCACCACCGGCAGATTCGATAACATCCGGGTAAAGCGTGCCCTGGGCCAGAAACTCGAAGGGGCCGTGAACTCGAGCTTCACGCTCGAAGGCCCGAATGAACTCGCGCCCGATGATTTTGCGCTTCTGCTCCGGGTCTGAAATCCCCTCGAGCGCCCCCAAGAATTCGCTGCTGGCGTCCACGCTGACCACATTGACGCCCAGAGGCCCCAGCGCGGCTTCCACCTGCGCCCGCTCGCCCAGCCGCAGCAGGCCGTGGTCGATGAACACGGCGGTGAGCTGGTCTCCCACGGCCTTTGCCAACAACAGGGCCAGGGTGCTCGAGTCCACCCCGCCGGAGATGCCTAAGAGCACCCGCCCGGTGCCCACCTGAGTTTTCACACTCTCGAGGAGTTCGGTGACGATGTGCTGCGGGTTCCAGTCGCGCTTTACAGTGCAGATTTCGAGAAAGTTCTCGAGCATCTGCCCACCTTTGGGCGTGTGGACCACCTCGGGATGAAACTGCACACCGTAGCGCCGCAGCGCCCGGTTTTCAATGGCGGTAACGGGCGTGTCCACAGTAGTGGCCACCACCTCGTATCCGGCGGGCAGCGCGGTCACGCTGTCCGAATGGCTCATCCAGGCGATGAACTCACCCTCGATTCCCTTGAACAGTTCACCGGAGTAGCTCGAGAGTTCGGCCTTGCCGTATTCGCGCCTTCCAGCTCGAGCCACCGCTCCTCCCGCCTCGTGCGCCAGAAACTGCATCCCGTAGCACACGCCCAGAATCGGAACGCTCAGCTCGAGCACGCCGCTCACGGGCCGGGGCGCTCCCACGTCGTACACGCTCGAGGGTCCCCCGGAAAAGATGATACCCTGCGGGTTCTCCTGCATAATCCGCTCGAGGGCGGCGTTTCCCGGCAAGATGACGCTGTACGCGCCGAGTTCACGCAGTCTGCGGGTGATGAGGCGGGTGAACTGGCTACCGAAGTCGAGGATGACGATGCTCATGAATAGCGATTATAGGGGACGGGTTACGGGTGACAGGTTACAGGAGTTGGATTTGCGCGATGAACAACGAGTATTGCGCCTCCGGCTGTCTTGTCCTGAGCGGCACTGTCTTGAGTAGAACGGCACCCCGTGGGGCCTGCTCGCCTACCAGACCAGGACGCGGGTTTTTGGTTTTTGGTAATTAGTCGGTTCGATTTAGGGCGCTTGAGGGCAGACCAACCAATGACCAAGAACTAAAAACCCGCCGGAGGCGTTCTTTTCACCCGCTTTCCCACTCTCGAGCCATCTCACGGCAGCCCAATCACCACCGGCTGACTCGAGGGCATCTCTAAATCCAGCGTCTGGTCGGCGTAACCCTCGAGCTGCACCAGCAGCGAATACTTGGCCGGATTGGCGGGCAGGCGCACCGGGCCGGGGATGATGCCCAGCACGTCTCCGGCTTTCAGGGGGCTTCCGGCGGGCGACTCGGCCACCAGCAATCTAGCTTGTTTGGTCAGGGGTTTTCCGCTGCGCTCGAGCGAGAAATTGACCACGCAGCAGGTGTCGTTGCCCGCCGCTGCGTTGGGTTTGGGGTCGCTTGCCGAGGTCGCGGGAACCGAACCGCTCGAGGGTGAGCGCAGCACAAAGTAGGACCCCGCCCCGATGAGCGCAGCGGCAGCCAGCACGCCCAGAACAATGAGCAGGAGGGGATTTCTCAGGCCAGAAACGGCAGGGGTGACGATGGCGCGCACCTTGCGCCAGGAGTTGTCGTCCTCGAAGCCGATTCGCATCACGCCCTGCGCCTCGCTGAGGTCGGCGGGCGGCACGCGGCCCAGGGTCGGCTCGGCGGGTGCGAGGTCAACCTCTTCAGTCGAGGACCGTAGCTCGCTCGAGGAATTGGGAAGGCGCGAAATCAGCCCTCTCGAGAAGGACGCAGCGGCGCTCGAGCGGGTGGGCGGCTTTGGGGCGGTGCTCAGGGGGGGCGCACCACCAGAGCTTCTCTCTGGGTTGTTGGATGCCTGCTGGGGGGGCGCGTCTGGCGGCAAAAACTTGGAGTGCAAACCCGAAACCGGGGGCGCAGGCTCGAGGTCTGCCTGTAGAACCGACGGCGTAAGCGGAATTTGCACCGCGCTCGAGCTGAGCGGTCCTGAACCCTGAGTTTCCACGCTCGAGGAGGAGGTTTCTAGGCCCTGCATCTCTCGGTCTGGGATTTCTAAGCTCCGGGGCACAAAACCCAGTTTGGCTGGACCCACCGGACGGCCCCCGCTCAGCTCGGTTCCGGCCAGACCCGCCACCAGACTCTCGAGCGCGCCCACATCGGCTTCAACAGTCGCCGCGGTGCTCCAGGGCAGGCCCGCGCCCGCCAGCAGCAGGTGGCTGCCGTCCCACCACAGGTGGTTCATGCGGACCGCGCCGTGCGGTTTGTCCTGACCCCGCAGGTACGAGAGCGCCGCTCTGGCCCCGTCGTAAAAGTGCTCGAGCGCCACCCCACGCAGCGATTTGACCTGGGTGTACCCCATCGGCAGGGCCTGCACCACGAAGTAACGCTCGGCCTGTTTTCCCTGCTCGAGGGTGAGGGCTAAATTGGGGTGCTCGAGCGGGGGTTCGGTTTGGGCCATCAGCGGCGCGTCGGAGGTGAACACCAGCACCGGCATCCCGGTGATGCGGTCTATGCCGTAGGCCGTGGTGATGTCCCCGTATTCAATCACGCGGTCTGCGACGTATTGGCCGTAAATATCCACCCCCAGAGTATAGGCGATGAAATTTAGGGGTGGGTTTGAGAGTGCTCGAGGGGAGGTGGAGGATAGCGCCTCCGGCGGGTCATTGGTAGTTGGTCATTGGTCGGTCTGATTTCAGGCGCTCACAATCAAACCGACCAAGAACTAATGACCAAAAACCCGCGAGATGGCCCGTTAGGTGCCGATTATCTCAAGACGCGGATGGGCCCGCTAGGTGCCGTTCTATCCAAGACAGTCGGAGGCGCAAAACACTTTAACCGTTGCGCCCAAACCCTTCCTAGCCGCAAACCAGAGCAACTTTTGTAACTCGAGTCCTACCCGCCCCCTGGTGAGGGTGCTACGTTGAACCCATATGACCTCTGCGCTTACCCTGGAAGCCGCCTGGAATGCCCTGCGCGGTGTGAACGACCCGGAACTGCATCAAAGCCTGGTGGCGCTGGGCATGGTCGAACGGCTCGAGGTGCATGGAACGCTGGTGGACGTCAAAATCAAGCTCACCACTCCGGCCTGTCCGCTCAAAGGTCAAATCGAGCGTGAGGTGAAGGCCGCGCTTGAGGCAGTGGGCGCAGAGTCAGTCAAGCTCGAGTTCGGGGCCGATGTGCGGGCCTCGAGCGGCTCGAGCAAGGCGAGTTTGCCCGGAGTGAAGAACGTGATTGTGGTCGGGTCGGGCAAGGGCGGGGTGGGCAAGTCGTCGGTGGCGGCCAACCTGGCGGTGTCGCTGGCCTTGAGCGGCGCGGCGGTGGGCCTGCTCGACGCCGACATCTACGGCCCCAGCGTGGCCCACATGATGGGCATGGGGGGGGAGCGCATCAAAGCGAACGCGGACAAGAAGATGATGCCTCTCGAGCGTCACGGCCTCAAATTCGTGAGCATGGCAAACTTAGCGGCCAGCGGTCAGGCGCTGGTGTGGCGCGGTCCCATGCTGCACTCGGCGGTGCAGCAGTTTCTCCGGGACGTGGCCTGGGGCGAACTCGATTACCTGGTAATTGACCTGCCCCCTGGCACTGGCGATGTGCCGCTTTCACTGGCGAACAGCGTGGACATCGCCGGAGCGGTGATTGTGACCACCCCGCAGGACGTGGCACTGATTGACGCGGCCAGGGCCATCGACATGTTCCGCAAAAACCAGATTCCTATTTTAGGCTTAGTCGAGAATATGAGTTACTTTGTGGCCCCCGATACCGGGGTACGCTACGACCTGTTCGGCACAGGCGGCGGTCAGCGCTACGCGCTCGAGAACAAACTGTTTTTCCTGGGTCAGATTCCGCTCGACATTCCCACTCGAGAAGCGGGAGACGCCGGAACCCCGGTGGTGATTTCAAATCCGCACAGCGCGGCGGCGCTGGCGCTCGAGGGCGTGGCCAGAACCCTGGCGGGGCGCATCAGCGTGCAGAGTTTGGTGTCCCTTCCGATGGTTTAACCGAACGACCCACTTCAGCTCGAGGTTTTTATGATGGCCACCCTGACCGACAACTCAAAATCACGGCTGCTGGGGCTGCTCAAGGCCAGTCACGGCTCCACCGTGCTCGAGCTGGCCTCGGGTTTGAGCATGAGTGTGGTCGCCGCGCGCAAGCACCTGTGCGACCTCGAGCTGAATGGACTCGTCGAGCTGAGCGTGGAAAAACCGTGTGGCCGGGGCCGTCCACAGCACGTTTACCGCTTGTCGCAAAAAGGCGAGGGCACCTTTCCCAAAAGTTACGCCGGGCTGTGCCTGGACGTGCTCGAGCACCTGCAAACCCTGTTTGGCGAGGGCGCGCTGCTGCAAGTGCTCAGCGCCAGGGAGGACAAGCTCTTCGAGAGCTGGAAACCGCTGCTTGAGGCCGAAACCACGCTGCGGACCAAGCTCGAGCGGCTGAGCGCCCTCTTGAGCGAAGCGGGCTATCAGGCTAGGGTGTGCGTGTGTGAGCGCGGAAACCTGTATCTCGAGCAGGGGAATTGTCCCAGTCTCGAGGTGGCGCGCCACTTCAAGCAGATTTGTGGGGTGGAGCAAACACTTTATCAGCGCCTGCTGGGCGTTCCAGTGGTGCGCGAATCGCAGATTTCTAACGGCGCAAAGCTATGTCGTTATCGAGTAGGGTGATATTTATAGAGTTTGCACGGCCTGATATATCTGAGTTCATACAACTAAAAATGTCCATTGAAAGCCACAAGCGTAATTATGGCTATCACATTATTGATTTGATAGATATTCACCCCCTAAAGCAGAAGGGTATTGAAGGCGAACAACTTCTCGAGACTTTATTTTCAGAATGGGATAAACCTACCACGCCTAAAATCTACTCACCTCCTGAAGACGGAAGTTGGTCTGATTATCAAACTGATTTAGAAGACGCTACTAACTTAGCCGTATTGGTTTTAAAAGGTGGAGGTTCTGTAGGCCACAGCGTAGACACTATACCGCACGAAATAGCGATGTCAATGGTCGATAAGTTTGCAAAACTTTTCAAAAACCCCAAAGCATATATAGGCATGGGATTGGGAAGTCAGGATTATGCTTTTCAGTGGGGAACCGTACTCATAGATGCAAACAATGCTGGCATTCTTTGGGTTGTTGAAGACGATTAAATCAAACGAAAACCCCGTTTCGCTGAAAAATCTCCCCATCCAACCAGATTTCGCCGCCCTTACGCAAATCGCAAATCATATCCCAGTGAATGGCGCTTTCGTTGAGTCCGCCGCACTCGCGGTAGCTCGAGCCAACCGCCAGATGCACCGTGCCGCCGATTTTTTCGTCGAAGAGAATTTCTCGAGTAGGGCGCTGAATTTCGTAGTTGCTGCCGATGCCGATTTCGCCCAGGAAGCGCGCTCCGGGGTCGGTCTCGAGCGCGGCCTGTAGAACGTCGTTGCCTTCCTCGGCGCTGGCTCGAGTAATCTTGCCGTTCACCAGCTCGAGGCGGATATTAGAGACTTTTTGACCGCCGTACATCGTGGGCACGTCGAAGAAGATGGTTCCATTGGCGCTGTCCTCGAGCGGACTGGTGAACACCTCGCCGCTGGGCATGTTGCGAAGCCCGTCCGAATTGCGCCACACTCGAGAGTCGGTTTGCATTTTCACATCGGTCTCGAGGCTGACCAATCGCACTTCTCGCGCTCGGGAAAGCCGTTCTACCAATCCGGCCTGAAACTCGCGCACCTCGAGCCACTTGGCTATCGGGTCGGAACAGTCCAGAAACATCGCTCGAGCCACGAAATCGGCGTAGTCCGCATACGGCATCTCGGCCAGTTCCGCGCCGGTTTGAGTGGGGAAAAGCGTGAGCGACCAGCGCTTGTGACGTCGAATCTCGGCCAGGGCGCTCGAGGCTAGCCTGAAGCGCTGTACCCGCTCGGCAGGCGCGGCAGTGCCCAAGTGCGGGGTCAGAATCCGCAGGCTCGAGTGGACGCGCTCGAGTTCCTGGAGGCGGGTGGGGTGGACGCGCTCGAGCAGGTCGGGGTCGGCCAGACGGACGTAATCGGCGCTCTGGTCGGGATACTCGAGGTTGAGAATCGGCTCTGCGCCCCGCTCGAGAATGGCTCGGTAGAGCGCTTCAACCAGCGGCAGGGCCAGGGTCGAGGACTGAACCAACACCCGCTGGCCGCGCTCGACCTCGAGACAGTAGTCCACTAGCAGTGCAGCGTGTTTGACGGTGTATTCAGGAAGCGTGTATTCGGAAAGCATGGGTAGGTTTTAGGCGCTCGAGCGGGGATTTACAAGCGTGAGGGGTGAGTGGTTCGCCTCCGGCGGGTTTTTAGTAGTTGGTACTTGGTCGGTTTGATTGTGGGCGTTTTAATGCAAACCAACCAATAACCAAAAACCAATGACCCGCTGGAGGCGTTCTTTTCGCCCCTTCGCCCCTCACGACCCCCTCGAGCGGCTCAGTCCCATCACATCCTCGAGCAGCACCGCCGCCGCTTTTTCGCCGCTTTCCATCGCGCCCTGAATGCTGCTCATACTGGTGAGTTCCGAGGCGATGAGCACTCCAGGCAGTCCGGTGGCGTGGCCCAGCAAGCTCGAGGCGAACCTGGCGGGCTGGTCGAACTGGGCGTGCTTGATGAGGTCCGAACCCAGAAGGCGCAGCTTTTGTACTTTAGTGGCCGGATACCACTGCGAGAGTTCGGCGCGCACTCGAGCGTCTTGCACTTCTTCATCGGTGGCCATGTCACTCAGAACGGTGACAACCAGCAGGTGGCGACCTTCCGGAGCGTACTCCGGCACTGCGTTGGAGGGCCACAAAAAGTTGTTCACCGTTCCCGCTCGAGAGTTCAGCAGCAACTTGTTCGAGCGCTCGAGCCGCTCGTTTGAGGCATAGTAAAAATAGCGACTGGCGACGCTCGAGAAGGGATTTTTGATTCCACCCAGGCGCTCGAGTTCGGGCGGGTCCACCGCCAGCAAAACTTGCTCGGCCTCGAACTCGTCGCGCAGGGTTTTTAGGGTCCAGCCTGCGGCACTGCGCTCGAGCGCCACCACCTTCTGGCCGTATTCCACGTCCAGGCCCCGCGCCAGTTGCCGGGTAATCTGCCCGATTCCGCCGCGTGGCAGCGCGATGGCCCCGTCCAGGAGCATCCTGAAGTAGTAGCGAAACAATCTGCTCGAGGTGTGCAGGTCGCGATTCAGAAAAATTCCGCCGAAGAAGGGCCGAAAAAACGCATCTATAACGCCGCTCGAGAAGCCGTACCCACGCAGGAAATCCTCGGTGCTCGTGTCGGGTCCTCTCAGCAGGTCGCTGGCATGGCCCAGTTTCAGCTCGAGGGCCAGCCGACCCACTTTGGCCTTGTCCAGCACGCCCAGATACGGAGAAAACACCGTGGGCAGCAGGTCGCGCACACTTCTGAACGGGTCGCCCAGAGTAGAGCGGCCCTTCTCGCCTAGCAGCACCGCCCCCGGCTCGAGCGGCACCAAATCCAGCGCCT
>Ga0123339_10001858_pt1 | contig 14468 bp, 14 predicted proteins | sample lystaG_FD_89956 | JGI IMG/M metagenome (GOLD analysis project Ga0123339, IMG submission 89956) | Glacier valley bacterial and archeal communities from Borup Fiord, Nunavut, Canada, to study Microbial Dark Matter (Phase II) -... | ecosystem: Environmental > Aquatic > Freshwater > Ice > Glacier ... | reverse complement strand
TCGAGGCCGACCACCTCTACCTGCGGTCGAATGCGGCGCAGGCGTTGGTGTATTTCGAGAGTCGTCGTAGCCGATGCCCCGTATCCGAGGTCCACCACGAGCGGATCGGGCGCACGGCGCAATGCCGGAAGGTGCGCAATCCACCGGTCGACGCGGCGCAGGCGGTTGGTGCCGGTGGTCCCTCGCGTGATCGAACCGATGGGCATGGGTCCAGTATCCCAGCGCCTTCCCGCGCAAGACTCCTGCACGAAGCGGAGCGAAGGAACACTTGGGTCACGAATTGCAGACATTAAGCAGGCCGCCCGTCAAGACTGCAGGAATTTCGGGTTGCAGGGCGCTCGCTAGAGTTGGAGCATGACGTATACGCTCATTCTCCTGCGCCACGGCAACTCCGACTGGAACAAGAAAAACCTGTTCACCGGTTGGGTGGATGTCGACCTGAGCGATCAGGGACGCGCTGAAGCGCAGCGTGCTGGCGAGCTTCTCGCCGAGTCCGCAATTCTTCCCGATATTCAGTACACGAGCGTGCTCAAGCGCGCGATTCATACCGCGGACATTGCCCTGGACGTCGCCGATCGCGACTGGATCGACGTGAAACGCAGCTGGCGGCTGAACGAGCGCCACTACGGAGCGCTGCAGGGAAAAGACAAGGCGCAGACTCTCGCCGAGTACGGATCGGAGCAGTTTCTGAATTGGCGTCGCTCATTCGACGTGCCGCCTCCCCCGCTCGCCGACGACAGCGAGTTCTCGCAGGCGCACGACCCGCGGTACGCCGGGCTCGGCGCCGATCTTCCGCGCACGGAGTCTCTCAAGCTGGTGATCGACCGGATGCTTCCCTATTGGGAATCCGAAATCACCGTCGACCTCGCCGCGGGCAAGACAGTGCTCGTTACCGCGCACGGCAATTCCCTTCGCGCGCTCGTGAAACACCTTGATCACATCTCGGATGACGAGATTGCGGAACTCAACATCCCCACCGGTATCCCACTCGTCTACACGCTCGACGAGACATTCGCCCCCGTGAAACCGGGCGTCTACCTCGACCCCGAGGCCGCTGCCGCCGGCGCTGCTGCCGTTGCCGCGCAGGGAGCGCAAAAGTAACTCGCGGGTAATCCAGCCCCGACCACCTCTGTCTTTTGCGACCAGCTCCCTGTGTGAACAGCGAGGTGGTCGCAAAAACGGTGGGTTGGGGGCCGGCGTTACGTCCCTCGGGGGTGGATTCCGGCGGCTACCCAGTCGCCCGTGGCAAGGTACTGCACCTTCTTGGCGATCGACACGGCATGGTCAGCGAAACGTTCGTGGTAGCGCGACGCGAGGGTGGCATCCACCGTGTCGACGGCCCCACCCTTCCAGGTTTCGCCGAGCACCTTCTCGAACACGCTGAGGTGCAGCGCATCGATCTGGTCATCTTCGTTGCGGATCTCCTCGGCGAGCCGTACATCCTCGGTGCGCAACAGTTGCGTGAGCTTGCGAGCAATCTGAACGTCGAGCCGACCGAGTTCCGCGAAGGTGCCGCGCAGGGACTTCGGCACCACCTTGTCGGGAAAGCGGTAGCGCGCCAGTTGCGCGATGTGCTCAGACATGTCGCCCATCCGCTCAAGCGAGGCGCTAATTCGCAAAGCGCTCACCACGATGCGCAGGTCGCGGGCGACGGGTTGTTGCCGGGCGAGGATGTTGATGGCAAGCTCATCGAGCGCGATAGCGGCTGTGTCGATCCTGTCGTCGGCGGCGATAACGGCCTCGGCGAGGGACACGTTCGACTCATTGAAAGCGCGAGTGGCGTTGTCGATCGAATTCTCAACGAGAGTCGCGATCTCCACAAGGCGTTCCTGCACTTCCGCCAGTTCCTGCTGGAATACCTCGCGCATCGTCTGAATCCCCTCGTTGCGAGTCTTCGACTCCCGCATAGATCAAATCCAATTATCTCCCGCGCAGGTGAACAGCGGAGGAACCGCATCTGAACAACACGCCAAGAGCCGGAGCCGCAGGTGGTGCGGGGGTGAGCCAACCGGCCGGAAGTAACTAACCTAGTCGCTATGGACTCCGCCCACTTGGTGCCGCTCGCCCTTGCGTTCGGCGTGATCGTCGGCGCTGGCATCACCGCGGTACTCGTCGCCTCCGCCCGCCGCGGCCAGCGAGCGGTGGATGTCGTGAGCACAGCGGTACCGGACGGCGTCGACCAGGTGATCGAGGCTCTCGAATCCGCGGGAATCGTGCTCGACCCCTCCAACACGGTGGTCAAGGCGAGCCCGGGCGCGATGACCTTCGGTCTGATCTGGAACCAGTCGCTGGTGCATCCCGAACTCGTGACGATCGTCGACCGGGTGCGCCGCTACGGCGAACCGATCACCCAGGAGCTCGAGCTCGCCAGGGGACCGTTCGGAGACGCGAACATCTACCTCTTCGTTCGAGTTGCGCGACTTGGTGCACGGTACATCCTGTTACTCGCGGAGGATCGCACCGAGTCCTATCGGCTCGACGAGGTGCGACGGGACTTCGTCGCCAACATCAGCCACGAACTCAAGACGCCGATCGGCGCGGTCGGTCTGCTCGCCGAGGCGCTCCAGGCGGCATCCGATGAGCCGGAACAGGTGCGCCGCTTTGCCAAACGTCTCACCAAGGAGGCAGACCGGCTCGCCCGCATCACCAAGGAGATCATCGAGCTCTCCCGGCTGCAGGCCGCGGATGCCCTCACAAAGCCCGAGGTCGTGGAAATCGATCATGTTGTCGCCCTTGCTATCGATCAGAATCGGGTGGCCGCAGAGTCCAGCCGGGTCACCATCGTCAGCGGCGGGGATGGCGGCGCTGAGGTCTACGGTGACGAGCCGCTCCTCGCGGTGGCGCTACACAACCTCATTGCCAATGCGATCCAATATTCGCCGAAGGGTTCGAGAGTCGGGGTTGGCGTCAAAGATTCCGACGGTATCGTCGAGATCGCGGTCACCGACCAAGGCATTGGTATAGCCGACGAGGAACTCGACCGCGTGTTCGAACGCTTTTTCCGCATCGATCCGGCACGTTCACGCCATACCGGTGGCTCGGGCCTCGGCTTGAGTATCGTCAAGCACGTCGTGCAGAACCACGGCGGTGACATTCGGGTGTGGTCTCAGCCCGGCAATGGTTCGACCTTTACTATCCGACTGCCCAAGGCGTCTCTCGCTAAGGCAGCATCCCTGAAAGAGGCCTGAGTTGCGCATCCTGATTGTCGAAGACGAACCCTCCCTGAGCGAGCCGCTCGCCTTCCTGCTCGGGCGGGAGGGCTACGAGACCTCGATCGCGGCGGACGGCATTGCCGCTCTCGTGGAATTCGATCGCAACAGTCCCGACTTCGTTCTCCTCGACCTCATGCTGCCCGGCATCGCCGGTACCGAGGTGTGCCGCGAGATCCGCACCCGCTCGCAGGTGCCGATCATCATGCTCACGGCGAAAGACAGCGAGGTGGATGTGGTGGTCGGCCTCGAACTCGGTGCCGATGACTACGTGACAAAGCCCTATTCCACTCGCGAGTTGCTCGCCCGAATCCGAGCGGTCATGCGCCGTCGGGTGGAAGCAGACGAGGAAGACACCGCCATCCTCGGGTCAGGGGAGGTGCGAATGGATGTCGATCGTCACAGCGTGTCGGTGCGCGGCGTGGATACGGCCATGCCTCTCAAGGAATACGAGTTGCTCGAAGTGCTTCTGCGTAATTCCGGTCGTGTGCTGACCCGTGGACAACTCATTGACCGGGTCTGGGGCTCGGACTACTTCGGAGACACCAAGACTCTCGACGTGCACATCAAGCGCATCCGTTCCAAGATCGAGAAGAAGCCGTCCGACCCGCAGATGCTTCTGACGGTGCGTGGACTCGGATATCGCTTCGAGCCCTGAAGGTTCGCGGGTCTGACGAAACCCACGGTGCCGAACTACCTGGTCGTCTCCGTCGGCGTGGGAATGACGGTGGGGCTCGCGTCAGGGCTCGCTGGGGGAGTTGCTGTGGGAAGGGGCGACGGCAAAAGCTTCGAGTACTCGGGCAGTGATCCGTCGAGAACCGGGACGAGCAGCTGCTCGCCGGTCAGCGTGCCGTACTGGATGAAAACGGGAAAGAGCGAGCCGGCCTTCGAGTTGATGCCGCTGAAAAGCAGCTGGCGCGTGTCGGAAGATCCGAAGGTCTTCACCTCGCGCGCATCGAGCTGCACGCGAGTATCAACCTTGCCCGAGACTCCGCTGGCGGTGGTGCCGTCGTACTGGATGAGCACGTTCACGGTCTTCTCGCTGTCATTGATGAGATTCACGAGAAAGCTCGCCTGTTGACCGTCTTTGGAAAGAAGGAGTGCATTGCGCACCTTCACTTGGCCGACGGTAGTGCCCACTCCGTCGCTCGGATCGTAGTGCTTCGTCGTCGACTGAGGGGCAAAAAAGCTGCAGCCGGCAGTGGAGAGCAACAGCGAAGCCGCCACTATTACGGTTGCGGCAATGCGAGCTCTCACGGGACCCTCCAGAACGAACGAAACAACGGGACGCCGCGACCAAACGTCGCGGAAAACCATGACAAAGTTTAGCCTACGATCGCAGGCCGGAGACCCGTACTCCGGTGCGGAAAACGTTCTATGATGAGCGGGCGGCCATGGCAACGCGGTGTCCGCAATGCTTTTTGAGGTCAGCGAGACGGTCATGTACCCACGCCACGGCGCGGTGACGATCATCAAGATGGTGCATGACCCGCTCAGGGAAGGACAGGCCAGTTGGTCGCGACGCTGCAGAACCGACGAACAGAGGACCTCGACCGTGCTCGATGAGGTTTTTGCCTCCTGACGTCGCGGGCACCGCCTCTGGAATCGTGGTCGGTATCATCGTCGTCGCGGCGGGGACGGGGTCGCGGCTGGGGTATCCCGATCCGAAAGCTTTCGTGCTCGTCGCCGGCCGCCCCATCCTCGCCCACGCGCTCGAGGGCGTGTTCGGCAGCACCGAGCGCGCGCAAGTGGTGATTGTCGTCCCGGCAGAGTGGGCCGCCGAAGCCCGCGAACTGGCCACCGAGGTTGCCGGTGCCGCTCACGAATCCGTGACTGTTGTCATCGGTGCGGCCTCTCGGCAGGGCTCCGTCGCCGCAGGGCTCGCGGCGCTGACGCCCGGCATCGAGATCGTGCTGGTACACGATGCGGCACGATTATTCACCCCGTCAGCGCAATTCGACGCGGTCATCACTGCCGTGCGCCAAACCCGGGCGGGCATCGTTCCAGGCCTTCCGGTCTCCGACACGATCAAGCGGGTTGGAGACGGGCGTGTGACGGCCACAGTCGATCGGTCCGATCTCGTCGCTGTGCAGACTCCGCAGGGTTTTCCCCGTCAGCAGCTCGCTTCCGCCTACGCCGATGCTTCGGCCGACCACACTGACGATGCGGCTCTGTTCTCGGCCGCCGGTCACGAGGTGCGGGCGATCGAGGGTGACTTTCGCGCATTCAAGATCACGACGCCGTGGGATCTCCGCCGTGCGGAGTCGCTCATCTCCGTGGCCGAACACGCCGAGACGCGTACGGGTATCGGCATCGATGTGCACGCGTTCGACACCGCCCGCCCGCTCTGGCTCGGAGGCGTGTTCTGGCCGGGTGAGGTCGGTCTTGCCGGCCACAGTGATGGGGATGCGGTGAGCCACGCCATCTGCGATGCCCTACTCTCCGCAGCGGGCCTCGGTGACCTCGGATCGAACTTCGGCACGGCCGACCCTCGGTTTGCGGATGCTCATGGTGAGGTCTTCCTTACGGCAACCGTCGAGCTTGTGATCGCCGCCGGTTTCGTGATCGGCAATGTGTCCGCGCAGGTCGTGGCCAACCATCCGAAAATCGGCACTCGCCGTGGCGAGATCGAAACACGGCTCAGCGCCTGTGTTGGCGCGCCGGTGAGCGTGTCAGCCACGACCTCCGATCGGCTCGGATTCACCGGGCGAGCCGAAGGCCTCAGCGTCATCGCGACCTGCCTCCTCCAGCGCAACCCGCAGGGGCGCACTCGGTAGGCTGGTCAGCGTGACAGTGCGCCTCTACGACTCCCGCTCGCAAGGGCTTCTCGACCTCGTGCCGATCGTCGAAGGGCACGTCGGCATTTATGTCTGTGGGCCGACAGTACAGTCCTCGCCGCACATCGGACACTTGCGGTCTGCTCTCGTCTACGACCAGTGGCGCCGCTGGCTCACTTATCGCGGCTTTGCCGTCACCCTGGTGCGAAACGTCACGGACATCGACGACAAGATCCTCGCCAGCGCGGCCACCGGCACGGAAGAGTGGTGGGCGCTCGCCTATCGGTACGAGCTCGAATTCACTCGCGGGTACGAGCACCTCGGCATTCTCGCCCCCACCTACGAGCCGCGCGCCACCGCGAGTATCCCGCAAATGCAGCGGCTGATCGCCGAGCTCATCGATCGCGGGCATGCCTACCTGGCCGACGATTCGTCGGCAGATGTCTACTTCGATGTGGCGTCCTGGCCGGCCTACGGCGAGCTCACCAATCAAAAGTCGGGCGATCTCGCGGCATCGGCGGATACCCCGGGGCGCAGCAAGCGCGACCCCCGCGACTTCGCCCTGTGGAAGGGCCACAAGTCCGACGAACCATCGTCGGCAGCCTATCCGTCGCCCTGGGGCGCTGGCCGGCCAGGCTGGCACATCGAGTGCTCGGCGATGTCGCAGCAGTATCTCGGCACCCGGTTCGACATCCATGGCGGCGGTCTCGACCTGCGCTTTCCGCACCATGAAAACGAACTGGCCCAGTCCGCCGCCGCCGGGCACGGCTTCGCCAACGCCTGGGTGCACAACGGGCTCGTCAATGTGAACGGCCAGAAGATGTCCAAGTCGCTCGGCAACTCGATCTTTGCCGCCGAATTCCTCGATCAGGCTCGTCCGCTGGTCGTGCGTTACTACCTCGGTTCCGCGCACTACCGCTCGACCATCGACTACCACGAGGGTGCTCTGCTCGAGGCCGAAGCCGCGCTGGACCGCATCGAGGTCTTTCTCGATCGCGCGGCTCGACGCCTCGAGGGCACCCAGTTCGCGGGCAGTCGCCCGCAGAGAATTCCCGACGAATTCGCCGAGGCGATGGATGACGACCTGGCCATTCCCCAGGCCATGGCGGTGCTCCACGAGCAGGTGCGTGCCGGCAACGCGGCTCTCGATTCGGAAGATCTCGGGAGCGCCGCGTCCCTGCAGGGCCAGGTGCTGGCCATGACCGAAGTTCTCGGGATCAACCCAATGGCCGTAGAATGGCAGACTGCTGCGGGTGATCCGGCGAGTGCAGCGCTCGCAATTCTCGTCGAAAGATTGCTCGAGGACAGGGACGCGGCACGCAAGGCGCGCGATTTCCGCTCCGCCGATCGCATTCGCGATGAACTTGCCGCAGCCGGCATCCAGATCGAAGACACCCCCTCGGGGTCGCATTGGAGTCTTGACTAATGAAGAGCAGTGGAGCCAACAAGCCGCGCGCCGGCGCCGTGCGCAAAAGCAGCACCGGCAAGCAGGTGGGCTCCGGCGGCCAGGGTCGCCAGGCACTCGAGGGCAAGAAGCCCACACCCAAGGCCGTGGACCGCCCCTATCATCCCGCGGGAAAGCGCAAAGCGGCGAGCGACCGTTTTGCCGCGGCCGGGGGGAAGCGTCCGTCGAGCACCGGTGCACCGCAGCGAGCCGCTACTCGCGTGAGCAAACCAAAGCAGTCGGACGAGTTTGAGGTCGTTACCGGCCGCAACTCCGTGCTCGAAGCACTCCGCGCGAAGATCCCGGTGACGGCCCTCTACATTGCGACTCGCATCGAATATGACGACCGCGTCAAAGAGGTCATGCAGATCGCCACCAAGCGTGGCCTGCCGATCCTCGAGGTTATGCGTCCGGAGCTCGACCGTCTCGCGGGGTTTGACTCGGTGCACCAGGGGCTCGCACTCAAGGTGCCGCCCTATGAGTACGCACACCCCACCGACCTGCTCGAGCGGATAGTCGCTAGCGGTCGGGTGCCACTGCTGGTCGCACTGGATGGCGTGACCGACCCGCGCAACCTCGGGGCGATCATCCGCTCGGTTGCCGCCTTCGGCGGCCATGGCGTGATCCTGCCGCAACGTCGTTCCGTTGGACTCACCGCCGCGGCCTGGAAAACCTCTGCCGGAGCTGCCGCGCGCACCCCCGTAGCCATGGCCTCGAATCTCACCCAGACCCTCAAGGCCTTCAAAGAGCGCGGTGTCTTCGTGCTCGGCCTCGACGGTGACGGGGACACTCCGCTGTCCGAGCTTTCCTTGGCGAAGGAACCCCTCGTCGTGGTCGTGGGCAGCGAGGGTAAGGGCCTTTCCCGCCTCGTCACCGAAACCTGCGATGCGATCGTATCGATCCCGATTAATTCCTCGACGGAGTCGCTCAATGCGGGAATTGCCGCCAGCGTAACGCTCTACGAGATCTCGAAGCAGCGCGGGAAGAAAAAGTAGGCCCGCTCCTCTGCCCGCTAGCCAGATCGGATCGATCATGTGGTGGCCCTTCGCGGCCACTCGTGAGCGGAAGCGGCAAGAAGAACACCCTCACGTCCGCTTCCTGCTTTTCTCGCCATTCATGCGCCTGCGGCCGTCCCTGCGGGGGCTGGCTTCTGCGCTGCGCGACCCTGCGGAGTGGTTAATCAGACCTTCGAGCGCCAGTCGTCTTCGGAAACAATGTCGACCGGCAGTGTGATCGTGCCGGTGGCTGGTGCGATGACCGTGGCCTCATCGCGACGATGGCGAAGCACGGTGTCGATGTAGGAACTCACGGCCTCAGCTAGTGGAACATCGCGGCTCTGATTCTGCGAGAGGTACCAGCGGTGGTCGAGCAATTGGTGAAACACTTCCGCGGGCTCAAGCCGACCCTTCAGCTCGCGCGGGATGGCTCGGATCACCGGTTCGAATACGGTGGCGAGCCATTCGTGCGCCACCAATTCATCGTCTTCGCCCTGTTTGTTTGAGGTCGCGGTGTAGGAGTCGAGGTCGTTGAGCAGCCGACGGGCCTGGTTCTCCTGGGCATCAAGCCCGGTGAGCCGCAGCAGGCGACGTTGGTGGTGCCCGGCATCCACGACCTTCGGTTGGATCCGCACCTGGGAGCCGGTGTCATCGGTCTTGATCGCCAACTCTTCGATATCAAAGCCGAGTTCGTTGAGTCGCTCTACCCGCTCGTTGATGCGCCAGCGTTCGGAGGAGGAGAAGGATTCGGATCCGGTGAGCTCGATCCAGAGAGTGCGATAGGCCGCAACAATGCCATTCGACACCTCAACTGGATCGACTTCCTCGTCGAGGCGTCCACCAGCAGCGAGGTCGAGGAGCTCCCCGGCAATATTGACCCGCGCGATCTCCAGATCATTTTCGCGCTGGCCGTTCGAGAGACCGTTATAGAGCTGACCCGTTTCGGCATCCACCAGATAGGCGGCAAAAGATCCGGCGTCACGGCGGAACAGCGTGTTGGAGAGCGAGACGTCGCCCCAGAAGAAGCCGATCATATGCAGGCGCACCAAGAGCACAGCGAGCGCGTCGACGGTGCGGGTCGCAGTCTCTGGCCGCAGCGTCTGTGAATACAACGCGCGATAGGGCAGTGAGAATTTGAGGTGGCGGGTCACGAGCACTGAATCGAGCTCGTTGCCCTCGTCATCCGTGCGATTGGTGATGACCGCGACCGGGTCGACGCAGGGCACATCGAGCTTCTGCAGGGTGCGCAGCATCTCGTACTCTCGGCGGGCGAGCTCCGAGGACGTCTCCTTGATCGCGATCACGTAGCCGCTGAGATGCACGAATCGCACCAGGTGCCGCGAGATGCCCTTCGGAAGGGCGGCGATCACGCTGTCTGGCCACGTGTCGAGCGGCAGGTTCCACGGCAGGTCGAGGAGAGCGGGGTCGACCGTTGCCGAGGTGATATTGAGTGAGCCGCTCATGCGTTCAGCCTCTCAGAGTCGCGCGGATGAAACTGGCAAGAGAGTGCGGGCGACGAGAGAAGATCGTCGCCCGCATCCACGGGTAATCGGGAGGCTAGTCGACCACTGCCTTGCTCAAGCGATCGCCCGATGCGATGTCGAACGCGTGAATATGCGCCGGCTCGGGAAGGATGAATACCGTGTCACCGGCGTTGGGATGTGAGCGACCGTCGACGCGAGCGACGATGTCGACGCGGGAGCCGTCGATGTCAGTATGGCCGTAGAGATAGCCATCCGCGCCGAGCTCTTCGACGAGGTCGACCGCGACCTCCAGGCCCTCACCGGAGGTGGAGACGCGCACGTCTTCCGGACGAACTCCGATGGTGACCTTGGTGTTGTCGGTCTTGCCCATGGTTGCACGGTCGAGCGCGGCGACCGCCGTGCCGAACTTGAGGCCTCCCTCGACCAGATCCGCTGTGAACAGGTTCATCGCAGGAGAGCCGATGAAGCCGGCCACGAATACGTTCTTCGGGTTGGCGTAGAGGTCGCGGGGCGTTCCGACCTGCTGGAGTACGCCATCCTTCAGCACGGCGATGCGATCACCCATGGTGAGCGCCTCGGTCTGATCGTGCGTGACGTAGACGGTAGTGACGCCGAGTCGGCGCTGGAGAGAGGCGATCTGGGTGCGAGTCTGCACGCGCAGCTTGGCGTCGAGGTTGGAGAGCGGTTCGTCCATGAGGAACACCTGTGGCTGGCGCACGATCGCGCGGCCCATGGCGACGCGCTGGCGTTGGCCACCGGAGAGTGCCTTCGGCTTGCGACCGAGGTACGGCTCGAGGTCGAGAAGCTTCGCAGCTTCGAGCACACGAGTGGCGCGCTCGTCCTTGTTGACGCCAGCGATTTTGAGTGCGAAACCCATATTCTCGGCAACAGTCATATGCGGGTACAACGCGTAGTTTTGAAAGACCATCGCGATGTCGCGATCCTTGGGCGGCACGTCGGTGACGTTGCGGTCTCCGATGAGGATGTTGCCGTCATTCACCTCTTCGAGACCGGCGAGCATGCGAAGGGAGGTGGACTTTCCGCACCCGGAAGGTCCAACGAGCACGAGGAACTCGCCATCTGCAACGTGCAGGTCGAGTGCGTCGACCGCCGGTTTCGTCGAGCCGGGATAGAGGCGGGTAGCTTTATCGAACGTGACAGAGGCCATGGTCGTACAACTCCTTCACCGGCAGGTACGTGCCGGACGATCCGTAGTGAATGGATGGTGGTGCAGGGTCATTATGCCACGGGATCGGAGCATACGGGCAGGTCGAGGGCCTCGGCTAGGCCAAGAATCTGGGGCACTGTGGCTTTTTCCCAGACAGCGTGTCTAGGGTGCTAGAGGCCTCGCTGACGCCAAACAACAGCGACTGATGGCCACAGCAATGTGTAATTGTTTGATTGTTTGATAGCGAGTGAGGTTCAATGACCTACGACGGTTCGAGTGACAGCGGTCTCAGCAAAAACCAGAAGCGTGAGGCCGCGCGCGAAAAGTCACGGGCGCTACGTGATCAGCAGAAGCGCAAGGACCGGCGCAGTCGTGTCATCCTGCAGAGCAGCCTTGCCGTGCTCGTCGTTGCGATAGTCGCCGTGATCGGTCTGGTCATAGTCAACAGCGTGCGCCCGCCCTCGCCCGGTCCGGCGAACATGCTCAGTGACGGGATCAAGATTGGCGAGGGATTCAAGGCTGTCCCGACCGGTGCGCTTCAGCCGGATGACACCCCGATCCCCTCCAAGACGAACGCCACGAACGTGATCGACCTGCGCATTTATCTCGACTACCAGTGCCCCGGATGCGGCATCTTCGAGGGCACCAACGCGGCGCAGATCAAGAAATGGGTCGCGATCGGGGCGGCCACGGTGGAGGTCCATCCTGTGGCCATACTGGACCAGGCTTCGCTCGGCAAGAAGTATTCCACGCGGGCTGCCAACGCGGCGGCGTGCGTCGCAAACTACTCGCCGAACCAGTTCTTCGACTTCAGCGCTCTGCTCTTCACAAACCAGCCGAAGGAGAACACGGAAGGGCTTTCCGATGACAAGATCATCTCGCTGACGAAGCAGGCCAAGGTTCGCAAGGGCGACTCGATCAGCACCTGCATCACTGACCAGGATTTCAAATCCTGGACCAATGCCGCAACAGACCGAGCCACGACCAATCCCTTGGCCGGCAGCGATGTGAATAAACTCGCCGGCACTCCCACCATCATCATCAACGGTAAAAAGTATTCCGGGCGAATCAACAACGCCGCCGAATTTGCCATCGCCGTGTCGAAGGCGTCGGGTGATCGGTTCAGTGAGGAGTCGACTGCCACACCGAGCCCCTCGCCGTCGGCGAACGCTGGCTAGCACCACCCCGAAAGCCAAGAAGGGCCGAGCCGCGAGGCCCGGCCCTTCTCTTTTTGTGATCAGTCCCGGAGCGCCGGTACCGGAGCCGAGGCGATGATCTTGCCCGGGTTGAAGGTATTTGTCGGGTCGGCAGAGTCGAACAGGCCCTGCATCACCGCGAGCCCACCGCTCGAGATGTCCTGCTCAAGCCACGGGGCGTGTTCGAGGCCGACACCGTGGTGATGAGAGACTGTTCCGCCCGAGTCGATGAAGGCCTGCTGGATGGCGCTCTTCACCACGCCGTACTGCTCGAGCGAATCTCCCGTCGGCAGGTAGGCGAAGGTGAAATAGAGGCATGCTCCGGAGTGGTACGAGTGGGACAGATGAGCCATGATCCAGCCTTTCACCCCGATCTCGTCGAATGCTGCATTGGCCGCTGCCATCACGTTGTCATAGAGGGCGGGGAGCTTCGACCAGGGAGCCGAGGTCTCCGAGACATCCGCGGATCCGCCGAGGTCGAGCAGGAAGTCACGAATGTACGGGGTGTCGAATTTCTTCTGGTCGTAGAGTGCGCCGGGACCCTTTCCGACGCCGATACCGCCGTGTCGTTTGACGATGCGCCCGACGAGCTTCTCATTGCGGGCGACGTGCTCGTCGCTCCCTTCGTAGCCGATGAAGGAGAGGCACATGCGCTCGGTATCCCAGCCCTTCGACTTGAGGAAGACACCGAGTCCCTTTGTCAGAAGATTCGAGATGCCCTTGCTCGCCTTACTCGTGGCGAACGAGAACACTGTCTCCCGGCCGTCCGAGACCCGGGTGACCGAGGGGGTGGCGTCGCTCTCGGAGATTTCCTTCATCGACGCAAGACCGTCGCTCCAGGTCGGGTAAAGGTAGGCCTGGATCTCGCGCTTGGCTGGGATGCGATGCACCTGAACCGTGACCTCGGTGATCACGCCGAGACGGCCTTCGCTGCCCAGGATCATCTCTCGAACGCTCGGGCCGGTGGAAGCGCTCGGAATGGCACGGATGACTAGAACGGTTCCCGGCCGCACAACGCGGAGGCCCTTGGCGATATCGGCGATGTCGCCATACTTATCGGACTGCATTCCGGAGGAGCGGGTAGCGACCCAGCCGCCGACCGTGGAGTGCGTGAAGCTGTCGGGAAAGTGGCCGATCGTCCAGCCGCGCTTCTTGAGCTGGGCTTCGAGGTCGGGGCCTTGCGCTCCGGCTTCGATGCGGGCGAGGCCCGACCCTTCGTCGATGTCGATCACCCGGTTGAGGCGCCCGAGGTCGAGCGAGATTACGGTGCGGGTCTCATCGGCGAGCGGCTCGAGGCTGCCCACGATGTTGCTGCCACCACCGAACGGAATGATCACAGCGTTGGCAGCCACCGCGGCATCCACCACCCGCTGCACCTCGGATTCGTCGGCAGGGTAGACCACGACATCGGGAGTGCGGGCCAGGGATCCCGCACGCACCCGAATGAGGTCGCGGATGCTTTTGCCGAAGGTGTGCACGACCCGGCTGAGGTCATCCGTGATCACGTGGTCGTCTCCGGCGATCGCTACCAGCTGCGCCAGAAAGTCTGGACTCGCTCGGCTGGCTGGCACATCGAGGTCGTCAAAGGACGGTGCCGCGACCGTGGGCGCTCCGGGCTCGAGCCCGAGAGCAAACGTGAGGAAGGAGGCGAAGCCCGGCTTATCGTCGTGATGAAACGCGACGCCATCTCGTCCCCAGCCCCACCACTTCATGTGCTGTACATCGGTCACTTCTGTGCTCCTCTTGTTACGTGTGTCCGTGGCTATTTCTGCCGGGGATGAGCATGCCGGCCGAGGATATCAGCCGAATGCAGGTCTCTCAGGCGCAGGATCTCCTGGCGCGTGCGCTCGGCGAATTCCCCCTTGGATTCGCCCTCGGCCAGGCGAAGCGGATCCCCGAAGACCACACCGACAGGAAATCTGCCGCGCTTGGGCCAGTTTGTGCCACGTGGGTGCGCGATGTGCGCTCCGATGAGAGCCACTGGGATACAGGGAACGTCACACGCGGCGGCCAGTGCTGCGGCCCCCGGCTTGAAACGACCCAGCTCCCCGTCTTTTGATCGCGTTCCCTCCGGGAAAATCAGCACCGGGATGCCGCGCATTAGTAACGAGCGTGCACTCGTTGCTGAGGTCTGAGTGCCCGTTCGCCGCACCGGGAAAGCATTGAAGAACAGAGCGGTGAGGCCACGACGCCAC
>Ga0123339_10001855_pt1 | contig 14475 bp, 14 predicted proteins | sample lystaG_FD_89956 | JGI IMG/M metagenome (GOLD analysis project Ga0123339, IMG submission 89956) | Glacier valley bacterial and archeal communities from Borup Fiord, Nunavut, Canada, to study Microbial Dark Matter (Phase II) -... | ecosystem: Environmental > Aquatic > Freshwater > Ice > Glacier ... | reverse complement strand
CATTTAAGTCGCTGTCATAGGCTTTTCGTGTATTCATGCCTCCCAGTTTAGCGTTTTTGTAAATACCCATCCCTCATTTTTAGACAGGCTCTTAGATATAACTCAAGCTGATTTATTTGGAACCGAAGTCAAAATAGATAACCTTGAGTTTATTCGTTTCGGAACTATTAATTCTTGGCTTGTATCAGAAGTTTTTGAACTTCGCAATGCTCGTTCGGTGGAAGCCGAAAATACGATTGAAGAAGCAAAAGCCTTACAGCTTAAAGCTGACCCGCAAAAAGATGAAGTGCAAAAAATCAGTGATAAACTTCAAAAATACCTTTCAGCACAGGACGAATTTTGGCCTCGTTGGACTTACTTTGCAAAAAAACATGGGGTAGAAATGTGATTCCGGTTAAAAGCCAACCCGAACCTTCTAATTTTTCACAATTGGTAAGAAACCGCGGTTTAAAGTTTCTAAAAAATAATTCTCCACCCAATTCGTGGAAGGGTAAAGAATTTTGGCGAAAGGCATTACCTGAATTGTGCAATGCATATAGCAGAATATGTGCCTATTCAGCTCAGTGGGTTCCGCCAGTAGTTGGGGCATCCACTGTTGACCATTTTGTGCCTAAAAAACATGCCCCACAACTTGCTTACGAGTGGAGTAATTTCCGCCTAGCCTGTTCACTACTGAATTCTAGAAAAAGAGATTTTCAAGATGTTTTAGATCCTTTCAAAATAGGTAATAGCTGGTTTATCTTGGATTTTCCATCTCTTCAAGTCAAACCAGGGTCAGTAATAACTTTAACAGAATCAAATCAAGTAGTGAGTACCATTAATCGTTTGAATTTAAATGACGAGATTTGTATAACCTTCAGAATAGACTGGTTAAAATATTTTTGTTTAGGGGATATTTCTTTTAATCATTTGGAAGAAAAAGCCCCTTTTATTGCTTATGAGCTTAAACGACAGAATTTGGTTGGTAAGATTATTTCTATAATGGGATTTTAAGAGATTTAAAGAAGTGGTTTCCTCCACATTCCCTTATAGCAAACAGTAGCCCTTATTACTGACCAATTCGCGCCCCAGCGTTAACATTTAAATACAGTCGTCGGAAGAAAGCAGCAATTAATGAGTTGAAAGCGTGTTCCCCTTTCCTAGCTAGGGAGTTAAGTTTGTTCCCCTATTCTTGCTGCTCTATTCCTGCTCCTTTATTCTTATTTCTTTATTCTGACTCCTGACCTTCGACTTTCGACCCTACTTTTAGATTTTAGATTCCTTTGTTGTAGCATGATATAATACGCCCTCAGAAAGACACGGAAGTAGAAATTACGGGAGTTAGGATAAGAATGACCAATCAGCCTCAATCTTTCGAGTGGGAAAGCAGCGAAGGCCCCCACAACGAAAATAATGACCAGCAAATGCAAATTGCTCGTTCACATAATGACCGGGCCAGGGTCTTATATGAGGCCGAGAACTTTGCCGCTGCCGAAGCTGAGGTACGCCAGGCTCTTGAGCATGCCCCAAACTGGCCCGCTTTGCACGACAATTTAGGGACGATTTGCGCCGAGCAGGGCAACTATAGCGATGCCCTGACCCACTATGTCCAGGCTCTGCGGCTCGACCCCGCCAGCCCCACCGTGCTTTATAACCTGGGCTACTTCCTGCTGCAAAATGGTCTGGATACCGCCCAATATTTCCTGGAGAAAACCCTGGAACTTGACCCTAACTACCCCGATGCCCGTCGCACCCTGGGCGATGTTTTTGTGGAGCGGGGCGAAACCTCAAAGGCCATTTCGTCCCTCGGCAAAGCGATCCAGCAAGACCGCGCCGACACTCGCGCCCGTTTCCGTCTCTCGGACATTTTCTGGGAAAAGGGCGACTACCACGAGTCCGGCCAACAATTGGAAGAAATCTTACGGCTGGATGCCAACGACCAGATAGCTTGGCATAACCTGGGGCTCGCCGCGATTATGATGGAAGATGGCGAACGGGCCGAAAAAGCCCTGCTCAGAGCTATCGAGATTGACGATAACTACCTGTTGGCCCATTATCATTTGGCCTGTTACTACGCCGAAAGCTACCAGATTGTCAACGCCCTCCACCACCTGGGCAAAGCCGCCTCGCTCGATTTGGATACCGTCCGGGACTGGGCACGGGAAGACGACAAACTAGACCATCTGCGGAGCGACCCCCGTTTTGACCAGATTTTGAACGGGCAGCAATTACCCCCGCTTCCCTGAATTAATGATCACAACTGTTGAAACTTTTGCCTAGCCAGCGCGTATAACATGCACGACGCAGGATACTGCTGTGATATTTTTGTTTGCAACGGTAAACAGGCCCTTTAATAAAAACTAGCAAAACAAACAGGCTAAATTGGTGATTTTAAATGATAGAATCACGATAGAATTACAAGTAGAACCTGTTGAGGTTAGCTTTTTTTGTAAAGGCTTGCTATACTTGTTATAATCTGAATGAAGATGGCTGGGTGTTTATCCGGCTCTAATTATAGAGGTCACTTCTGCCCTTCGGTGGCTCCCCCTGTGCTACAGGTGGTTGCCGTTTAATACGGGCAATTAAATTCCACAATTATATAATATGGGAGCTTGTGGAAGTGAAACTGGAGGTTACTTATGGGTGAAAACAAATGGTTAAGGAACAGCTTCGTTTACCTGATTATCATGGTAGCCGTACTGGCCCTGTTCTTCACCATTCTGGGTAACGGCAATCGCGATAGCAGCAATACCGTCACATTAGGTAAAGTGTTGCAGCAAGCCGCTAGTACCACTACGAGCGACCCTAGCTCGACTATTAAAGAGATTTCTATCTCTAACGACAGCGATGTTGGGCGAGTCAAATATAGTAACGGCACTGAAAAAATCTTCCGCCGTGAAACAGGCGTAACCGATTTTGGAACTGTCCTGAAAAACTCCGGGGTTGACCTCACCAAAGCTAATTTTGACCTCAAAGTCAATGAAGCTTCGCAGTGGGGCGGTCTGTTAAATACTCTAACCTTCCTGTTGCCAACCTTATTGTTTATCGGCGTGCTGGTCTTTATGATGCGACAGGCGCAGGGTAGCAATAATCAGGCTTTGTCCTTTGGCAAGAGCCGCGCTCGAATGTTTATGGGCAACAAACCCAGTGTAACCTTCAATGACGTAGCGGGTGCTGACGAATCCAAGCAGGAATTGGCCGAAGTCGTAGAATTCCTGAAATTCCCCGACAAGTTTGCCGCTTTGGGCGCACGTATCCCCAAAGGCGTGTTGCTAGTTGGCCCTCCTGGAACTGGTAAAACCTTGCTTTCTAAAGCCGTTGCCGGAGAAGCGGGCGTACCATTCTTTAGCATTAGTGGTAGTGAGTTTGTTGAAATGTTCGTTGGTGTTGGTGCAAGCCGGGTACGTGACCTGTTTGACCAAGCCAAACGCAACGCACCCTGTATCATTTTTATTGACGAAATTGATGCGGTTGGGCGACAGCGCGGGGCGGGCCTAGGTGGTAGCCATGATGAGCGCGAACAAACCTTGAACCAAATTCTGGTAGAGATGGACGGTTTCGATAGCAATACCAATATTATCATTATTGCTGCGACCAACCGCCCGGACGTACTCGACCCAGCCCTCTTACGACCCGGACGCTTTGACCGACAGGTTGTGCTTGACCGCCCTGACATTCGGGGACGTATTGCCGTTCTGGAAGTTCACTCTCGCGGCAAACCGTTGGAAAAAGAAGTTTCGTTGGAAACTCTGGCGAAGCAAACCCCTGGCTTTAGTGGTGCTGACCTGGAAAACCTGATTAACGAGGCCGCTATTCTTTCGGCCCGCCGTAATCGCAAGACCATCGGTATGAACGAATGTGAAGAAGCGATTGACCGCGTTATCGCTGGGCCAGAGCGCAAGAGCCGCCTCATCACCGACAAGGAAAAGGCTATTACCGCTTATCACGAGGTTGGTCACGCTCTAGTAGCTCGGATGCTGCCGAACGTAGACCCAGTACACAAGATTTCGATTATCCCACGCGGTATGGCTGGTGGTTACTCTCGCGTCCTGCCAAGTGAGGATCGTTTCCTGGGTACTAAGGCCCAATTTGAAGACCAGATTGCCTGGGGCTTGGGTGGTCGGGCTTCTGAGGAAATTATCTTCAACGAAATTTCCAGCGGAGCCAGCAATGACATCGAGAAGGCTACCGACATTGCCCGCCGTATGGTCACACAGTACGGTATGAGCAAAAAACTTGGCCCAATGGCCTTTGGTCAAAAGGATGAGTTGGTCTTTTTGGGTCGCGAGATTAGCGAACAGCGCAACTATTCGGACGAAATTGCCTACGAAATTGACAAGGAAGTTCGTTCGCTGATTGACTACAACTACACCCGCGCCAAGAAAGTGTTGGCGGAACACAAGGAAAAGCTCATCGAGATTTCCGAATTGTTGATCCAGCGCGAGACTCTGGAAGGCGAGGAGTTTGAGGCGATGTTTGAAACAGGTCGCCCCGAACCTAAACCGCTATTCCGAGTTCCCGAAACTCCGGTTCTTAACGATGGTCAGGCTGCCGCCACCACCCTTAAAGACCAGAGCATCGGGATTGGCAATCAGGGAGGGACTTTCCGACCTGCCGCTGGCCCAGCCTAACAGCTTTTAGGTTTTAGGTCGTAGGAAATAATTGTAGGGGTGACTTTGAAAGTTGCCCCTTTTTCTTGCCTAATCAATTCGCCCTCCTTATATCCTGTATGCGTCCAGACCATCGCCAATAAGTCCACCAATAACGCATAACCAGCTATATAATCTCAGAACCAGCCTATCACGCCATTTCTTCTGACTTATCAAGGGTAAAGTGCTGACCGCCAGCACCAATCCCAGAAACAGCACTACTGGTATAAACGTCAAACCTGCCAAAACTAGAAATATCTTTGTCATAATCAATTCCTTTCGTGAAAGCTGTCAGTTGTCGGTTATTGGTTGTCGGTAATAAAGTAACGAATAGCGAGTGCTGAGGTTGACCTAACCCCCTAGCCCCCTTCCCTAAAGTGGAAGGGGGAACAAGAATTCTTGCTTTATTCTGACTCCTGAATCCTGAATTCTGACTCCTTTTAACTCGGCCCTCGGCACTTTTAACTCAGTCCTCAGTCCTTCTCATTCTAGCTCCAAAGCTACTGCCCTTTGCAGGGGCAACACTGTAAGTTACTATACTTTTTACTGGCAAATGCTGGCAAAAGGGTTGACAGACCAAAACCCATGTTCTATGATACATCTAGGTAAGCTCTTTCAATTTTAGATTTTAGATTTTTAGAGGAGAAAAGAATGAAATCAGTGATACGAAGCCTCACCTTTGATTGTGCTAACCCCACCCTCTTGGCCGAATTTTGGTCTAAAACTTTGGGATACGAAATAAAAGATATAGATGAGGAAGGGGCAGTGGTGGTTGACCCCACTGGTCAAAATTCGCGGCTGCTTTTTATAATTGTGCCGGAGGGGAAAACAGTCAAAAATCGGCTGCATTTTGACCTGACCCCCGACACCACCAAACAGGCTGAGGTTGAACGACTGCTTGGTCTGGGAGCAAAAATATTCCAGACTTTTGACGGCTGGGTGGTAATGCAAGACCCTGAAGGCAACGAATTTTGCGTTGAGAATGGACTAGAGGATAAAAAAGCCAACAGTTAAGCGGCTAGTTCGCTATCTCTTTCTACCTGCACATAAAAAAGAAACTCATTGACCGAAGGGTTGGCGGCATACTGGCGGTTGTCGCGGTTGCGGTCAGCCCGAAAGCGTTTGTAGGACAGTTTTTTTACCTCAACTCGCCCGCGTTGATTAAAAATTCGCTCAATTTCTGAGGCACTCAAAAAACCTTCATCGTTATAACTCAGAATGATATGGCGGGCGCGAGCTTGCTGGATTAAATCGCTAAAAGCGGTAGCCACTTCTTCCTTGAGACAATAACGGCTGCGCTGATGCTCGTAGGGGCGTAGGCCAGTTTTACCATAGATAGCAGGGTTATCGTCAAGAGCTACCGTTTCCAGAATATGGTAATTCGTGGCATATTGGCGGCGGTTGTAGGGCGGATCGAGATAAAGCACATCACATTCAAGCTGGCTGGCAAGCTGGTTGGCATCCTGGCAATACACCGTGTGGGGCTGGCTACTTTCGATAACCTGGGGCGGATTCAAAGTCAGGGTCTTGCGGGCGGTAGTTTTCAGGTGTTTCAAAAACGCCCCATACACGCTGGCGGTGTTGGCAACTTTATCCAGCCCGTCCAATAAGGCCGTCAATAACAAAAAATATTCATCCTCATTTACACGTCCCGCCCGTCGCCACTCCTCAAGTTTGTGGCGGATAGCATCGCCCTTTTTGGCGTTATCGTCCGAAAAATAGTTGCGCTGGTGTTCGGCCTCAAGCGTTCCGGTTGCGCAATAATTATTGTAGACAAAACCGCTTTCTATTCCCGGCAGATTGTTCAGCCAATCCACAACCCTTAGCAAAGGTAGCCGAGGGGCGTAATCTGACGATTGCTCGAATTGGGGGAAACGCTTTTGACTCAATGTTGCGCCTTGTAAGATTTCAGGGTAAGCCGCGAACAATCGCTCGAAAGTCGGGTAACTATTAGTAGTTAGGTAGGCCCGCCCCAGCACATAGGAATAATACTGCCAGTCGTTGGAAATTATCTGGAAACCCATCTTTTTGGCAAGCTGCCCCACCGCCGTTGTTCCAGCAAAAAGGTCACAAAAAGTCCCACTATTAAGCTGTTTTGAACTCAAGAGACTCTGAATAAAAGGAAGTAGCGACCATTTGCTACCAATATAGTTCAAAAGAATGGCCCTCTAACAGTTGTTAGTTATTGGTTTTTAGTTGTTGGTAAATGCGAAAACGCCTTTGTCGGGATAAACATGTTTATGTCAAGCTATTATAGGGGAAGGGGCATGAAGCTGTCAACTACCTGTTTGCTACACTTTCCCCAACAATATACAATTACGTCAGAGTGCGTGGAGACAAAGATTATTCACAAGGATAGCCAGGATGAACAGGATGTTGAAGAGTACCCACAACCAATGACTGACAACCGACAACCTTTCAGAAGGAGGAAAATCGAATGGGGGATACACCCCTGGTTAAAAGATTGGGAATTAAATCGGGCAATCGGGTATTGTTACTAAATGCCCCAGAAGGTTACGACCAAATTTTAGGAGTATTGCCGGAAGGGGTTGTTATTGCAACCAACCCGACTGGTCACTATGATTTTGTAAAGCTATTTGTTAAGAGTATCGCCGAGGTGGAAAGTCAGGCTAAAACGGCTATAGAGGCGTTGAAAGCGGGTGGTGTAATCTGGTTTTGTTATCCCAAGAAAAGTTCCAAAATTAAAACTGATATAAATCGCGATGTGGGTTGGGACGCAGCAAAAGCAGAGGGGTTGGAGGTGGTTTCGGCGGTCTCGATTGATGATACCTGGTCAGCCTTGCGCTTCCGTCCCTTGCATGAAATAAAGGTCATGACCCGAAAATTCTAAGCGGTTGTCGGTAAAATCTTCACAAGGATAGACAGGATGAACAGGATAATTTTAATTCCCCCTTCCCTGAATCAGGGAAGGGGGCTAGGGGGTTAGGTTTGCCACCTAGCTATTTTCTTTCGGCTTATCCTCAGTCTTTTTGCCCAAGTTCATTTTGGCTTTTAGGGCTGCCAGTTCTGCATCCAGGTCGTCACTACTACCGGGCAGACTATTAATTTCAGCTTCGGTCATAGCGGCTTTCTCGGTGGGGGTACTCAACTCATTTACTACCTCAGAAGCGATAATTTTCCGCTCCATCCGGCTATAGTCACTGTTGCTAAGGCCAGTAGCAAGGTCTTTTTCCCCGTAAACTTTATTATTAATTTTCGCCATATTAAAACGGGCCAATAAGTTAGTCTTATTAAGCTGAACCTCGTCATATTTTTTGCGTAGCAACAGCAGTTGGGCGTTCAGTTCTTTTTGTTGCTGGGTTTGCTGGTCGTACTGAGTCTGGTAGTTAGTGGCTTCCTCATCGGCCTGGGTTTTCAGGCGCAGAGCTTCACGGGCCAAATCTTCACGTCCGGCTTTCAGGGCCCGTTCGGCCTTGCCTTCCCAATCCTGGGCTTTGCGGTGGGCTTCTTCGGACTGTTTCTGCAACATCTTCACCTGTACCAGGGAATTTTGCACATCCAATTCCGCCGCCTTAATATTATCAGCCATTTCCTGAATAAAATAGGTCAATTGCCGTTCGGGATTTTCGGCTTTGTCCAGCATTGCGTTTACATTCGACCTTACAATCATCGTGATGCGGTCAAGAGTACCCATTCAAGTTACCTCCTCCTAAAAAGTTGTCGGTTGTCAGTGGTCGGTTGTCGGTAAAATAGTCAAAAGTTATCGGATTTTAATTCTTGACTTTAGACCTTCGACTTTCGACTTTTAACGTATAATTCCTGCCTTTATGTTTTACGTTAATACGAGCTAAAAGTTCCAGAACGAGGATTAGATTAGGAAAATTTACGGTTGATATTTATTAGCCCAGAGGTCGAGCCGTTTGACCGTTGGCTGACAGACGGGGTTGGGTTTCGCGGCGCAGAGCCTCGGAAAGACGGTCTAACTGGGCGGCGGTTTCGCGGCTTTTTTCCGAGAGACGAACCGCCCCTTCCGCCATCTCCAGCAAAATATTGGTAGCGTTAGCGGCCTGTTGCATGTTAGCCCGTTGGTCGTCGGTCGCCACCGAAATAAGTTGGGCAAGTTGGGTGGTGCGTTGGGTCGCTTGAATAACCTGATTGGTGCGCTTTACGGCATCGTTCATAACATGTCCCGTTTCGCGGCTCTGATCACGGCTTTGCTCAATTAATGCCAACACCTGTTCAACGGCGATACGCATCCGATTGACCACCTTTTGTACTTTCAAGCTATTTTGACGAGAGCGGCTGGCAAGCTGATTAACCTCGCTGGCAACCACCGCAAACCGTTGACCATATTCCCCTGCGCCACTGGCCTCAATCGTAGCATTTACCGCTAACAGGTGAGTTTCTTCCGATATTTCCTGAATAATCTCCACTAGCTGGTCAATCTCGCGGGACTGGGTAGCCATTTCGGAGGTCTGGTCTACCAATCCCTCCATCCCAATTTGCAAATCGGCCAGGGCTTCCAGACTGGTATTCAAAAAATCCTGCCCGGTGCGGGCGGCATCCAGGCTTTGTTCAGCACTGGCGGCGACTTTCTGGGCAGTCTCGGCTACCTGTCGCGCACTCATGCTCAAATGGTCAATCAGGGTCGAGATTTCGTTAAGCTGCTCAAACTGCTGGGCAATTGTGCCGCTCTGGTCTAACGATATACTACTTAATCGTCCGGCAGACTGAGCCAAAATAATCCCGGTGGTATGTTCGCGGCGGGTAATTTGTTCTAATTCTTCCTTTTGTTTTAGCAGTTGCTGGTTCTGGGCCACCGCCATAACCTGTAGCTTGGAAAGGCGATAAATGAACGCCCCTGAAATTGCCAAAAAGCCACTCCAAAGTAAAATTAAAAGATAATCATCCCGCATGATAATCATGCTATGTAGCAGGCCAATCGGCACAATAATGCTTTCAAAAGGTACATCTTGCAGCACTGCCCAAACATCTTTTAACGAATGTAGCGCAGAGTATAAAACCCCTCGTATTATAATTAGGCTGTAGTTAACCACCGTCCAGGTAAGATAAGCTAAAACAACCGCCAGCAGCATTTCCCAGGTCACTTTTGAAAAAGTGGGTGGGGCAATCTGGCGATAAACCCAGCCACCAGCAAAATAGACATACATATACATACTAAAACAATAAGTCATAAAGAGCGGGCGTTTGAAAACATCTTTGGGGAAATAAATAAAAGTCAGCAACAGGGCCACAATTGGCATTAGGGCCGCCGGAAGGGTTAACATGGCAGAAAAGTTGATTATTGATGCCAGGCTGAATACACCATGCTTACCGGGCAAACTAATATAACTAAGGGCTAGGGCCAACACCAAATCCAGGCCAAGCCGCATGAACATTTCCGGGGTGTAATTGACGTTCAGAGGGTCGCCGTAAAACCACCAAAGTGTCGCCGCCCCACTAAAAAGCAAAATTGCTACAATATCGCCGGGAAGGGTAGAGCGGGTATTAGTTTTTGTTTCTATAGTGGGCTGAGTTGTTGTTGACACAGTTAAAATCCCTGATGAAATCTAAAATCTAAAGTCGAAAATTTAAAAGTAGTTGAGCGTTTTTCAAAGCCAAAGATAGCCTAATGATACGGGTTTTAATTCAGGCAGTCAAGGATTAGCTCGGCTGTAAAATTTGAAGGTTTGAGACTTTTAGGTTAAATTACTCAGGTGTTAGGTATTGGGTTTTAGGCATTAGGATAAATCGAAAATCAAAGGTCGAAATTCGGGTCGTGAAACTTGATAATTAAGAAAAAAAGCAAACCGAGAGAGGATTTGAAAAGTAAACAATGATGCGAGAGCGTTTAGCCGAAGCCATTAAACTGCGCGAAGCGGGTCGGGCCAAGCAAGATCAAGCCATTCTGGAGGAAGCTCGCACGCTCCTTTTAGAGTTGAACGCAACCTACCCCAATGATGCTGAAATTATCTTTCAAATCGCAGTGGTAAATGACAATTTGGGACTTGAACGAGAGTCCATCCCGTTCTATGTACAGGCACTTGCTCAGGGACTCGCTGGGCCAGACCTTGAAAGAGCCTATCTCGGCCTGGGAAGCACCTATCGGGGACTTGGGAATTATCTGCAGGCGGAGGAAACCTTGCGTCAAGGGGTGAAAGAATTTCCCGAAAACCGTGCCCTCCAGGTCTTTCTGGTTATGACCTTGTATAATAGGCAGAGTTACAAAGAAGCCGTAGAACTCCTTTTGACCAATTTGATGGAGACAACCTCTGACGAAACCCTTCAGTATTTCAAACGACCTATTATGTATTATGCCCAACACCTTGACGAAATTGGGTGATGGGGAAGGTTTAGGTAGACTTCGGAGAGGCATCGGGCTGAAGTTCGGCTCTCAGTCTTCTAGCGTAGTGGTCTAGTAAGTAATAGGAAAAGGCGGTAGTCAATGAAGACGATAAAAATCGGCGGCGGGCAAGGCTTTTATGGTGATACCCCACTCCCTGCATTAGAAATGGCCCGCAAAGTGGAAGGTCTGAATTATATAGGCTTCGATTGTCTGAGCGAGCTAACCCTTTCTATCTTGCAAAAAGACAAGCGGCGCGACCCTCAACGTGGCTTCACCCTGGATTTACTGGCTCTGATGCCCCGCCTATTACCTATCGCTCATGAGCGTGGAATAAAAATTATCACTAACGGCGGAGGAATGAACCCCCAAGCTGCCCGCGACTTAATTTTGGCAACCGCCCGTAAGTTAGGTTTAAATGGTTTGAAAGTCGCGCTGGTTACGGGGGATGATGTGCTGGCCCGTCTGCCCGAATTTATGGAAAAGGGCTATCTCCTGCAAAATCTGGATAGCGGAATAGTTTTGGCTGAAAGTGGCCTCAGTCTGGAAAAAGTGGTTAATGCTAACGCCTACCTGGGAGCAAATTTCGTGGCGGAGGCTCTGGCGCAAGGGGCGGATGTGGTGGTGACAGGCCGAGTGACCGATAGTGCGCTGTTTTTAGGCCCACTTTTATATGAATTTGGCTGGCAGCTAAGCGATTGGGACAGGCTGGCGGCGGGAATTGTAGTGGGTCATTTGCTGGAATGTGCTGGACAAATCGTGGGTGGCAACTATGCCGGAGGTTGGCAGGATGTGCCTGACCTGGATAGAATCGGCTACCCGGTGGCGGAAGTGAACGAGGACGGCACTTTTGTGGTGACAAAAACGCCTGATACGGGGGGGTTGGTTTCTTGGGATACAGTGCGCGAACAGCTTCTATATGAGGTGCTTGACCCCAACCATTACCTGACCCCCGACGTTGATGCCGATTTTACCTCAGTGCGGCTTGAACAGGTGGGCGAAAACCGGGTGCGGGTTAGCGGTATTAAGGGTCGCCCCCGCCCTGAAACCCTGAAGGTTTGTTTGGGTTATGAGGATGGTTGGATGAGTGAAGCCTCGATTCTTTATAGCTGGCCCGATGCGCTGGCGAAAGCCCAACGCGCCGACGAAATTTTACGCAAAATTTTGACTGCCAACAAACTCAAATATACTGAAATTCGCAGCGATTTTATTGGCTACAACGCCCTGCATGGCCCTTTAGCTTCGCCCGAATATGCCGCCGAACTAAACGAGGTGGTCTATCGGATTGCCGTTCGCACCACTGACGAAAAAGAGGCCGAGCGGCTTTTCCGGGAACTTGTACCGCTTGGTCTGAACGGGCCACCCACCGCCACCGGAAATTTCCCCCGTCCACGCCCCCGCGAGTTGCTGGCTCTCTGGCCTAGCCTGTTACCCCGCGAAGAAATTGAGCCTTTCGTCAAAATTGAAATTAGCGAGTTATAATTTTTTATAATTGACTCCAGCTATATAATATTGAAACCCATTTGGTTTCTTCATTTAGCTTCTACTCAAAAAAATTTGACAACTATTGCAAAACTTTCACTAAGGGCAAAGGTACTATGGGTAAATATTCGTATTATGACCAGAATGAGGATGTGATTTTTGTGGATGCTTCCGGGCTAGTTTCCGAGATTGCTTTGATTGATGAAGTCTTCGACGAAGTAATAGCTCTGGCTACTTCACTCCCCCACAAAGTTTATCTGGTTACAAATTGGAAAGAAATCAAATTTGATAATGCTTCGATAGAACATTACACCACACGATTAACAGGTCTCCTGGAGGTGACGCGGGGGATTGTACGTTACGGGGCTACTAACACAACTGCTAGGGTGGTTGTGCGAACTGCCTCAATCAAACACCAGATGCCATCTAATTTTTACCCCTCGAAAGAGGCAGCCCTAGAAGCAATCCGAGAAGGCAATATTTGATATCGATAAAAATTTAAGGGTTCTAAGCTCCTTAGACCAAACGAGTATAATAATGTCCTCGTCATTTACGCTGCCTATTCTATAAATTAAGAGGTGTCAACTATGAAGTTAGTAGAAATAGCCACCGCCCGGAGCGGCGATAAGGGCGACAACTGTAATGTGGCCCTGTTTGCGCGTACCCCGGCGGATTACGAGCTAATCAAACAAAAAGTAACCGCCGAGCGGGTCAAGGCCCATTTCACCGGGATAGTAAAAGGTGAGGTGGAGCGATACGAAGTGCCAAACGTGCTGGCTCTGAATTTTGTTTTGCGGGGGGCTTTGGGCGGGGGCGGCACTCGTTCACTGGCTCTGGACAGTTTGGGTAAAACGATGGGCGCGGCCCTGTTGAGGATGGAAATATAGTAACGAGTTAAAAGTAACGAGTAGAAGAAATCAAATTTTAGAAGAATTGTTCCCCCTTCCTGGGTTGGGAAGGGGGCTAGGGGGTTAGGTCAGCAGCTAGTTCAGCGTCCGTAAGAGAATAGTACGGCCTTTGGGCTTGTCCTGAGATAACTTTTCCTCAAGCGTAACCTGGCTGGCCTCAGCCAAACTGATGCGGCTACCCAAGACCGTATTACTGTCGAGCCATTGGCGGCTGCTATCATGCAAATCGGTAAGTTCAGAATTGTTGACGATAAGCTTATGCATGAGGGTCTGCATTTTCTGGAGGTCGCGCATCATATCGTTGGGGAGGGCGTGCCCGCTATTTGAGAGAAAACTGCGGAAGCGCACTACATCCCCCGCCTGCAAAACCTCCCGCAACTGAGCATCATAAATAATCCCCTGCGCGTGAATTTCGGGAGTAGCGGGGCGTTTAACCACCGTCACCAGATACTTCTTTTCGCCCTTATTATCTTTACCACAGCTCGACATATTCAATCCTTCTAACACAAAATTAACGAGTGCGCGAGAACATCGCCGCGCCGTAAGCCGCCAGGTTTTCGTCCAGACCCAACGCTTTCAGTTTATCCTTATCGCCCAACCGCAACGCCATCATTTCCTCATCGGTCAAGTCATATTTCGGCAGAATATCATCTGGGTGGAAAATAATTCGGCGGCGGATGAGTTCGTCACCCATCGAAACAAAAACAATTTCTTTAAGAACCCGTAGGCTCATGTAACTAATCTCTCCACAAATCATTTTAATTGTAGACAACTTCACAATTATTATAACACAGGCCGAAACGGTTGTCAGTGGTCAGTTATTGGTTGTCGGAGGGGAAATTCGTTGTGGTAGACACAGAGGTTTACCCTGAAACCCAATTCATAGGGGCGCGGTTTACCTGTTCCTCCTGTACTCATGGGGATTGCCCAACCGATTTTAGATATTGGATTTTAGATTTTGGATTTCTACCGACAACCGACAACCGATAACTGACAACCTTTAAAGGGATAAGTCGCGAAAGAAGTGCCATTTTTCGGCAAATTGACATGTTTAGGTTATTGTCAAGTTGGAAAATAGTGTTATAATGCAATCAGGGTAACACTATTATGTAAATTAAAAGAATATTTGTTCTAAACTGCACGAGGATTCTAT
>Ga0123339_10001853_pt1 | contig 14477 bp, 12 predicted proteins | sample lystaG_FD_89956 | JGI IMG/M metagenome (GOLD analysis project Ga0123339, IMG submission 89956) | Glacier valley bacterial and archeal communities from Borup Fiord, Nunavut, Canada, to study Microbial Dark Matter (Phase II) -... | ecosystem: Environmental > Aquatic > Freshwater > Ice > Glacier ... | reverse complement strand
CTCCTTGCGTGAAGCGCTGCAGCTCGGGCACAACTACATCGGCACGGAGCATATCTTGCTGGGCCTCATCCGCGAAGGCGAGGGAGTCGCCGCGCAGGTGTTGCTCAACCTCGGTGCGGATCTTGAGAAGGTTCGCTCGGCCGTCATTCAGCTGCTGGCCGGTTACTACGGCAAGCAGGGCGAACAGGATGATGAACGCCGTGCTGGCGGCCGGGGTGAGTCAAACCAGTTGCTCGACGAATTCGGCCGCAACCTGACGCACTCCGCACGGGACGGCAAGCTTGACCCCGTGGTCGGTCGTGCGCGTGAGATAGAGCGCGTGATGCAGATCCTCTCCCGGCGCACCAAGAACAATCCGGTGCTCATCGGCGAACCGGGCGTTGGCAAGACCGCGGTCGTCGAGGGGCTCGCGCAGTTGATCGCAACGGGAGAAGTGCCGGAGACGATCAGGGACAAGCAGCTCTACACGTTGGATCTAGCAGCGCTCGTCGCAGGCAGCAAGTATCGCGGCGAGTTTGAAGAGCGGCTCAAGAAGGTCATCAAGGAGATCCGTGAGCGCGGCGACGTGATCTTGTTCATAGATGTGATGCACACGCTTGTTGGAGCCGGCGCCGCCGAGGGCGCGATCGACGCGGCGAGCATCATCAAGCCTGCGCTCGCCCGCGGAGAGCTGCAGACCATCGGTGCGACCACTCTTGATGAGTACCGTCGTTATGTCGAGAAGGACGCGGCGCTTGAGCGCCGGTTCCAGCCCATCGTGGTCGGTGAGCCGAGCGTTGAGGACACCAAGAAGATTCTGCGGGGGCTGCGTGACCGATACGAGGCGCATCATCGCGTGCACTTCACTGATGCGGCGCTCGATGCGGCCGCAACGCTAGCGGATCGCTATATCACCGATCGCTTCCTGCCAGACAAGGCCATCGATTTGATGGATGAGGCCGGCAGCAAGATGCGCATTCAGATGATGACGATGCCGCCCGATATGCGTGAGGTCGAAGAGCGGCTCAAAGAGGTTCGCCAGGAAAAGGAAGCCGCCATCGAGGCGCAGGAGTTCGAGAAGGCTGCAGCTCTCCGTGACAAAGAGAAGCAGGCCATCGCCGAGAAGCGCTCCCTGGAAGATGAGTGGCTCAAGCCCGACAATCGCAGGGTCGTCGAGGTCACAGAGACCCATATCGCCGAAGTCGTCTCGATGTGGACGGGTATTCCCGTCACTAGTCTTACGGAGGCGGAGACAGAGAAGCTTCTGCACATGGAGGACGCGCTGCACAAGCGTATCGTCGGTCAGGACGAGGCCGTCATCGCCGTCAGCAAGGCCATTCGTCGTGCGCGCGCCGGGCTCAAAGATCCCAATCGCCCCGCAGGGTCGTTCATCTTCCTGGGCCCATCGGGCGTCGGCAAGACGGAGCTATCCAAAACGTTGGCCGCATTCCTGTTCGGCAATGAAGACGCGCTTATCCAACTCGATATGTCCGAGTACATGGAGAAGCACACCGTCTCGCGTCTCATTGGATCTCCTCCTGGATACGTTGGCTTTGATGAAGGAGGTCAGCTCACTGAGCTTGTACGCCGCAAACCCTACTCGGTCATTTTGTTCGACGAGATCGAGAAGGCCCATCCGGATGTCTTCAACGTCCTGCTCCAGATACTGGAGGAAGGCCGACTGACTGATTCCCAGGGACGCAAGGTCGACTTCAAGAACACCATCATCATCATGACGAGCAACCTCGGCGCCCGTGATATCGCGAAGCGCACGTCCATCGGTTTCAGCACTCAGGCCGAAGGTGCGCCCTCTCATGAGATGGTGATCGAACGGGTTACGAACGAGCTCAAGAAGCTCTTCCGCCCGGAATTCCTGAACCGCGTGGACGAAACCATCGTCTTCCATGACCTGACCCTCGCCGAGATCGAGCAGATCGTCGACATCATGATCGTTCGTTTGGCCGCACAGCTGGCCTTGCGAGGCATGGGAATCAGTGTCACCCCGGAAGCGCGCTCGCTTCTTGCCAGGGCAGGGTTCGATTCCGCACTCGGCGCGCGTCCGTTGCGACGCGCGATTCAACGGATGGTCGAAGATCCGCTTTCCGAGGAGATCATCGCGAGAAAGTGGCGTGACCGAGATACTGTCGTATTGACCGTTGATGGCGAGACGTTGACATTCACAAAAGGCGAGCAGCTGGCTGAGCCGGTTCAGGTTCCGGATACTGCTGCCGAGGTTCAGCCCTCCATGCCGTCTCGTGGCAAGCGCGGTAGTGGCGCTACGGTCACCGGTGGCACCGCGAACGCCTGATCGCGATGGCCAAACCACGCGTTGAGTGGCGGTGCCAGCAGTGCGGGCATGCCGCACCCAAGTGGTTCGGTCGTTGCCCGGAATGTGGAGAGTACGGTACCTTCGCCGAGCATTCGCTCGACGTTGGTGCCGTTTCTTCGGGCGGTTCGCGTGCGGCCGCACGAGTTCCAATCGCACTCGATCGCGTGACCGCGAGCGTAGCTCAGCGGACGCCGACCGGCGTCGCCGAGCTCGATCGTGTGCTCGGCGGTGGGCTCGTTCTCGGTTCGCTCGTCTTGCTCGCGGGAGAGCCTGGTATCGGCAAGTCGACGCTCTTACTGCAGGCAGCCGCCTCTCTCGGCGCATTGGGGACCTCTGTGTTGTACGTGTGCGGCGAGGAGTCGGCCGAGCAGGTCAAGCTCAGAGCCGACCGCCTCGGAGCAGGTGGTGGCATAAGCCTTCTGCCCGAGACGGACATCGCTGTGGTCCAGTCCACCGCTCTGGTCGAACAACCCGGTCTGCTCATAATCGACTCGATTCAAGCGATGGTGGATCAGGGGCTGCCCGGCGTTCCGGGAAGCGTTGGTCAGGTTCGCGCGTGCACCCAGCGTTTGATGGATGTCGCAAAGCGTTCCGGCATCACTACGCTGGTGGTCGGCCACGTCACAAAAGATGGTGCGATAGCCGGGCCGCGAGTGCTCGAGCACATGGTCGACACGGTGTTGTCGTTCGAGGGCGACCACGACCACGCTCTTCGTATCGTTCGGGCGGTCAAGAACCGTTTCGGCGCTGTCTCTGAGATCGGTATCTTCGAGATGGCCGAGGAGGGTTTGCGCGGGGCGGCTCAACCGTCGGGGGTGTTGCTTTCCACTCGTGACCGCAGCGTAGCCGGTTCATGCGTGATGGCTGCAGTCGAAGGATCGCGGCCACTGTTGGTCGAGGTGCAGGCTCTGGTGACGCCCAGCTATCTCCAGATGCCGCGCAGGCTTGCTACCGGGGTTGATACAGCGCGGGTGCTTCAGGTGCTCGCGGTGCTTGAACGTCGTGCCGGTATATCATTCGGGCAGCACGACGTCTACGTTTCGGTCGCAGGCGGCGTTCGTATAAGCGAGCCCGGCATCGATCTGCCCCTTGCGCTTGCGCTGGCTTCTGCTCGCAGCGACCGGCCTGTTGCTGCCGATGCCGTTGCTTTTGGCGAACTCGGACTGACCGGCGAGATCCGCGGCGTACCGCGTTCCGCTCAAAGGCTGGCCGAGGCCGATCGCCTCGGCTTTGGTACCGCGTATCTTGCGTCGGGCAATGTCGACGTCCCGGTCGGCATGGACGCCCGCCGACGGCAACGGGTTGCTGACGTCCTCTCCGATGCGGAAGTGATGGGCTGATATGGTTAGTCTTGCGATGTAGTGACACAATCGCTGGTAGAGCAGGCAAGGTCAGTCTCGGTCGACGACACCCATCCGGAGGGGACATGGAGGCCAAAAACGAAGCGACGATGATGTCAGCGCTGCAGGCAGTGGCGCCGGGCACAGAGTTGCGTCAAGCGCTCGATGACATCATCTCGGCGCGCACGGGCGCACTTATAGTCATCGGCGACTTGAAGGGCGTTGAGCCCATTTGCAGTGGCGGATTCGCGCTCGGCGTGCCCTTCTATCCACAGTTGTTGTTCGAGCTTGCCAAGATGGACGGCGCTATCGTTTTAGACGATGGCGTCACGCGCATAATCAAAGCGAACGTTCACCTTGTTCCCGATTCCACGCTGCCGACTTCCGAGACGGGCATGCGGCATCGCACGGCCGAGCGGGTCAGCCGTCAGACCAAGGCGCTCGTCATCTCCGTTTCCCAACGTCGCGAGGTGGTGAGCCTGTACCAGTCGGGCACGCACCTGATCCTCGAGGACATCGACATGGTTCTCGCCAAGGCTGACCAGGCGCTTCAGACGCTGCAACGTTATCGGGCTCGGCTTGATGAGGTTTCAGAGCATCTGACACAGCTTGAGTTCGAGGATGTGGGCACCATCAGCGACGTCGCTGCAGTGATCCACCGCTCCGAGATGGTGCAGCGCGTTGCCCGCGAGGTGTCGCGTTACATCGTTGAGCTAGGCACCGAGGGACGCCTCGTTCGTATGCAGTCGGATGAGCTCGTGGCTTCGGTTGAAGAGAGCTACAGCATGTTGTTGCGTGACTATGCGGTCGATGCCGGCTCCCGCAAGATCTCTGCCATTCGGGCTAAGCTCGCGGCTATGAGCCCCGAGCAGCTGCTTGATAGCGTCGCGATCGCCTCGGCTATCGGGCATACGCCTACGAGCGACGTGAGTGAGTACCATGTCGAGCCGATGGGTTATCGGCTCTTGCGTCGGATTCCCATGCTTCCTGGCGGAGTCGTCAGTCGCGTGGCCGAGAAGTTCGGTTCACTGCAGTCGCTGCTGCAAGCGACCGTAGGCGAGCTTGATGAGGTCGACGGTGTTGGCGAGCGGCGTGCACATGCGATCATCGACGGGCTTCGTCGTATGAGGGAGCACGCAGCGCTCTGAACGGCCGTGAGTCATCGTATGCTACGATGACCGCGCGATAGCCCGACTTGCGGTCCAAAAGGACTGCAAGAACCAGGACGCTTTGCAGCGCCGGACACATGAAGGAGGTGAACGGCGTCACGCCGGTCGTCTATCTGGCCGGTAACGCCGAACGGATGATTGTGCAGCTCACCCGTATGGTTCTGCTCACAGCAGGCGCACTGGGTGGCTTCGCGGTCTCGCAGCTCATCGATTGGACAGCTCAGATCGGCTTCCGGCAAGCAACCGTCATCATAATATTCATCATTCTGGGAGCAGCGATCGGCTATCTTCTCGGCGGGATACTTAGACGAGAGATCACAGCCGTCTACAAGCGCTTTGTGCGCAGATTCGAGCACGACGACCTGACCGAGCTTGTCCTCGCCGGTGCGGGCCTTATCTTCGGGTTGGTCGTGGCGATGCTTCTCTCCTTGCCGCTTCGTCTTGTCGAGCCGAGCTGGCTCGCGTTCTTCGCGACCGTTCTTCTTTACGGCCTCGGTGCGTATGCGGGCGTGGGTATCTCCGCGCTCAAGCGTGCCGACGTCCTCGCTCGTTTCTCCGTCGTGCCGCAAGGTGTTCGGCCACCCTCGATCACTCTCCTGGACACCAGCGCCGTGATCGACGGCAGATTTGAAGCGGTTCGCACGGCGGGCTTTTTCCCCGGAGACGCGAGAGTGCCGCGGTTCGTGCTTGTCGAGCTTCAAACCCTTGCGGATTCGGCCGATGATATCAAGCGCGCACGCGGACGCCGGGGATTGGATGCTCTAGCGCGCATCAACACCAGCGGCGAGGCTATCGCGGTCTTTGAGGCAGAGTACCCGGACACGCCTTCCGTCGATGCAAAACTCGTGCGTCTTGCCCGGGACACAGGCGGCAGCATCATGACCGTTGATTACAATCTGATGAAGGTCGCGCGGGCCGAGGGTGTAGTGGCTCTCAACCTCAATGAGCTTGCCGAATCGATGCGTCCGGCGTTTCTGCCTGGAGACTCGATGCATCTGATGATCGTGAAGTCAGGCAAGGAGCCCGGTCAGGGTATCGGTTATCTGGAAGATGGCACCATGGTGGTCGTGCAGGACGCGAGCGATGGCATCGGTCATGAACTCACAGTGGAGGTTTCTTCGGTGTTGCAGACCTCTGCGGGTCGGATGATCTTCGCGAGGCCTTCGTGAGCGGAATATGCGCGATAGTGGTGGCCGCGGGCGAAGGGCTGCGCTTCGGCAGGCCGGGTGGCAAGCAGCTCGCGCCCGTGATGGGATCGCCATTGTTCACGCATGCGCTGCGGGCCTTTGACGCTAGCGGCGCGATGGACTTGATATCGCTTGTCGTCAATCCTGCCCAGGCGGCAGAATGCCGATCCGTTTTAGCCGGCCTTGCACTCGCGACTCCGTGCAGTGTGGTGAACGGCGCCGATACCAGACAGGGCTCGGTGCGCAACGGGCTCGCTTCGCTACCGGATTCCCGGATCGTCCTGATCCACGACGGGGCACGTCCGATGGTGACGCCGGACCTGATCACCCGGACCGTCGATGCTTTGATAGCCGAACCTGAGATCGACGGCGTGATCGTCGGCATGCCGGCCACTGACACCGTCAAGTCGGTCGACCAGTCTGGCCAGGTGGTGCGTACCGAGGACCGCGATCTGATCTGGTTGATCCAGACTCCGCAGGTGTTCCGCACGTCAGCGCTTCGCAAGGCGTATCAGCGGGCCGAGGCTGACGGATTCGTCGGTACCGACGATGCCTCCGTCATCGAACATGCAGGCGGCGTGGTCCGCGTTGTGCAGGGTCTGAGAGAAAACATCAAAGTCACCGTTCCCGGTGATCTTGAGTTGGTCGAGCGATTACTTGATGAAAGGTGTGGAAACCGATGAGCTCCACGGCTCTGCGTATAGGCCTCGGCTATGACGTCCATGCGTTTGCCGAGGGCCGTCGCTTTGTTTTGGGCGGCGTGGAGATTCCGTTTTCTCGCGGACTGGCGGGGCACTCGGACGCCGATGTGCTCGTGCACGCTCTTATGGACGCCGTGCTCGGTGCGATGCGCGAGGGAGATATCGGGGCGTTGTTCCCGGATACCGACCCGGCGTATGCGGGCATATCAAGCCTCGAGCTCCTTACCCGAGTCGCCGCGTTCATGCGGTCTCGGGAGTTTTCGCTTCTCGACGCCGATACCGTCCTGGTCTTGGAAGCACCACGCATAGCGCCGTATCGCGAGGCCATGCGAGCATCCATCGCCGGGGCGATGGGTATCGATCCTGACCGTGTCGGCGTCAAAGCCACCACGACCGAGGGCCTCGGCTTCGAGGGCCGCGGCGAGGGCGTGGCGGCTCAGGCTGTCGTTCTGCTTGAGAAGGTGGTCGCGTGAACGAGCGCGTACGTTTTTCCCCGAGCCCATCGGGTGGACTACATCTCGGCGGGGTGCGTACCGCGTTGTTCAACTGGCTGCTTGCCCGTCGCGATGGAGGAACGTTCATCCTGCGCATCGAGGACACCGACACCGCGCGTGTCGTTCCGGGAGCGGCCGAGACGATCGCGGCAGACCTGCGCTGGCTTGGTTTGGAGTGGGATGAAGGCTTCGGCGCCGGTGGCGAGCAGGGCCCCTACATTCAATCGCAACGCGCTTCGTTCTATCAGGAGGCGCTGCAGAGTCTTCGAGATCGTGGGCTCGTCTATCCGTGCTTCTGCACCAGCGACGAGCTTTCTGCCGCGCGCATCGCCGATGAGTCGGCCGGTCGTGCCCCGCGCTATCACGGCACGTGCACCTCGATGTCTTCTGCTGAGCGCGACGCACGGCTCGAGCGTGGACAGGCGCATACGTGGCGTTTCGCGGTCCCTGATCGCGGGGGTATCGTCGTGGACGATCTCGTCCATGGACGTGTCGAGTTTCAGAGCGCGGACATCGGTGATTTCGTCGTCGTACGCTCCAGTGGTGGCCCCGTATACGATCTGGCTTGCGTGGTCGATGACGCGGCGATGAACATCACCACGGTCATACGCGGAGACGATCATCTCGCCAACACGGCTCGCCAGATACTGCTTCATGAGGCCCTCGGCCACGTGGCTCCGCACTGGGCCCATCTGCCGCTTGTGACGGCTCCGGGCGGCGCACCGCTCTCCAAGTCCGGAGGAGCGGAGACCGTTGCCGAGCTTCGTGAGCAGGGTTTCGTGCCGCTTGCGCTCATCAATCATGCCGTTCGTCTCGGCTGGGCGTTGCCTGCCGAGGATGGCATCCTGTCGCTACCGGCGCTTGCCGAGCGCTTCGAGCTCTCGGCGGTATCGCGTGCGAGCGCTACACACGATCCCGCGCACCTGCGAGCAGTGAATGCGCAGATCCTGCGTGGCATGCCGCAGCGTGTGCTGGCTGCCTCTCTGGGATCGTTCGCGGCTCCGTTGCCCGAGTGGATCTCTCTTGAGGAGCTTGCTGGAGCGGTGCAGCAAGAGCTCGTCACCCGTCGGGATTTCGATGCGCTCGCTCGTCCGGTCGTCGACGGCGGACCGCTCGACGAGGCCGGTGCCGATGCGCTTCGTGCGCAGGGCGCTCGGGTCGCGCTCGAGGCGATGGTCCAGGTGCTTCGTGCCTGCGACGCGGAGTCTGCCGAGGAGGTCGCCCGCCAGTGTCGCGGCGCGGCCAAAGCCGCAGGTGTCGCGCCTCGCGTGGCCTTGCCCGCGCTGAGGGCGGCGCTCACCGGCAGAGCTCACGGCCTGCCTATCGATACGGTGCTCGGACTACTGGGCTGCGATCGCGCCTGCGCCCGTGTCGAGGCGCATCTTGCGTTGACACTCCCGCCTGACCCGGAGGATAGTAATCCGGCCTGAAACCCGTAGTTGGGGAGTGCACGATGTTTTCACAGCTGAGAACTGACATACAGGCGATAAAGGAGCGCGATCCGGCGTGCGCTTCCACGCTCTCAGCTCTCACCAACTATCCGGGGCTGAAGGCGGTTCGCTGGCACCGCCGTACGCATTGGTTGAACGCCCACGGCTTCGTCTGGCTGGCTCGCAGCATCAGCCAGTGGGTCAGAAGACGCACCGGTATCGAGATACACCCTGGCGCCACTGTCGGCGAGGGCTTTTTCATCGACCACGGCATGGGGGTCGTAATCGGTGAGACCACGATCATCGGCCGGAATGTGACCCTCTACCAGGGGGTGACGCTCGGCGGCACGGGTAAAGAGCGAGGAAAGCGGCATCCTACCATCGGCGACAACGTCGTCATCGGCGTGGGTGCTACCGTGCTCGGAAGCATCACGGTAGGTCATGGCTCCAAGGTCGGTGCCGGCGCCGTGGTCGTCAATGAGGTCCCGGCTGACTGCACCGTGGTCGGCGTTCCGGGACGGGTCGTGGTGCGTCGTGGTCAGCGTGTTGAGGCTATCGACCTCCATCACGAGGATCTGCCCGATCCGGTCATCGAGATGTATCGCGTCATGCAGCATCGCATGGATCGGCTTGAACAACGTCTTGCACACGATGAGGATTCTTCCGCCGAGGCGGGCTGTACGCCGGCCCCGGGTGGAGAAGGGGAGTAGCATGGCCATTCGTCTCTACAACACGCTTACCCGCACCAAGGAGGAGTTCGTGCCTCGCGAGCCGGGCAAGGTGGCCATGTACGTGTGCGGCCCCACTGTGTACAACCACGTCCACATCGGCAACGCGCGCACCTTCCTGACGTTCGACGTGGTTCGCCGCTATCTCACGTGGCGGGGTTATCAGGTCGATTTCGTCCAGAACATCACCGACGTCGATGACAAGATCATCAGGCGTGCCGCCGAGGAGGGTGTCTCGGCGCATGAGCTGGCGCAGACCTACATGCTGGCTTTCCGGCAAGCCATGGCTGAGTTCGGTATTCAGCGTCCCACCGTCTCGCCTCTGGCTACCGAGATGATCGACCCGATGATCGCCATGGTCCAGCGGCTCATCGACACGGAGCACGCGTATGCGGTCGACGGCGACGTTTACTTCTCGGTTCGTTCGTTTCCCGGCTACGGTAAGCTGTCCGGCCGCGATGTCGATGATCTGCGCTCCGGCGCGCGCGTCGAGGTCGATGTCCGCAAGCACGATCCGCTCGACTTCGCGCTCTGGAAGTCGGCAAAGCCGGGTGAGCCTCACTGGACGAGTCCCTGGGGTGAAGGCCGTCCGGGATGGCACCTGGAGTGTTCCGTGATGTCCGAGTGCGAGCTCGGCGTGCCGTTCGACATTCACGGTGGTGGCGCTGACCTGGTGTTTCCTCATCACGAGAATGAGATCGCACAGTCGGAGGCGGCTACCGGTACCACCTTCGCGCGGTACTGGATGCATGGCGGCATGCTGCAGATCGATTCCGAGAAGATGAGCAAGTCGCTGGGCAACTTCCTCTTGCTCAAAGACGTGCTGGCGGAGTATCCCGCGCCGATCGTGCGGTTGCTCATGCTGCAGACGCACTACCGCAACCCGTTGGACTACTCTGCGCAGCGGCTCATTGAAGCCAGACGCGCCTACGAGCGCATCACTGGCGCGCTCAGGGACCTTGTCGCAGCCGATGAAGCCTCGTTCGTAGTCGCACCAGCCACCGATGAGATAGAGCTGGCAGCGAGGCTCTCAGAGGCATTGAGCACATCGACGGCCCGCTTCTCTGAAGTGATGGATGACGACTTCAACACGGCTGGCGCGCTTGCGATCGTTTTCGATCTTGCAAGGCTGGCCAACACCTTCGTTGCCGAGGTCGGACTCGGAACCGATCTCCGCTATAGGGACGAGCTGCGTGCGCTTGGCGTGCTGATGCACGAGCTGCTCGGCGTGCTGGGTATCGACGTGCTCACCGCTGACGAGAATCCTGTCGAGCTGCCGCACGAGCTCGTGGATCTCGCTCATGATCTGTCGGGCTACGCTGGCACCGATCCTGCGGGTGCCGTCGATTCTTTGCTTGCGGCCCGTGAGGCGGCGCGAGTCGGGAAGAACTGGACCGCGGCTGATGCGATCCGCGACGGGCTGGTGACGTTGGGCCTGACCGTCGAGGACACTCCCGCAGGTCCCCGCCTGCTACAACGACCAAAGGACTGACGTGTCAGACACCATAGAGGGTCGAAATGCCGTTCTAGAAGCGCTACGGTCCGGTCTAAAGCTGCGCAAGGTGTTTATCGCTTGCGGGGTCAAAGGCGCCTCTGCGCTTGATGAGATCGAACGTCTTGCCCGCGCATCCGTCATCCGTGTGGAGCATGTCGAGAGAGCTGAGCTCGATCGCAAGAGCGAACGGGGAGCGCATCAGGGCGTGATGGCCGAGATGGCCGCATTCGAGTATGCGGAGCTGCCCAATGTCCTCAAGCGAACCGAAGACAGCAAAGCCAGCCTTATCGTGGTTCTTGATCATGTCACCGATCCCGGCAATCTGGGCGCGATCATCCGCTCTGTCGAGGTAGCCGGCGGCGATGCCGTGGTCGTTCCTAAGGATCGTTCGGCCACTGTGACGGCAGTGGTCCATAAGACATCGGCCGGGGCGACGTCGCACTTGTCGGTCGTTCGTATCACCAATATCGCGCGTACCCTCGCCGAGCTCAAGCAGCACGGCTACTGGGTCATCGGTGCGTCCGAGAAGGCCTCCATCTTTGCGTGGGACGCTCCGTTGGAGGGGCGAGTCGTGCTCGTCATGGGCGCTGAGGGCAGCGGTATATCCAAGCTTGTGCTTGCCGAGTGCGACGTGCTCGCTTCTCTCCCCGTCGCCGGGCACGTGGACTCCCTCAACGTTGCGCAGGCGGCCACGGTGTTCGCCTTCGAATGGGCCCGTCGGACGGCGAAGTGAGCGCATGCATCGTCTGATAATAGATGGCTACAACGTTCTCCATTCCAGCGAGCGTTACCGACGCCTGATCAACGACGATATCGACGCCGCACGCAGCCGTCTGGTGGAAGACGTTGCCGCTCATGTGGCGGGTGGTCCGTGGACCATGATCGTTTTCGACGGCGCGGGTAATCCCGCATCAGACGGCGTCCCGCATCACATCGCCGGCATTGCCGTGCTGTTTTCCAAGTCCGGTACCAGCGCTGACTCGGTCATCGAAGGACTGGCGCGTCGCGGCCGGGAACGAGGCGATCGGGTCACCGTGGTCACGTCTGACGCCGTGATGCAGCAGACGGTCTTTGCCGGAGAGGTGAGCCGGATGTCTTCTGCCGAGTTCGTGAACCACCTGACTGCAGCGTCCGATGACTGGCTGGAACATGCGCCGACCGGTAGTCTGCGTGGACGTCTTGAAGACAGATTGGACGACCAGGTTCGTTCGACGCTCTATCGTTGGGCACGAGGTTGCGCGCCTGAGAAGTGATGTCGCGCCGTTCATCGGAGGGTTTTCCCGCTTGCGCTGCTGCTGTTGACAAAATAGGTCTCCTTGTTGCTAGATTCGCTATGAAGTAACTGTGTGCTTGATTTCACAAGGTACGGTTGCAGCGTTTCCTTCCCCAAGTATCCGGGGGGACCGATTGGGGGGAACGGCATTGCAGATCGGTAGCGCAGACTGTCGACACAGACCCATACGCAGTGCGGATGATCTGGAACTCATCGCCGCTGCTCAGTCGGGTGATGAACGTGCGTCCGCTGAACTCGTGGTGAGGTATCGGACGTTCGTTCGGTGCAAGTGCCGTGCATATTTCCTCGCCGGCGCGGATCGTGACGATGTGCTCCAAGAGGGGCTCATCGGCCTGTGCAAGGCTATTCGAGACTACGATCCATCCCGCCGTGCCAGTTTCCGTTCCTTCGCCGAGCTCTGTATCACCCGGCAACTCATCACCGCCATCAAATCCGCCGCGCGTCAGAAGCACACGCCGCTTAACTCCTACGTCTCGCTCAGCGGCACGCTGGGTTCTGAGGGCGGCGGCGAACGCATACTTGAAGAAATCCTTGCGGCGCGTACTGTCTGCGACCCCGCCGATATCGTCATATCCGCTTGGGAAGCCGAGGCCATCCGACATGGCTTCGTGAGCGCGTTGTCTCCGTTTGAGCGCGACGTCCTGCGGCTTCACGTCAAAGGGGACTCCTATCAAGAGGTCGCAGAGCAGCTTGGTCGTGGCGTGAAGGCCGTGGACAACGCGCTGCAACGCATCAAGCATAAGATCTCCGTTCAGGTCGAGCATTGCGAGACCTGCTGAACCCGTCTGGCGCCGTGTCGGTGTGGGGCGCTACAATAGGCAACACTTGAGGCCGGCGTGGCTCAATGGCAGAGCAATCGCCTTGTAAGCGATAGGTTGTGGGTTCGATTCCCTCCGCCGGCTCCACGTTGACTTCGGCCCGGGCATAACGCCCGGGCCTTCAAGTGGCTGTTCGCCCGAGGGAGCGATGCCGCTGTTGCCTGCAGACGGGGAGTGGATTCAGTTGCCAGTCGGAAACGCACTTCTGCACAATGTGGGCCTTCGTATCGTAAGCGGTTATCTGGTGAGCGCCGGTTATCGAGACGTTCACGGGTATGCGGATGTACGGGACGAGGCCGCGGCGATCGATCTCTCGTATCGGGATGGCGTATCAGCGGTCACCGTCACGCTCAAGGTCGATCCGTACTTCGGTACTGATCCGATGGCCGCGAGCGACCGGTCGCTTCCGTTCTACCGCACGGCGTCGGACACCTATGCTCTTGAGGTCGTCGCCAACAGTCTCACGAGGCAGCCGGGATGGCTGACGCGCTCCAATGCAGATCTTCTCTTTTACTACAGAATCGCCATCGGGCAGCAGGAAGATGAGATTTCAGCGCTCATGGCGGAGCCGGATGAGGTATTCTTCACTGAACTCGAAGTGGAGCGGGATGATTTGTGTTCGATACCGTTTCCGGCGCTTCGGGAGTGGTTCGATACCCGGCAGGAAGCATATATCTCCCGTCCGATCGCACTGGAGGGGCGCAGCGCCTGGCATCGTATCGTTCCAGCCAGTGATCTTGAGGCTTCGGTGCAGGGTGTGACCAGTCTTGGTTCCGCGTTCGCTGCGGTTGCGGCTAGTCACCGGTCGGCAGTCTGACACTGCCAACGACTGTCGTTTGCATAGATACGCCCGGCACCGTTGTAGTCGTTGACACCCTTCGCAGCGATAGAGTAGTATTCCATTGCCTTTCGCCCAGGCAAAAGCAACTTGAAAAGTGAGATAGGATCGGCGTTTTTTGTTGTTGGGGGTGTGCCCGAGTGGCTAAAGGGGACGGGCTGTAAACCCGTTGGCTTCGCCTACCTAGGTTCGAATCCTAGCGCCCCCACCAGTTACCTCGTCCCGCATAAGCGGGCTTTGTGCCCACATAGCTCAGTTGGCAGAGCACTTCCTTGGTAAGGAAGAGGTCACCGGTTCGAGTCCGGTTGTGGGCTCCATACATACATCGTCGACCCGGTGGGTCGACTCGAGGCGGCGTAGCTCAGTTGGTCAGAGCGCACGGTTCATACCCGTGTTGTCACTGGTTCGAATCCAGTCGCCGCTACCACAATTCCCAGCAGGGTATTCTCCCTGCATGTTTACCGTATCGGTTATCGATCGTAAAAAGACGGAAAAGTCGCCTGCGGATCATCGCTCCGTGGTACTACAAGACCGTCACGCGCCCAGAGGAGGAACAATGGCCAAGAAAAAGTACGAGCGCACCAAGCCGCACATGAACATCGGCACCATCGGTCACGTCGACCACGGCAAGACCACGCTGACCGCAGCCATCACCAAGACGCTGGCCGAGAAGGG
>Ga0123339_10001850_pt1 | contig 14488 bp, 11 predicted proteins | sample lystaG_FD_89956 | JGI IMG/M metagenome (GOLD analysis project Ga0123339, IMG submission 89956) | Glacier valley bacterial and archeal communities from Borup Fiord, Nunavut, Canada, to study Microbial Dark Matter (Phase II) -... | ecosystem: Environmental > Aquatic > Freshwater > Ice > Glacier ... | reverse complement strand
GCACGAGTTCGCATAAATCGATCGCCTTCTGCCGATGCCGGACATCTGCGCTATCAGCGTAAGGCGATCGATTTATGCGAACTCGTGCGCGGTGAGACCGAGCGTGTCCGTCCTCTTCTGGCTGTGGGCGTGACGCTCCTAGTCAACTGCAGAGCCCAGCATGCGGTCGCGCTGATCGACGGCGGCAGGATCGAACAGGTGTTGCGTAACCTGTTGATGAACTCTGTGCGCCATACGCATTCAGGCAGCATCAACGTCGAACTGACTGCTGATGACGAGGAAATCCGGGTAGCGGTGCGAGACACCGGCGACGGAATCGCCGCCGGGAGTCTCGCATACGTCTTCGAGCGTTTCTATCGTTCAGATGTGGCTCGCTCGGACTCCGATGGAGGAAGTGGGCTCGGCCTGGCTATCTCCAGGCGTATCGCGGAAGACCACGGGGGATCGGTCTTCGCGGAGAGCGACGGCACGACAGGGGCTACCGTCGGATTCGTCTTACCTGTGTTTATGGGCTAGCTGCGCCGTTTGTCTTTCATTTCCTCGTACGCATCGTTGACCGCGTCGATCAGCTCGCGGTCCTCGGCCGTTTCGGGTTCGATGACCTCGAACGGTATGGAACGCTCATCTAGAAGAGTCAGTGCGGCAGCCATCGCGCGAGGTATAGCCTGCTCCACCGCTTCGGTGAGACCGATGGTGAGTTCACTCGGACTCATGTTCTCTATCTGGATGCCGACACATTCCGCTTCGACCTCGATGCCGATCAGTTGGGCAGCCTGAAGGACGTCAACAAAGCGTATGTCATGAAGTGAGTGCATCACCTGATTAGGCGCGAAATCCTCGGGGGAGACACGGACGACCGTGCCTGCCGGATACCCGGTTCCGTTGATCGCGTCGATGATAAGCAGGAATCCGAGACCGCGGAAAATCGTGATCATGCCGAGACCCATCGTGCCTGCGTCGATGAGGTCGGTCATGTCGTCGAAAGTATAATGCTGGTGGAGCTCCTCCATGACACGCACTCCGACGCCCTCGTCAAGCATTAGAGGATTACCGATTCCGATTACTAGCGTGCGGTCCTGAGTGGGCATATGGACTCCAGTCGGTCGTCGCTCCCGGGAGCAGGAATGTGTTGGGAGCGGGTCAAGTGAAGAGAATAGGGCCTTGGGGCCTGACGCCCCAAGGCCCTACATGGTGCGTATTAGGTGCGCCGCGAGCGGCACACCTAATACGTGTGGTTCTTAGTGCTCGCCCTTGGGAAGAGTTTCTTTCCAAGCGAAGATGATCTTGCTCGGGGCGAAGTTGTAGATGTTTGCCAGGTAGGCATGGACCATCGTGAACAGGATGAACGCCCACATACCGAAGTAGTGGATGATCCGCATGTTCATGGGGCCTCCCACGAGGGCAGTGCCGGATGCGAGGATACCTGCGTTCTGGAACGGGGCATAGATCGCGAACCCGGTGAATCCCTGTATGAGCAGCAGCGGGATGGTGGCCAGGTAGGCCATCTTCTGCAGCGACCCGTACTTGGGGGAGATAACGCCTTCCTTGCGGAAGAACAGATAGTACTTCACCGTCTCGAAGAACTGATGCTTGTTCTTCTCCTGTGGCAGCCAGTTCTTGATGTCGTAATCCACTTCGCGTGAACCGAGATCTAGTGCGCTCTTCACGAAGAAGGAAGCCACGATTCGAAACACGAGGTTGATAAGGATCACGAACATCGCGACGAAGTGCATGCCACGGGCTACACCCATGAACCCGTTGAAGAACGGGAAATGGATGTAGAATCCTGAGAAAGCGAGCATGATCATGCACACCAGGTTGATCCAGTGAGTCATTACGAACACCAGCGGGTGCGCCTCACGATAATGTGCATGCGCGCTCATCTACATCACCCCCAGAGGTGAAGACATGATCTCTACGCCCTTGCCGGTCTTTGTGTCCACAACGTGGACGGCACAACCGATTCAAGGATCGAAGCTGTGCGCGATGCGCAACAGCTCAAGAGGACGCTCGGTGTCCACGCAGGGTGCGCCGACAAGCGACTCTTCCATCGGGCCACGGACGCCGTTGTCATCGCGAGGGGCGATGTCCCAGGTCGTGGGTGCGACTACCTGATAGCGTTCGATCTGGTTCCCCTTGATATCGATCCAGTGACCTACAGAGCCGCGAGGCGCCTCCCAGAGTCCTGCACCGGCACCGTCGAACTTCTCGGGAGCCTTGAAGAATGAGACATCTCCGCCCTTGATCGCGGTGATGAGCTCGTTGGTGAACTGAAGGGAAAGGTCCACCACGTACGCGGCCTCGAGGTTACGAGCGGCTACACGGCCGAGGAGCGACTGCAGAACTTCGGGCTTCCCGGCTACGCCGAGAGCTTCCAAGGTACCGTCGATGAGTTTCTTAGGCGTGCGCACGGTGTTTGCCCATGCATCGGGAATGGGCGACTTTCCACCAGCCTCGTTCACATACGAGACCAACATACGGGCCAAAGGACCGACTTCGGCGGGCTTGTCTTTGCAACGAGCCGCCTTGCCGTAGCTGTACCGGTCGTTGACGTCGTATGAAGTGAACTTGACGTCGGTCTCACCCTTGGAGGGGTTCAGGTTAGTGGCGGAGTCATACCAGGAGTGCGAAGTGTACTCCGTGACATCCTCGGCGCCGACCTTCTCGACTGCCAGAGACCCAGACATGAATCCGCGGGGGAGGAACCTGTTGTAGGGATCCATGTCCTCGTTGTCGAAGACGCCCCAGCTCAGGTAGTTCCCGACGCCCTTGCCGTACGTGGTCGCATCCAGAATGTAGGGTGCGATCGCGAGCGTGTCAGGGATCAGAGCCGTATCGATGAAGTCTTTCACGCGTTGAAGGCGGAACAGGATATCATCAAGCTTCTGATCGGTGGGTACGAACGCTGTACCACCCGGGACCGACGTCATGGGATGCGGGAACTTGCCGCCGATGATCGCGACGACCTCGGCTGCAACAGCCTGCATCTCAAGTGCTTCAAGATAGTGCGCCGTGGCGATCAGGTCAAGCTCGGGGGGAAGCACGTAACCGGGGTGATCCCAGTAGTGTCCCGTGAGGATCGAGAGCTGACCGTTCTCAGCAAAAGCGGTGAGACGCTTGGCGATCGCACCAAAGTCCGCAACGCGGGCTCCGGCTTGCTCGGCCAGCGAATAAGTGTCAGCGATGTTCGCCGACAGCGCATTGATCGGGCTGACATAGTCAAGCGCGGTCAATGTGTAGAACCACAGAAGATGGCTGTGCAGGAACTCAGCACACTCAAGGATGTTGCGGATGATGCGCGCACCATTAGGGATAGTGATACCCAGGGCGTTCTCTGTGGCCATCGATGATGCATGGCCGTGGGACGTGGGACAAACGCCACAGATGCGCTGCGATACGTAGAACGCGTCCTCAGGATGGCGTCCCTTCAGGACTGATTCCATGCCGCGGTACAGCGTGCCTGATACCCAGGCATCACTGACAACACCGTCGGTCACTTCGCATTCCACGCGGAGATGGCCTTCGATTCGGGTAACCGGGTCGATGACTGCACGTGTCACTACTTATCGCCTCCCTTCTTGGCTTCATGCTTACGATCGTAGGCTGACGCCTCTTCCATCTTCGGACCCTCGCCGATACGGCCGGCAGCCTTCATGCCAAGGCCGTGCGCGGTGAGACCGACTGCGGCTACGCCGCCGACGATCGCGGCTACAGAGCCGGGCTGGACATTGCCGAGGCCTTCGCCCATCCACATATCAGAGACACGATGGAAGAACGGTGTGTTGTTGTCGACCCAGTTGAGGCCGCCGCAGCCGATGCAAGGGGAGCCGGCTTCGACGCACCAGCTGGCCCGGCGGTTCCACCGCACGATCGGGCAGTTGGTGAATGTCTGCGGACCTTTGCAACCCATCTTGTAGAGACAGTATCCCTTGGCTTCTTCTTCGCTACCGAACTCGGTGACGAACTCGCCGTTCTCAAAGTGGCCGCGGCGAGGGCAGTTGTCATGAATCGACTGGCCGAAGATACCCTTAGGCATAAGAAGCGATACCTTGCCGTAGGTCTCGTCCGAGTAGTCACGCGTGATCCACTCGTTCTTTGCCACGAATGTCGCGACGTCACGATCGGCAACCAGAAGCAGGTCGACGATCATCGCGACGATCCACTCGGGGTTGACGGGGCAGGTGGGCAGGTTGACCACGGGAGTCTTGATGTTCTTGTGGTTCAGCCATGCCTGTACACCGGTGCCGCCAGCTGCGTTCGGACGACCGCGGACCCATCCGCCATCCACGGCACAGGACCCTACCGCTATGATGGCTGCCGCTCCTGCAGCAGCTTCTTCAAGAATCTCGGTGCTCTTCCTGCCAGCTACCAACAGGGTATTCCCGTCCTGTCCCGCCATCACTGCACCCTCATAGATGAGGATGTAGCCGCCAGCGGCAATGGTGTCCGCAACGTTCTTCTCGGCCTGCTCGCCTGCAGCAGCCATGATCGTCTCGAAATAGTTTGCAGATAGGAAATCGAGGACGATAGTAGCGACGTCGGGCGAGTCGACCTGTGCGAGAGATTCCGTGCAACCGGTGCAAGAGCCACCATTCAGCCACAGAGTGGGCATCAATTTCGGTGCCCCTTCAAGCGCTGTTGCGATCTGAGGTGCCATCGTCTCGGAAAGTCCGAGCGCTGCTGCCACACTACCGCAATATTTGAGGAAATCGCGACGTGTCACACCACGGATCTCCAGCAGATTCTGCAATGCGCTGTGCGCCTCATGCGCCATGCCATACACCTCCTTGGTGTCGAACTGTTCCTGTAATGCAGGACTATGCAAATCGGGCGTCTGCCCGATCTACCGACGGCAGGTGCCTCCTTTCTGCGTCGCCATGAGAATTGGTATCGTCCCGGTCGGAGATGCGGTAGGCACGAGACGCCAGCGCAGCCAGGAGCCAGGACTTATCCACATTGGGAAAGAGACCACCGTCACTGTTTGTCTGAGGCAGACCTGCCTCAGGGGTGAGTCAACGGGGTGGGGTAGTTCGGATTAGCGCGGGGACGACATCACAACCTGCACATTTCAACGCCACTGAGAGGCGTCTGCGTGATGCAGCCTTCGACACAGTTGAGATGGTCTTGGTCGGCAGTGGCCGACTACGGTACATATTCCCTCGGTCCCCTCGGTGATCTGCGTCCGTATCCATGAAGATTGTAGCAATTTGGGACAGCATTTGGAATGTTTGATAATGCACTGACTCGAGGTTAGGTAGAGAAACCGTGGCCGGTGCGATAAGGTGGCCCCAATAGAGTATGTAAATGGTCGGTCACAGCCGTTAGACTGGTGCCGATCTAACGGGGGGTAGCAGTGAGCCACGATAGACCGGATGGACTCGTCGTCGATTTGCGCGGACTGGTTCCCGCAGCTCGAAAACCTGTGGTGTTCGCGATCTTGGACAAGCTCCTTGAGCTTGATTGCCATGATGGCGTCGTGATCATCTGCGGGCATGATCCGAGCGGCATCGGCTACCAACTCGACCTACGCCGTCAGACGAGGGGCTGCTTCGAGTTCGATTGCGACCAGCGCCTCGATGGTGCTTGGGTCGCTTTGATTCGCCGTCGCGTGTGCTAGAGACCTGCAAGCCTGGGGAGCAGGTCGTCGGCAAGTGTGGCTATATCGCCGCTGAAGTCCGCTGCGACGTCTGATTCAGCGCCGACATAAAACGTCAGCATCCCGATGTCGGCGGCAGGCAGATCCAGCGCCCGGTCATCTCCAACCATCATGCAATCACGAGGATTCAAGCCCCCGAGCGCGGCAGCCTGTCTGAAGTATTCGGGGAACGGTTTGCATGCGGTCATATTCTCGTAGGATGTGACGGCTTGCAGCGGAAGATCGGAGAGTCCGGCCCACCGCAGGCGTTGTCTCACGGCCGCCTGCGGGAACACGGGGTTCGTTGCGATGACGACTTCGAGCCCGAGCCGCAGAGCGCTCTCCACTGCCGCGCGAGCTCCCGGGCGAGGTTTATAGCCGTCTCCAAGCGCCGCGAAGTCATTGTCGTAGAACTTCGCGAGCTGCTCCTCGTACGCGAACAGATCGATCGTCGTTCGCTGGAAAAATGTCTCATTGAATACGGACTGATTCAGTACGCCAGCATGCGATCGCATCATCGCGGCCGTGGCGTCTTGAAGGGAGCTCGCAAGAGTATTCGCCTTAAGGGTCGGTTCAATGCGGAGAAAGAGTTCGCTTAGGGCGCTGAAGTAACGGTCGAAGAAACCCGACAGGTCGATGTCGAGGAGCGTGCCATCAAGGTCAAACAAGACTCCGTGCATTGCAGGCGCTCCTGTCTCGGCGGCGGATGTATGCATGATATCATCCGTTTTTTCGCGTCCAGACGTCCGTAATGGATTGTTAACGTAGTAACGAATTAATTGACGATGAATACGCCCGGGGGTATATTATATAGGAAAATGGGACAGCAGGGGAAGCACCGGACTGGTGGACTGACCTGTTGAAAGACACAGGAAAGGACGGCAGGCATGCCTGCAGTGAGCAAGGTCGTCGCAGAGGAACTTGCCGCGATATTCGGAGAGCGGATGAGGACCGATAGGGTGGAGCGTAAGCTCTATTCACATGACATTGGTGCTATGCCCAAGTTGGTAGCACCGTTGATGCCTACGGGAATCGCGGGCGCTGTAGTGCGTCCGACGAGCGAGGACGAGGTAGTCGCCCTCATCAAGCTTGCCAACAAGCATAAGGTGCCTGTGGTGCCTCGTGGAATGTCTACTTCCGGGTATGGTGGCGTTCTTCCGCTTGAGGGTGCGATCGTCGCGGACATGTCGGCGATGGGTACGATGCTCGATCTTGATGTCGAGGCTAAGACCGTACGTGTTCAGGCCGGCACGCTGTGGGAACCGCTTCAGAAGAAACTCAATGATCGCGGCCTGGACCTGAAGCTGTACCCGTCGTCCCTGCCGTCGTCAACCGTGGCTGGCTGGCTCGCCCAGGGTGGAGCAGGCTTTGGGTCGCTTGAGAACGGCTTCTTCAAAGACAGCGTTCTGATGGCCAAAGTCGTGCTGCCCGATGCGACCGTTCGCGAGTTCAGAGGCCAGGAGCTTGAGCAGCTGATCGCTGATGCCGAGGGAATCACCGGTATAATCACGGAGGTGACGTTCACTCTTCGCGACCTTGAGCCTGAAGTTCATCGGGTGGTCGCATTCGACACCATCGGCAAGCTGCAGACAGCCTTGAGCGCGATATCAGCACAGAAGCTGCCTATCTGGTCTTTGACTTTTCTCAACCCTGAGTCGGTGCGTTTGAAGAAGACGCTCCCGCATCGTCATAAGCATACGTACGAGGTGGCTCACCCTGATTATGAGCCCGACCTGCCTGTGGCTTTTCTTGCCGTGATCGCGTATCCCGAGTCGCGGCGTGAATTCATCGACACACCTCTCGCGGCCATCATCGCTGCGAATGGCGCCCGGGACCTGCCGCCAGAAGATGCCGAGCACGAGTGGGGCCAGCGTTTTGCGCCGATGCGGCTGAAGCGCGTTGGACCATCCATCGTCCCGACCGAGGTCGTCGTTCCGCTGAGCGAGCTCGGCGTCGTCCTCTCGGAGATCGGTCGTAGGGTCAAGCAGCCATTCATCCTCGAAGGTATGGTTGGCAAGGGAGACCAGGTCGTCTTGCTGGGATTCATTCCGCATGACGAGCGTTCGCTTGCGTTCAACGTCGCTTTTGCGCTGTCGCTCGTCGTCATCAGAATAGCCAAACAGCATGGCGGCGGAGCCTACTCAACCGGGCTTTACTTCCGTCAGGAAGCCAAGAGCGTCCTCGGCGAAAAGAAGCTGAAGGCCCTGGCGTCATTCAAGAAAGCCAGAGACACTGCCGACATCATGAACCCCAAAAAGATTCTGGGTACCGGAGCTGTTAATGGGCTGATGTCGATGGCACTGGCCGTTGAGCCCTTGATTCGTCCGTTTGCGAACATGGCCAAGGCTCCCACGGGCGATGGGGTCGGAACTAAAGATCGTCACGGCGTGCCTGCGGATGTGGCTTTCTACTCATATGCATGCGCACAGTGCGGCTACTGCGTTCCTACCTGCGAGGAGTACAGCGTGCGTGGCTGGATGTCGCATTCGCCGCGCGGAAAGTACGCGTATCTCAAGGAGGTCGTGGAGGGTCGCGAGAAATTCGACCAGCACATGGTTGATACGTTCCTGGTGTGTACCACATGCGAGGTCTGTAACTCGCGTTGTCAGCTGCAGCTACCGGTGGAGCATTCCTGGATGGAGATGCGCGGCAAGCTCATCCAGGATGAAGGCCGGATGACGTTCCCACCGTTTGAGATGATGGCCGCGTCGTTGCGCGGAGAGCTCAATATCTGGGCTGGAAAGCGGGAAAAGCGCGCTGACTGGATGCCCGAGAAGATAGCTCCAAAAATCAAAGAGAAGGCCGACGTGATGTACTTCGCCGGCTGCACCGCGAGCTACGTCAACCAGGACGTTGCTCAGGCCACCGTCGAGCTTCTTGACCGCGCCGGCGTGGACTTCACCTATATGGGTGCTGATGAGGCCTGCTGCGGTATCCCGATGAAGGTCGCCGGACGTTGGGATGTGTTCGAGGAGATATACAAGCACAACACCTCGGAGGCGCGTAAGCGCGGTGCGAAGACGATCGTCACCTCGTGCCCTGCGTGTGGGCTCGTTTGGAAAGAGTTGTACGCACAACTGGCCGCCGAGCGCGGCGAGGAGTACGAGTTCGAGGTCAAGCATTACTCGGAGATCATCGGAGAAGCCATTACGGATGGTCGTCTGGTGTTCGACCATGAGGTCAACAAGCGCCTGACCTTCCATGACTCGTGTCACATGGGACGCGCTCAGGGCAACTACGAGCCGCCTCGCGATATGATCAAGGCGATTCCGGGCGTGGAGTTCGTCGAAATGGAGCATAACCACGAGAATGCGTTGTGCTGCGGGTCGGTCCTGACACTGGTAGGTGATACGCCGGTCGCGCCTGAGCTCGGCAAGCAGCGGTTGGATGAAGCCGTGGACGTAAAGGCCGATGCCATGGTGGCGCTGTGTCCATGCTGTGAGGTGCAGTTCCGTGATTCCATCAAAAAGAAAGACATTCCGATGGAGGTCATCGATCTCGCTCACCTGGCCATGGACGGCCTCGGCATCGAGCATCCTGATCCCACCGCGTACAGCAACGAGATGTGGGGCTATTTTGAGAAGTTCATCTGGTTGATGAAGCCAGAGTCCATTGGAAGCATCATGGTGACGCTGCTACCACAAATGATGGACGCGATGCCCAGCGGCATGGTGCCGATGATGAAGGCCGCGCGAAGCATTCCGGGAGGGCTGTCGCTGATGGGCAAGATGATGCCTTCGATGATGCCCAAGATGCTTCCATCGATGATGCCTAAGATCATGCCGGCGATGCTGGACGAGGTGGCAGTCCGCGTGGGCCAGCTTCCTGACGATATGGCGGAACTCATTCCTGATCTTCTGCCGAAGACGATGGATGCGTTGCTTCCCAACATGCTTCCTTTGGTGATTCCTGATCTTCTGCCCAAGATGCTCGCTTATATCAAGAATGATCTGTGATCAGGTCAGGACTTCATAAAGAGAGGACGTCGGACATCGTGTCCGGCGTCCTCTCTTTTGTGAATAGGAGTTTGACGATACGTCAGGAAAGCGCGGTGAAGTCTACAGGTGAGCCGTCTATACGCCGATACCACATACATGATGCTAACAGCCGATATAACCGTTTCTGAGCGATTGCGTGCGTTCAGCATGTTCGCAGCGCTTGATTCCCGTCGTCTTGATGAACTTTCCAAACTTGTCGTGTGCAAACACTACGGCAAAGGCGAGTCGATCATCTCCAGCGGAGATGAGAGCGACGGTATGTATCTGCTCCTCCGAGGCCGTGTCAAAATAGCTCTTACGTCCCTGAACGCCAAAGAGCTGGCACTGGAGTACGTGGAGGCGCCCGCCAGTTTTGGCGAGATGGGCTTTGCCGGCGGAAGCTCGCGTGCCGCCGATGTGTACGCACTCACTGACGTGGAGGTAGCCAGTTTGCCTCCCTCGCAGATGTCTGCTGCTCTTGAGATCTATCCCGGGTTGGCGATGGTGCTGCTCACCAACCTGTCACGGACGACGCACGTTCTTTTGCGGCGTCTTGAGGACATCGCGTTCAACGATGCAGGACACCGCGTCATGCGTGTGGTCCTCAATGTCGCCACAGTGTCCTATGAGGCGCGGGGCATTCCGTTGATCGAAGGTCTCACTCACTATGAGATCGCAACGCTTGCCGGTACATCAAGGGAGACCGCAAGCCGAGTCATCTCTCGACTCGGCAGAGACGGCGTGCTGCGGACCAAGGGACGCAAGATCATCGTCGACATTCTGAAACTTGAAGATCTTCTGCGTGTTTCGTAGGAGTTCTGATTTGTCTGCGCCCCGGGCGTGCTGAATGACAGCGGATGGGAAATAGAAGTCTGACAGCCATGTCACATCGTTCTGGAGGTTCTGATGAGAGAATTCACACTTGGTGAGTTGCAGGAGTTTGACGGTACGGACGGCAAGTCCGCGTATGTTGCCTACGAAGGACGCGTCTACGACGTCAGCGATTCCGCTATGTGGGATGCTGGCGATCATGAAGGCATGCATCAGGCCGGTGCGGACCTCACCGAGGCGCAGGATGACGCCCCGCACGACGTCCATATTGTCGACTTTCCCCAGGTAGGAACCCTTGTCTAGCGCGCTTCGAGCGTGAGCACGGTCTCTATGTGATAGGTCTGTGGGAATAGATCAACGGGCACAGCGTGCTTTGGTAGATAACCCGCATCGCTGAAGCGCGCTGTGTCGCGTCCCAATGTCCCGGCATCACAAGAAACATAAACGATGCGTCGCGGGTGAGCCTGTGCGAGCGCCTCGATCACTGCAGGCGCAAGGCCTGATCTTGGGGGATCGACGATGACGAGGTCTGCGTCTCCACATTCAGGCAGTGCACGAGCCGCGTCGCCTGGAGCGACCTTTGCGCTTAGAGAAGCGACGTCGAGATTGCGCCGCAGATCCGAGATAGCGCTGCCGTAGGACTCGATGGCCGTAACCGCTCCGGCTGCGCGTGCGATGGGAAGCGTGAAAGTCCCTACTCCCGAGAACACATCAAAAACGCGGTCTGCCGGTTGGATATCCAAAGCGGCGATAGCTGCGTCTCTCAATATCATCGCGGCTGCCGTGTTGACCTGGAAGAATGATGGCGCGGACACCATGAAGCGGTCTTTGCCGAGACGTTCCTCCCACATACCTGGTCCCGCGAGAACTTCTACCTTGACCACGGAACGCGCTTTGATAGGGCCTTTGAAGAGTACGCGAGTGATCGTTTTGGCGCCGACGGCATCGGAGAACACCTTTGCTGCAAGATGACGAGGGAAAGGTCCGGGCTTGGTCCAGAGGCTGACCTCGGTAGAGCTGGTCGTAGAAACCCGATAGCCCAGGCGTTCTACGGGAGTATCTGATTGCGACGCGAGGTAGCGAAGGGCGCCAGTCAGTGCGTGGGGAACGCGCTGGCTGCGGCCGGAGAGCAGTGGGCAGCTTTCGATTGGCAGAATCTCATTCGAATGGCGGCGAGCCAGTCCGAGTGCCGTGCCTCTCGATGTGTCGACAACAGAGAGCTCCACTTTGTTGCGATAGCCGTAGCCCGCAGCTGCGAACAGGGTGGGACTCACGTCGACCTCGGCGTTGCCTATGCGCTCAAGGGCATCGGCAACGAATCGTTGTTTTGAGTCTCGTTGTACGCCCAGGTCTATGTGCTGCCACTGGCAGCCTCCGCACCTTCCAAAGTAAGGGCAGAGGGGCTGGACACGGTCGGCAGAGGGTTCCACGATTTCGACTACGGTGGCACGCCTGAAGCGGCCATGGTCCTCGGTTATATCCGCTTCGACCGTGTCTCCGGGGCAGGCGCCCTCGACGAATACGGTAACACCGTCCTCCGCGTGGGCGATTGCAGCGCCGCCGTATGCTAGGCTTTCAATAGTAAGACGCATGCGGCTCTCCTGTCGGTTTGTGAAGGCCACTGCAGACGGTGGCCGTGCATCATCATACGGCAGCTGGCGTTGCTACGCTGTTGAGATGATGGTCAGGCATGCCGATATCATGCTGGGCGCGGATTTTCGTGCCTGTTCGTTCCTGCGGTAGGGCTGCGGCCCTTTGGGGAGGGTTCTTACTCAGTGTCTGAACTAAGAGTACTCGTGGTTCATGAGGATGCAACGTACTTCGAGCGGATACAGGCCGCCATCACGGCTCTCATTCCCGATGCCGAGGTCTTCAGTACGATCTCGGGACCACGGGCGCTCGGAATCGCGAAACAGCGCGGTGCTCAGGTGATCATCGTGGATGGCGATCTTACCGGCATGGACGGTTACGCGCTCACCCGAGACATCAAGCATGATCCGGAGCTTGCGGATACAAGCGTGCTTATCGTTTGTGGGTCTCCGACCGACGCCACTGCGCTCAAGGCGCGACAGGTCGGTGCGTCGGGGCATCTTCCCGCTGATGCCGATCCTTCCGCTGTGGCTCGTCGTGTGCTCAGCCTGGCGGGAACTGCCCAGGCTCAGCCGCTGGAGACTCAGGCGGGCAGGCCCGACCTTGGGTCTTCTGCACCCGCGAGTACCGCTCCGCGCCGGACTCCCGTGCACACGCCGACACCGCCGTCTGCTGGCGCTCAGCCTTCATCCTCTGACGTGCCTCACATCGATGATCTTCTACGCCTGCTCATCGAGCGCGGCGGCTCGGACTTGCATATCACGGTCGGGAGCCCTCCAGGGATGCGCCTGCAGGGAGATCTTCTCCCCATTGCGAACCAGAAGGTGCTGACGCAGCGTGATACGCAAGAGATGATTCTCGGCTTGCTGTCCGAGGAACAGCGCAAGCGGTTCGAGACCGAGCTTGAGCTCGATTTTGCATACAGCATTCCCGGTCTGTCACGATTTCGTGCGAATGTCTTTCAGCAGCGTAACTCGATGGGCGCAGTCTTCCGTGTGATCCCCATCAAGATCCCGACGATCGAAGACCTGAATCTGCCAAAGATATGCCGCTATCTGTCCGAGCGGCCACGCGGCCTGGTCCTTGTCACCGGTCCGACAGGTTCAGGCAAATCGACCACGCTTGCCGCTATGGTCGACCATATAAACTCCACTCGGCCGGTGCATATCATCACCTTGGAAGACCCTATCGAGTTCATGCACCGCAACAAGATGGCGTACGTGAATCAGCGCGAAGTGGGAGAGGATACGCATTCCTTTGCCTCGGCGCTCAAGCGCGTTCTCCGTCAGGATCCGGATGTGATCCTGGTGGGCGAGATGCGCGATCTGGAGACCATCTCGGCGGCGTTGACCGCAGCTGAGACCGGCCACCTTGTGCTTGCCACCCTGCACACCAGCGGTGGTCCGGCAACGGTCGACAGAATCGTGGACGTATTCCCTCCGCACCAACAACAGCAGGTTCGGATGCAGCTTTCTGGAGCTTTGGAAGGAGTTCTTTCGCAAGTCTTGCTTCAATCGACTGATGGAAAGTCGCGCGTGATGGCGATGGAGATCATGCTTGGCGTACCCGCGATCAGCAACCTGATCCGTGAGGGAAAAACGCATCAGATGCTCACTATCATCCAGGGCGGCGCGGCGACGGGTATGCAGACGTTGGATCAGCATCTCAAGTTGCTGCTCATGGCCGGGAAGATAACGTTTGAAGAGGCTATCAGTAAAGCCGAGGCACCGCAGGAACTGGCCCAGATGATGGGACGTCGTCTGTGACGCCCGGATCAGACAAAGGAGTCAGCTTGTGAGCACGATCAATGTGAAGTGGAATGGCAAGCGCCGGTTTGTCGGTTGGGACGAGGCTGGCCACGGCGTGGCCATGGATGCCGGTGATGCGCATGGCGGCGATGGCAGCGGTCCGAGCCCTATGTCGCTCGTGCTGTACGCCCTGGGTGGCTGCACAGGAATCGACATCGTTTCGATACTGGAAAAACAGCGCCAGGAACTTCGTGACTTCGAACTTGTGATCACGGGAGAGCAGCGGGAGGAACAACCGCGTATCTGGTCGCGAGTGAACATCGAGTACGTGCTCACCGGCGTCGATCTCAAGCCGTCGGCCGTCGAACGCGCGATCTCGCTTTCTGAGGAGAAGTACTGCTCGGTCATGGGGATGTTCGGTCCGGATGTCAAGGTCACCACGAGCTATAGGATCGTCGATGCCGCTCACTAGGAAGCGCTCCTTGTGCTCTTTCGGTGGCGATGCCGTGCTGATCCCTGTCTACAATGAGGTACGTACCGTCGGCTCGGTGCTGGACTCGCTGATCGAGCGCTTCAGCGGGCCGGTCATCGTCGTGGATGATGGTTCGACAGACGGTACCGCCGAGGTCCTTGGGATGCGCGACGACGTGGTCGTCTTGGAGCATCACTCCAACCAGGGCTACGGCCGGGCTGTGGCCGACGGTTTC
>Ga0123339_10001848_pt1 | contig 14493 bp, 12 predicted proteins | sample lystaG_FD_89956 | JGI IMG/M metagenome (GOLD analysis project Ga0123339, IMG submission 89956) | Glacier valley bacterial and archeal communities from Borup Fiord, Nunavut, Canada, to study Microbial Dark Matter (Phase II) -... | ecosystem: Environmental > Aquatic > Freshwater > Ice > Glacier ... | reverse complement strand
TATGGTGCACTCGGCGGTATTTTCCTGCTCGTCACATGGATTTCGTATTCGTGCCTGATTCTGCTGGCGGGCGCGATAATTGCAGCGATGTACCACGAGCACAAGGAGCTCGCCGGTATCCTGCCGCGCAAGCCATAAGAGTGTTCCGTCACGGAAACAAATGCCTCATTGCTATTGACTATCGAATCGCCGCCTCAGCCCTGAAGTGAAAGCTGACGAGAAGTGCATTCTCCCCCTCCTTTGCTTTTGTTCAAGGAGGGGGTTGGGGGGTGGTGCATTCGCTCCCAGGGTTGAAACCCCGGTCTGGCTGGCGTTCCGCCCATCGTCCTTCGGACGGAAACGCCAGCACAAGGTGCAGCCTCTCCCACTTTTTACGCAGGAAGAGGATGGGGCGGTGAATAGTTGTATCCGCGGCACAAAACAGTGAGGGGAGCGTGTTTGCATCCCTCACTGTTTTGATTGAAACGGACTGACGATCTGCTATTTGGGTTTTGCGGCTGCTTCAGAAAGTGCCTTTAGTTTGGTGTCCAATTCAGTTTGCCTGAAGGCAAGTTCCTTTTTTAGCGTCTTTTCGATACGAGTTTGAACTTCCTGTATATCCTGTGGCACCCGTTGCGTATTCTGTTTTCGGGTATCGCTCGACTGCTTTCGGGGAGTGCTCAGCTGCTGTCGGTAAATGTCCAGCGCACGCTGCATTTCCGCAGCCGCTTTTTTCATATGCATGTCTTGGTCCGAATATGCTGACTCCAAAAGTTCATTTCTCTGGCGCTCGAGAGATTCTGCTCGACGTTGTTCCCGGTCTTTTGCGGTGTTCGACACACGCTTGTTAGACTTCGATCGGCGTTTGGAGACACTGCCAATATTCCGAACTCGATCCAATTTACTATTCGCAGCTCTTAGTTTCCGCCTTAGATCTTCTACCTCTGCCATCAGTTTGGCATTGGACTTGGTCAGATCGGGCGGGTTCTGCACTTCAAGCCTTCTGCTCGTGTCAATGTGGTACCTGTATGGCGTGCCGCCAAATTTGAAGATTCCAACAGGGTCTTCTGATCTGGATGACGCTTTCGCTTCGTCCTCGAGTTTGGCGGACCTCTGCGCAGAGTGATCGTACACTCCCGCAGTATCCTGTTTCTTTTCTGCGGCGACGACACGAAATACCGCCGTCCCTGTCATCGTACTGATTGCCATACACGCGACAACCGATAGCTTCCACCGCTGCATACGTATCATGCGATTTCTCCTTGTGTTCAATAATCCGGCGATGCGAGTTTCCAGACAGGCGCTCGGATCGAGCAGCGCCAGTGCGGAAGTCCTATTCGGAGCGGCGCTCATTCCCTGTGCGATCAGAAACAGGGTGCGCACGTAGCAGACCACTCCATCCTCCTGCGACGCGACGTTGTCACAAATCTCCTCTCGCGCCCGCGCCAGTTCCCGACATAAGGGGCGGATCAGCGGATGGAGCCAGAACAGCAGCCCAACTACTCGCTCTATCACGCCGCCGATTGTATGACGAAACGCGATATGAGCGCATTCGTGAAGCAGCACATGGCGCATCTGAGCCGGAGAAAGGTTCTCAGCAAGCTCCTCCGGCAGGATCACCCGTGGTCGAAACAGCCCGACCGCAACCGGCGACGGCACATTCGGTGACGTGAAAATGGGGGGCATTGGACAGCCGAGAATTCGCTCGATCCTATCGCAAGTCTCTACAGGGGCTATCCAGACACGTCCATTCTGGTTGAGTCGTGAAGCCAATCTCCACCCGTGAACGAAGCGAACGATCCCGACAGTGAAGCCTGTAGCCCAGATCAACAGCGCGATCCAGACACCTTCGGAAAGCCAGCTCAGGCGGGCAGCCGATACGGAGATTCCGGCAGTCTCCGCCCTCGGTAAAAGCGGCGGCGATTGTGTAGCCCGTGCGATCGATTTCGTCGATACAGACGGTGCGGGCAATTCAGCGCGGGGGACATATGGTCGCTCAACTGGTCTCTCTTCAAGAGTTGGCGCGACCGAGGCGGCGGATTGATGAGACGAGATGAAACGCTGCGGCAGGAGGATGTTCACCAGACCATGCCCCAGTTTGTGCTGAACACCGACGACAAGCGGGCTGAGGAGGGCACAAACCAGAGCTGTGAGGCAGATCAGATAGCGGACACCGGGATTGTGTCGGAACACGCAACGAGCGGCAATCACCGCGATCAGGCAAATCGTCGTTAGTGGCAGGAGTATGTTTAATATAAAGGCGGCGATCGCGGTAGGATCGAGGGACGTCATAGCGTTCATGGCTTTTCCTCCTCTGCGCGCTCGATCAACGCTCGAATCCGGTCTGCCTCATCTTTACTGAGTTTGCGCCCGTCCAGCAGCGTCATCACAAGCCCTTCGGCAGAGCCGCCAAACACGGCATCGACAAGCCTCTGCAGCACCCGTGATCGGGCATCCTCACGCTGGACAGTTGCCCGATAGTAGAACGCCTTGCCTTCGGCGCGGTGCAGGAGCCAGCCCTTTTCTATCAGGCGGGTAAGCTGTGTCTGTACGGTGTTGCGTGCCAGTTCCCGCCGCCTCGCCAGCGCACTGCAAACCTGCGCCAGCGAGACCTCGCCCTGCTCCCACACCACATTCATAATCTCGGTTTGCGCTTCGGACAGCGGGGGAAGCGATTCGTCGGACGTCATTTCATGCTCTCCATCCGTAATACCTACGTTCGTAGGTTAATTATAAACTACATGTGTAGGTTTGTCAAGCAAACGGATGCAAATAATTGTAGTGTTATTCATCACGCCGACAACTCGCTGGTAAGAGACCGTAAAAGGTATAATCTCCAGAGCGTTTGTAGGGGCGCTGCTTGCTGCGCCCACAAAGTCCGTCCAATCCCCTCCCCGGATAAAAGCAAAGGAGGGCGGCGGGAATACGCGCTTTGAAAGCTTTTGCTGCGGGGCAAAATCCGTAAAGCACTCTACAGTTGATTGGTGGATTCAGCGACTGCCTTATCCGTCGAGCGAAGGGAGCATCGCTTCTGTCAGCGCATATTTTCGTTCGCTGCCCACATGGAATGCGTACAAATCTTCTGCAAGATAGGCGATGATGCGAACCACCGATTCCATGATTCCACCTGCACGGTGCGGCGTTAGATAGACATTCGGGAGGGAGCGCAGTTCGGAATCCGCTTCCAACGGCTCTTTGTCGAAAACATCGAGCGCGGCGTAGAGATCGCCGCGTTTCAGCCGTTCTAATAGCGCGTTGTTATCAACAAGCGCAGCTCTTGCCACATTCACAAGCACTGCCCCCTTCTGTAACGCTTCGATATGCGTCTGCTCCAACAGATATTTGCTGCCTGAATTGGCAGCGGCACACAGTATCACCACCTCTGCAGCAGCCACCAGGCTATCCAGCGAAACGCTCTGTACGCCGAAGTCGGCCGAAACCGATTCCGGCAGGAAAGGATCGTAAATCTGGATCGGACACTTGAACGGGACAAGCAACTCCGCGAGTCGCTGTCCGACAGCGCCGAAACCGATGATTCCAACCTTCCGACCGGTCAACTGCCGCTCCTCCTTCGCGATGTCATCCGGGAACTTTGTAACCCATTTTTCTGTTCTCTGCCACATCGCAGCGTGATGGTTTGAAGTTCGGCGCAGTGTCGCGAGCATCAGAGCGAGCGCCATTTCAGCGACCGCTGGCGAGAAGCCCCGCCTGCTTACCGAAATGGGAATGCCCCGCTCCAGCAGAGTTCGAGCGCCGGTTTGAGAAATGTCGATGTTGGCAGAGAACTTTAGCATCGGGCACTGATCCAGCAACTCCTCCGTCAGACGAGGCCACGACCACATAAGGACGGCGTCCGCCTTTTGTAGATCGGGCAGAATTTCTGCTGCGCTATTGCAGGAAGTTCTCGTCACAGTGGCAAATTGGTTCATACTCTCCAGAACATCCGTGAGTCGCGGCGCGGCAAAGAAGCCAGCGGGCAGATTGACGAGCAGGTTCATTTTTGTCATGGGAAAGGTTTTCTCATTTCTCGAGCGAAGTTCGATTTTTCACGTCAAGCATTCAAGACGACTCAATGGAAATTATACGCGGCAACTAGCCGAAAAGTGTTTATGAAGTTGAACGACCGTCGACCCAGGCATACAGTGCTTATAAACAGGAATTAGCGAATGGTACAGCGAACAAAGGCTCAATCAAAGTTCAGCAGGGAATTTATGAAACCTACCACATTTTTAGCACAATATCTCTATTTGCCTCTTGCCGTCGTGACTCTCGCATCGACTGGGATCGGAGTTCGCGCCCAGACTCAGGAGAAATCACCTGCTTCCGTCGAGGCGCTCGTCTACAGTACGATGCCTTCGCGTACCGAACATCGTCCCGAAATGGCGCTGGACAACGACAAAGCCACGTACTTCAAGTCTGTGTACAGCATGGATGACGGCGATGTGTTTCTCGTTCTTTTATCCCGTTCGATCCCGGTGCAGGCATTGCATGTCCTTTCCGGCGACTCCGAAGGAAAGACCCTGCTGACTGATGCGACAGTCGAGACCTCAGCCGACGCGGTTCATTTCGACAAAGTCGCCGCTTTCGATGCCAGAGGAGCCGCCGATGCCATGCTGGCCGACAAGACGGTCCTGGCAGTGCGTATCCGTCTCAATCCCGGAAAAGAAGTGTCCGCGCTGGCGCTGCGTGACATTACGATCACCTCTACAACGAAAATCTCCCATGTGCAGCTCGGACCAGGGCGCGGGTTCTACGACCTCTCCGAGGCTCCCGATCTAACGGACTGGGCGCGCAAAGCGGAACAGCAGATGGAAGAGTTCTGGCCCGACATGGCTGCGTTGCTTTATTCCGACCGGTTCCTGACTCCCAATATGGTGCAGGTCGTCTATCGCACGGGTCCCGATGTGACGCCCGTTGCGGCAACTGGCGGCGGCGTCATGACGGTCAATTCTGCGTGGTGCCGTCTGCACCCCGAGGATACCGGTCTGACCGTTCATGAGACCGCGCATGTGATTCAGGCGAGCAGCGCCTACAATCCGGTCTGGCTGATCGAGGGCGTTGCCGACTACATTCGCTGGATCAAATTCGAGCCACAAAATTATCACGTGCGCATCAATCCCGCAACTGCGACCTACCACGATTCCTATCGCACGACCGCGACTTTTCTGGCATGGTGCGAACTGCATTACGACAGCCGACTCGTCACCAAACTCAATGATGATGTGCGTTTTGGCAAGTATACGAGCGATCGTTTCAGGCAGTATTGCGGCAAAGACGTCGATACGCTCTGGTCGGAGTTCATCGCCGCCTATAGAGCCGACCCGGCGTACATCATCGTTCCACAGGTTGCGCCGGAGGATAAACCGCGCCCATTACCGGCAGTAAAAGCAGGGACCAGCAAACCTGTCGATCTAAGCAAATCCTACAATCTGCGGGGTATCTATAAAGATGGGGAACAGTTTCGAATCAATGGCGGTTTCGATTAGGGTGGAGCCAGTTACTCCGCGAATTTGCTCGGCACGACCCAAACGCAGTATGACGTGAAGTTCGATATAGGCGGTACGGCGACGGCGGACACAGTCATATGCCAGGGGCAGGTGATCGCTCTGCCAGCGGGCAGTTTCGGTTCGCTGTGGCTGCTCGGATCGGCGGTCGAGGGAAGTCAGAAAGCTCAAAAATTCATAGTTACTTACGCGGACGGCACCACGGAAAAGTTCGTGCAGAACATCAGTGACTGGTACTATCCGCAAAATTTCGCCGGTGAAAATCGCGCGGTCACCATGGCGTATCGGAACAGCAATAACGGAGAGAAAGACCCGCGTACCTTCCTCGTCTACTGCTACGGTTTCCCGCTCAAGACGACCCGTAGTGTGAAGAGTATCACGCTCCCGGACAGCCCGAATGTCAGGCTGCTCGCGATCACGCTGAGCAACTGAGAGAGTAGACATCGATTGCGAAATAAGCGGCATAAAACTCAAGATATTTCCTTGAATTTTTTGCCCCTTGAATGCCTTGTGTGGTCAGACTGCGAACCTTCATGACAAAGATGTCACCGCAAAATATGCCAGAAGCCCCAAACTGGCGCGCAGGCCAGTTACGCAATTGATCTTAAATATTCACCCGTAGCAAAGACCCTCGAGCAAAAGCTAACGGAAGTGTATTACTCCTCCTGTACTTATTCAATATATGCAGGGGGCTTTCAGTTCCTCAAAATAAGGATAGAGCGATCTCCGCACTTTTCAGCGCGGCGGCTTCACGGGCAGGCTCCGTGAGCTGGAGAGATCGGCGGATTTCCTGCTTTGCAGACAGCATTCCAGCGATCCGGGATGCTGTCGCCGCCGGATCTAAACCAGTCGAGCTTTCCAGATACGTTTCCAGCCCCAGACCGTGCATCAGACTATCCACTTTCGGGTCGTAGGAGAGGGCGTATGCCGGAACTGCCATTCGTGCCGCGAAAATCAGAGTATGCAGGCGCATCGCCGCCACCGCATCCATTCTGCCGATGATTCCGAGCACGACTTCGGGCGTATAACTGCTGCGCAGCACACTGAAGTTAGCTCTGTCCGGCAGAGCGGCGAGCAAATTATCTGCGAAAGGCAGGTCATCGTACGCGTGCATCGGCAGCAGCACGATATGCGCTCCCGTAAGGCGCGCGGTTTCTGTCAGCAGTTCCGTCCAGTCCGACTTCGTCCCACTAGCCTGCCCCGCTGCTTTGACATTGCCCGCTCCATCACCGGCGGTCTTCCAGGGACGCAATGCAAAGCCGATGACGGGTCTGCTGCCAGCGAATATTTCCGGAAGACCCTCTGCCCGCAGTGCAGCATCGATCTCTGAATCGGCGGCTGGTTGGAGTGCAAAGGCAGGATCAGCGGTCACGGCAATATTGGGATTTGTCACCCCGATCTCTGCCAGAAGTGCCCGTGAAGGCTCGTCACGAACCGTCAGGAATGCTGCTCGGTTTGCCGCCATACGAACAAGACGGCGCGAAAGAGGGCGGCGCAACGGACCGAGACCCTGCGCATAGAACATCACGGGTTTCTTTAAGCCGAGCGCGAGACGTGCTACAAAAAGATAGTAGAGCAGCGACTTCAGGCTGGTCGTGTCCTGCAGGAGGCTTCCTCCGCCGGACAACAGCATATCCGACGCCTGAAGTGTGCGTTTGACCTCCCGAAAACTCATACGGTCGACCGCCTGCAAGCCGTGCAATGCCTCAGTCTGAGACGGATTTTGTGAGAGGACGATCAGTTCGACGCGCCTGAGGGAGGGCACTTTATCCGATGTCGACAACCTGCCCCGTGTTTCAATAATAGATTTATCCGCTTCAACCCTTGTTCCCGGTCCCACTTTTATGAACGACTCGCGAATGCCCGCCAGCACCGCCTCATCGCCGAGATTGCCGCAGCCGTAGTAGCCGGAAACCGCGAAACGCAGAGGCGTCGTCATCGGTCTGTGCGTCCGAATGGTTTGATTGAAGCGTCAAATGGCGCTGGCAGCAGTTTCTCGCCGATCAGAAATAGCAGAACTCCAAACACCGTTCCGATCACGAGCCCGAGCCCATCGCGCCAGATCGAAGCGATCAGTGGCGTGTGAATATGGCAGAATGTGTTGAGCAGCGACACCTGCCCGATGCTGCCGATCACAAAGCACGGCAGCGCGAGTTTGCGCCGCCCCCGTGCCCACCAGCAGAGCGCGAGTATGAACGCCGGATGCCCGATCATGAACTCCTTAGTACGCGGGCGAACGACGAGAAAGCGGTCGAGAATGGCGCGCATTTTGAGCTCGACGCCGGACACGCCGACGCCTGCGTCATTGCCGGTTCGGGCGACGACGAGCAGGAAAGCGGCGAGTGCGACGATCAGGAGCAGCAGGATGCCGAACTGCGCTGGCTCGTCCAGTATCGCCTTTATTTTATCCCTTACGCGCAGGCGGTAGTTTTTCGCGCTCTCGCCCTGCATCGCGACGCCCCCGGTGAGCGCGACGACCGCCACAATCAGCATTGGAAGGCCATGCTGCGCCTTGATGCCGAGGAACTGGCTGGCGCGAAGCATGAACGGGCGCGACGCGAGCAGTCCCACGACCTCGATTATCCCCAGCGCGGTGACTGCGCTTGCGAGCGCGATGCCGCGTACCGCATCTGTGATACAGGTTCCGATCGGCAGTGCGGGAGCGAATTGGGACTCCTGCCGATCTGCCGTTTTGGACTGTGGGAAAACCAGCAGACAGGCGGCGGCAGGGTAGGCGATACCGGCGAGCAGCGCGATCAGCCGTCTGCCCGTTTCGCCGCCCAAGAAAGCCAGTGCAGTACAGAAGATACCGAGTCCGACTGCCAGCAGGTTCTGTTTCGGGATCGAAAGCGGGCAGAGAGCGCTCAAGAGCAGGATCACTCCCGCCGCCGTACCGAGTCCGATCAGCCCGAAAATTAGTCGCGGCACTTTCGGCTCGGTATAGCGACGTGCGGCGCCGAACTCGTATCCGCCGCCGAGCGCGAATCCATAGTGCGCGATGCCCTTCTGGATTTTGCTCAGGAATTCTACGTTTTTGTCGAGTGCGTCACTGCCGGACGTCGTCAGCAGCCGAATGTAACAGAAGCGGATGTTGCGCTCACGCGCCGCGAGCGTGAATCGCTCGACCGCCTCGTTCTCGGTGAGCGTCGCCAGCTCTGTCGACTGGATCGTGTGTACACGTACATAGTCGCCGTGCAGGGCGGCGCTCAGCGTTTCATCGCCGCGCTGCTTGCCGAATTCCACTGTCCCGTAGACGAGTCCCGTCGGCGTTTCAGAAACTTCCTCCGCAGTGTCCTGTCCGGAAGTATTCGCTGGGACGGAGGGCGCGAGCGGGTCTCGCAGCATCGACGCGACGTTCTTTTCGAGGTCACGATAGCCGAGCACCTCATCGCCATTGAAGATCACGAGACTGGCTCCCTGCGCCTTGAGCCTCTGTAGAGAGGTTTGTGCGCTGGCAACGGTCACGCCCGCAAAGTTTCCGATACGTCCGGCGATCCGCATCCCCGAAGCGAGTGTAACACGAACCGCCTCCGGCGGCAGTCCAAGACCGAGCGTACGCAGGGTAGGGTAATCGAGCGTGACATAGAGTGATTCGTCGGATCGTGGGCGACCATCATTCAGGCGTTCATTGGAGGTTGGCGACAGCACAAAAGTAGTGTGGATCGTCAGTCCACGCGCTGCAGGCTGTCCGGTCGGAATACCGCGTATCGTGAGCGCATCCTTGATTCGATGCAGATTCGAATCGCTATCGACCTCGACTTTTGTGACTTCAGTCGTCGCTGCATTTGCTAATTCCGTGCCGTCCGCCACCGGTCCCCTGATGACTTTGACCGCGCCGGTCTGTTCGAGACCCGCAAGCGAGTCTTCCGAAATTACGAGTGTCGTCACTCCTGCGAATTGGAAGGAAGCCAGCACTGACGCAATGGGTTTCTGACTGACCTGCGCCAGTGCGGAGACTTCATTCCATTCGAGCGCGAGTTCTATCCGGCGATTGCCCTCCTCGACTCGCCACCGCTGACGCGCCGCGAAAAGTCCTGCCAGCGTTCCGATCAGCAGAAGCGCAAGCGCCAGCGGCGCAAGACGACCTGTTCCTCTAAGCATAACTACTTGATGTCCTTACGTTGTATCGAATGCGGCATTGTGGCACAAATTGGGCACGGAACGCCCACATCTGTTACGCGAAGTACGGGTATAATGAGGCGTCGTGTGAATCAATCCACGTTGTTCAAGACGCTGATTCGAATCCATCAATAAATCTGTCGACAAATATATCAAGGAACTCGATTTTATGAATCCCGATCAGATAATGTCTGCGTTCATCGACTCCCACGTGGCAACGATCGAGCCGCTCGCCCGTGAAGCAGCGCTTGCCGGATGGGAATTCCAGACGACGAGCAGCGAGTCCGCGAAAGCACAGGTCACGGAACTCACCGGGCGTATTCGAAAAGTTTACTCCGATCCTGAGAAATTCGCGCTCTTGAAAAGCCTGCCTGCCGATCAGCTCGCCGACCCGCGAGTCGCTCGACAGCACACGCTGCTTACGCGGGAATTTCTTTCCAGCCAGATGACGGATGCCGTGATCGAGGAGATGACTGCGCTCGAAGTCGATATCGAAGAGAGTTACAATACGTATCGCGCGATAGTCAATGGCAAACCGGTCAGCGACAACGAAATCGATGATATTTTGATGACCTCCGACGATGTCGTGTTGCGCCATGCCGCGTGGACGGGCAGCAAAGGCGTCGGCGCGCATGTTGCCGACCGTGTCCTGACACTGATACGGATGCGAAATCGTGAGGCGCAGAAGCTCGGTTTTGCCAACTACTATGCGATGGGGCTCGAGATGCAGGAGCTCGAAGAGACGCGGCTTTTCGCGATCCTCGATGACCTCGCCGAGCGCAGTGAACCGCTCTGGAACAGCTATCGTTCCGAACTGGATACGGAACTGGCGGCGCGTTTCGGCATTTCGGTATCCGATATTCGCCCCTGGCATCATGCCAATCGTTTTTTCCAGTCGCCGGGAAATGGTGAAGCGGATTTGGATCGTTTCTTCGCTGACAAAGACATTGCGGAATTGACAGGGACATTTTTCGCCGCGATCGGTCTGCCGGTCGAAGACCTGCTGCAAAAAGCCGACCTGTATGAGCGCGAAGGGAAATGCCAGCATGCTTTTTGCATGGACGTCGATCGTAAGGGCGATATACGCGTGCTGTGCAACAACCGCCCAAACGAGCGCTGGATGGGCACGACTTTGCACGAGTTCGGACACGCCGTCTACGACAAATTCAACGATCCCGAACTCCCGTTTCTGCTGCGCGGACCGGCGCATACGCTGACCACCGAATCGATCGCGCTGTATATGGGGCGACTTAATAAGGATGCGCGCTGGCTGCGAATTTACGCCGGTGTCGAGGCGACAGAAGCGGAACGAATCGCGGCGATGGCAAAGCGCGAAGTGCGTGATTATCTGCTCGTTTTCATGCACTGGTGTCTGGTAATGACCAATTTCGAGCGTGGTATGTACACCGATCCCGATCAGGATCTGGATGCGCTCTGGTGGTCGCTCGTCAAAAAATACCAGAAAATCGAGCTGCCGGAATCAGAGCGTCCTCCGCACGCCTGGGCGTCGAAAATCCACCTCGCTTCCGCGCCGGTCTACTATCAGAACTACCAGTTGGGCGAGATGGTCGCGTCGCAGCTGCTGCATCATATCGAGACGGTCGTGCTGGCGGGCGAACCTGCCGATGCGTCCGTCACCAGTCCGAAAGTCGGCGCGTACATGATCGACCGGCTCTTCGTGCCAGGCGCAATCCGAAGCTGGGAGCAGTGGCTCGAACATGCGACCAGCGAAACGCTGAACCCCGACTACTTCGTGAAGCAGCTGGCGGACGGATGACAGATCGACGCACAGGAGTCTCGCGATGAACACCGACAAAGAACCGCTGACAGTCGTGCCTTTCGTAGACCTGACGCGTTACGCTGGTAGATGGTATGAGATCGCGCGCCTTCCGATGCGCTTTGAGGAAGACTGCGTCAGTGATGTGACCGCGACATACACGCTTCGTGCAGACGGCACAATCGGCGTCGCCAATGCGTGCCGCAATGCAGACGGCGAATTCAAGCGCTCTTCGGGTACAGCACGTCTCGCGGACAAAAGTGAGCCGAATTCGAAGCTTCAGGTGACCTTTCTTCCGCCATTTCTACAGAAGCTGCCATTCGTCTGGGCGGACTACTGGATCATAGAACTCGACGAGGATTATCGGTGGTCAGTCGTCGGCGAACCGGGCAGAAAGTTCTACTGGGTTCTGTCACGTACGCCGCAACTCGACGAGGAGGACTATCAAGGCATTCTCGCGCGTTCGATCGCGCAGGGTTACGACCTCGGTGCCCTGATCAAAACGCAGCACACTCGTTGAAGAACGAGTTAGGAAGAACGAATGAGCATGAATGGCGCGTCGAACTACTTTTTCAGCCGGTTCGTAGATGAGCTTAGAAAACGGATAGCTGTTCAGTCCTTCTCGAAACGCTGAGCTACTCCCCCTCCCCCGAGGGATGCAGTGCATTCCGCTCCGCTTCGAATGCGCTTCGGTCGGGAGAGGGGCTGGAGGGTGAGGGAAAATAGTTCGAATGGCAGCACAACAGTAGACGCAATGTTCAACAGGTTAATTCATGGCAATAGAGCGACGTGGCGCGGTCGTCGATGACCGCGCCAAAATAGAAAGTTCCGAGGAGACGGCGGTTCTGCCGCTCAAACCGGCGCTTCCGGAAACCGAGCCTAGAGACACTGCGGGGCGGCTCATTCCGATTCCACAAACTGCAAAGCAGATACATCGCGCCGTCTGGAAACTCGCCTGGCCGTCCGTGCTGACGATGCTGCTGCAGACCTTCAACGGTCTGATGGACACGCTTTTCGTGGGGCATCTTCCGAACGGCAAAGCTGCGCTTGCCGCGACTGGTATCGGCGGGCAGGTACTCTTTCTATTGATCTCGCTTGCGATGGGAGTTTCGGTGGGAACGACTGCGCTTGTCTCCCGCTTCACCGGTGCGCAGGAGCCAGACAATGCCGTGCTGGCAACCGGGCAGTCCCTGTCTCTCGGCGCAATACTCGGTCTCGCCTTCACGCTCGTCTTCTTCATCGGGCGCACGACGATCGTGGGCTGGATGTTCGAGGGTCAGGGCGATACCGAAGCCGCCGTACTCTGTAATCAGTTTCTGCTGATCGTGATCTGCGGGACCGTCCCGCTATTTTTGATAAACGTGCTGATGGGCGCGTTTCGGGGCATCGGCGATACCCGTACGCCGATGCTGATTCAAATCGTCGTGATCGCAACGCATATCACCGGCAACTGGCTGCTGATCTACGGTCATTTCGGTCTGCCGAAGCTCGGGGTTCGCGGCGCAGGCACAGCGCTCACGCTCTCGATGATCGTCGGCGCGATGCTCTATCTGACCGCACTCTACAGGCGCTCGCCGCTGGCGCGTTCGCTCTCGATAGACCAGCTCCGACTTCGCTCGGAATGGTGCTGGCGCATACTCAAAATCGGCATACCCGCTTCGTTTCAGGCAGTGATACGCAGCCTCGGAATGCTCTCCTTCACCGGAATGCTCGCGCACACCGTCGAGGCGTCAGCGAGCGTTGCGGCAATGAATGTCGGACTGCGCGCCGAGGCGATCGCGTTTATGCCAGGTTTTGGCTACAGTGTCGCCGCCTCCACGCTCGTGGGTCAGAGCCTCGGCGCAAACGACACCAAACGCGCAGAGCAGTGCGGCTGGGCTGCCACCTGGCAGGGTGTTGCCGTGATGGCGGCGATGGCGCTCGTATTCTTTTCGTTCGCGTATCCACTCGCGCGGCTGTTCACGAGCGATCCGCTCGTGCAGCACCTCAGCGCGTCGTACCTGCGAATATGCGCATTCGGCGAACCGTTTCTGGCGCTCGGCATGGTTCTGACGGGCGCACTGCAGGGCGCGGGCGATACCATTCGCCCTACGTATATTACGATCTTCACGATGTGGATCGTGCGTGTTCCGCTCGGCTACTGGATGATGTTCAGGCTAAATATGCAGACGACCGGCGCGTGGTACGCGATGGCGCTCACGACGATCATCGGCGGTATCCTGACCGTGATGCTATTCCGCTCGGGCAGGTGGAAGCAGACCCGTGTGTGAGCGCTATCCCTCCAGCACAGGATGCCTGAAGTGAACTCCCGACCTCCAATGCCAAAATCACAAAAATGGATGCGGTTCGCGATCCTTGCGATCGGGATTTTCGTGACCGCCTGCTTTCTCGTCGGCGACCCCGTGATGCGCAGCTATCGAAAGCGTGATATGAAAGACGCTGTGGGGCAGCAGGGAACGGCGGAGGTCGTGACGTTGATTTTACCGCGCGTCAACGAGATGGGCGACCGCATTCCGCCGTTCGTCTCCGTTCGCTTTCGGGGCGGAATTTATACGGCTACAAATGCGTATAGCATAGATCGACTCGCTCCCGGTAAGCTGGCACATATCGTCTATCGTGTCGGGAGAAGCGGCGGTGTCGTCGTCGATTCCGTGGAGCCATCGCAGACCCCTTGATAAAAGAGCACGGACTGCCTTATTGTCAAAGCATCACTGTCAAAGCATCGGAATAGTTTCGGAGCCGATTTTGCCGATTTATGAATATCGCTGCAGCGAGTGCGGGACGAAGTTTCGCAAACTCGTCGGGATGATCGCTCAGACCACTCCGCTGCAGTGCCCGCGCTGCTCTTCAGGCGAGGCGCAGCGGCTGATCAGCCGTTTTTCACGCCTCCGCAGCGAAGATGAAAAGACCGATGCGATGACGGACGAAATGGAAGCGATGGGTAACGACGGCGACGATCCTGCCGCGATGCGCCGCCTGATGAAAGAAATGGGCGATGAGATGGGCGAAGACCTCGGCGACGACTTCGAGCAGATGCTCGAAGAAGAGGCGCTCGGCGGAATGCAGGATGAGATGATCACGCCGGAAAATGAGGGAGCCGAATAGTCGTTAGTC
>Ga0123339_10001847_pt1 | contig 14499 bp, 8 predicted proteins | sample lystaG_FD_89956 | JGI IMG/M metagenome (GOLD analysis project Ga0123339, IMG submission 89956) | Glacier valley bacterial and archeal communities from Borup Fiord, Nunavut, Canada, to study Microbial Dark Matter (Phase II) -... | ecosystem: Environmental > Aquatic > Freshwater > Ice > Glacier ... | reverse complement strand
TGAACAATATACACATATTTCATTATGGTCACTATTGGCTTCCCCATTGCTAATTGGGTGTGATCTGACGCGTTTGGATGCATTTACAAAAAACCTTCTTACCAACGATGAAGTCTTAGATATAAATCAGGATCCTTTGGGAAAACAAGCTGGTCGTATTTTTAAAAAGGATGGCCTTGAAATTTGGGCTAAAGACCTCGAAAATGGCTCAAAAGCTATTGGCCTTTTCAATAGGAATTCCATAACTGAATCCATTGAAGTAACATGGAATCTACTGGGAGTGCAAGGCTCACATATTGTACATGATGTATGGCGACAGGAGGACCAAGGGGTATTTCCTGACTCCTTTTCAGCTTTTGTTCCTGCCCATGGGGTAAAACTGATTACCATTCAAAAGGCAAAATAAAGTGCTCCAATTTTAGCTCTTGCTCAGACATCATGTACTTTATCGGTATGGGACGGATTATTTTTCCTATCTAATTAGTGCCGGAATGTGATAAGGGTAAATACCTATAACCTTGTATTAAAGGTACAGATACGCTTATCAAAAGTTTGGTTGAAGCTTAAATTGGTTTGGTTTTTCTGAAGTGTTAATCTGGTTTGACAGTTCTTTCCATTGTTCCGTTAAATCAACTTAACATTAAGATATTTTTGAAAATTATAACTTCCATACTTTCATTTTTATTCTGGTAGTCAACACATATCAAAAAAACACAATAAGTCCCATGAAAATCTGTAATCTTTTATTCGTCCTGTTCGCAATTCTCTTCGTTCAACACAGTTCTGCACAAGAGAAATTTCTCAAAAATGATTATACCGGTGATTACCCGATTAAAGATCTGATTACCGAGGTTCCTGCATTGGACGAAAGTAAAATTGTTCCACTCGTTTTGGAAAATGGAAACCTGAAAGCTGTCTTTGATAAAAATTCCGGACGGTTGGTTAGCATGGTCACCAAGGAAACAGGCTGGCAAATACAAAAAAGAGGATATTTATCTCGTTCATTCAGGTTATCGGTGCCCGTTCCTGGGAGAAGAGATAATTGTGTTTATGGGGAAAAACAGGCAGCTTGTAAAACCCAAATTTCAAACGATAATAAAAAGATTATATTTACATGGAATAAATTAACAAGCGAATGCGACAAAAATTTGGAAATTAGTTTTGAAGGGACTGCCGAATTAACTGAGGAGGGTTTGCAATTTACAGGTAGGCTTGAGAACAATTCACCATATACCGTTGAAGCAATTTATTGGCCTTACATTGGGGATGTAGGGGTGCCGAAAACACAAAACGTTCTCAATTTTGGCGGTCCTGTATATCCTTACTTCCGAAATCATAAAGGTTATTTTGGCACAGATTATCCAATTCAATACCATAGTCCCCTTAGCGCTAAATTTGGTCTTTTGGAAAATGATTATGAGGCACTTTATGCAGGTTATCTGGATACAACTGAAGCTAATTTAATGAATTATTGCCTGGAATTAAAACCAGGGTACGAAAACTCGGAGAATACAGATCTTGGTACAGTTCCCAAAACCGATAGTATAGGAGGAAAACCGGTTCATATTGAATTCAGTTGCATTCATTATTCTTATGTAAATTCAAAAGAATCTTATGTTCTAAAGCCAATCGTTTTTCAGCCATATGTTGGTGACTGGCAAAAAGCTGCAGATATCTATAAAGTCTGGGGTAAAAACTGGGAGCCGACTTTACCTTATCCATCCTGGGCAAAAAAAGTTCATTCGTGGCAACAATTTCATATTAATTCAGCGGACGATTACCCTCGTTGCACCTACAAAGACCTGGTTATATATGCCAAAGAATGTGCAAAGCATGGAGTTAAAGTCATTCAGCTCACAGGATGGAACCTTGGTGGTCAGGACAGGGGTAATCCTTCGCATGATACTGATCCAAGGCTCGGGACCCAAGAGGATTTGAAAAATGCAATCGCTGAATGTAAAAAAATAGGTGTTCATATCATATTGTTTTCCAAATTTCAGTGGGCAGACGAAAGCCAGCCATGGTTCAAAAATGAATTGATAAAATATGCTGCAAAGGATATGAATGGTAACTATTACACCACGGGAGGCTACCAATATCAGACTGCTGCCGGCCTGTCTGGAATGACTACCAGAAAACTAATTCCAATGTGCCATCTAAGTTCCAAATGGAGAGATATTGCAAATGAAGAATTTACTAAACTAATCGATCTTGGGGCAGACGGAATGTTAAATGATGAATGTCAGCATCATGGCAATGCCAGTTACTGCTTCGACCCATCACACGGACATCATATCCCTGGCTTTGCATACGCAGGAGATATATTATTGGAATCGGGATTTCGGAAAATTGCCCAACAGAAAAATCCCGAATTTATATTTGCCGGAGAAGCTTTACGTGACATGCAGTTTAGAACTTACAATGTGTCCTATACTCGTATCGGACACGACCATGTTCCTTTTCAACGCTACATAACTCCCGAGGCTGATATGATGATTGCCATTATTGGATACAACGACAGACACCCGATCAACCAGGCTCTTCTTTACAGGTATATCATGAGTTATGAACCTCGGAATTTTAAAGGACATCTTGATGAATTTCCTTTGACCATGCAATATGGCGAAAAAGTAGATGCTCTCCGGGAGAAATACACCGATTTTCTTTGGGATGGAGAGTTTACCGGAACTGTTGGCGCAAAAGCGAAGGTTAAGAATGGTGCCAAAGTGTTCTATTCAGTTTTCATAAATCATAAAACAAATAAAAGGGTGATTGTGGTTGTCAATCCATCTTACGATCAGCCAATCAGTGTTGAAGCTCAACTTGATAATTATAAGGGCAGATTTGAAATGGCAAGACCTGAAGCGCCTGAAGGGAAAGAGAGTAATGGAAAAGTCGAGATCCCTGCTTTATCGGCTATTATATTGATGCAGAAATAAAATTTTAAAGCAAATTTTATCCTCAGGAATTTCATGAAAAAATTACAGTTTTAATTTCATGTTTTTGTGTTTTGTTCATGGCTGATGCTGTTTTTGTATAATCACAGTCCAAGGTTGACACAATGTCTGTGACATCCGTAGTGAATTCATTTTAAGTTATTTATATGGAAATATTAAATACCTTCCCATTGTTTGGAACCCCACATCAAAATAAATAACAAGGGATGTACAAATGCCATTTAGGCCAGGGGCAACATTCTATCATCTGATATCCATCTGATACTCATCTGATACCTTTCTGTAATGTAGGATTACAGAAAGGTATCAGATGAGTATCAGAAAGGTATCAGAAGATAGCACTCAAACACCCACCCACGAGCATAGCAATAGGGGAGAAATCCAGGATCGGTTGCTTGTTTTGAAAAGTAGATAGGAAGGTGCAAAAATATACTCCTAAAGATAGTCAGGGACTGATCAAGTAGCTCTTTTATATTGATATTTATGCCATATGGTCAAATTGATCGTGTATGTTTTTCAGCAGACCCTAAATAATTTGGTATTTTGTAATGGTAAGACAAAGAAAAATAGAACGCGGATTTACACAGTTTTAGCGGATTTAAAACGGATTTATGATACTTTATATCCGGATCATTAAGACAGAGCTATTGAAAGTACTCGTTTAATGTGCAATGCAATGATAAAACATAAAATTAAACATGCAAAAAAAACTGTCAAAATGCTGCCCTCTTTTTGACCTATACGCCCAAGATAAAGGTTAAACAATTCAAATCTTTAGATAATATGTACGGTTCTGAAGTTGAAACTGTCAGAAATGACGGTTGTATAGGCCTTTATATAAAAGGAGACAGTAAGACCAATTTCAATCCGATATCTAAAGACAGCGGATTACTCATTGATGGTGATGTAAGGGAGATAACCAAGATTCAACTTGGGAAAAACAAAAACAATGGAATTCTTGTCGCTAAGAATAACAACTTCATGCAATTGGTACGGATCAATACGAAAAAGTAGCAGGTATCATGGAAAGTTATAGACAGCTATTTTTTCAGGGATTCATATGTATCAAAAGCTTTTTGAGCTAATATCAACGCTTCTGCCCGGTCTTCAGGATTTTTAAACGGGGGATTTGTGTGCAACCAATTGATAGTCCCTTTTACATATTTCTGCAGATAAAGGATTGATGCATATTCTTTTACTTTTGCTCCATCCTTTTGAAAATAGATTGGATTTGTATGAGCAAAAACAGAAAGGCCGCGGGGAAGGATGCGTTGTTTATGGTTAGGGTCATCAGCAACCCTGGCTGCAATCCAGCTACTTTTTTCTAACGTTAGGTCAGTTTCAAGGTTCATTGAATAAACCCCTTTTACGGGCGGATTTTCATTCGTATAAATTGTTTTTTTTCCAACTACCCATCCGTTTACAATTATTTCTATGGTGGCAAATGGCAGTACTGATTGAACCTTTAAACTGGCATGTACTTTTAAAGGTTTATTAAAATTGATAACTTCCCCTGGATTATGGTCATCCACTTGAAAATTTAGCATTGGGCCATTGGTAATAAACCCTTCACCGGATTTAATCGCTGTCAGCCAAGCTTTATAGGATTTATCACCTTTAGTGTTAGCATAGTAGCGGTTACTGCCCATCGGGATATCATCCTCCATTTTATCGGTTCCGGCAACAATCGGTAAATGAAAACCGGAATTTAGGTATTGGTAATAAAGATCAACACTCCGCATGACCGGAAATTCAGCCATAGACATTCCCGAGTTTTTCCAGGGCCCCCAATGACTTGGCAATTGTGTAGGATCGTCATAGGTCATGAGCTCTAATGCGTCTATTTTACCAAGTGCAATAGCAATGGGAGACTCGGCACCCGGTAAATTGCAGAAATGGGACCATACCGCTAGCCCTCCCTGACGGTGAGTTTCATCCATCGCATTTGCCATAAGACAGTGAGGATTATTACTGTAAGACTTTAGGTCGCCTCCAACCATGGAATATCCCTGCACCAACGAAGATAAACCAAGGAGGGTAAGGTGACCCATTTGCCAGTCACGGACTTCCTGAGCCACATAAATAGTACGCCCAGGGCTTGAAACCGGATCCTGTTGGCTGGTGAAATATTTGTTGTCTACAAAATCAGAAACCAAAATATTGAGCACATTTAAATCTTCAGCCTCCATTTGAAGATGCGCTGTTTCTGAAAAGGGTGTGTGGATATGGACATCCCCGCTCATATAACCTTTTTGGTACATATCCGTCCACCGATGCAGTTTTATGATTTGTTTGAAAGCTCCGTTATCAGTCGAAATTTTTACCGGCACCGTTTCCGGTCCGCGCTGTATCTCCAGTTTTATTCCTTTATTTGCAGAAGTTACTGTAAACGAACCATCTGTATAACACCAATGTTTCCCAAGGTACTCAACGTGAGACGGCTTTCCGTCAATATGGATTGTTTTTCCGTATGAGTCTGTAACGGAGATTCTTGCCTCCAATTGATCACCTGAAATATCATCCACAACGTTAAAATGATATTGATTTGTCTTTGTACAGGAAGAACAGATTAATATGAATAGGAGCTTAAACAATTGCACCGTTAAATTATTGCTTCTTTTTGTCTTCATAACTTTTAGCATTTTTTATTAAGGCACTTTTGAGAATTCAAATGCTCCCTTTCTTCTATGACTAATTTTAATACAATTCAAAACCTGTTTACCCTTAGTTTATGTTTTGATTAATTTAGAACAAATACATTTTAGTGCTGGATGCTTTATTTTTGTGTGTAATCATTTGTTATATAGGACATTAAATATTATAAAAGTAATTATACCCGGAGTTATTGGGATGAGTAAATAATTCAAATTTACCATAGGGTAAAACACTGCAAGCCTGTATTAGTATGTATAATGGGTTTAAAATTAATGAATACTTTTTTCATCAATATAAATAAGCAGTTTCTGCAGAGTCGTATAGGCGATATGTCGCAGGTCGCAGGTCTGAAACGCTATTCATTTACCGAAGGTAAGGCAAAAGGGATAGAGGCAATTGATGTAAAAACCGGGTCAGGGCTCTCTTTTACCGTATTGCCCGGCCGTGGTATGGATATCGCATGGGCTGATTTTAAAGGTATTCCATTAAGTTACATTTCAAAAGCGGAAATTGTTTCGACTGAATATTATGAATTGGGCCATCAGGAGTGGTTACTAACTTTTTTTGTCGGGCTCCATACAACCTGCGGATTATCTAATGTGGGTGGACCATTCATTGAGGAGCATCCCTTACTTGGCGACCACCATCATGGGCTTAACGGGAAAATATCAAATACTGCAGCTCATCATGTTTGCATGGCTCATCATGGCAAAAATTTTCCCGACTTGGATCAGAGGCGTGGCCATGTACATTGCTTCAGTGGTACTGTGGGTTTCAACGGTTATGGTGAATCAGTTGTTCCCTATACGATCCAATCTTTCGGAGGAAGTGTTAGGCTCTGAATTTGGAATTTTTCTGATATATGCCCTAGTATTTGTGATAACAGCGAATTTTGTTTAATTTGTACCTCAAACAAAAGGGAAAAGTCTGGAGCAGATTTCTGCTTTGTGGTTAAAGAAAAGTAAGACTTAATTTATTATAGAAGTGAAAATTCCGGATACGGAGTTATAAATAAGAAACCAAAACCCTTAAATAAAAACAAATGAAGATCAATTTTTCCTATTTACAGCTTGTGAAATTTGGATTTCTCTTTTTTTCCTCTATGTGCTATGCGCAGGATTTCAAGGTGATGTCACCTGATACAAAGATCAGTGTATCAGTAAATAACAAAGAAGAACTTACATATTCCGTTTCGTTTAACGGGAGACTGGTAATACAGCAATCTGAACTTGGTTTTGAGTTTAAAACAGAGACCGCCATGAATAAAGGGTTTGAGGTGACAGACCGGCAGGAACGGAGCATCAACGAAACCTGGAAGCCGGTGGTCCGGTCGAAACATGCTCGGGTGGTCAATAACTTCAACGAATTGCGGCTGATGCTCCGCGAAAAATCGGATCGGAAGCGCCAGATGGAACTTTCTTTCAGGGTATTCAATGATGGTGTAGCCTTCCGGACAAAGCTTTACAGGAGTGAGAATAATGGTAACCGTCAGATTACAAAGGAACTGACAACCTTTACTATTCCGGGCAATCCAAAAGCGTGGGTGGTTGAGTACGGAGGGTATTCGAGTTCAAATGAATCGGAGTTTTTTGAACGTCCGTTAAGTTATATTACTGAGAAAACGATAGGAGGGATGCCATTCCTGATGGATTATGGCGACAGTTGCTGGGTCGCACTAACGGAAGCGGACATTGATAATTACCCTGCGTTTTATATTGGGACAAACGGGAAAGCAAACGTACTTACCACTAAACTGGCACCGTTGCCCGGTGAGGATAGCGAAGGTGTAAAGGCCCGTTTTGATGGTGAAGTTTATACCCCGTGGAGAGTGTTGATGATTGGGAATACACCGGGAAAACTGATCGAATCGGAGATTGTCCAGAATCTTAATGCCCCTTGTGCTATAGCTGATCCATCTTGGATTAAGCCTGGGAAAAGTGTCTGGGATCATTGGTGGAGTGGCGAGGTAAAAATGGAGATGCCTGTCATAAAGCAATATATTGATTTTGCGTCCAAAATGGGTTGGCCTTATATGCTGGTCGACTGGCAATGGTACGGAACGTTTGGCAAGCCGGAATCTGACATCACCAGGTGGGCTCCGCAAATCAATATGCCTGAGATTATCAGTTATGCCAAATCGAAAAATGTTAGAATTATTCTGTGGCTTTACAACAGTGATGTCAACCGTAATTCCGCCTATGCAAAAGCATTTCCGTTGTACCGTGAATGGGGAATAGCCGGAGTAAAGATCGATTTTATGGACCGGGATGATCAGGATATGGTAAACTGGTATCACGATATCATCAAATGTGCAGCAGAGAATCGTCTTCTGGTTAATTTTCACGGAGCGTACAAACCTGACGGGATCATACGGACTTACCCGAATATGATTACGCGCGAAGGGGTAATGGGCAATGAGTACTATAAATTTTCGACGAAGATGAGTCCAGAACACAACGTAAAACTAGCTTTTACGCGGATGCTTGCCGGCCAGTTGGATTATACCCCGGGCGGATTTCTAAATGTAACGAAAGAAGAATTCAAAAACCAGTTACCAGCAGTAGTTTGGAATACGCGTGCAGCTGAGCTTTCCAAGTTTGTGATTTACGAAAGTCCGCTGACTGTTGTGTGTGATCATCCTGACAATATTCTGAATCAGCCGGGTGCGGATTTTCTGAAGATCGTTCCCACGACCTGGGATGATATCAGGTTCATTGACGGTTATCCAGGTGAATATGTTGCGATTGCCAAAAGAACAGGGAATGAATGGTTTGTAGGGGTGATGAACAACAGCCAGGCGAAGGAAATCACTGTCAAATTAGACTTTCTGGCTCCGGGCGAACACAATTGCGGGATTTGGGCCGATGCAGATGATGCCAATGCATCTCCCAATAATCTGAAGTTGACATCACAGAAAGTGAAGCATGGGGATCTTTTAAAGATTAAATTGGCCAATAACGGGGGATGGGTTGCAAGAATCAAATAATGAAGAAAGATGACATTAGCAACTCATTGACCCCTTTATGAATTTTAACTCTAGTAGTTTAACTTAAGATCTTGACAATATGAAAGAAACAATGGAGGGGGAACTGGTAATCAAAAGATTAATCATTTTGAATCTTTTGTTGGTATTTTCTGTAATGTGCCTGGCGTATCCAACGGATCCACAAAACAGTCACTGGACATTAAAAACGGACGATACAAAATTATCCATCGGCATTGGCTCTGACCAGAAACTTTACATCAATGAACTCAGCAATCCTGATGCAGGATGGAACTGGATCAAATCACCCTCTCCATTCCCGCTAATCAGTCGTATCGATATTGCCGGTAAAGAGTACCACCCAGACTGGATTTATAAAAACGGAGTTAAAGATAATGCAGATGGAACAAGGGTGATCATACATTTCATCAACGAGATTCCTTTTATGGAACTCACTATTTGCTGGCATGCCCGTAGTGGTCCGGGACCAATCCGGCATACCATGTCTGTCAAGAATAATTCAGGGCACACTGTGACGGTTTATAATCAGGAATCAATTGATTTGCAGGTTACAGCACCTGAAAGTAATGCAGATTTATGGTATTTCAACGACATGGGCTGGTCAAAAGTTGGCTATGGTGGTGAAAGTGGTGAAGCTATGTTTCACGATAAATTAGTTAGTGGTTATTCCAAAGTCCTTAATTTCTCGGATCAGAGCGGCTACATGCCCTATGTTATTGTGGATGCGGGGGGAAAAAAAGGTGTTTATCTCGGATGTGAGTGGATATTTGGCCGTATATCCATTGGCACTGGGATAGAACCATCGAACGTGCATTTAAAGGCTGGCAATGGTGACAACTATAAGACTGATATAGATGATGGTGAAGTTTTTGAAGTACCGCCAGCTTTCATAGGCGCATATAATGGCGACTTGGACGATTCTGGTAACAGCTTACGTCAGTATCTTTATAATCATGCGATGCCTGCCGTAATACGTACTGACGGATACCCTAAAGTTCAGTTAAATGCTTGCACTACCTTTGCAGATAAACCCGGTTCATGGAATTCTGTTCAGGAGAAGTTTTATTCAACGGTTGACGCTATCTCCAGCATGGGATTTGAGGAAATTATGTTCGACGTAGGATGGTGGGAAGGAAATACAAAGATCCTTCCAGCTATCCCCAAATTTGATCCAGTGGACTGGTCGATAGGACCGACAGCTATACGCAACTATTTAGATTATAAGAATATTCGTTGGGGAATGTATTGGACAAGGCCTGCAAAGATGTCTTCAAATTATGGGGTGTCAGACAGGATAAACCAGATAAGATACATGTACGATAATTGGAAAATCGATGTCTGGCGTTCTGATGGTACAAGCGGAGCTTTGATAACACAGGGCACCTGGAATGCAGATGTTACAAAGTTAAGTTTTCCTGATGGAAGCTTTGGGGCCGGTACGCGTGCCCATTATCCAGAAGATGTAAATTACTGGCAGTGCAAGGGGTTTTACGATGTAGTTGACAATCTCGCTGCCAACCTTCATAATTTCCAGTGGGAAAATTGTGAAGGAGGGGGCCAGATTACCGATTTTGGCACGATGAGTCGCTGTACAAAAATTCAGATTGCTGACAGTTATACCCCATTGGATATGCACCGATCTTTCTACGATCACTTGTATATGTTCCATCCTATTCAACTGATGGGTTTGATTAGTGGAGGGGAAGGAAATTGTAAATATTGGTTTCGCTCTGCTTTTATGGGGGCAGGAAACCTTACAATTGATCCCGGTAATTTTACCCCACAGGACAAACTTGATATAACAGCCTGTATTAATTCGTATAAGACAAAAATCCGGCCGTTGTTCAATAGCCCATCTATCAGGGTGTACCACATTTTTCAGCGTGCTGATAATCATGTCTGGACTGGTATGGAATACTACGAACCAATTAAACAGAAGGGTGTGATCTACATTTTCAAGCCAGATAACATTGAAAATACGCAGACCATAAAACTTAAAGGGTTGAATACTGATTTCAGTTATAAACTGACCTTTGAAGATGGCACCAACCCCGATATCGTCATGAAAGGTAAAGAATTAATGCAATCCGGGGTGAAAGTCTCCTTGGACGGGAAATTTGTTTCCGAGTTGATGTTTTTTGAAAAAAAATAGTAGGAAGTTGATGCAGTTTTAAATATTAAAAAATATGACAACAAGAAGATCGTTTTTGAAAAGCAGTGGCACCGCTGTTGTAGGTATAGGCCTTGCCTCTTCTTTATCGAATGTAATGGCCTCGTGTGCTACGAATAAGAAAGTTAATGTTGGTCTTGTTGGTTGTAACGGGATGGGCTTTAGTGATTTATCTGCGTTTCTTCAATATCCTGAGGTTGAGTGCATAGCATTATGCGATATCGATGAAAGCGTTCTTAACCGGCGTGCAGCTGATGTGGAAAAAATTCGTGGAAAAAAGCCTGCCCATCTTTACAAGGATTGGCGCAAACTGATTGAGAACAAAGATATTGATGTGGTAATTATAGGTACGCCCGATCATTGGCATTGTCTGATTATGATAGAAGCGTGTAAGGCGGGGAAAGATGTATATTGTGAGAAGCCATTGGGGAACAGTATCGAAGAGTGTAACCTGATGGTAAAAGCGGCTAAGAAATATAAAAGCGTGGTTCAGGTTGGGATGTGGCAGCGAAGCGATCCCAATTGGCTGAGTGCCGTTGATTTTATACGATCTGGTAAATTGGGCAAGATTAGGCTGGTTCGTGTATTTTCCTACCAGGGATGGTGCCCTTCAATCCCCGTTTTAGCTGACGAGCCCGTACCTGCCGGGGTAGATTATGACATGTGGTTGGGGCCTGCCACTAATCGTCCTTTTAACAGAAACCGGTATCATTTTACTTTTCGTTGGTTTTGGGATTATGCAGGTGGTCTGATGACGGACTGGGGTGTTCACCTGCTTGATTTTGCATTATATGGAATGGATGTTACCACGCCAAAGTCAATTATGGCTATGGGTGGGAAGTATGGCTATCCGAATGATGCCTGCGAAACTCCCGATAGTTTACAAACAATTTACGAGTTCGATGGATTTAATGTGATCTGGGATCATGCGATTGGAATTGACGATGGTGGCTATGGACGAGGCCACGGATTAGGATTTGTTGGCGAAAATGGGACCCTTGTGATAAACCGACAGGGATGGGAAGTGATACCGGAAATCGTTTCTAAAGTGAAGCGGATGGAAGCAGTACCGTTAAAGGTAAATACCGGCGATGGTTTAAAACAACATGTTAAGAACTTTCTTGATTGCAAGGAAAGTCGTAATCCAAATACAAATGCCAGTGTGGAAATTGCAGCGCATATTGCCAAATTTTCTCACCTTGGAAACATCGCTTACCGTTCTGGTAAAAAATTGGTTTGGGATGGAACGAAAATTACGAATGATCAAGAGGTGAATAAATATCTTATTCCAATTTATAGGGCACCATGGAAACTTCCAAATGTTTAATATTTTAGGTTCTACTGTTATTTTAATGGGTAAAGGGATAATCCGCCATGAAAAAATAGAATTGCACTTCTGAAGTTTTCAAATTTTCTGTATCCTCTACCGGAAGCTTTTACTTCCTGTATTTTCCCGTTTAACCTTTCGGCCATGGCATTTGTAAAGGTGCTTACCATTGCGTTGACAATGCCTTTCAAATGGGCTTTAAATGTTTCAACAACATTGGTTATTTCCTTGATATTGGTTTGTATGGCATTGGGTACCCATTGAAAGATCATGGTTGAAGCTTCTTTTATTGTGGGACTGCCAAAAATGTCCCTAAAGTTTTCCTTAACCCTCCAGGCACGACTCACCTCATAATTGGATTGCGAGATGGATTCAAATTGAATCCTCTGCTTTTGTGTTTGGTTCTCAGGGTTTTTTAGAAATATATACCTGGTTTTTTTTAGTTCCTCATGCTTTTTTACTTCTCTTCTGCGAACCTTATCGACTGCATCATTCAGATATTTCACCAAGTGAAACCTGTCATGGAGGACATCAGCATTGGGCAGTTTGTCTTTTGCCACATTCATAAAGGGCTTCCACATATCCATGCTGATGGTTTTTACTTTATCCCTATATTCTTGTTTTATAGCCGATTCAATTAATGCTTTGCACGATTTGTAGTCCCTGTCTTCCGATACGTTAATCACCACTCCTGAAACAGGGTCACTTAATACAGTTACATATTTATGACCCTTTTTGAAGGATTTCTCATCAATGCTTAAATGTTCAAAACACAAATCTACCGGACCCCTGGCAAGTCCACGTTTAACTGAGCCGTGAATAATCCTGTTTATCACATTAAAACTGCAGCGTAACAATTTGGCCGTTTGTGTCTGGTTTTTGGTCCCCTGTAGGATGTCAATGGCTAATCGCTCAAATAGATATGTGTGCCGTTCATAATTATCTGCCCATGGGGTATTTATTGTTTTTACTTTACCTGAACTGTCTTTCACCCTTGGAACACTGCTGGTAATGTAAGTTTTAAACTGCATCGTATCAAGATGACGCCATCGGCGAAAGGGCGCGTGATCGTATATACTGTACTTGTCAAAAGTCTCCGGATCTTCTGCATCTTTGCCAATGTAGTCAATAAATATATCAACTTCATCAGTAACAATATTGACATAAACCCTTTCAACTTTCCAGTTATCTCCAAAGTTTAATAATAAATCAAAAAACTGCTCTGAAAACATAGTCTCTATTTTTACTCCAAATATACCATTTCCATTAAATTCGTGGTAGAACCATATTTTAAAACTGCTTATCTGCTTTAAACAAGTTATAATATCTAAATTACTGTAAATTAAATTATTAAATTCATTTTGTCAAAATGTATATATATTTATGTATCAGACATTTACCAACAATGACTTGTTTAAAGCAGATTAGCAGTATTTTAAATTTCAATGATTATGAACGCAATAGAACGTGTGTACCCAACCATCTAAAAGAAACCTGTGGATCGGATTCTCATATTTATGTAATATCACCGTGCATCGGTTTAAAAGCTTAGTTTATTTCATCAAATAACTCCAAAATACTTCGATAAGGTGATAGTAACGATATGTAAGACCGATCAATAAACCTCTATAAAACACAAACCTTTTACTTTCGTCCTTATTAAGGTTTTTGTAAATATTTTTCGAGGTTCCATTTCGATAATTATTCACAAATTCTGCAATTTCATCAATATGTTTTGGTTCTGCTTGTCCTTCAAGGAATTCTTCCGCAATATCCCTAATCGTTCCACCCTTAAAATCATAAATTTCTGTTTCCCATTTTTTTAAACCAAATACACTCGTTTTTCCAATTGGTACAAATCCGGAGTATCTTCTCATGGAAGCTTTTATGCCATTTTTATCAGTTATATAATCCGGATAGTGTTCCATTACTTTCTGATATATGGCATCTACTTTAGAAGGTTTTCCAAGTTTTTCTAAAGCTTCATAAGAATATTCGTAAACCTGTTTTATTTTATTGTGATTGAAAAGGATATTATCATAGGTATCAATACTTAATTCAAATTCATTAAATACTATATACTCAGCAATGTCAGAAATATTTTCCAACAGATTCATACAATTTTCCTTTTGAAAATCAAGTAAATAGGTTTGAAAATTGAAACTGTAATCTTCTTCAATTCTTTCAGATAAACGGAAGGCTACATTCTCAATAAATTTTTCAAAATTTAATACCGCTGCACATTTTTTTGAGATTATATAAGTATTTCGCCAATTATAAGACACATAATTAGTCATATTAAACAAAACGCTTTTTTCATCACCAATTAGAACAAATCGATCCGGCATAATTATCGAAAGGATCTTCAATACGAATTGAGCGTTGA
>Ga0123339_10001846_pt1 | contig 14499 bp, 13 predicted proteins | sample lystaG_FD_89956 | JGI IMG/M metagenome (GOLD analysis project Ga0123339, IMG submission 89956) | Glacier valley bacterial and archeal communities from Borup Fiord, Nunavut, Canada, to study Microbial Dark Matter (Phase II) -... | ecosystem: Environmental > Aquatic > Freshwater > Ice > Glacier ... | reverse complement strand
ATTAGTATTTATATAACTTTGAGTTTTGTTTTTTGCTGAACTATTAACTAAATTATAAGAAAATGTATTTACGTCTGGAGCTATCTTGTTTGCTATTGAAACAAGTATACTTGTATTTATACTTTCTGGAAATAGTATTCCAATCTTTTGGCTATCATTAATTTGAAGTTTAGTAGAATTTTTAATTAATGAATATATAATATTAGTAGATTGTAATTCATTATCAGTACATTCTTTAGATTGTAAATCCCAATATTTATGGGTTACAAGACCTATATTCGAATATATTGCATAATGTCCAGGTAATAACTCATAAATGTCTTTGAAATACGTAAATCCAGGGCTGTGGGCTGGACCAATGCCAATTAATTCAAGTGCTCCTTGTTTATCTAAAACTGCTTTCATAGTTGGAACATTTAGTATGTCCTTTATGTTACTTGAAAATATAAAAGAATCATCTGTTTTGTTTTTTGTGTAGTATAAAGGTTTAATACCAATTCTATCCCTGGATAAAAACACAATATTATTACTTTTATCATAAATACATATAGAAAATGTACCGTTCAAATGATCTAAAAACTTTTCTTTATATTCATGATAGCTTGTAAGTAGTATCTCTGCTTCTAAAAATTTATTAATGCTTTCCATAGGTATAACTTTTTCTTTTTTTAGGTTAGTTTTAGTGCTAAATTTATATCCCTTGGCAGTTAATTCCCTTTTCAATTCTTTTATATTAAATATGTTACCATTATACATAATGACATATCTATCCTTATCAAAACTTTTATTTAAAAAGCCATTTGATAGATTAATATGATTTGTTTTAAATAAATCTAATTTTTGATTTACATTAAATTTGTTTTTTAAGTTCTCATATGTTTTTTCTATATAATCACTATGAGAAATATCACTTAAATAATTTACTATTCCTAAATATCTAATCATTTTAATTATCAATCCTTTCTATATACAATATATGTAAATATTACAAAATATATAACCACTTAAAATTGTGTAAAATTGTGAAAAAAAGCCATAATTCTATTGCTTAAATAAAATATATGTGATAAAATAATACTATTAAAATATGGTAAAATAAATATATTAATTTTTATTACAGAAAGGCAGGTGAATTGCTAGTTATATATTAATAGCTAGCAGCAATATGGCAGATACAAAAAAAGATTTTCAAGAATCATTACATGAAGTTTTAAAGTCTAGACTGCATTCAAAATCAAATCAAGAAAAACTTTTACAAACAATTTTGGATAAGTCAGATAAATCTCCTACTAATGATTTTCAAGAAGTATTAAGAAAAAGTATAAAACCTTTATCTGAGGATAAAACAAAAAAAGATTTAGAACCTAAAATTAAAAAAGTTGAAGCACATACAAAAGAAATAGATATAAGTCAGCAGGTTAAGTCTGGTGCGGATGTAGATAAAATATTTAATGATGTAGAAGAAAAGGATGAAGATATTTCCAAAGGAAGTAATTCAAACAATGAATTAACAAGAAAAGAAGAAATGCTAAAACAAATGTATTCTACAGCTCTTGATGAGTATTACAAGTTAAGGGAAGATTTATATAAGTATCAAATACAAGAAGGTAACATAGCAGTAGACGATAGAAATTATTTAAAATTGCTTCAGTACGAAAATTACCTGAGAAAGTGTGATACATTATTTAAGTCAACTACTGGTAGCTATGTATCTGGTCAAGATGAAAATATATCAAAAAAAGAAAATAAATATGCTTATGGTGTGGCGAAAAGTGAGTTAAACGTCCTAAATCAACATCAAAAATCTATAAATGAAATATATAGATTGAATAATGAAATTGAAGATAAAGCTAATGAAATTATGATAATAAATGAAGAAGCTAAAAGCGGCAATGTTCAAAATTATGAAAAAAAAATAGAATTACTAGAAAGTGATTATATTGCTTTAAACGCAAAAATGCACATGTTAAAACCAAATATTTTAGAATTGTATAGACAAGAAGAAGAAAAAGAGCAGCAAGAAAAAGATACTACTAGAATTGTTGGAACAATGTATGAAAAAAGAAAAGATAAACTAGTAATAGACTCAGATGTAGTTAGATTAGATAAAAAAATTGATAAAAGAGATGATTTTTTAGAAGATGCAGCTCAAAAAGAAAAGAACGAATTACAAAATACAAATATAAATCTTGCAAATTCTTATATAGATGCAGCAGAAACTGCTTTAGATAAAAATGATGCTGATGAAGCTTTATTTATGGTAGGTAAAGCTAAAGAGTTAGTTGGAAAAGAACAAGTTGGTATTATAACAAACGAAAAAAGTTTGGATTTTACCGAAATTCTAAAAAACAGTGTGTCTTCTGGAGATAGTGGAGAACTTGAAAATAATGTTATTACCAAATCAGCGGATATTGATAATTATTTAAATGATGTATCAAATAACAAAGTTGAACTTTCTGATGTTCAAAAAGAATGTACAAAAGCAGTTTTTCCTCTTAAAAAAAGGGATGAAAATGTATTAGCTAGAGAAGCAAAAGAAAAATCAGAATTAGAAAAAGTAAAAATAAAAGATATAGCTATAAGTAGATAAAATATATGAAAGGTAGGTGAAATTGGTTATATATTAATAATATGTAATCAATAAATTATGGGATTAGTAACAACAACAGAAATGTTTAAAAAAGCTTATGAAGGCGGGTATGCAGTAGGTGCATTTAATGTAAATAATATGGAGATAATACAAGGAATTATAGATGCTGCTTTGAGAGCAAATTCACCAGTTATACTTCAAGTTTCAAGTGGAGCAAGAAAATATGCAAATCCAATATATTTAAGAAAATTAGTAGAAGCAGCAGTAGAATATACTAAATCAGTAGGTAAAGATATTCCAATAGTTCTACATTTAGATCATGGAGATAGTTTTGAACTTTGTAAAGATTGTATAGATAGTGGTTTCACATCTGTAATGTTTGATGGTAGTAAACTTGACTTTGAAGAAAATATAAGAATAACAAAACAAGTAGTAGATTATGCACATCCTAGAGGTGTAGTTGTTGAAGCTGAACTTGGAAAATTAGCAGGTATTGAAGATGATGTAAAAGTAGAGAGTGAAGACGCTTTATTTACTGATCCAATGGAAGCTAAAGAATTTGTAGAAAAATCTGGTTGTGATAGTTTAGCTATTGCAATAGGTACAAGTCATGGAGCATTTAAATTTAAAGGTGAAGCAAAACTTAGATTTGATATATTAGAAAAAATAACTAATTTATTACCTGGTTTTCCACTTGTATTACATGGTGCATCATCTGTACCACAAGAATTTGTTGAAATGTGTAATAAACATGGTGGTAATATACCTGGAGCTAAAGGTGTTCCTGAAGAAATGCTTAGAGAAGCTTCAAAATATGGAGTTTGTAAAATAAATATAGATAGTGATATACGTTTAGCTATGACTGCAAATATTAGAGAATGTTTCGAATCTTCTCCAGCAGTATTTGATCCTAGAGATTATTTAGGAAAAGCAAGAGATGCAGTAAGTAAAATGGTTGAACATAAAATAGTTAATGTTTTAGGATGTAGCAATAAAATATAGGAGGAATTATGGGATTTTTTGATTCATTTAGAAAAAATAAAAAAGATGAATTACAACAAGATAATATTCCAAATAATGATATAGATTTAAAATACAGTTCTGGAACAAATGCAACTGTTAATTTTGGAAATGTTATAGATTACGATGGTAAGCATTTACAAGAAGTTGATGTAATGTATATTGATGATGGAAAATTTGTGGTTAATAAAATATATATGGATCCGCATATTGGAACAGATCAGGATGGTAAAAATATATATAATACAAAAGAATATTTTACTGATTTAGTAACATCTAATAAAGGATTAGTTAAGGGTTTCTTTGAAAAGAATTCTGTTAATTCTATGGAAACAAATTATATTGGATCTATTGGAAAAGATTCAGATGGTAAATATAATAGAAGTATGGATCATACTTTTTTAAATAAGTATAAAGTAATTGAACAGGCACAAAAAGATCAGAAAAGATTAGAAGCTGAGTCTAAAAGATTAGCTGAGGATGATAAATTTAGAAATAGTTTAATAGAAGAAACAAATTCTGGGTATCAAAATATGTGCGATAATATGGATAGAAACTATAATCAAAGACTTAAACAGGGTACACATAAAGAGGTAAGATAGTTATTGATATATATAGGAGGAAAATATATGAGTCATTGTGATGGTTGCAACGGTTGCAGCGTAGATGAAAAAGTTGTTCTTATAGCTAATAAATATAAAAGTGTAGAGGGTGGCATTATGTCAGCTCTTCATGAAGTTCAAGATGAATATGGATATATACCAGAAAGTGTTCAAAAATACTTGTCTAAAGAGTTAAATGTTCCTATGTCAGATATTTATGGAATTATAACATTCTATTCAAGATTTTCACTACTTCCTAAAGGTAAATATAACATTCAAGTATGTATGGGTACTGCCTGCTATGTAAAAGGAGCAGAAGATGTTTTAAATAAATTTAAAGATGAATTAAATATTGAAATAGGAAAAGTAACTGCAGATGGTAAATTTTCACTAGAATCTATAAGATGTATAGGTGCTTGTGGTTTAGCCCCAGCTATAGTTATTAATTCAGAAGTTTATGGTAAAATGTCACCTGATAAAGTAAAAGAAGTGTTATCAAAATATAATTAATGAAGGGGAGAATTAATATGCAAAAAACATCCAAACAATTAAGAGATATAAGAACAAAAACTAAACTTACATTTAATAATACAAGAATTATGATATGCTGTGGTACAGGTTGTACATCATCTAAAAGTGATAAAATATTAGAAGAATTGCAAAGAATAAACAAGAAACTTGGAGCAAATGTAATAGTTGAAAAAACAGGTTGTTTTGGATTTTGCGCAAAAGGACCTATTATTGTTATTGAACCAGATCAAACTTTTTATGAAATGGTTAATATTGAAGACAGTGAAGATATAATAAAAGCTGTTATGAACTCTACTAAAGTAGAAAGATTGATGCCAAAAGAAAATGATAAATTCATTGAAAAATGGCATGAACTTAACTACTATAATAAACAAAAAAGATTAGCACTTAAAAACTGTGGATATATAAATCCAGAAAAAATAGATGAATATATAGCAGTTGATGGATATTTAGCATTAGAAAAAGTATTAACTGGTTTAACTCCTGATGCAGTAATTAGTGAGGTTTTAAAATCTGGTCTTCGCGGTAGAGGTGGAGCAGGTTTTCCTACAGGAAAAAAGTGGCAGTTTACAAAAGCTGCTCAAAATGATATTAAGTATGTATGTTGCAACGCCGATGAGGGTGATCCTGGTGCGTTTATGGATAGAAGTATATTAGAAGGTGACCCTCATAGTGTATTAGAAGCTATGGCTATTGCTGGATTTGTAATAGGATCTAATCAAGGATATATATATGTAAGAGCGGAATATCCTATAGCTGTTGAAAGATTAAATATAGCTATAAAACAAGCACATGAATATGGTTTGTTAGGCTCAAATATATTAGGCACTGATTTTAAATTTAATATAGAACTAAGACTTGGAGCAGGTGCATTTGTATGCGGTGAAGAAACAGCTCTTATGAACTCTATTGAAGGTAAACGTGGAGAGCCAAGGCCTAGACCACCTTTTCCTGCTATTAAAGGATTATTTGGTAGACCTACATTACTTAATAACGTAGAAACATATGCTAACATATGTCAAATAATATTAAATGGTGGTGATTGGTATTCTAAAACTGGAACAGAAACTTCTAAAGGAACTAAAGTATTCGCTTTAGGTGGAAATATAACTAATGTAGGACTTGTTGAAGTTCCTATGGGTACAACACTAAGAGAAATAGTTTATGATATTGGCGGCGGTATACCTGAAGGTAGAAAGTTTAAAGCTGCACAAACAGGTGGACCAAGTGGTGGTTGTATACCAACTGAACATTTAGATATTCCCATTGATTATGAATCTTTAGCAAGCATCGGATCTATGATGGGTTCTGGTGGTTTAATTGTTATGGATGATTCTAAATGTATGGTAAATATAGCTAAGTTTTTTTTAGAATTTACTGTTGATGAATCATGTGGAAAATGTCCAACTTGTAGAATAGGTACAAAAAGAATGCTTGAAATATTAACTAGAATTACTGAAGGAAATGGTAAAATAGAAGATATTGCACGACTTGAAAAACTTAGTGGTGTTATGAAAAATGCTTCACTTTGTGGACTTGGTCAAACAGCATCAAATCCAGTTATGAGTACTCTAAGATATTTTAGAGATGAATATATAGATCATATAGAAAATAAAAGATGTGTGACTGGGCAATGCAAAACTTTATCTAAAGTTCTTATAGATCCAGACAAATGTAAACAATGTGGTATATGTCAAAAAAGTTGTCCTACAAACGCTATTAATGGCGAAGTTAGAAAAGGACCATTTGAAATTGATCAAGATAAATGTATTAAATGCGGAGTATGTATAACAAAATGTCCTTTTAAAGCAATAAGTAAATAGTATAGGGGGAAATATAAGTGGAAGAAACTAAAAAAATGATTAACTTAACTATAGATGGTAAAGCTGTTTCTGTTTTAGAAGGTACATCAATATTAGAAGCTGCTAGAAAAATAGATATAGATATACCTACTTTATGTTTTTTGAAAGAAATAAATGAAGTTGGTAATTGTAGAATGTGTTTAGTAGAAATAGAAGGTGTAAGAGGATATAAGACTTCTTGTGTTTATCCTGCTGAAGAAGGAATGAAAGTTAGAACTAATACTAAAGATCTTATTGAAGTTAAAAGAGAAATTTTACAACTTATATTATCAGCACATGATAAAAAATGTTTGAGTTGTGTAAGAAACACAAAATGTAGATTACAAGATTTATGTAAAAAATTTGAAATAGAAGATTATGATTATGAAGGTGAGATGCCAGAAGGTATACTTGATGATGCATCAGAATGTATAGTTAGAAATACAGCTAAATGTATTTTATGCAGAAGATGCGTAAGTGTTTGTAAAAATGTTCAAGGTGTTTCAGCAATTTCGGTTATGAATAGAGGATTTAATTCAAGAGTCGGCGTAGCATTAAATATGAGTATAAAGAAATCTACTTGCGTAGGTTGTGGACAATGTATTATACATTGCCCTGTTGGCGCACTTATTGAAAAAAGTAGTGTAAAAAAACTAAAAGATGCTTTATCTGATCCTAAAAAACATGTAGTTATACAAACTGCACCATCTGTAAGAGCTGCAATTGGAGAAGAATTTGGTATGCCAATTGGTAGTTTAGTTACAGGTAAGATGGTATCATCTTTAAGAAAAATAGGATTTGACAAAATATTTGATACTGATTTGGGTGCTGATATTACTATTATGGAAGAAGCAACTGAATTTATATCAAGACTTAAAAATGGTGGTACTCTACCAATGATTACATCTTGTAGCAGTGGTTGGATTACTTTTGCAGAAAAGTTTTATCCTGGACAATTAAATTATTTATCTACAACTAAGTCTCCAATGGAGATTTTAGGAACATTAATAAAAACATACTATGCTGATAAAATGAATATTGATCCAAAAGATATATATTCAGTAGCACTTATGCCATGTTCAGCAAAAAAAGCTGAAATACTACGTGAAGAGCTAAAACTTGAGAACGGACTTCAAGCAGTGGACAACGTAATAACTACAAGAGAAATGGCGAGAATGCTTAAAGAATCAAATATAGATTTATCAATATGTGACGACGAAGAATTTGATGCACCTTTAGGTATTGCAACAGGAGCAGGACATATATTTGGTGCTACAGGTGGAGTTATGGAAGCAGCTTTAAGAAGTGTATCATTTTTATTAGATGGTACAGAAATAAAGAATGTTGAATTTAAATCTGCACCTGGGTTTAAAAATATAAGAGAAGCTGATATAGTAATAGCTGGAAAAACTCATAAAATTGCTGTTGTTCAAGGATTACTAAGTGTTTCTAAAGTATTAGATGAAATAAAGGCTGGAACTAGTAAGTATAGTTTTATAGAAGTTATGACATGTCCAGGTGGATGTGTAAATGGTGGTGGTCAACCACTAGTAGACGAATATAAAGCTAGTAAAATAGATGTAAGAGCTTTAAGAACTAAAGCATTATATACAGCTGATAACGAATCAAAATATAAAAAATCACATGATAATCCTAACGTGCAAGAAATATACAAAGAATTTTTGGGTGAACCTAATGGAAAAAGATCTCATGAATTATTACATACTAAATACAGTAAACAAGATACATATGCGGATTAGTAATAAAATAATTGCTAAATAAAGGAGAAAAGCATGGATATTGATGTAGAATTGGTAAGAGCTATTTGGATCGGTTTAATAGAATATTTAACTGTACTACTTGTTGGTATGGTACTATATAGATATTCTGTTTTATATAAGATTAAAGAAAACAAACAAATAAAAAAGCAAGCATTAACAGACCCACTTACTGGAAAAGGTAATAGGCATAAATTTTTGACTGAGATGGATGAACATTTACTCAAAAAAAATAAATTTGCGGTATGTTTTATGGATCTTGATGGTTTTAAACATGTAAATGATACATTAGGTCATGATGCTGGAGATTTACTTTTAATTGAACTTTCTAATATGTTAGAAAAAAATTTACCAAGTACATCTGTGCCATATAGATTAGGTGGAGATGAATTTGCTATCATAATGGATAAAATTAATACAATTGAGGAAATATCTAAAATACTAGATGTTTTAAAAGAAGGATTAAAAGTACCTGTAATAATTGAGGAAACTAAAATTGTTCTTGAATATAGTTTAGGAGTTGCAATATATCCAACAGATGGATTAACTCGTAATGAGCTTATGGCATATGCAGATGATGCTATGTATTTTATAAAAGAGAATGGTAAAAATAGTTATTATTTCCATAACGAAGCTTTAAAAGCACAACTTAATAATAAAAAGAAAATGGAAATAGATTTGAAATCTGCACTTAAAAATGGAGAATTTGATATTGAATTTCAACCTAGAATTAATCTAAATAATTTAGACGAAATATGTTTAGAAACATTGATTTTTTGGAATCATCCTGTACTTGGAAAATTGAATTCAGAATATTTTATACAACAAGCCGAAGATATTGGCCTTGTTATATATTTAGATGAATTTGTTTTAAGAAAATCATGTGAAAAACTGGACAACCTAAATTTAAATGGATACAAAAACGTTAAAATATCTATTAATATATCTAATATACATGCAAAAAGACATGAATTTGGTGATAGATTACATGATATTTTAGAAGAATATAAATTAAATAGAGGAGATATACAATTAGAGTTTACAAATAAGATTGACTCAAAACATTTAGAAAGCTACAAATATTTAATAGATACATTAAAAGATGCAGGAGCGTCAATTTGTATATCTAATCTTGAACTTAGATATGAGAGTTTGAGAATATTTAAAGATATTAAAATCGATGAAATAAAGATAAATACAGGATATATTTCTAATAAATCTAGTTTTAATAAAAATATTTTAAGTGATATAATAAATGTATGTAAAGATTTGGATTATCTAACTACAGTTATATGTATAGAAAATGAAGAAGAACTAAAATATGCATTAAACGGAAAAGCTGATAAAATACAAGGAAATTATTTGTTTAAAAAAGTAGATAAAACTGATTTAGAAGAATTTTTAGCAAACTATCCAGAGTTAAAAATTGGCATTGAAAATATGATAAAAAAATTGCAGTATAAAGGGTGAGTATAATGAATAAAACAGTATTAATTACAGGAGCAGCAAAGGGTATAGGAAAACAAATAGCTATTGATTTTAAAAAAGCAGGATATAATGTATGCATAACATATAATAAGTCAGAAAAAGAAGCTAAAGAAATGAAGGATACTTTAAATATAGACATCTATGAGTTAGAGATAACAAAAAAAGATGATATAGATGTAGTAATAGATCAAATAGTATTGAAATACGGAAAAATTGATTGCTTAGTTAATAATGCTGGGATTTGTGATTATTCGTTATTTACTGATATATCAGAAGATACATTTATGAATATGATAAATACTAATTTAACAAGTGTATTTAATATTACAAAATCAGTATTAAATAAAACTATGATAAGTCAAAAAAATGCTTCTATAATAAACATTTCCTCAATTTGGGGAATAACTGGTTCATCTTGTGAAGTACACTACAGCGTATCAAAAGCAGGTGTTATAGGGATGACTAAGTCTCTTGCAAAAGAACTAGGGTTATCAAATATAACAGTTAATAGTATTGCTCCTGGAGTTATTGAGACTGATATGTTAAATAGTTTATCACAAAACGATTTGAATGTGCTAAAGGGTGAAATACCTTTAAACAGAATAGGTAATCCTTGTGATATATCAGGAATGGCTGTATTTTTAGCAAGTGATAATGCTAGATATATAACTGGACAAGTAATAACAATAGATGGAGGCATGTGTATATAAATGGATCTTATAGAAAAGCAAAGAATAAAAGACATGTTAATATATGAGCAAGAATTAGGTAATTTAGGTTACTTACATATTGCAGGTGTAGATGAGGCAGGTAGAGGACCATTATGTGGACCAGTTGTAGCAGCTGCAGTTATATTACCAGTTAATCTATATATTGAAGGTATAAATGATTCTAAGAAACTTTCAGAGAAAAAAAGAGAAAAAATATATGAAGAATTAGTAAACAATAAAGATGTTTCATTTGCTGTTGGATTATCTGATGTAGATGTAATAGAAAAAGTTAATATATTAAATGCTACAAAACTTGCTATGATACAAGCTATAAATAATTTAGATATTAAACCAGATTATGTATTAATAGATGGAAATCAAAATATAGATATTGATATACAAAGTCAAACTTTAGTTTCAGGTGATAGTAAAAGTGCATCAATAGCAGCTGCAAGTATAATTGCAAAAGTTACAAGGGATAGAATGATGTATGAGTTTGATGAAAAATATCCTGAATATAGTTTTGGAAAACATAAAGGATATGGGACAAAAGTTCATATTGAAGCTATACAAAAATACGGACTTTGCAGCATACATAGACCAAGTTTTTGTAAACATTTTGTATAAAAATGAGTTTAAAGTTAGGGTATAGGAGATGTAATATATGAGGATGTATGATATTATAGAAAAGAAAAGAGATAAAAAGGTTTTAAGTAAAGAAGAAATAGATTTTTTCATAACTGAATATGTAAATGAAAAGATTCCTGATTATCAGATGTCATCATTACTGATGGCTATATATCTCAATGGTATGGAAACTGATGAATTGTTTTATTTAACTAAAGCTATGGCTTCTTCTGCTAAGATATTGGATTTATCTGTACTTAAAGAAGATGGTAGTATAATTGTAGATAAACATTCTACAGGCGGAGTTGGAGATAAAGTAACTTTACTCGTTCTTCCTATTGTAGCAGCTCTAGGAGTAAAAGTAGTTAAAATGTCAGGTAAAGGTCTTCGGATATACCGGAGGAACAGCAGATAAATTAGAATCTATTAAAGGATATGATTTATATAAACCTTTAGATGAAGCAATTGCTCAAGTTCAAGATATAGGAGTATGTCTTATATCGCAAAGTAGTGAAATAGCAGTTGCAGATAAAAAACTTTATTCATTACGTGATGTTACAGCTACAGTATCATCAATTCCTTTAATAGCATCTTCTATAATGAGCAAAAAACTTGCATCAGGTGTTGATAAAATAGTTCTTGATGTAACTGTTGGTAGTGGCGCATTCATGCAAGATTTAAAAAGCGCAAAAATTCTTGCTAAAACTATGGTAGACATAGGTAAAAAAGCAGGAGTTGAAACTAAAGCAATAATTACATCTATGGACCAACCACTTGGTAAAAGTGTAGGTAATGTTGTAGAAATAAAAGAAGCAATTTCATTTCTACTAGCTGATGAATCATCACTTGCTCTTTATGAGAATAAAGAATTAAAAGAAGTTGTATTTGAACTAGCTGCACATATGATGAAAATGGCTGGTATTGAAGATGATATTGAGAAGAATAAACTTGAAATTATGAAATGTATAACATCTAGAAAAGCATATGATAAATTTATTGAACTTATTAAAGCACAAGGTGGTCATATACATAAAGTTTACATGGATTGGCTAAATTTAAGTTTAGATATGCCTATTCTTTTAGATGAAGTAAAATATATGAAAGAAATATATGCGGATAAAGATGGTTATATTGTAAGTATAGATAGTAAAAAAATAGGTCAGTCACTAGTAGCTTTGGGTGGTTCTAGAAATAAAAAAGATGATATAATTGATTATGCTGTTGGATTTGAATTTTCTAAAAAAGTAGGAAGTAAAGTAAAAAAAGGTGATATAATACTTACTGTATTATATAATGATAAACAAAAATTTAAAGATGCTTTTGTATATATAACAAATGCAATATATATAGATAACATAGAACAATCAATGTCAAATGTTTTAAAATCAAAACCAGTGATTTTAGATATTATAAGTTAGGAGTTACAATGAGAATAATAGCAGGTAAATTCAAAGGTAAAAAGCTAAAAAGTCCCATAACTGATAAAACCAGACCAACACTTGATAGAGTTAAAGAAGCTGTGTTTTCAATGGTTTCTGCACACACTGAAGGCGCTAAAGTTTTAGACCTATTTTCAGGTACTGGAAGCCTAGCTTTAGAAATGATTAGTAGGGGTGCTAGTTTTTGCTACATTAACGATATAGAAAAAAATGCTATTTCGACAGTAATATTTAACATACAGTTGACTAATACTGAAAAATATGTTAAAATATCAATGAAAGATTATTTGAAATGTTTAAAGAACATAACGCAGGACGAAATGTTATTTGATGTAATATTTATCGATCCTCCTTATAATAGTGATTACGCTATAAAATCTTTAGAATATATTTCAAACAACAAAGGAAAAGTATTAGCAGAAGATGGTATAATAATATACGAATCTGATAAAGGTTTTCTAAATGATAAATATGATAATATAGAAAACTTAGAATGTATCACTACAAAATTTTATGGTAGAGTCGTTATAAAGATATATAAATGGAGGTAAATTTTTATGGAAATTTTTACATTATTAGAGAATTTAGAAGAATTAGTTGAAAATAGCTCTAAGGTTCCTTTTTCTTCTAAGGTTATGGTAGACAAAGAAGAGTTAGGTGATATTCTAGAAGAAATTCGTTTGAAACTTCCAGATGAACTAAAACAAGCTAAAAGAATTAAAGATGAAAGATTGAATATCTTAAACGATGCCCAAAAAGAGTCTGATGATTTACTTAAAGAGGCAGAAAACAAGATAATACAAATGGTAGACGAGCATGTTATAACTAAACAAGCTATTATGCAAAAAGAAGAAATAGTTGAAAATGCTAATAAGATTTCTAAAGAAATATCTTGTGGTACACGTGATTATGCGGATGCTATTCTAGAAAAAGTAGAAGATGTTTTAAGAGAAACTATGCAAGTTGTACACAACAATAGAAAAGAATTAAAATAATATCTACGGAAGTGGGTTGATACAATACTATGGGTAGAAAAAAAAAGAGAAAACAAACAAAAACAATAAAAAGTGACTTATTAGGTGGTATACTTGTAGTACTATCGTTAGTTTTTATTGTTTTTCTAACATTTGATAATATCGGTGTATTATCAGATGTAATAAAAAATATTTTAAAAGGCTCATTAGGTGTAGCCTCATATATTATTCCTGCTGTTCTAATGTTAGTTGGAATTTATTCTATAATGTCAGATAAAAAAGTAAACGTTACTGAAGAAATATTAAAAGGACTTATTTGTGCTATTACTATATCTTCAGTTATATATGCATTTGCTGAATCAAATTATACTTTATTTGATAATGTATTTAAATTTTGTAGTGATACTTTTAACAACGGGATATCTGGTACAAGCTATGCTGGAACACTTGGTGGGCTTATTGCCGCATCATCTGTTAAAGTAATTGGTATAATAGGTAGTAGAATTATACTTACATTTATAGCTATAATTGCATCATTATATTTTTTAAAAATGTCACTTAGACAACTTATATACATAATATATAATATGTTTGCCTTTTTAGGAAACGGTATATATAATATATTCAGTTTAGTATTTAGAAAAGATGAATTTGAAATACATGATAATAAAGGATTAAGTAAAAGACAAATTAAACAACAAGAAATTGCTCAAAGAAAATTAGAAGATAAGATGAAAGAAAAAGGCAGTAGTGAACCTCTTAAAAATATTAATACAGATAAAACTGAACAAGTTGAATTTGATTTTAATAAATTAGGTGGAAAAACTAGTGATGAGCAAACTAATGCTAGACAACAAAGAGATGATTTTTTCAAGAAACAAATAGAGAAAAAGGAAGAT
>Ga0123339_10001839_pt1 | contig 14536 bp, 13 predicted proteins | sample lystaG_FD_89956 | JGI IMG/M metagenome (GOLD analysis project Ga0123339, IMG submission 89956) | Glacier valley bacterial and archeal communities from Borup Fiord, Nunavut, Canada, to study Microbial Dark Matter (Phase II) -... | ecosystem: Environmental > Aquatic > Freshwater > Ice > Glacier ... | reverse complement strand
GTGTTGGAGGCCTACCCACAAGCGGTGATCGAGCTTGTTGACTCGCGCTCCAACTGCATGGAACTCGGCTACGCAGTGTGGGCCGGTATAGATGCCGCCGAGGCTGGCGAGGACATTGCCGGTGTTCTTTCGGCTATCCACGCCCGCATCGATCGGACGCGCTTCATCTTCGTCCCTGACACGCTTGAATACCTCCGCCGCGGCGGCCGCATCGGTGGAGGCGCGGCTTTGCTCGGCTCATTGTTGCAGCTCCGCCCCATCCTCACCGTCGTCGATGGCATGACCGAGGTCTTTGCCAAGGTGCGCACCACCAGTCGTGCCATGGAGGCGATGGTAGCTGCCGTGGTGGCCGATGCCGAGAAGAAGGGTGGCCTGGGCGCCGTTTGCGTCCATAACATCAGTGATGTCGCCAAAGGCCAGGTCCTCGTGGAGATGCTTCATGCTGCGACCGGCATCGTGGCACAGTCCTTGCCAATTGGTCCTGTGATCGGTACGCACGTTGGCCCCGGCACGGTCGGAGTCGTCTACTTCACGAAAGAGGAGATGCATAAGTGAGCACCGAGGTCGGCAGTTTTCCTCGCGCGGCGCTTATGACCGACTCCTGTTGTGACCTACCTGCCGAGTTCGTGGCGCAGGCGGACCTTGAGGTGCTGCACTTCCCGTATGTTCTTGATGGGATGCAGCGGATGGACGACCTCGGCGGTCAGCTCTCGCACGCTGATTTTTACGACCGCATGCGTCTGGGCGCGCATCCGTCTACCGCACAGATTCCGCGGCCGACGTTCGTGGACAGTTTCACGCGGTATGCCGCCAAAGGCATCCCGGTGGTCTATCTCGGCTTCACCTCAGGGCTCTCAGGCACCTTTGACGGCGCTTTTTTCGCCCGCAAGCAGGTGCTTGCCGAGTACCCTGATGCGCAGATATACCTCGTTGACACACTCGCGGCATCTGTCGCCGAAGGTTTGATGGTCTACGAGGCGCTACGCCGTCGCGATGAGGGCATGAGCGCCGAGCAGATCGCGATCTGGGCCGAGAGCCAACGCATGCGCCTCCACGGTTTTTTCACGCTTGACCAGTTGGAGAGCCTGCGTCGCGGCGGACGGATACCTGACGCCGCTGCCGCAGCCGGCGCCATGCTTGATATCAAGCCGCTGCTGAGCCTCAACCGTGAGGGCGGGCTGGCGTTGCGCCGTGCCATCCGCGGGCGCAAGAAATCCGTGCGTGCCCTTGCGGATATCATGGCTGAGCGTGGCGAAGATCTCGCCGGGCAGACTATCGGTATCTGTCATGGAGGCTGTCCCCAGGACGCCGAGATGCTGCGTGAGCTCGTGACGAGCCGCGTTGATGTCGATGACGTGCTGATGATGCAGACCGGGCCTGTCATCGGAGCGCACACCGGTCCTGGTATGCTCGCAGTGGCATTCTGGGGCACGGAGCGTTAATGGTTGGTGTCCTGCGTGATCATTCTGTCGGCGATGAACGTGTCGACGATGTCGTCGATGCCCACCGGCCCTGCGTCTTTGACGCTATAGGTGACCCGCACGCTGGGTTGTTCGATGCGCACGAGTCGCGAGAGGTCTATCGGCGTCGCCACCACCACCATGTCACATGGTGTCGCGGCGATCGTCGCCTCCAGGTCTGCCAGCTGTGCGCTGGAGTACCCGACTGCAGGTAAGACTTCTGTCAGGTGTGGGTAAGCGCGTAGCGTCTCGGCGATCGAGCCCACCGCCCACGGCCGTGGATCGACGATCTGTGCCGCGCCGCCCTGCCGTGCCGCGATGATCCCAGCCCCGTACCCCATCCCACCGTGGGTCACCGTCGGTCCGTCCTCGATGACCAGAACGCGCTTGTTGCGGACAGCCTCGGGGTCTGCCAGTTCGATGATCGAGTCCGTGAGAACGACTGTCGCCGAAGGGTTGTGCTCGGCAGCCTCGTGCCGCAGCTGCTCTACGGCCTCGGGCATCGCGGTGTTGACCTTGTTGATGATCAGGACGTCGGCGCGCAGGAAATTGGCTTCGCCGGGGTAGTAGAGCCGCTCGTGGCCGCTGCGAAGCGGGTCGAGCGCCACGATCTCCAGGTCAGGCGCGTAAAACGGCAGGTCGTTGTTACCGCCATCCCACACCACCACGTCTGCCTCGGCCTCGGCCATCTTTAGGATCGCTCCGTAGTCCACGCCCGCATAGACCACCACGCCATCGCGCACGAGATGCTCGTACTCTTCGCGTTCTTCGATGGTCACGCCGAGCTGGTCGAGGTCTTCGACCGATGCGTAGCGCTCCACCGCCATGCGAGCGAGGTCGCGATAGGGCATCGGATGTCGTACGTCCACGGCCGTCACACCACCGGCCCGCAGCGCCTCGATGACGCGTTTGCTGATGCCGGACTTACCCACGCCGGTGCGGATAGCACACACCGAGATGACCGGCTTGTGAGCAGTGATCATCGTCTGTCGGGCGCCGGGTAGCACGAACTCGGCTCCCTCGGCGATCACTTTGGATGCTTTGTGCATGAGGTCGACGTAGGCGATGTCGCTGTAGGCGAACACCACGCGTGTGACGCCCCGCTCGGCGATAAGCGCTGAAAGCGAGCTCTCGGGTACGATCGGGATGCCGTGGGGATACAGCGGCCCGGAGAGCGAGGTGGGGAAGAGGCGATCATCGATGCCCGGAATCTGAGTCGCCGTGAACGCCACCACCTCGGTGGAAGGATCGTCGCGGTACAGGAGTTGAAAGTCGTGGAAATCCCGTCCAGCTGCGCCCATGATCACGCTTTTGACTCGTTGCATCACAGCCCCCGTTCGATCGACGTTTACAGGGAGCCCGCCACATCCGCGGGGAAGCGCGGGTCCTCTTGGGGGTTGATGCCCGTTCCACAGTCGATGATGCACCAGCCGCTGCCAGTGGGGTCCCAGCGCAGGAATACTTGCAGCGGATCGATCTGTACGTCGGTGCGAGACACTGCGCATGACGCCCACCATTCGTGGCCGGCCGTGCGGGCGAGGCGCGGCCAGGTGGCGCTGAGCGAGCTTGTCGGGACGCCCCCGGCTGCTGCTGCTTGCGTGAGCGCGGCGCTACGGGCGGCCCGCGCGAGCTGCCGGGGTGCGGTGGTCCATCCGTAGGCGTCCAGGAGCACGGTATCGAGCGACGAGAAGGTCGTCCGCGAGCGCAGGCGAGGGCCATCGAAGGCATCGGCGGTGTCGATCACGAGCCAGGATGTGCCGCTGCGTCTAAGCGCGAATAGCTGCCGGGCGCCGACGTCTGCGGGAGGGAGCTCCAGGTCGATCAGCGCGCAGCTGGTGGTGGCGAGGCATGCGTGAACGACCGGGACCGCCGAGGATGCCAGGTATTCACCGGCGGCTTCAAGCAGCGCATCGCGTTCTGTCGAGCCCTCAGGTGGGGTGTGGACGCCCGGCAGAGCAACGTCGCCGGTGGCCGTGTCCGTGGGGGTCGATGACTCTGTCTTCGTCGTGGCCGTGTCTGGGTGGTGAGAGGACGATGTGGCCGGGGTGGCGGGCGTGCACGCGCCAAGTGTGAGCGCGAATACGATCGCAAGCGCGGTTATGTTAGCGCTCCTGATCACGGTGCGGCTCCCTACGACAGCGATCATCACACAGAGAGCATACCGCGCGAGGGCCGGGTGTGGCACTATGGCTCTGACCCCGGAGGATGGAGCATGGGTATGAGCGAGTTGATCATCGTCATCGTCACGTTCGTCGTCGGCCTCGCCGCGGGGCTGTTCTTTGGATTCGCGGTCGGTGAACGTCTGTCTGGCAAGAGCACCTGGGCATTCTGGCTCACGAACGCGTTCGTGCTGTTGGCGGGCGTGGCTGGCGGTACGTTCGCTGGCGCATATCAGTGGAGCTGGTTGTGGGGATTCTCAATGGTGCTTATCGGCGGTGGGCTGACCGGGCTCAAGTACGGCTACGGCAAGAGCGTGGGCGTCTGGCGCGTGTTCGACAAGGTCATGGGGCTTGATTCAGCGGATCGGGACTGAGCGCTACTCAGGCCGACGCGCGGTCACGACGTTGTGGTACGGGAGCACCGCGTGCGTGACGACGTCCGTGAACCCGGTCTCGGCCAGATGAGCCGCGATCGTGGGCGCATCGATCCGGTGAGCGAGCGGGGGGCCGTGGGGCGTTTCCTCAGCTTTCCAGTCGACGATGCCCATCGTGCCGCCCGGCGATAGCAACCGCAGCGCCTCGCGCAGCATCAGCCTTGGATCTGGCAGCTCGTGGTAGAGCACGATGGCGTAGACCAGGTCCGCCGAGCCATCCGGCAGCGGCACGGCGGTCGCGTCTCCCGCGAGCGGATGGACGATCGAGAGCACCTCTCCCGGCAGGTTGTCTTGCATCCACTGCACCATGAGGGGCTCGTCATCCACGGCCCATATCGTGCCCGTTTCCATTCGGGACGCGAACTCCCGGGCGAACAGGCCGGTGCCCGCACCGATGTCGACCATCACGCCGCTGGTGGGTGCGCCAAAAGCCGTCCATATGACGTCGGGAACCAGGTCGTCCAGGCGTCCGGGATCATTGAGCTTCTCGAGCTTGGCAGGATTGAAGCGATATGCGGCCATGGGTTCCTCCAGTGTTCTACGGTCACAGTAGATGATAGCCGAGCAAGGCGCCCGCTTCATTGCAGCGGCACAGGATATTCATGCGACATTCACACCCGGGGGGCATGCTCATCAGCGTAAGCCCCGATGAACGGATGACCGGAGGTCCAATGATGAAGAACAGAAAGGCAATCGCACTCGTAAGCGTGGGACTCGTCGCTGGCTTGGCGCTCGGCAGCGTTGGTATCGCGTCTGCCGCTACGACCGAGCCCACGGGCAGCACTGTGGCTGCGTGCGGATATCGTATCGGACAATCGATCCGTGACGCAGGTGGACGGCTCGTGGATGTGCTTGCAAAGATGACGGATCAGACTACCGCTGAAATCGCCGCCGAGCGCGCTGACGGCAAATCCATCGCCGATATCGCCGATGAGAATGGCGTGAAGAGCTCTGCGGTCGTCGATGAGGCGCTCAAGGCTCGCACGACGCTGCTTGAGCAGGCTGTCAAGGACGGCACCATGACCCAAGATGCTGCCGATGCGGCGCTGACACAGATGACCACACGGCTCGAGGAGCGTGTCACAAGCGACCAGACCGGTCGGCCTGACTGGGCCGGTGGCGGTCGCGGTGCCGGTGCAGGCAACGGAACCTGTGGTGGTATCTGCGACGGAACCGGTTCGATCTAGATTTCGCGCGCAGAGCGGGCAAGAGCCCGCAGCGACCACTTTCCGGTGGTCGTTGCGGGCTTTTCCATGCCAAAGAAATGCGGTGTATAGTTTTCAATGTTGAGTGCCGATTAAGATAGTGTGTATATACGGTTGAACGGGGAAAGCGTGCGCGAGGAAGCAACTGTGAACACGGATAGGCACAGTGCGGGTTTCACCGTGCTTGAGTTCGTCTATGCTTCAGCTATCCTGCTCGTGGTAGCCATCGGGGTTATGGGGGCGATGAGCTTCTCGGCGGAGAGCACGGCACGCTCCTCCGCGCGTATTGCGGCAACCAACCTGGCCAACCAGCGCATAGAACAAGCGCGCAACCTGCCATATGACGATGTCGGAGTGACTTATTCAGACGGCTCGTACGGAGACCCCGCCGGGACCATCAAGACCCCCGAGGTCGTCGATAGTCGGTTCACGGTAAGCACTTCGGTCACGTGGGCTCGGGGGACGGACGCTTCCAACACCGCCGAGTACGGCAGAGCGCTCTATAAGAAGATCAAAGTGACGGTCACGGGAGATAGCCTGGGGACAGGCGCCGTTGCGGTTTCCACGAGCATCTATGGCAAGAGCAGTCTCGTGAACGTGGGCGATCTTTCGATCATGGTGAAAGATCATGACACGGGAGCGCCCCTGGCGGGTGCATCGGTTATCGTGACGCCCGCAAGCGGAACAGCGCATGTCGTGACTGCTGACGCGAATGGTGAGGCGTTCTTTGGCCATCTGCCGACCGGCGACTACCAGGTCACCGTGACCAAGACTGGCTACATCTTTGACGCTAACGTCCTTTCTGCGGTAACCGTTGCGCCCGATCTGCTCACTACTGTCGTGGCGTACGGATATGTGCCCAGCACGCTTACGGTCCATGTGAAAGATGACAAAGGTGTAGCCGTGCCAGGCGCCGCCGTGACGCTTACCGATAGCGGCGACAATCAGATCGGTGCCGTGACAACCGACAGCCTGGGCGATGCTCGTTTTACAGGACTTCTGGCTGATGATTTCACGATCAGCACGACGATGGCGGGATATTCTCCCGGGACGCAGCTGTTCCCGGTCACGAATGGCGGTACGGACTATACGACGACGGTTGTGCTCGTGGCTTCTCTTGGTCTCCGGGTCCAGGTGGTCGATGGCTCGGGTGCGCCTCTCACTGGAGCGACGGTGAGCCTCAAGTACTATTCGGCATCCACTGATGTAGCCGGCAGCCCCAAGACCAGCACGTCTGATGGTCTGGTTAGCTTTGGTTCGGTATCAAGCGCCTGGTATACGGCAACTGCGCAGCTGAGCGGATATACGGGCTCGTCTGTGTCCTTTTGGGGAACGGGTTCGGATCAGCTTGTGCAGATAATCCTGAGCGCCAACACGGCGGGAACGCTCACGGTGAGCACGCAAAGCAAGAACTACAGCTTCACGGTTGTGAGCAACCCGGCGGGAAGCTATAACAGCACGTTCCAGACTGATAAGAATGGTGATGCTTCGATCACACTGCCCGCAGGGACATATACGGTCAGCGTCACCGTGAAAGCTAAAGGGAAGTGGACCACCTACTCGAAGACGGTCGTGGTTCAGGTTGGTGGGACGTCGACCGTCGATTTCACGTGGTGAGCGGATTGGGAGCAATGAGACAACTGCGAAGTGACGAGGGCGTCACGTTGATCGAGCTGTTGACCGTCACGGTCTTGATGGGCATGGTGCTTGCGCTTGCATACTTCATGTTGGACACCGTGTCTACGATGGCCGACAACCTGCAGGCCCGTACGACTGCTACCGATGACACGCGTGCGATTCTGGATCAGGTCACCCGTGAGCTGCGTCAGGGCGTTGAGGTCAGCGACGGTAAAGGGGCATTTCAGCGAGCGCAACCCCGGTGGTGTGCTTTTTACGCCGACCTAGACCATAACGGGGTGCCGGAGCTGATCGAGTACCGGGTCATCGGTCAGACGCTCTATCGATATTCCACCACTTCTACTACGGTCGTGCCTCCGTATTCGTATCCATCGACGCCTAACACTACCAAGCAGATCGCTACGTCCTTGAACGGCGGCTGGACAGGCAATGTCTTCACCTATTACGACGGGTCGAATCCTCCCGGCGAGGTGTCGTCTGGACATGCCGATCAGGTTTCCGCAGTGCGGCTTGAGCTGATCAACGGCGCTACCGTGAACAAGAAGTCGGTGTTCGTTGACCTCTCGACGTGGGTCAGGATCCGTTCCGTCAATAACACCATCGATTGATCTGGGGCGATCGCGCGTGACCATGCGGCACATCAGCGAGGTACGGGTGAGCGACACCGTCGGGCAGTTGCGCGACGATGAGTCGGGCTTTGCCCTGGTCACGGTAGTTGGCGTTTCAACGATCCTGTTTCTTTTGGCGACGATGCTGCTGATTCTTACCAGCAACCTCACAACCCAAACACAGTTTCAGGAGTCGCAGACCAAGGCGCTGCATATGGCTGATGCCGGCCTCAACGCGTACCTTTATGAGCTGCGACGTGATCCGACCTACTACGTCAACCATCCCACTCTTGGCCCCACGGGGCTGGACGACGGTGTATGGAGCGTAGAAGCCACCGGGCCCGCCGCCAACGGTAGTCTTACGCTGCGCGCCACCGGTACGATCGCTTCAATGTCCACTAGAAAGACGGTCATAGCGACCGTTCGTTTTCCCACTTACGCCGAGTATATGTTTCTTGCTAATGCTGATATCAACGTTGGTTCGGACGCCCTTATTACCGGAAAAGTCAGAAGCAACGGCAGTATTACCAACGCCGGGCATATCACGGGAACCGCCTACGCCGCTGGCACCGTAAGCGGTTCCGGGCAGTTCGATCAGGGTTATCAGGCCAATCAGCCAAAGGTCGATTTCTCGACGGTCACGCTCGACATGTATAATCTGCAGCAGGCTGCTCAGACGAGCAACACCTATTTCGGCAGCTCCGGTGGTTTAGGCTTCAGGGCCATCATCAATGGCAGTAATGTGCAAATCTATAAAGTAACTGGTGGAACGAACACAGGCAATCTGACCAGTGTGTTGATTAAAACGGTGTCAGTGCCTGCCAACGGGGTGTTCTATTTCAACGAGGACGTATGGGTGTCGGGCAACTACGGAAGCAAGGTGACGTTCGCCGGCGCTCGTGACATCTATGTTCCTGATAACCTTACCTCCGCGCAAAGTAACGCCGCGTATTCGTGCGGACTGGTGGCTCAGCGCAATATCGTTGTCCCCAGCTGGTATCCAACTATGCCTCAAGTCATGACGATCAGCGCAGCGATGCTCGCACAGACTGGCACGGTGTATGGCGATTATCACACTGGAGTCACAAAGTCCAAGATCACGTTGAGCGGCTCCATGGCATACAGCACTTTTGGATACTTTGCTGCGTACAACACGTATAACAACACGGTGATTGCCGGCTTCCGGCAGCGTGTGTACACATATGACGACCGTCTGGAAGTGTACCCGCCACCGAGCTATCCAATGTTGAGAGACGGATCTCTCAAAGTCTCGACCTGGGTGGAGAACTAACTCCGCTCATCGGTCACGCGCTGGTTCATCCTCCTGGTGTACGATGATGGTGGAGCTAGCTGTCGCCGGTGTGACGGCGGCCGAACATCGTGATAAGGAGGCCATTCATGGTCGATGAAGCGCATGCCCTTGCAGTACTGATCGATTTCGAGAACCTTGCATTGGGCATTGAGCGTCCAAATCGTCCCGGACATCGGGGCGGCTCGCATGCGCCTGCCAAGAAGTCAGGTGAGATCGTCGAGGTCAAACTCGTTCTTGAGCGTCTCGTGGAAAAGGGCAAGGTCATCGTGAAACGCGCGTACGCCGACTGGGGGCGTTTCTCGGCGTATCGTGAAGTCATGCATGATGCTGGTATCCAGATGATGGAGATACCCGAGCGTGGCAAGACCGGCAAGAACCACGCTGACATCCAGCTGTGCGTGGACGCAATGGACCTTTGCTGGTCCAAAGAACACATCGATACGTTCGTGATCGTCTCGGGCGACAGCGACTTCACGCCGCTTGTTTCCAAGCTCAAGGAGAACGGCAAGAACGTCATCGGTCTCGGCACCCAGGATTCCACGAGCGATCTGCTCGCCACCAACTGCGATGAGTTCATCTACTACGAGGACGTCATTGCCGGACCCACCGATCCCGGTGTGCTGGTAAGTTCCGTTCCCAGTGCCAAACAGCCCGCTATGAAGTTGCTGGTGGAGTCGGTGCAGGCGTTGCAGCGCGAGAACAAAGACATCATGTACTCGTCCATGGTCAAAGACACCATGAAGCGCAAACAGCCGCAGTTCTCGGAGTCAACCTACGGCTATCGTTCTTTCTCTGAGCTTTTGCAAGATGCCGAGAAGCTCGGTCTGGTGACTCTGCGTACCGATCAGCGTTCAGGTACGTGGGTAGTCGTCGGCTTTGCGGAGAAAAAGTGAGCGTGGGCTCCAGACCGCTGTTCGAGTGTTTTCCCGGGCTGAGCGCGATATTGCCCTGGACCGAGCTGGGCGTGCTTCCCACTCCCGTCCAGGACGCTTCCGCGTTGGCCGCAGAGCTCGGCATCGGCAGCCTGCATATCAAGCGAGACGACCTGTCCGGCGAGGTCTACGGCGGCAACAAGGTGCGCAAGCTGGAGTTCTTGCTGGGCGATGTTCTTAGCGCTGGCGCGCGCGAGGTCCTGACATTTGGCGCTGCCGGCTCGAATCACGCACTGGCCACCGCGATCTACGCACACAGTCTCGGCATGCGAGCGCATCTCTACCTGATGCCGCAGCCCAATGCCCGCTACGTCGCGCGCAATCTTCGCGCAGCGGTGGGAGTGGGTGCCGTGCTGCACTTTGCCGAGGACGCCACCGCAGCGCAGCTGGCCGCGCGGGACTACGTGAGCCAGGCACAGCAGCAGCGCGGCGAGACGCCGTATGTCATCCCCTTTGGCGGCACCTCGCCACTGAGCACAGCTGGCGATGCGGACGCGGGTCTGGAGCTTGCTGAGCAGATCGAGCGCGGCGAGCTACCGGTTCCCGATGTGGTGTATGTCGCCTTCGGGTCGATGGGCACCGCCGCGGGCGTGGCTCTCGGGCTCGCGCTGGCTGGCGTTCGTGCCGAGGTTCGCGCCGTTCGCGTCGTGCCCGCCGAGGTGAGTCCGCTCGCGCAGTGGGAGTTGCTTTTGAGCGACACTCGGGCTCTGCTTGTGCTGGGCGGTGCCACTCTTTCTGACGGGGCGCTTGATGGTGTGCGTATCGTGGAAGGTTACCTCGGCGACGGGTATGCGCGCTTCACTCCGCAGGGAGTGGAAGCCGTGCAGCTGGCGAGCCAGTTTGCCAACCTGACGCTTGAAGGCACCTATACCGGCAAGACGATGTCGGCGCTGGTGGCCGACGCCAGGCGAGGAGAGCTCGCCGGACGCAACGTCGTCTTCTGGAACACATACAACTCGCGCGATCTTGCGCCACTGACAGGGACAGACGACCTGCAGCTGCCAGCCGGGCTCGATATGTATCTGCGGACCGAGGTGCAGCCGCTTGACGCGCGGCTCGCCCAAGCGGGGTTGTAGAAGGCCGTGCGAATCGCATATTTCACCGATACGTATGCGCCGGAGATAAATGGCGTCGTCACGAGTATCCAGGCGCACACCCGTATGCTCGCCGAGCGCGGGCATGAGATCCTCATCATCTGTCCCAAGTACTCGCAACCGGTACACGATGACGTACCGGGAATCACCGTGGCCCGCTACCCGTCCATCAGTTTCATCACCAACAAAGCGACGCGTGTTGCCGTCCCGTCCATGGTCTCGGTGGTTCAGAGGCTGCGCCACTTCTCGCCGGATGTCGTTCATGTTCAGACGCCTCTGAGCATCGGCGTGGTCGGGCTGCTCGGCACCAAGATGCTGCGGCTTCCAAACGTGCAGACCTACCACACCTACATCCCGGACTTCATGCAGTATGTGGAGATCACGCGGCTGCTTGGCGTGGACGCGCTCTCGGAACGCGTGAGCAACACGTACTTCTTCGAGCGCATGATCGAGTCGGGGCTGTGGCAACGGTTCGTGCGTTCGCGCGATCAGTTCGAGGAGCGTGCCGATGACTTCTTCGACGAGCTGCTCGGCTTGTCGCGCGAGGTAGAAGGTCGCGATCGAGAGCAGCTGAGCGCGCGCTTTGCCTGGCGTTACACACGCGCCATCTACAACCGGGCCGACCTCGTGCTCACGCCTTCATCTACGCTGCGGCGGGAGCTCGTCCGTCACGGCGTGATCGCGCCTGTCGAGCACCTGAGCAACGGGCTTGACCTCGGGCTCGTCAGCCGCAAAGATTCCTGGGCTCCCACGCACCGGATGCTGCATGCCGGGCGTCTTGGCGCCGAGAAGAACGTTGACGTCGTGCTGCATGCGTTTGCGCAGGTGACAGATCGCCTGCCCGGGTGGGAGCTGCACATCGCCGGCGACGGACCGGCGCGCGAATCTCTCGAGCGCCTCGCCGGGCGCCTCGGTCTGGCCGAGAAGGTGCGCTTTCTCGGCTTCGTCGATCGCGCACAGCTTGCGGGAGCCTATCGCGACTACGATTTCTTCGTCACTGCCAGCACCATCGAGACACAGGGCATAGTCCTTTTGGAGTCCATGGCGGCAGGGCTTCCCGTGATCGGCGTGCGGGCGCTCGCTATACCGGAGCTCATCCGCACAGGTCGCGACGGTCTCGTGGTGCCTCCCGGTGACGTGGCGGCGATGGCTGAGGCTATGCTGCGACTCGCCGGTGATGACGCTGCACGCGCCCACATGGGCGGGGCAGCGCGTGACGATGTCACAGCGCATGATCTGCATACAGTCGTAGACCGCCTCGAGGCGATCTACGAGTCCATAGCTGAATAGGGGTTTTGAGATGCGTTTTTTCATACCGGTCGCTCGCGGTCTTGAGTCTGTGCTCGGCGGCGAGCTGCGCGCCATGGGCGTGCGAGCGGTGCGTCCCGCCAGTGCGGGCGCGGCGTTTGAAGGCGACCTTGAGGCTGGCTATCGCGCGTGTCTGTGGTCGCGCGTCGGCTCGCGTGTGCTGCTTCCTATCGCTCGCTTCAGCGCGTCTGATACCGATGAGCTGTACGCAGGTGCGCTCGCGATCGCGTGGGAGGAGCATCTGGGGCTGTCGACCACCTTTGCGATCGATGCTTCGGTGCGCGATTCGCACGTGAGGCACAGCGGCTTTGCGGGCCTGCGCGTCAAAGACGCTATCGCCGATCGCTTTCGTGAGCAGACCGGCTTGCGGCCCTCGGTAGACACAACGCTGCCCGACCTGCGCGTGAACCTCGCATTGCGTCGCGACACCGCCACCATCAGCATCGATCTGTCCGGCGAGCCGCTGCATCGTCGCGGCTACCGTCGTGCAGGCGTGCAGGTGGCCGCGCCGCTCAAAGAGACGCTGGCGGCCGGCATGCTGGCGCTGGCCGGCTGGCCGCGCATCGCGCGTGAGGGTGGCGCACTGCTCGACCCGATGTGCGGTTCAGGCACGCTGCCCATCGAGGCGGCGCTCATGGCGGCCGATATGGCGCCCGGAATGCGCCGCACTCACTGGGGCTTTACCGGTTGGCTCGGCCACGATCAGGCTGTGTGGGACGGGCTGCTAGACGAGGCGATGGAGCGTGCCGAGCGCGGTATCGAGACGCTGCCGCCCATCGCAGGCAGCGACGTTGATGCTGCCGCCATACAGATCGCTCGCGCCTGCGCCGCACGTGCGGGGTTGGCCGACGCGATCGAGTTCACGGTGCGCGACGCCCGTGAGGTCGTGCCGCCCGCGAGCACGCCACTGGGCCTGATGGCGATCAACCCGCCGTATGGCGAGCGGCTCGGCGGGGAGCTTGAGGCGCTGTACGCCACGGTGGGCGAGCGTGCACGCCGCGTCTTTGGCGGCTGGGAAGTTGCGGTGCTTTCGTCTGATGAGGCGCTTGAAGCGCGCATCGGGTTGCCGTCCACTGCTCGCATCGAACTTCTGAACGGACGGATCCCCATACTCCTCGGCGTGTATGAAGTCCCACGTCGCGAGCAGACCGATGAGCTTGCGGTCGATGAGCACACGCAGATGTTCGCCAACCGGTTGCGCAAGCGCGCCAAACATCTCGGCAAATGGGCGCGCCGCGAGGGCGTGACGTGCTACCGCGTCTACGACTCCGACCTGCCTGAATACGCGCTTGCCATCGATGTCTATGAGGGTCGTTGGGTGCATGTGGCCGAGTACGCGCCGCCATCCGACGTCGATCCCGACGTCGCAGCCGCGCGGCTCTCGGCAGCTGTGAGCGTCATCCCCGCGGTGTTGGGCGTGCGTGCCGAGGACGTCTTCCTCAAAGTCCGTCGTCGCCAGAGGGGTTCCGAGCAGTACCGGCCAGCTAACGCTCCGGGTGCCGTGCACGAGGTGCACGAGGGCCCCAACACGTATCTGGCGGATTTCACCGGCTACCTGGACACGGGGATATTCCTCGATCACCGTCCGATGCGCGAGCGTGTGATGGCCGAGGCGGCCGGCATGCGCTTCCTCAACGTCTTCGCCTACACCGGCACCGTCTCGGTGTCCGCCGCGCGCGGCGGCGCAAGCCAGGTCACGACGGTGGATCTCTCGCAGACCTATCTCACGTGGGCAGAACGCAACATGGAGACCAACGGGTTTTCCGGTCCGCGTTACGAGTATGTGCGCGCCGACGCGATGCACTGGTTCCGCACCGCGCGCAATCGCCGCTACGACCTGATCTTCCTCGACCCGCCGTCGTTCTCCAACTCCAAACGCATGGATGAGGAGCTCGACGTGCAGCGCGATCACGTGGCGCTCATACTCGGCTACGCGGGGTTGCTGGCCGAGGGCGGCACGCTGTATTTCTCCACGAACCTGCGGTCGTTCAAGCTTGATACGGAGATGCTTGAGGGACTCGACGTCCAGGACATCACCGCGAGCACGATTCCGCCGGATTTTGAGCGCAACGCACGCATCCACCGCTGCTACGCCATACGCGCATCCGACCGGCGAGATGTCAGTCGGATGCGGTGGGCGGCTACTCTACAGCGAGGCTGATGGCCTCAACGGGGCAGAGCTCGATGGAAGCTTCGATGTCCCCGTAGGTGTCTTCATCAGGGCTTTCGTTGATGACCACGGCGATGCCGTCCTCGGCAAGTCTGAACACTTCGGGGCATGTGTCTTCACACAGCCCGCATCCGATACACAGATCACGATCCACGATGGCTTTCATGCTGGCCTCCCTGCGTCGCTGGCCTACATAGGTTATCGCCCAGTGGTACG
>Ga0123339_10001835_pt1 | contig 14557 bp, 13 predicted proteins | sample lystaG_FD_89956 | JGI IMG/M metagenome (GOLD analysis project Ga0123339, IMG submission 89956) | Glacier valley bacterial and archeal communities from Borup Fiord, Nunavut, Canada, to study Microbial Dark Matter (Phase II) -... | ecosystem: Environmental > Aquatic > Freshwater > Ice > Glacier ... | reverse complement strand
TGGACCCTCGTCGTCGGCGTGCTCGCGCTGTTCGCGGCGGTGTCGGCGCTCGGGCCGCTCGGCCTGGACCGCTTGCTGCGCGACGTCGCGGGGAAGGCCGGGGGACTGCGGCTCTCGGCGACCGCCGCGGCGGGCGGGGGGGCGGTCAGCGGCGGGGCGTCAAGCACGGCGGCACCTCCGGGCGGGAGAAGAAGCGGGCCAGGTCCACCGGCGGCGGCCAGCCGACCAGCACCCGCGCGGCGTCAACAGGAGAGAACTCGAGGGCGTAGAACCGCGCCAGCGTCGCGTCCGGCAGCGTGCGGTACAGCCGCCGGAACAGCCGCCAGCGGTCCGCCGGCCGGACCGCCCGGAACAGCAACCGGTTCAGCAGCCGGGCGAACCGCAGGCGGCCACCGAGCCGCCGCGCCAGTGACGCCGCGGCGTCACCGGCCTGCTCCGGGGCCACGGCGGCGACGGCGAGCGCGAGCCGCAACGCCGCGGGGAAGGTGTACCCGGTGGCGGGGTGCAGCCAGCCGCCGGCGGCCCCGGCCCGCAGCGGCCGCCCGCCCGCCGGCCCCGCCCCGGCCCACGGCATCGGCAGCGCCCCGGACTCCTCCCGGACGACCCGCCAACTCGCGAACCCGGCGGCCCGCAGGTAGTCCTCGACGCGGCCCCGCAGCGCCGGCAGGTCGAGGTCCGGGGCGTCGGCGAACGCGGTGTCCTCGACGAGCACGCGGGTCGGCGTGAACGGCAGCGCGTAGACGAACCGGTAGCCGCCGCCTTGGGGCACGGTCGCGTCCATGAGGGTCGGCAGGGCGTCGGGCCACGGCGCGGGGAGTTCGACTTCGAGGCCGAAAAACGTCTGCCAGCCGCACGCCGCGGCGACCCCCCCCGCGGACTCGTGGGGGCCGCGGGCGTCGATGACGCTGCGGCCCGCGAACTGTTCGCCGGTCGAGAGGGTGGCGCGGTCGGCGGCCACGGCGGTCACCGTCGCGCCGAGCCGCAGGCTGCCGCCGGACTCGGCGAGGGCGGCCCGCACGACCCGGTCGAAGTCGGCCGAGAGGATCGAGTGGTAGGCGGTGCGGACGGTGCGGCGGTGGCCCGGGAAGCGGACGCGGTGGGCCGGCCAACTCGCGGCGACCAGCGGCGCGACGACCGGCCAGAACCCCGCCGGCACGTCGGCCGCGTGGAACGACCAGGTGTGGTTGCCGCCGAGGCGGTCGTCGCGCTCGAGAACGGCGACCCGCGCGGCCGGCTGGAGGTGTCGCAAGGCGAGGACGATCAGCCCGGCCTGGAGGCCGCCGCCGGCGATGACGTAGTCGAAAGCCATGCGCCACCTCCGGCGAAGGGGTCCGCGCCCCGGCGGGCGGCGACCGCGTGTAACAGGATGTGCGGCACCGCCACCGCACTCAGGCCCACGAACACCGCCTGCACCACCGCGGGCGCGAGCGAATGGCCCCCGCCCAGGACCAGCGCGCCGGCCACGCACAACAGCGACGCCAACAACGACAGGGGCGCGGCGTCCTTGAGCACCCGCTTCAGCCCGGCCGCCGGGTCTTCGGGGTCGGCCCGCCGCGCCAGCCGGTTCAACTCGGCCCACGAGTGCCAGCCGGCGAACGCGACGGCGAAACTCACCAACACCGGGGCCAGGCAGAACATCCCGGCGAACGCCGCGAGCCGCACGCCGTCGGCGACCCCCGCCGCGTCCGACCGCCGGCACGCCCGGGCGAACTCGACGACCCAGACCGCGGCGGCGACCCCGGCCAGCAGCCCCACGAGCGGCCGCACCGCGGTGGCCGCCGACGCGAAGTCGGCACCGGCCGGCGCGACCCAGCCGAGTAGACCCACCGTCTCCGCGGGCCGGGCCAGGAGCGGCAACCAGATCACCATGCCGCCGAAGAGCGTCGCCCGCCACCGAGGGCCGGACTCTGTCTCGGCGAAGTGGGCGGCGGACACGAGAAAGAACAGAGCCGTGGTGGCGAGCGGCGCGACCGACCAGCCGACGACCACGGCCGCCGCCACGGCCAGGTAAGTCGTGAGGAACGGCAGGGGCCACCACGCCCCGGCCGACGGACCGAAGACCGCGCGGCCGTAGCGGTGGTCGAGGCCGCCGTGCGGCATGCCGACCACCGCCACGGCCCCGGCCAACCCGATGGCGACCGCGGCGACCGGCGTGTCCGGCCCGGCCGCCCCGAGCGTTGCCGCCGCTACCGCGACCCCCGCGAGGGCGATCGGGTGCGGCGGGAGTCCCCCGGCGGCGGGCCGCCGGGGGGGTCGAACGACACTCGCGAGGCTGCGACTCACGCCATCGCGGCGGCGGACCGGTTCGTCGTGTCCGAGTAGTCAGCCCGTTCGGCCGGCGACAGGGCTTCCGTCTTGCGGATAGCGATCAGGTAGATCAGCACGCCGAAGCCGGCCTTGGCCGTGATGTCCGCGAGGGCGTAGCCGATCTGGATGGCGACGTAGGCCTGGCCCGAGCGCTCGCCGATGATCCCCGGGACGGCGTTCGGCAGCGAGTCGCCGTAGATGGCGTAGGCGATCGGGTAGAAGGCCCACGTGATCAGAAGCACGAGCCGGGCCGCCGAGATCAGCGGGCGGGCGGCGGCGGGCTGCGTGTCGAGCGAGGCGGTCAGTTCGACCCACAAGACGTAGAGGATGTAGAAGAACGGCACGCTGCTCGCGACGCCCCACATCACGCGGGTCATCCAGACGTCCGACACTTCGCCGGGGTAGCCGAGGCCGATCATCAGCGCGGCGGCGATCACCAGCTTGACCATGAGCGGGCGGCTCACCGAGGCCGGCAGCGCCAGTACGGCGACCAGTTCGACCATCAGCAGCGGCACGGTCAGGATCCAGTCGGCGTAGCGGTAGAAGTCGTTGAACGACTTGCCGCTGCCCATGTACTTGCCGGCGGCCCCGGCGGCCCCGTCCTGGAAGGCGTAGGCGTCGTGCCAGCTCCCGCGGATCATGAAGTAGTGGTAGGCGGCGATGCTCACGACGATGCCGGAGACCAGCAGCGCCGGGCGGTATTTCCAGGCGACCTGGCTCCGCGACATGAAGAAGAACAGGGCCGCCGCGCCCATCGTCGCCACGGTCATCGAGAAAATGTTGTCCACGAGGCTGTACTGAAACAGGTCCAGCGTAGGTACCAATCCGAACACTGCCATGACGAGACTCCAGAGAGGGGAAAATGGGACACAACGTCCGGCCTGCAGCACCGGCTTCGGGCACCTGCTCGAGCCTAAGGCGGGGAACCAACGGCAGTCCGCAGTTACCGAACTTTTGGGTTTCGCCCGCCGTCGGGCGAACACTAAATGCACTCTTATCCGCGTGCCCGGCGGCAGTTCAATGTCCGGGCGGGGAAATCCTGCGAAAATGTGTAAATGACGCCCCGGCAGGGGCCGGGGGTGTGACGCGACGGCCAGGCCTCGTAATGACGAGCGGCCGGGCGATCGTCCGGCCGCCGCGAGGGACCATCCGAGTTCGTTAGCGGCGGAAGAGGCCGAGGCCGCGGCGGACGACTCGACGGGTGCCGGTCACCGCGGCCGTGCCGACGTTCGTCACCGCCGTCGTCGTGCCATTGAGGAGCGTCGCGCCCGGCATCGAACCCGGCAGGTACTGGCTGGACCCGTAGGATGGGGTCATGCTGTACGTCGTCGCGCCGTAGCCCGGCACCTCGCTGTACGTCGTCGTGCCGCCGGACATCACGCCGGGCTGGTACGAGGTCGTCGCCTGCGGGACGACGTTGCCGCTCGCGTCAGTCGCCGTCGCGCCTTCGATCACGGTGGTGTACCCCGTGGTCACGACGCCGCTGGCGTCCGGCGTCCCGTAGGTGGTGCCGTACTGGGGCATCGAGTAGGTCGTCGTGCCGTTGTACGGCGTCGCGTAAGTGCGGCCGGCCATCCCGCGCGGCGTCGAGTAGGTCACACCCGTGCCGGGCGGGTACAGTTGCATCAGCGAAGAGTTGTACGGAGTCGTTAATGTCGCCGGCTGGATGGTGCCGACCCGGGGACCGGGGAGGTAGCGGCCGTCCGGCAGAATCGTCTGGGCCGGGGCCGCGCCGGTGACCGCGAGTGCGGCCCCGAGGGCCAGAGTCAGTCGCAAAGCGTTCGTCGTCATGCGTCGGATCCTTGAAACGAGGAGTAGCAGGGCGACACCTTTGTCGGTCCCGTCCGTCGGTGCGAGAGGTTGCAAGGGGTGTGCCGAACGGGCGGATTGCTCACCGGCATGTGCGCGCGAAAAACGCCGCGACAGGTGTCGCGGCGCTCTGAAAGACCTTGAGGGCTTAAGGGTTAACGGAAGCCGCCGACGCTGAAGCTGAAGCCCGAGCCGCCGCCGTAGCCGTAACCCGGGTAGCCGAAGCCGTTGTTGAACCCGTTGTTAAAGCCGCCCCCATACCCGTAGCCGCGGGAGTAGCCGAACGAGTTGCCGTAGCCGTAAGAGTTACCGTAATAGCCCGTCGAGAACACCGGCGAGTAGACCGGGGCGTAGTAGCTCGGGCCGTAGTTGTAGCGGGCGTAGTTGTTCGGGGTGTACCGCGGCCCGTAATAGTTGTAACCGTTGACGCGGTAGCCGCCGTTGTTGTAACCGTTGTAATGTTGGGCCGACGCGGTGCCGGCGGTGCTGACGAACAGGGCCAGGGCGAGGGCGGCCCCGACGGCAAAAGACTTGAGCTTCATAGGAGACTCTCCAGGGAGTGAGTGCTGAGGCGGGATCGTCCGGCCGGGCCACTCCGACGGCGGCCCCGACACCAGGGAATACCGCAAATGCCTTGCCTCTTGCGCCGGAATCCGCCGATTTCGGCTCAAGTCCCCCCGGCCAGCCGCGCCGCGAGCCGGGCCGCCACCGCGTGCATCTCGGCCCGGGCGGTCTGGGTCAGTGGGGTAGCGTGGACCAGTTTCTCGGCCACGCGCAACAACTCCAGGAGTGCCTCCCCCGGCCCGGCGATGTCGGCGACCGCGGCGGCGGGGGTAAGTCCGGGGGTTCGGGGGGTCGGGGCTGTTGGCTCTGTACGGGGTGCGGCGGGGGTCTCGCTCAGGAGTTCGCGCAGCGCGACCACGAAGCGCGGGCCGCCGCCGAAAGCGATCTCGTCCTCGTCGCCGGAGAAGACGCCGTCGAACAACGCCTGCTTGGCCTCGAGCGTCCGCAGCACGCGCTCCTCGATGGTCCCGCGGGTCACGAAGTTGACGACCCGCACCGGCGAGTTCTGGCCCAGCCGGTGGACCCGGGCCACCCGCTGCTCCAGGACCGCCGGGTTCCACGGCAGTTCGAGGTTCACGACCGTGTCGGCGACCTGCAGGTTCAGCCCGACCCCGCCGGCGTCGGTGCTCAGGAACACCCGGCAGTCGGCGTCGGCGTGGAAGCGGTCGAGCACCCGCTTGCGCTCCGGCCCCGGCAGGCCGCCGTGCAGCGCCACGTGCCCCACGCCCTGCCGGTCGAGCACCTCGGCCGCCTTGCCCGCCATCGTCTCCCACTGGCTGAACACGACGAGCTTGTGCGCCCCGTCGCCGAGCAACTCGGGCAGCAGTTCGGCGAACTCGTCGAGTTTGGGCGAGTGGTCCGTCTCCTTGTCGAAGAGGAACGTGCTGTCGCAGAGCATCCGCAGGTTGACCACGCAGGCCAGGATGCGCTTGCGGTCGAGGTCGGTCAGGTAGCCCTTCTGGAGCAGCCGCGCCAGGGCCGTGCGCTGCTCCTCGTAGGGGACCCGTTGGGCGTCGGAGAGTTCGACAAAGACGGTGTTGTCGGTCCGCGCGGGCAACTGCGTCAACACCTCGGCGCGGGTGCGGCGCAACAGGATCGGCTCGAGCTTCTCGCGGATGCGGTCGAGGTTGCGGTAGCCGACGAGTTGCCCGGCGTCGTCGAGCACGCGGTGGTCGTGCAGGAACTGGAAGGCCGGGCCGAAGCGGCGCTCGTCCACGAAGTTGACGATGCTGTACAGCTCTTCGAGCTTGTTTTCGAGCGGCGTCCCGGTCAGCACCATCGCGTACCGGGACTTCAGCTTCTTGACCTCCTGCGAGGTCTTGGCCTCCCAGTTCTTGATCCGCTGGGCCTCGTCGAGCACGATCACGTCGGGCTTCCAGGCGTTGATCGCCTCGCGGTCCCGCACCACCTGCTCGTAGTTGACCAGGCGGTAGAAGGTGGCCGCGGCGTACTGGTCGCGGCGGTCGTCGGGGCCGCCCTCGATGATCTGCACGGCCCGCGTGGTGAAGCGTTGGATCTCGCTCTGCCACTGGTACTTGACCGACGCGGGGGCGATGACGAGCACCCGGCCGATGCCGCGCTCGCGGGCCAGCAGTTCGACGGCGGCGAGGGTCTGCACGGTCTTGCCGAGGCCCATGTCGTCCGCGAGGATGCTGCGGCCGCGGCAGGCCAGGAACAGCGCCCCGCGGACCTGGTAGTCGTACAGCGGGGCCGGCAACAGGTCGAGGGCGAACGTCCCCTGTTCGAGTTGGAGCAGCCAGACCTCTTCGCGGCGGGCCATCTCGGCGCGCTCGACCTCGCGGTCGATGAAATCGAGCGCGTCGGACAGCACCGTCACGTCCTCGGGCACGGCCTCGATCGCAGTAACCACGTCGGCGTAGCGGCCGCGGCCGGACCACAGCCCGCGGTCGTCGAAGAACCGCTTGGCCAGGTGCGTGAGCTTGTCGGAGGTCCGCGGCGGCAGGTGCAGGCCGAGCCGCAGCGCCTCGCCGTAGTGCAGGTAGACTTCCGGCCGCGTGACCGTCGCCTTCTTCTTATGCAGGTGCGGCGGCAGGTCGTCCTTGAGGGTCTCGAGGACCGCCTCGACGTGCTTGCAGGTGCCCAGGGTGTTCGACTTGAAGTCGGGGCACGTACAGGCGTTGTCGCCGACTTCGAAGCCGCGCACACTCACGGTGTACTGGCCGCCGGTGTCGGGGTTGGTGACGCGGTAGTCGGAGAAGACGCGCTTCTTGCCGAGGTTCTCGATGGCGAACTTGGTGGCGCGGGCGCGCTGGCGGCGCAGGTCGATCTGTTCTTCGCGCAGCATCGGTCGCGGCCCCCGGCGGGAAGGTTCGCTAGCATGATACCACCCGCCCCGCCGTGAGGCCGCCCGCATGCCCCGCTGGCCGCTCGCCCTGCTCGCCGCCGTGCTGACCGCCGCGCCCGGGGTCGCCGGCCGGCCGACGGCCTACGACCCCGGCGACTTCGTCGAGTACTGGGCGGCCGCGCGGGTCCACGCCGCCGGCGGCAACCCCTACGACGGCGACCAACTCCTGCCCTGGCAGCGGCACATCCTCGGCGACCCGGACCGCACCGAAGCCGTCATGCTCTGGACGCCGCCGTGGACGCTGCCGCTGTACGCCCCGTTCGGCCGGCTGAACCCGTTCCTCGCCCAACTACTGTGGCTGGCCGCCCAGGCGCTGCTGCTCGTGTTCGCGGTGGCGAAGCTCTCCGACACCTACGGTCGCGGCCGGTGGTGGGCGGGGGCGGTGCCGTTCGCTGTGCTGCTCACGTCGGCGGAGGTGCCGTGGCTGTTCGTCTACGGCCAGAACACCGGGTTCGTCCTCGCGGGCCTCGCCGGCTTCCTGCACTTCCGCACGCGCGGCCTGCCGTTCGCCGCGGGGCTGGCCGGGGCGCTCACCGCCGTCAAGCCGCACCTGCTCTTGCCCTTCGCCACGCTGCTCCTGCTCGACGCCCGCAGCCGGGCCGGCCGGCGGGTGCTGCTCGGCGGCGTGACCGCCCTCGCCGCCGGGTCGCTGCTGGCAATGGTGCCGAACCGGGCGATCTTCGCCGACTTCGCGGCCGCGCTGCAGGCCCCCAGCACGGCCGCGACCAAGTCCGTCGGCGACTGGCAGGTGCCGCTGCTGAGCTACCACTTGCGGCTGGCGATCGACCCCACGCAGTTCCTCTGGCAGTTCGCCCCGGCCGCGGTCGCCTGCCTGGGGTACGCTGCCGTCCGCATCCGCGCGGCGACCCCGTGGGACTGGCCGGCGCGGCTGCCGCTCGTCGTCCTCGTGTCGCTGCTGACGGCCCCCTACGGGGCGTGGGTGTTCGACCTGGTGCTGCTCGTTGTGCCCGCCACGGCGATGGCGTTCACCGCCCTCGGCACCGGCCGCGCGGTGGTGGTCGCGGCCGCGGCGGCCCTACACTTGCTACGCTACCCGGCCGCGCTGAAGCTCTCCTCGCTCGAAGACGGCTGGGCCGTCACCCCGGTCGCGCTGGCGGGGTACCTGCTCGTCGCGGCGCTGTCGAGGCGGGCCGACTCCCGGCGAGCCGCCTGCGTGAGCGGGCGGGTTCTCGGGTTTGGCTGTGCCGAGAACCCGCCCGCTCACGCAGGCGGCTCGCCGAGACGGGACTCCGGGCGCTGACGCTTCCGGCTCGTCGGGGTTCCGTAGAATTGCCCGCACCTGACCCCCGACCCCGCACGAGTCCAGCATGGCGAACGAGTCTTCCCCGCGGCACCGCGTCGTCGTCATCGGCGGCGGCTTCGGCGGCATGCACTGCACGCAGGCCCTCCGGCGGTCGCCCGTCGAGGTCACCCTGATCGACCGCCGCAACTTCCACCTGTTCCAACCGCTGCTCTACCAGGTCGCCACTGGCGGGCTGTCGCCGGCCAACATCGCGGCCCCCCTGCGGCCGGTCTTCACCGGCCAGAGGAACGCCACGACGCTGCTCGCCGAGGTGACCGGGTTCGACCTGGGGCGGAAGTGCGTGCTGCTCGAGGACGGCGACTCGGTCCCGTTCGACACCCTCGTGGTCGCCGGCGGCTCGACGCACCACTACTTCGGCCACGCCGAGTGGGAGGACCACGCCCCGGGCCTCAAGACCGTCGAGGACGCCACCAAGATCCGCCGCAAAGTGCTCACCGCGTTCGAGAAGGCCGAGCGCACCACCGACCCCGCCGCCCGGCAGCGGCTGCTGACGTTCGTCGTCGTCGGCGGCGGCCCGACCGGCGTCGAGATGGCCGGCAGCATCAGCGAGTTGGCCCGCGTGACGATGCGCCGCGACTTCCGCAACATCGACCCCGGCGTGGCCAAGGTGATCCTCGTCGAGGGCCAGACGCGCGTGCTCGGCGGCTTCCACGAGAAGCTGTCCGCCTACGGCCTCAAGGCCCTCCAGGACCTCGGCGTCGAGGTCCAGCTCGACGCCCACGTCGTCGAGATCGGCCCCGACCGCGTCGTCGTCAAGACCGACAGCGGCGAGGGCGTCCGCCGCATCGACACCGAGACGATCGTCTGGGCCGCGGGCGTCAAGGCGTCGCCGCTGGGCAAGATGCTCACCGACGCCGTGGCCGCGGCCGGCGGCGCGCCGGTCCCGGTGGGCCGCGCGGGGCACGTGGCCGTCAGCCCCGACTGCTCGCTGCCGGGCCGGCCGGACCTGTTCGCCATCGGCGACATGGCGAGCCTCGCCGGGGCCGCCGGCAAGCCGCTGCCGGGCGTGGCCCAGGTAGCCATGCAGCAGGGCGGCTACGTCGGCGACGTGATCCACCGGCGGCTCAAGGGCGACAGCGTGCCGGGGCCGTTCAAGTACCGCGACAAGGGGTCGATGGCGACCATCGGCCGCCGCCGCGCGGTCGCCGACGTGGGGTTCATGCGGTTCACCGGGTTCATCGCCTGGCTCGCCTGGCTGGCCGTCCACGTCCTCTACATCGCCCACTTCTCCAACCGCGTGCTGGTGCTGTTCCAGTGGCTCTGGAATTACGTCACCCGCAACCGCTCGGCCCGGCTCATCACCGGCGAGTCGGCGGCGAAGGCGGTCGCCTCGTGAGGCCGCTCGCCCTCGTCACCGGGGCGTCGGGCGGCATCGGCCGCGAACTCGCGCTCCGCTTCGCCGCCGGCGGCCACGACCTGGTCGTGACGGCCCGCCGCGCCGACGCCCTCGAGACCCTCGCCGCCGAGGTCCGCGCCGGACACGGCGTCGAAGTCCACGTCGTGCCCGCCGACCTGGGCCGCCCGGTGGCCGCGCACGCCCTGGCCGACGCCGTCGCCGCGCAGTCCTTGACGATCGACGTGCTGGTCAACAACGCGGGTTTCGGCCAGTACGGGCCGTTCGCCGATAGTGACGCCGACAGGCTCACGGCGATGCTGCTGGTCAACGTCGTCGCGCTCACCGAGTTGACCCGCCGCTTGCTGCCGGGGATGATCGAGCGCAAGCGCGGCCGGGTGCTCAACGTCGCCTCGACGGCCGCCTTCCAGCCCGGCCCGCTGATGGCCGGCTACTACGCCACCAAGGCCTACGTCCTCTCGCTGTCGGAGGCCCTGAGCTACGAGGTCCGCGGCACCGGCGTGACGGTCAGTTGCCTCTGCCCCGGCCCGACGCACACCGACTTCGTGGCCAACGCCGCGCTCGGAGGCTCGAAGCTCTTCGACGCCCCGGGCGTCATGGCCGTCGGCCCCGTGGCCGACGCCGGGTACGCCGGGACGATGCGCGGCGACCGGCTGATCTTCCCCAAGCTGGCCAACCGCGTCGGCACCCTCGGCGCGCGATTCCTGCCCCGCGGCATGCTCCTGCGCGTCGTCAACGGCCTGCAGGAACTCAAGAAAAGCCAGTGACGGCGGGCCGGCGTCACCAGTACGGCCGGTCGAGCTGGACGTTGCCGCCGCACAGCACCACGCCCACGTCCGCCAGCCCAGGCAGTGCGCGGAACTCGGCGGTCAGGACCGCCGCGACGCCGACGGCCGCGCTCGGCTCGATGACGAGCTTCATCCGCTCCCAGACGAGGCGCATCGCGGCGACGATGTCGGCCTCGCTGACGGTGACGATGCCGTCCACGCGGTCGCGGATGATCGGCCACGTCAACGCGCCCAGGCTCGTGAGCAGGCCGTCGGCGATGGTGTCGGGGGCGGTTTGCGGCTGCCACACGCCGGCGGCGAAGGAGCGGGCCGCGTCGTCGGCCCCCGCCGGCTCCGCCCCGTAGACCATAACGCCCGCGCGGGTTCCTTTGGCGGCGATCGCGAAGCCCGAGAGCATGCCGCCGCCGCCGACAGGGGCGACGACCGCGGCGAGGTGCGGCACGTCCTCGAGCAGTTCGAGGCAGGCCGTGCCCTGGCCGGCGATCACGTCGGGGTGGTCGAACGGCGGGATCAGCGTGCCGCCGGTCCGCGCGACCGCCTCGGCGGCGACCCGCTCGCGCTCGGCCAGCGTCGGCGCGCACTCGACCACGGCCCCGCCGTAGCCGACGACCGCCGCCCGCTTGACCGCCGCCGCGGTCCGCGGCATGACGACCGTCGCCGGGATGCCCCGCACCCGCGCCGCCAGGGCGAGCGCCTGGGCGTGGTTGCCCGAACTGTGCGTCACGACGCCCCGCGCCGCCACGGCGTCGGTCAGGCGGCGGACGGCGTTGGTCGCGCCGCGGTACTTGAACGAGCCGGTCTTCTGCAGGTTCTCGCACTTGAAGTGGACCCGCCGGCCGGCCAGCGCGTCGATCGTCGCGCACGTCAAAACCGGCGTGCGGTGGACGACGCCGCGGACGCGGTCGGCCGCGGCGTGGATGTCGGCGAGGGTCACGGCCATCGGTCACCAGCCTCCCGGCGAGCCGCCGGCGTGAGCAGGCGGGTTCTCGCGCATGGCGTCCCAAAACAACTCCTGCCGCAGAGACGCAGAGAGCGCGGAGCAAGGCAAAACTTGGGTTTGGTTCTCTCCGCGCCCTCTGCGCCTCTGCGGCTAACATTTTGATCCGACGTGAGCGGGTGGCTCGCCGGGGTCGCGGCTCGCGCTACGCCCGGACGAGTTTGGCGTAGGCGTCCTGGAGCCGCTTCGTCACGGGGCCGACGGGGAAGTCCTGGGCGTCGATGCGGCCGACCGGGGTGACCTCCACGGCCGTGCCGGTGACGAACACCTCGCGGGCCTGGCGGACCTCCTCCGGCCAGATGGCCCGCTCGACGACGGTCACGCCCTGGCCCCGCGCCAACTCGATCACGGTCTGGCGGGTGAGGCCGTTCAGGAAGCAGTCGGCGGTCGGGGTGTGCAGGGTGCCGTCGGGCATGACGAAGAACAGGTTGGCCCCGGTCGCCTCGGCCACCTGGCCGCGGTAGTCGTGCATCAGCGCGTCGTCGGCCCCGGCGGCGACGGCCTCGTCGCGGGCCATCGTGCAGATGACGTACAGGCCGGCGCACTTCGCGGCCGTCGGGGCGCTCTCGGGGCTGGGCCGCTTCCACCGGCTGGTTTTCAGGGCGATCGACGGCCCGCCGTAGTAGGCCGGCCACGGGAACGCCGCGACCGCCAGGTGGACCTTGGTGCCCGCCGCCGACACGCCGATGGCCTCCGCGCCCCGCCAGGCGATCGGCCGGACGTAGCCCGAGTCGAGGCCGTTCTCGCGGACGACGAGGCGCGTCGCGGCGTCGATCTCGTCGACGGTGTAGGGGATGTCCATCGCCACGAGTTTGGCCGAGTCGAGCAGCCGCTGCGAGTGCTCGCGGAGCTTGAAGACGGTGCCGCCGTAGCACCGCTCGCCCTCGAACACGGCGTTGCCGTAGTGCAGGCTGTGCGCGAGCACGTGGACCTTGGCGTCCCGCCAGGCGGCGAGCTTGCCGTTGAGCCAGATCACGCCGTCGCGGTCGTCCAGGGGCAGCAGCAAACTCATCGCGGTCAACCTCGCGCGCACCGGGGGAGAAGTCGCGTTGATTCTAGCGACTGCCGGCCGCGGCCGGCGAACAACGCCCCCCCGGCGGCGTACCGGGTGTAGGTCGCGGGCCGGCGGGTCGTAGTGGGCGGGGGTGGCGGATGCGGGGGCGGGTACTCGTGGCGGCCCTGGTCCTGGGCGGCCTCCTCGTCGGCGGGCTGCTGGTCACGCTGTTGCAGCGGCACCGGGCGACGCAGGCGCTCGTCTACTCGGTCAACAACGTCCGCGAGCTGAGCCAGTTCGCGCTGCTGGCCGGCGGCGACGGCCCGCGGCGGACCCGCGGCGAGTTCCCGGCCGACCCCCGCTTCAAGCCGCTCACGCCCGAGCGGCTCCGGGAGTTGAACGTCGCCGCGGCCGTGCCCGCCGGGACCGTCGTCCGCCCCGAACTGCCCCCCGACCGCCGGCTCAGTTGGGTCGCCCCGCTGCTGCCGACGTTCAACCAGTCGCGGCAAGACACGGTCACGCTGTTCGGCCAACTCGACCTGACGCGGCCCTGGGACGAGGGGCCGAACGCCGCCGCCGGCCGGGCGCCGCTGCGGCTGCTGGTGAGCTACGCCGCGCCCCCGGCGACCCCGCCCGGCGACCCGGCGGTGACGCAGTTCGTGGGCGTCGGCGGGGTCGGCGCGGACGCCCCGGCGCTGCCGCTGGGCGCAGACCTGGTGGCCGACCCGCGGGCCGGCTGCTTCCGCTACGACGGGCCGACGCCGTTCGCCGCCATCGCCGACGGCCTGAGTCAGACAATCCTGTTGGGCGAGGTCTCGACCGACCTCGGCCCCTGGCTGCGCGGCGGGCCGGCCACGGTGCGCCCGCTCGAGGTCGGCCCGGCGGCGAGGCCGGCCATCGGCGTCGGGGGCCAGTTCGGCGGCAACCACCTCGCCGGCGGCATCTTCGGCATGGCCGACCACGGCGTCCGCGTGCTGACGGCCCGGACCGACCCGCAGTTCCTGGCGAACCTCTGCACGATCCGCGGCGGCGACGCCGACCGGCTGCCCGGCGAGTGACCCCGCGGCGGGTTGTCGCCGGGGAGCCGCGCGGCTAACTCAACCCCGGGGGGCGGCCCGCGTCGGGCCGCCGGACGGGTCCACTCGCAGGGGGTCGGTCATGCCGGACTGGGACGTCGAGGCGGCGGTCAAGCATTTGCAAGACAAGGCGCTGGCCAAGAGCGCCAAGCAGTGCGGCAAGTACGCCCGCCAGGCCGTCGAGGCCGGCGGCGTGACGCTGGCGCGGCACAACTCGGCCAAGGACTACGGCCCGAGCCTGGAGGCCGTCGGCTTCCTGGAACTCAACTTCTGCCCCCGCGCCTACGCCAAGGGCGACGTGGCCGTCATCGACGGCTTCGCGGGCCACGTCCACGGCCACATGCAGATGTACGACGGCACCCAGTGGATCTCCGACTTCAAGCAGCGCGACTTCTGGCCCGGCGCGGCCTACCGGACCGCCAACCCGGCGTACAAGGTCTACCGCTACCGCACCCTCGGTGCCCAGCCGCCCAGCGCGACGGGGGCCGGCGGCTGGATGAGCACCCCCGCGTTCTCCGCGTTGTTCGGCAACTAGGGGCGCGTCGCGGGGCGGGGACCCGCCAGGCAACCGGAGAGCGCCGCCTCGACGGCGTCCCAGTCGCCCCCGTCGGCGAAGACCTCGACGCGGCTGTCGCGGCGGTAGGCGATCGTGCGGACGCTCGTCGCCCCGGCCGCGCGGTTGACGGACACCCACTCGCCCTCGACGCGGAACACGCCCTTCAGGCGCGTCACCCCGGGCAGTTCACCGAGGGCGGCGAGCAACCGGCCCTCGTCGAACTCGTCGCCCGGGCTGAAGACCCAGCCGCACGCCCCCGCCGACGGGTAGCGCACCGGGCGGCCGCGCGTCGGCAGGCGCACCAACTCGTCGCGCGGCGTCGCCCCGGCGGGGTGCGCGTCGGGGAACAGCGCCCGGCGCTCGTGCCTCGGCATCAGGTCGAGCCACGCCGGATCGACGCGGCCGTTCTCGACCGCGGCGACG
>Ga0123339_10001832_pt1 | contig 14562 bp, 16 predicted proteins | sample lystaG_FD_89956 | JGI IMG/M metagenome (GOLD analysis project Ga0123339, IMG submission 89956) | Glacier valley bacterial and archeal communities from Borup Fiord, Nunavut, Canada, to study Microbial Dark Matter (Phase II) -... | ecosystem: Environmental > Aquatic > Freshwater > Ice > Glacier ... | reverse complement strand
TAATGTCGATATTGACTAAGATGTTCAATTTGTTCAATATGTTCAGTATTTTACGTTACTCAACTTTTATTTATATCATTTGGCCGTCAATATCAATATCCTACGGAATCTATTTCCGATATTTAAACGAACACAAATATACACTGCAAAAATTCGTTGCGGATTCAAAAGAAGATAGTTTTGATTAAAGCTCAGATTGCTTATTGAATTTTATTTTTCGTAAAGATGACACCATTTTTGACTCAAATTTCTGGGAATTCGGGGGAATACCCGTTAATTAAGAAAAATATTTCCTTTTTTTTTTGATCGCAATTTGTATTCAGTACAACTTATTTGTAAGGTATAATCCCTACATTATTATGGAAGAAAAAACGGAAAAAACACTGTACTTGATGCTCCACGGTCAAACATTATTCAACGTAAGAAGAAAAGTACAGGGAGTTTGTGATTCACCGCTGACACAACTTGGAATCGATCAAGCTATCGTATCCCACCGGTATTTTGATGATAATAAGATTATGTTCGATCATGCGTATTCATCTACATCGGAACGAGCCAGCGATACACCGGAATTGATAACGGAGATGCCATATAAACGGTTGAAGGGTTTAAAAGAATTGAACTTCGGTTTATTCGAAGGAGAAAACGAAGACCTCAATCCTAAATTATCTTACGGTGAATTTTTTGTTCAATTCGGCGATGAAGCAGAAATGGAGATGCGTCATCGAGTCGCGGATACATTGCTTGATATCATGCTCAACGAAGATCATCAAGTAGTATTGACAGTGAGCCATGGTGCTTCTTGCAGACAGTTTATGCGCTATTGGGCGCATACTACCGAATTTAATCAGAAAGAAAGAATCCGGAATTGTTGTATTTTGAAATTTGAGTTTGAGAATGATGAATTTAAGTTGATCGACATTATAAATCATCAATTTTAAAATATCATAAAAATATATACTCATTTATAATCATTAACAAGAAAGCCTCTGAACATTTTATACGTCAGAGGCTTTCACTGTTATATGAATTATTTTTTTCTGTTTATAAAGTCTTCATCAATACTTGATTTCCAACTGGTTGTAAATAATTTTTGGTTTCTGACATTCGCAACAAACTCATTCATTGAGTTAAATGTTACATCCAATCCTTTTTTGTCGGCATTGAAATTCGAAGTATGGTCAGCGTCGATCCCGAATTTTGCCGCCGTTGCGATCGCATCGATATTGGCACCTAAGAAGATAAATTCCCAACCGAATCTCGTTTTCTGACGATTGATCATCTTTTGAACATCCGCATAACTGTATTTACGACTCGCATTTTCCATTCCGTCGGTTGTGATCACAACAATCACTTTGTCTGCTCGCTGATTTTCACACGCGAATTTTTGGAAATTACCTAATCGATCGATCGTTGTTCCGATTGCATCAAGGAGTGCTGTGGATCCGCAGACATAGTATTCTTTTTCCGTTACCGGACGAATTCTGCGAATATCATAACGATCGTGCAATAACTCAAGTTCGTCATCGAAGAGCACGGTCGTTATCATCGCACTACCCGGTTCTTTTTTTTGCTTTTCCAACATTCCGTTGAATCCACCGATCGTATCCGATTCAAGTCCGGCCATCGATCCGCTTCTGTCTAATATAAACACCAATTCCGTTAAGTTCGTTTTCATTTGTATTCTCCGTTCTTTATGAGCAAAGAATACCAAATATCAGAATCTGTTGGGTCGCTTGTCAAGCGACATTTACACTCCTAAAAGCGGTTGATCATAGTTGAATAACACTTCGTTAATTTTAAACAGATCCGGTTTTCCGGATTCGATGAAAAATTCAATAATGAGATCTGATTTATTACTGTGAGAGAGTGTGTATCCGGCTTTTCGCAAGAGATCCAGCGTTTCATCCAAATTGAGTTCCAATGAAATCGCCAAGGCGATCGCAGTTGATTTTTTGGGTCGATAATCGATATCGCTCCGAATCTTCGAAAATAACCGGCGGTCAAGATTGGCTTTCCGATAAACATCGGTATCTTTAAAGCCTTTTGCATCGATCAATCTGAATAAGTGTTCGGAAAATGTATCATCGAGATGCAAGATCACTTCTTCGATTTTGCGTTTAGATTTTGAGCTTGAAGAGGATAAACGACTGTTCTCATATAAAAAATCGGTTAAAATCAACTCACTGTTCAGAGAAGAATCAATATTTCCACGACGATTCGAGCGTGATTCGATATGGTCGATGACATAGTTATCATCGATATATTTTTCAATCGAACTAAACAGTCGCTCACTTAGTACGAATGCATTTTTATCATAAACAACCAACGTAACGTTCATGTCGTTTTTTAACAGAAAACTTCCGATCGTCGATATAGCGATCGTTAACGCTTCATCCTTTGGATATCCGTAAATTCCTGATGAAATCAACGGAAAAGCAATCGAACTGAATCCTTTTGATTTTGCGAGTTCCAATGAATTAGAATAACAATTTTCCAATATTCTTGCTTCGCCGTGAGTTCCTCCATGCCAAACAGGACCGACTGTATGGATAATAAACTTTGCGGGAAGAGCATATCCCGAAGTAATTACAGCTTGACCCGGTTCGCAATGTCCCAGCTGCTCACAAGCTACTTGCAAGATCTCTGCTCCGGCAGCGTTGAAAATAGCTCCGCAAACACCGCCACCTTGAAGGAGTGATGAGTTTGCGGCATTGACAACAACATCGACAGACATTTGTGTAATATCATTTCTAACTATTTTAAACGGCATTTTATTTCCTCCGTGACGTATGATTAAAGATCATTCTTTATAAATAACTATATCATATTTTGGGGATGGGTTATCAGATCCAAGTGAGTTGTCCGTAATTCGGTATAAAATATGGGTATGTTGAAGACTATAACATTGATTGAATGATTATATACAACGAAAGTAACCGACACATATGAATCTGATCAAATGACACATACAATCGGAGTGTGTTATGATTATTTCATTATAGGAGAACTTAAAATGATGAATATACATTTTGAAACGATGGTAGTAAGTGAAGTACTGGCAGCTAAAATGGTCAAATGGTACAGCGATAAAGAGATCGCACAGTTTGTACATCCGAATTTTGTTGAAAAAGAGTTAAAACAATTTACGTTAAACGATGCTTATCACGAAATGAACGATCATCCTGATCAATCAAAGTACGTAATTTATGATGATTTACTTCCGATCGGAGACTTGTCGATCACAAAGAATTTCCATCTTTTGTATGACAATTCAGCAGGGACCGCATGGGTCCCAATCTCGATCGGAGAAAGAGATTATTGGGGGAAAGGCATCGCAAAGACAGCCATGGAGTTTCTTGAGAATGTATGTAAAAGAAAAGGGTTTAAACGCATTGAATTAGGCGTTTTCGAACATAATGTACGTGCTCATCATTTCTATATGAAAATGGGATATCATGAAATCACTCGCTATCCGCATTTCACCTATTCAAACGGAAACTGGTATGCGGATATCAGAATGGAAAAAGTCCTTTGATCAATCATTTACAAAAAAAAGGCGGTAGCTTATGAAAATATTTGTCGATGCGGATGCTTGTCCGGTAGTAGATATTATTGAAAGCATTGCTGCGTTTCATCGTATTCCGGTGGTACTGCTTTGCGATTTCAATCATATGCTGCGATCGGATTACAGTGAGGTTGTTCAGATCAGCGCAGGAGCAGACGCGGTGGATTATGCACTGATCAACAGATGTTCAAAAGGAGATATCGTTGTGACACAAGATTATGGAGTTGCGGCGATGGCCCTGGGAAAGGGTGCTCATGTGATCCATCAGAATGGGATCCGATATACCAACGATAATATCGACCAAATGCTTTCAGATCGTCACCAAGCTCAAAAAGTCAGGAGATCCTCCGGTAAAAGCCATTTTAAAGGACCGAAGAAACGAACGAGTCAGAATGATGATGAGTTCGCTGAATCGTTGGATCGCATGATTTCAATGCTGTAACAAAGACTAATTTGCTATATTACCAGTGAGCTTTATCGATATTCAGGTCAAGTTCAAACCCGAAATAGGAGGATAAAATGGGAAGATTGACAGTCAAATCCATACCGGACGGAAAAATGTATGTTAACGAAAATTCAATCACACATCGTTCAGAAGGCTATTCGGGTGATGCTATCGAGTTATTAGCTAGATTTGAGGATTTCTATTATGATTTAATGGTGGATAAAGAAAACATCAGTCTTGAACTGGAAAAACTCAGAGATGAAGAGAAAATTAAATCAGCGACTTTCAAAGAACTATTTACCAAAAAACTGATCAATAATAGTTTTCTGATTCGACTGAAGAATTATGGTTTCAAATAGAACCGCAAAATAAAAAGTCTGTGAAGACTTTTTATTTTGACTTAATTGTTGATTCAGAAACTTGATTTCCGAACATTTCGATTAATTTCGTTTTAGCCGTGAGGTTCAAACTGATATTGACGCTGATTTGGTTTATTTTTGCTCGGCGGATATTTTTGACTGAAATCAAATCGATGTGATCTTTCAACTCCCATAACTGATTGGAAAGTGCTTTCGTTAGAACTCCGAGAGATTCCCGATTATACAAAAGGTGGACGGCAGGGTGACCTTCCCAAATATAGAAGTCATATTTCAGTACTTCCCCACCGATTAGCTTAGAAATATTGGCTTGCCGATTTTCTAGATTGATTTCTTTGAGATCCGAGAAGATTCCGTATGAATCTTCTAATTCTATCCAATCCCCATAATAGACATTATTCAAATTGTGTTTTTTGTTATTGCCGAAGAGAAGTTGAAGAGTGTTTTTTGATTTAAGAAGTTTAGACTGGATTAAAGTGGGTTCATTTTTGAGTTCAGTTTCCGGATAATCTTCATCTTCTGCCGAGGATCCAATCAACGCTGTTTCCTCTGTTTGCAGTTCCGATTGAGTATCAATGGATGATACTTCAGGGGAGTCACTATGCTGATCAGCAGCTGTTTCATCATAATCCAAATCAGTTGATGATTCTTCGTCGACAACGATCTTAACCGAAACAGGACCGATAACGGTTTCGCTACTTTCGTCAGAATCATCTGAGAAAGTTGAATCTGAGTCCGCATCGTCTTTTTCCGTAATGATCTCCATTGCAGTATTGGGCTGCTCTGATTCGGTGATTTCTGCTTCGGGTGACTCATCTATTTCGGTTCTGATCTCAATTTGGGATGTGTTCGATCGATCGACTTCTACTACTTCGAGGGATTTTTTATGCATCGCCAAATATATCTCATATCCTGTAATCAGAAAGACAACTGTCATTAAAATGATACTCAGAAAAAACAGGGCAGTTGAATTACCTGTATTATCTTGATAAAACAGGAAAAATCCGGCTGCGCATGCAGTCAGACCGCAAAGGATCAATATCAAACGACCGTATGATTTTATAGATTTCATCGAACACCTCACTACTGATTCTATTATATAGTAATTTTCACTTTATTTATTATCAACATTTATTTCATTGATAAGAGGTAAGAGTATCGAAAGTTACTGCATATCAGAAGAGCGGAGGTGAGAATGATGTTATGGGCAAAAATATTATTTTTTCCCGATCCGATCCAAGAACGGATCTTGCTGTTGTGTCAAGAAACCTATTTACGTGAAATGAGACAGTCAGTGAAATATCTGCTGGAAGGAAAAAAACTGGCGGAATCAAAAATGTCGAATATATTGACGCACGGAAGCAAAAATCAGATTTTCTTTGATGCCAATCGAAGAGTAGAAAGAATGCGATCCAACGAAATAGCCGAAGTTGAGATCAGCCAAGAATATTGTCGTTGGTCGGATAACTTTAAACTGAATGAGGATGTATTGACGCTTGAGCTAGGAAGTGATTTCGGTAAACCGAATATCAGTTTGGCATGTATAGTACGGCCGTTTCAAAAAAACATGATCGACGGCAGTCACATCAACAGCTGTACGGTCAAATACGTGAAAAATCATTGGTATGCGTATTTACCGATCCTGCCGATCAATGGATATGACCCACTGGCGGAACAAGATATTGTAGCGTTGCACTATTAAATAGTTGTGTACTACGGTACAATAAACGCATAAGGAAGTGACTGTATGAAAAAACAACAAGTAGGTATTATCGGTATGGCAGTAATGGGTAAAAACCTGGCCTTGAATATATCGGATCATGGCTTTTCCATCGCAATTTATAACAGAACATATGAAGTCAGCGTAAAAGTAGCACGAGAAAACCCTGATCGTGATCTTATTGTCGCAAAGACGATCGAAGAATTTATCGCATCTTTGGAATTGCCAAGACGCATCATCCTAATGGTAAAAGCCGGTCAACCGGTCGATGACATGATTCGGCAGTTGACACCGTTTCTGGATCAAGGTGATTTGATCATCGATGCGGGAAACTCTTATTACAAAGATACGATCCGCCGTGAGAACGAACTTAAGCAACAAGGATTCCGTTTCATGGGTACCGGTGTATCCGGCGGTGAAGAAGGTGCACGCCACGGACCGGCGATAATGCCGGGCGGAAGTATCGAATCCTATGATCTGATCAAAGATGTCCTAATTGCGATCAGTGCCGTAGCCGAAGGGGAACCGTGTACTACTTATATCGGTCCTGACGGAGCGGGGCATTATGTCAAAATGGTCCATAACGGTATCGAATACGCAGATATGCAATTGATCAGTGAAGCCTATCATATTCTCAAACACATCGGCGGTTTCAGTAATGCCGAACTTGCGAAAACGTTCTCTGCATGGAATGAAGGAGTGCTCGACAGTTACCTAATTCAGATCACGGCTGAGATTTTCAGTGAAAAAGATGATTTAAGTGAAGGTGATCTGATCGACATGATCAAAGATACAGCCGGTCAAAAAGGTACCGGTATTTGGACCAGCAAGGAATCAATGGATCTGGGAGTTGACGCATCCATCATCACGGCAGCGGTCAATGCCCGATTCATATCTGCGTATGATGCAGAACGCAAAGAGGCATCCAAAGTTCTGGTAGGTGTTGTTACAGAGACATTAACTACCGATAAAGGTATCTTTGCGGAGAAAGTTAAAAACGCTCTGTATGCCAGTAAAATCGCTTCCTATGCGCAAGGATTTTCACTGTTGGAAGCCGCTGCTCAGGCTAACGGATGGAAACTTGACTATCAATCGATCGCCAAGATTTTCAGAGGCGGATGTATCATTCGCGCTAAATTTCTGAACCGCATCGCGGCTGCTTACCAAAATGATCCGACCCTAAAGAATTTATTGTTGGATCCGTATTTTACGAAAACGTTGGCTGATATTCAAAAAGACTGGCGGACGGTCATTTCATCGGCCGTGTTGAACGGAATTCCGGTCAGTGCATTCAGCAGTGCATTGAGTTATTATGATTCATATCGCTGTGAAAAATTACCTACCAATCTGGTCCAAGCACAACGAGACTACTTCGGTGCTCACACATACAAACGTATCGACAGAGAAGGCAGTTACCATCATTTATTCGGAGGTGTCGCACATGAATGAACTGTTGGATCAACCGGTACTTTTTACGATATTCGGTTCGACCGGAGATCTGACGTTCAGAAAACTGATTCCGGCTTTCTATAATCTTGAAAAACGCGGATTACTGGGTAAAAATTTTAAACTATTATGTATCGGCAGAAGAGCATGGACGAACGAAGAATATCTGAAAGTCGTCAGACCTTGGGTCGAGAAAAATTCACGCTTTGGGTTTAATGAAGAGATATTTCAACGATTGAGTTCACATATCGAATACGTAAAATTGGAAATGACAGTCCTTGACGATTATAAGAAACTGGCTGACTATGATAGATTCGAAAACAACCAAAGTTCAACCGTCAATATCTATTATCTGGCTGTCGCTCCGAGCTATTTTTCGATCATCGCCGACAATTTGAAAAACAGCGGCCAATTGGATCGTTGTGCAATCCATCGTGTCGTTCTGGAGAAACCGTTCGGAGAAGATCTGGCTCATGCGAGAAGTTTGAACGAAGTATTATGCAAAGCGTTCGGAGAATCAAATGTGTATCGGATCGATCATTATCTCGGTAAAGAGATGATCCAAAACATAATGACATTGCGCTTCGCCAACCGTGTATTTGAAGGCATCTGGAACAATCGTTTCATCGACAATATCCAGATCACAGCTTCCGAGATCGTCGGCGTTGAAAATCGCGGAACGTATTATGATAATGCCGGAGCACTTAAAGACATGGTTCAAAATCATCTGTTTCAGATCTTATCCTTTATCGCAATGGAAAAACCGTCATCTTTGAAAGCCGAAGATATTCGCCAACGGCAATCCGATGTTTTGGAGAACTTGCGCGGACTCGGCAGCGATGAAATCAAAGATAACATTGTTTTCGGTCAATATACGGCATCAACTGACGGATCATCACTTGCTTATCGTCAAGAGGAAAATGTGGCATCAGATTCTTCTACCGAAACCTTTATCGCATTGAAACTCGAAGTCGATTCACCGCGATGGAAAGGTGTACCTTTCTACATTAAAACAGGTAAACGTTTGGATGAACGATCGACTTATGTAAGTATCCAATTTAAACCTCAGGCGACGGATCTGTTTGTTTCACAAGAACCGCAACAGGATCTGTTGATCATCAAAATACAACCGGATGAAGGTGTTTATTTCAGATTCAATGCCAAGAAACCGGGAACCATGAATGACATCAGTACGGTATTCATGAATTTCTGTCAGAGTTGTATTTACGAAAATCGCATCAATACTCCGGAAGCTTACGAACGTTTACTCTTGGAAGCTGTCAAGGGAGACGATACATTATTTGCGTCGTGGCATCAGGTCGAACTGACATGGCACTATGCTGAATCCATCAATCTTTACCGCAAGAAACTCGCTTTGCCGATCGTCGATTATGCGGCCGGATCAGACGGTCCCGACGCATCATCGGAACTGTTGAAACGGGACGGAAGAGAATGGATCAGAAATGAGATAACCGAAGAATCCTATACCGAAAATTGAATTGTAGCGCAAGAAATCACATAAAAGAGGCAGATTCAATTGCTTCTTTTTTTATCAGAATGTACAATGAATCTAGAATGGAGTACGATAAAATGCGAAGAAAAGACAGAGAAATCGTTCGTGAAGAACTAAAATCAGTTATAGAGAAATGTGAGACAGTAAATATCGGTTTGATCGATGACAACAAGCCTTATGTAGTTACCATGAATTTCGGATTTGAAGAGATTGATGCAGCTTTCAGATTTTATTTTCATTGTGCTGTAGAAGGGCGTAAACTTGATGTGATACGACAAAATTCAACTGCTTGTATCGCTATGGACACAAGTAACCGACTTGTCCGATCGATCCATGCCTGTGAATATACGATGGAATTTGAAAGCATCATGGGCTCAGGTAATATTATGATCGTTGAAGATGAAACCGAACGCCGACACGGCCTTGAACTGATCATGTTACAGTATGGAAAAGGAAAGAAATTTAAATTTGATGACCGTCACATGCGTGCGATCAAAATACTTCGGTTTAATTGCGATGAGATCAGCGGGAAAAGACACATAGTCAAAAAAACGAGTACGCAAACTGAATAAGGGGGAAGAATCATGAAGAGAAAACTAGGCCTGGCGTTATCCGGCGGCGGTATGAAAGCATACTGTCAAATTGCCGTGATACGCGAAATGGAGGAGAATAACCTGCCGATCGATTGTATTGCGGGTACCAGTATGGGAGCTGTCATTGCATCGCTCAAAGCGTGCGGAGCCACAGCTGATGTGTTGGAAGAATGCATGTTTGAATTGGAAAAATATTTTGTCGATAAAAAAGTGTTTATTCGTCCCAGCCTGCGCATCTTACCGTTCGGGAAGAACCGAATCGACGGATTCATCGATGCCGATGCACTTGAAGCGATATTACAGAATCAATATGACAAATTCAATGTAAAATACATCAAAGATCTCAAATTACCGATTGCTATAACATCAGTTGACCTCATTTCGGGTAAATTGGTGATTTTCACGAATGATAAACACTCATTCAGAAATGAACCGAATATTATTGTGCGTGATGATGTCGAATTGACCCAAGCCATACGTGCATCATGCTCATTTCCGATCGTATTCAATACGAAAAATTTTGATGAAATGCAGTTGGTGGACGGCGGTGTTAAAATGAATTTACCTGTGGCACCTTTAAAGATGATGAAAGTCAATCGTATCTTGTCGGTTACGATGGATGGTCCTGACGAATATCACATCACAAATAATGTAGTCGATGTAGCTACCCGAACGATTGATGTTATGATCACCGAACAGCAGAATAGTATGATTCGTCAATCGAATTATAATTTGAATGTGATGATCAAAGAAATCAATACTTTCGATATCGGTAAGGGTAAAGAAATCGTTGCTTTGGGAGCAACGGAAGTCAAAGATAAATGGCCGGCCATCATGCAGTCGATGAAAGTCAGATCGATGATCCAAGATCTTTTTGAGAGTAAAATCAGTTTGACTCGTTAACGAACACCGAGGTACAAAGACTTGATCCAATCCATTATCCATATTGCACTGGTCGTCGATGATTATGATGATGCGATCGAATTCTAAACAAAGAAACTTCATTTTACGTTGATTGAAGATCTCTACCAATCTGAACAAGACAAGCGTTGGGTCGTTGTTTCACCGCCGGGTTCGTTGGGGACAACACTCTTATTGGCAAAAGCATCGAAACCCGAACAGGTTCCGTTCATTGGAAACCAAACAGGAGGCAGGGTATTCCTGTTCCTGAACACAGATGATTTCTGGCGGGATTACAATGAGATGAAAGAATCGGGAATCGAGTTTGTCAGAGTACCGAAACAACAACCGTACGGAATGGTTGCGGTATTCAAAGATCTTTACGGAAACATGTGGGATTTACTTCAGATGAATGAGCATCATCCGATCATGAACAGAATCAAATAAAAAATCGCAATCAATTTAATTGGCTGCGATCTTTTTTATTGTTGTTTCTTGTACCATTTTCGATGAGCGGTAATGAGCGGTAATTCATTCAATCGTTCTTCACTTACCCAAATATAGTCGTCATTATTGTCGATATTTTCTGCCGTATAGAAATCGATTTCCCAGATCTTATGGCTGAATACATGCTTGACGTGCACATTGAAGTTGATTTCACTCAATTGATCTCGGTTAAAGGATTTTTTCTGCGGGAAGCGATAATAACCGTTCATTAAACCATCGTCATTTTCTAAAGTCAATGCGATCAACCCTTCACTGTTTCGAATAAAGTAACAATCATAGTGTTCACTTGGGACAGCAACTTTGGATTTTTTAACGGGAAATTCCGTTTGTCGATTCTCGGTGAAAGCCTGACAATCAACTTGCAACGGACAAACAGCACATTTCGGAGTCGATGGGAGGCAGATCAGAGCGCCGAGTTCCATCATTGCCTGTGTAAAGATCCTCGGAGTACCTTGGTTGATCCATACTTGCATGATTTCGGTAACACGAGCGACGACGGCTGGTTTTGCGATGTCTTCTTCAATACATTTCAATCGGCTTACAACGCGCAAGACATTACCGTCGACAGCCGGATAAGGCAGATCCAACGCAATCGAAGCGATCGCGGCAGCAGTGTAAGGACCGATTCCGGGCAAAGCAAGGATTTCTGCATGTTCGGTCGGAAATCTGCCATTATAATCAGTTGCCAATCTAAAGGCAGCTTCATGGAGCTTTCGAGCTCGATTATAATAACCCAGACCTTCCCACATTTTAAGTACATCCTCGATCGGTGCATGTGCAAGATCGTTGATGGTCGGCCATTTAGTCATCCAACGAAGATAATAGGGAATCATCGTATCGATGCGTGTTTGTTGAGCCATGATTTCACTGACCCAAATCGCATACGGTTCGCGTGTGGTGCGAAAAGGCAGATCACGCTGATTGTGGATATACCATTCTTGAAGATCAACAACTAATTTTTCCATGTTTTCACCTAGTTATGATTATAAAGCAGGACAGCGGATTGTTCAACCAATCCACATTAAAAGCGAGTTGCCTCGCTTTTAATTGGAAATAAGTTTTCTCTGTGATCCGAAACCTGTCTTAATTTTTTGGAGGGAAATGAAGAAGGGATCAAATTAGCGGATACTAGGGAAATAGAACGTTTATTATTGACAACATGCATATATGCCAAGTTGTCAGTTACATTATATATCGGATATCACTTTAACTCAATAGAGCAGGGGGGGAATTGGATGAAATTCTGATGAAATCAGAGTGAAGGAAAATATTCCTCGGCAATACAATCTTTCGTCAGACGACCGTTTCCGATTTCGATCACTCGTTGGCAGAGAGCTTTGGCGAATACCAAATCATGGGTGATCAAGATCAATGTCAATCCTTTGATGTTGAGTTTGCGCAGAATTTCGATGACTGTCTGAGTCATCGCTGCATCTAAACTGGAAGTAGGTTCATCGATCAAAAGGATCTGAGGCTTTAAAATCAACGCTCTGGCGATTGCAACACGCTGTTGTTGGCCACCGGATAATTGATGCGGATAACTATCCAATTTATCTTGCAGATCCATACTTTTCAGCATTTCGATCGCTTCGATTCGGCAGGTTTCTTTTGAAAGTTTCTTTCTGAGTCTCAACGGTAACACGACATTTTCCAAGACCGTCATATGCGGAAAAAGATTGAATTGTTGGAATACAACTCCGACTTCGGACATTGCCTGTGAGATTACCTTAGGTTCCGAAAGGATACCGTCTTTACTGATCCACGTGTCATTGATTCGATATGAACCGGTTTCCAGATCCGCTAAGTGACTGAGTATCTTAAGTAATGTCGTCTTTCCGCTGCCGCTTGGACCGAGGATTCCGACGATCTCACCTTGTTGAATCGTAAAACCGATATCCTGAAGAACAGTATTTTCACCGTAGGAATAACCGGCATTTTGTAATTGTAGCATGTTTTCCTCCTATACCTGATTCAGGTATTTCTTCTCCAGTTGTTTACCGATCATCACGACTAAGTAACTGAAGAGAAGATAAATCAGACCTGCGATGACAAGCGCATCCATGCGCAGATCGCGACCGATGATCTCCTTCGCATTGCGCAGCATTTCAGCAAGCGCAATGGCAGCCAAGAGCGAGGTGTCTTTGACTAATGTGATGGCTTCGTTGACAAGCGGGAGCAGAACGTTTCTGAACATCTGCGGAACGATGATATGGAAGAATATTTGCGGTTTGGTAAGACCTAAGACTTGACCGGCTTGCCACTGTCCTAACGGAATGATAGCCAGACCGCTGCGGAAGATCTCGGTAAAATAGGCAGCATAGTTGATTACGAAGGTAAATGTCCCGGCAAAGAAACGATTCATCCGCATTGGAATGATCAGTGGGACGGCATACATCGTGATATAGAGCTGAAGCAATAACGGAGTTCCGCGTAAGATCCACGTAAAGATCGAAACTGCGCGTACCGCAACTTTATTGTTGGTACGGGCAACCATCGCCAGAGCGAGACCTAAAGGAAGTGAAAACAGTAAAGTCAGCGCATAGACGGATACGCTGACAGAGAATCCCGCCACAATGGACGGGATTATTTTTAACCAGTAATCAAACATCAGCGGATAAAGACGTTTTCGCCGAACCACTTGATCGATATGGCGGCAGCGGTTCCGTCTTTGGCCATGTCATCCAGAATGGAATCGACTTTGGTTTGTAATGTGACATCGCCTTTACGGAAGCCAATTCCATAGTTTTCGGAATTGAATACTTCATCGGCAATTTTATATAATGTCGGATTTGTCTTTGTAGCGTAACGGGCAAAGATCTCATCGGCAACGATAGCATCGATTCCACCGGCATTTAAATCCAGAATGGCTTCAGTGATCGTTGTGTATTTGACCAACTCGTTGATCGAAGCGGAAACTGTTTTATTTTCTTCGACGGCTAGCTGTCCGCTGCTTTGAAGTTCGACTCCCACTTTTTTACCGGTCAGATCAGATAGTTTACTAATGGAAGTTCCCGTCAATGTCAAAACAACGATTCGATTGTTTAAATAAGGTTTCGAGAACGTCATTTCTTTTTCGCGATCGGCCGTGATCGTCAAACCGTTCCAGATAACATCAACGTTTCGATTGTTGAGTTCCAACACTTTTGAATCCCAGTCGATATATTGAGGTACTAGGGTAACATTCAAGCGCTTAGCGACTTCAGTGGCGATTTCAACATCAAATCCGGTCGGTGAACCGTCAACGGTGAATCCCAACGGCGGGTATTCAGTATATCCGAATATCAATTTTCCGCTGTCGATCACTTTTTGAAGTGAAGTGTCTGCTTTGGCAGTTGCGCTGCATGCGCTGAGTAGTACGATCATCAGAAGTACAAGTAATTTTTTCATAGTTTTTTAGTCCGTCCCTTCGGTAACATGAGCCTATTATACTTTAACACTTTAGCAAAGTAAAGGGATAAAGTAAAAAAAAGAACGATTTTAAATTTTCGTTCTT
>Ga0123339_10001831_pt1 | contig 14564 bp, 12 predicted proteins | sample lystaG_FD_89956 | JGI IMG/M metagenome (GOLD analysis project Ga0123339, IMG submission 89956) | Glacier valley bacterial and archeal communities from Borup Fiord, Nunavut, Canada, to study Microbial Dark Matter (Phase II) -... | ecosystem: Environmental > Aquatic > Freshwater > Ice > Glacier ... | reverse complement strand
TCGTGACCAAGCCGCACGGTGGAAAACCTCTCTCCAGTGCGCCTCCCTCGAGCCGACTCGGACGCCCGCTCAGCATCGCTGAGGCGCAAAAGCAGGGCCGCGCTGGTCCCTCGAGACGCCCCAGGCCGGGCAAACCCACCAAACGAAAACGCGGACCGCTGGGAATATTTTTTGTCTGGCTGCGCCGCCTGCTGCTCATCTTGCTGGCGGTGATGCTGTTTTTCGGCTTCAAATGGTATCTCGAGCTGCCGCCCGCCAGTTCGCTCGAGACGCTGGGACTGGGCCAGAGCACCAAAGTCTACGCTCGAGACGGAACCCTGCTGGGCAACCTGGGTGGAACCCTCCCAGACGGCACCAAGCTATACTACCCGCTGGCCTCGCTCGAGGAGGTCAGCCCTTTTTTACCCTTAGCGGTGGTCACAAGTGAAGACCGCCGCTTTTACCAGCACCACGGCGTGGACCCGCTGGGGCTGGCCCGCAGCTTGTTCAAAGCCGTGAGCGGAGACCGGCTCGAGGGCGGCAGCACCCTCACCAATCAGGTGATGAAAAATACTCTGCTGGCGCAGCTCAAGACCGGGCGCACTTTCGAGCGCAAGGTCAAGGAGTGGATGCTCTCGGTGCAAGTGGAGCGCAGCTTTGCCAAAGAAGAAATTCTGAGCAACTACCTCAACGTCATCTACTGGGGCGATGGCGGCTCGATTGACCTCATCGGGGCCAAAGCCGCTTCGCTGGCTTATTTCGGCAAAGACCCCAAAGTGCTCACCCTGGCCGAGAGCGTTTACCTAGCCAACCTGATTCCCAGCCCCCGGCGCTACTTCGACTTTGTGGGCTACCGTCCGCTGATGCGGAGCCTGCTGGCCCGGATGCTCGAGGATGGACACATCACCCGCGCTCAGATGAACGCGGCCCTGCTCGAGCGCATCGAGCCACGCGGCTGGCAGGTGAGTTACGGGCCGCTGGGTCAGGTGCTGGAGGCCAAACTGGTGGACCCCGAGGCCAAGAGGCTGCGCCCCCCAGCCAGAAACGCGTCCTACTTCATGCAGCAGCTCGAGCGCGAACTGGTAGCCCGCTTCGGGCACGCCACGGTGTACGGCAACAGCGGGCTTCAAGTGTTTTCGAGCCTGGACCCGCAAGCGCAAAAGAGCGCCGAGCGGGCCTCGAGAAACGCTAACATCCCCGCTGGGACCACGCTGGGTGAGGCGCTGCTCGACCCCTACACCGGTGAGGTGCTGGCGATGGTAGGTCAGAAACTGGACGGCGGCGCACCGCCCGAGTTCAACAACGCCGCGCAGGGCCGCCGTCAGGTGGGCAGCTCGGTAAAGCCGCTGCTGTTCGCCACCGCGCTCGAGCAGGGCACTCCACAAAACCACATGGAACTCGACGCGCCGTACTCCTCGCCGTGCTCGAGCTGTCCCGGCGGCGTTTACCGCCCCCAGAACTTCAGCGGAACCTCGCTGGGCGGCCCGGTGTCCATGCGCTACGCGCTGGTCAACAGCCTGAATTTGCCCACCTTGCGAATCGCCGAGAAAGTGGGTCTGCCTGCCTTCAAAACCAAGCTCGAGGCGCTGGGCCTGACCCCGCCGCCCAACCCCGGCCTCAGCCTGGCGCTGGGCACGCTCGAGAGCAGCCCGCTCGAGATGGCTGCCGCTTACGCTCCTTTTGTGAACGGCGGCGAGTGGCACGCCCCCACCTACCTGCGTAAAGTGACCGATAAAAACGGCAAAACCCTGTTCGACGCCAGCCTGCGCTCGGACGGGCGGCGGGTGTGGAGCGCCCAGACCGCCTTCATCGCCACCGACATGCTGCGCGGCGTGGTGAACGATTTGGGGGGCCGCAGCCTATCCGCTCGAGCACGCATTCCCGGCGTCGAGGTGGCTGGAAAAACCGGAACCACCAACGACGTGCGCGATTTGTGGTTCGTGGGCTTCACGCCCGAGCTGGTGGGCGCGGTGTGGGTGGGCAAACAAGCCGGGGGCACGCTGCCCAGCCAGTACCACAGCGGCGACGTGAGCGCCCCTATCTGGCGCGACATGGTGGCGGGGGCGCTCGAGGGTCGGCCCCGTAGGAGTTACCCCACCGCGCCGCACATCGGCTACGCGTGGCTGGGAGGGCGTCGGGTGGCGGTGGAACTGGTCGCAACCGCCGCGCAACCCCAACCCACGCCCCGGCCCACCCCGCAACCGGCTCCCCAGGCGGTGCCCCAGGTCGAAATTCAGGCCCCCACCCCGCGAGACGACACCGTGGTGCTCGAGCTGGATTCGCGCACCGGCTACCGCGCCGACGCCAGCACACCGATACAAAACCGTATAGAGCGTCGGGTTCCCTCGAGCGATGTCGCGCTTTACGACCCCCCGCAGGGGAGTTCGGCGTCCCCCTCCCAAACCGCCCCGGACCCAGCCCAACCCGACCCGGCCCAACCCGACTCGAGCGCCGTGGATTCGACTGCGCCGGACTCGAGCACCACAGACCCCAATACTCCCATTCCCGATTCCCTGCCCAACGTTCCAATTCAGGAGGTGTCTCCGGTTCCGGGCAACTCGGGCGATACCTCCAGCCCCGCGCCCGACTCGAGCGCTCCCGCCCCCAGTACACCCAGCCCCAACCCTACGCCCGACTCGAGCGGACCGTCTCAGAACGCGGTTCCCGATTCTCTGCCCAGCCCCTGACCTGCCTATTACCGTATAGTGGGGCCGTATCTCTAGGAGAATCTGGCGTGGGACAACCCCTCAAACGCATATTGATGGTCGAAGACGAGCCGGATATTCGAGCCGTGGCCCGGCTGGCCCTGGAACGGGTGGGGGGCTTCGAGGTCCGCATGTGTGAAAACGGCTTCGAGGCGCTCGAAGTGGCCCCCGAATACCTCCCGGACCTGTTTTTGCTCGACGTGATGATGCCTGGAATTGATGGGGTGAGCACGCTCGAGCAACTGCGGCAGCTCGAGGGCTGCGCGGGTATTCCCGCCATCTTTATGACCGCCAAAGTGCAAAAGCACGAGGTCGAGGGCTATCTGGCGCTGGGCGCGATTGGCGTGATTCCCAAACCCTTCAGTCCGATGGGCTTGGCGGGCGACATCCGCGATTTGTGGAATCACTCGAGCGTGCCCAGCAAAACAGCGTAATTTGGGGTCTTCACCGCTTATACTGAAAATTCATGGACGACGATTTGGAAGCGCTGCTAGCCCTCGAGATGAAAAAGCTTCAGGACCACTTTCTGGAGGAGCTACCAAACCGCAAAGCCGCGCTCGAGCGGTGTTGGCAGGCGGCACTCGAGGGAGGTCCGCTCGAGGAGTTGCGCCAGCAGGTTCACAGCCTGCGTGGAACCGGCAGCACGCTGGGATTCGTGGTGCTGGGCGAGGTCGCCGCTCCGCTCGAGCAGGCGCTGGGGGCGGAGGGTGAGGTCGGAAGACCCGCTCTGGCCGCGCTTTATCAGGACTTGCTCAAGGAACTCGAGTCGCCGGAAACCCCTAAGTTGTTGGTCTGACCATCGCCCTGCAAGCTTTTCGCTACCTGCCCGATGTGCCGCTCGAGAACGCTTGGCCCAAGTTCGCGCTCGAGCGCCGCGCACCCGAAAAAGCGTAGGCCAAGCCCACAAAAAAGAGTACGATGCCCGTAATCTCGAGCGGGACAGCCGCCACGTAAAACTGCTCGAGGAAGGGTGAATTCCGCCAGTACACGTTTTCGATGGCTCGAAACAGCCAGTACCCCAACGCGATGCCTACGCCGCTGCCCAGCCAGAGCAAACCGAGCAGCCAACCCAGCCAACGCTTTCGGTTGAACACGGCCCAGCCGCACACCGCACTCAGCAGCAACCCGAGAATGCACGCGGCGATGGCGTAAAAGTAGGCCCGGTCGGTCACTCGAGCACTGGCCACATACACATAGTCTGGCTCGACAAACATGCCGCCATGCCCTTCAAAGTAGCGAACCTTTTTCTGCCAGCCCTGCTGAAAAAATCCCAGCATCCAGCCGCTGGCAAAGGCCATAGCGATGCAGAACAGCAGGGCAGTGTTTCGGAAGAGGAGGCTCGAGCGGGTCATGGCGCTATCTTAACCGAGTGAATTGTGCTCGAGCGCCGCCTGGGAAGCCCGAGATGCTACACTCGAGCCATCAAAATACACGCCTTGTGGAACACGACATAGCGGCTTGACGAACTCGAGCGAGGGAACTCAATGACAAGCAAACCCGACCTGAAAGATAGCAACGGCCTCGAGCTGGACCGCCGCGTGTGGGCTTACGACGAAGACCGACGCATTGCCGAGATTGCTTTGAAAGGGCGGCTCGAGGGCGAGTGGGAATGGCTCGAGCCTAAACGATATTTTTTTACCGACAACTTTGAGCAGGATTTGAAAAAGGACCTGCACAGTCTCGAGAACGCCAGCCAACTTCTTGCCCATGAAGAGGTGGAGTTCATTGCCCTGAACCTCGCATCAGAAAACCCGGCCCAACAGAACGCATCCTACGTATGGATAAGAACGTTGGCCGATGGATATTTGAGTTATCTGTTCAACCAAGATAATTACTTGAAAGCGGACAAGTATTTACTCGAGAGCCGAACTCGTTTTCAAACCATACAAATGCTTCGGACCCACACGTACCTCGATTGCAGCGTTAAAGAGCATCTCACCAGTCCGCTGAGTTTTGGCTCGAGAGTTTACGTGAGTCCCCGCGTTTACAGGGAGGAGCAGTGGCTGCTCGTCACGGTGGGCGATTACGGGGAAGAGTTTATCCACAAATCTGCGCTCGAGCCATCAACCCTTCCCCCGCTCGAGTGGGTGAGGCAATTCCTCGACACGCCGTACCTGTGGGGGGGGCGCACCGCCTGGGGCATCGATTGCTCGGGTCTGGCGCAGATGTATTTTCGCTATCAGAACATCTACATTCCCAGGGACGCCGACCAACAGGAAACCGCGTTTGCGGTGGTGACGGAGCCTCGAGCGGGCGACTTGGCCTTCTTCGACGGGCATGTGGGCATCCTGCTCGAGCAAAATGAGCGCGGCAACTGGCGGATGCTGCACGCCAACAGCCGCCACATGAGCGTGACCGTGGACACGCTGGGCGAGGGCGAATATGGCGAGTACCTTTCGGGCATCCTGCACGGTTTTGGGCGCTGGGAGGGCGAAATCGGCGTTTATTGGAAACCCAGATGAGGTTCACTTTTGAAACGCTCGAGCTGAAAACCAAGCAGCCGTTCGGCATCGCCCGCTGGACCTTTTCACACTACCCGCGCACCTTTGTGATGCTCGAGCACGAAGGGTTCACCGGACGGGGCGAGGCCGCGCCCAACGCGTTTTATGGTGAAACCAGGGGCACGGTGGAGACGGTTTTACCCGTGCTGCTCGAGCAAATAACCGACCCCTTGGACTGGGAAGCGCTCGAGCACAGCTTTCAGGCCAGCTTTCCGCACGGACACCCCAGCGTGAAGTGCGCCCTCGAGATGGCGGTGCTGGAGTGGTGCGCCCTGAGCGTAAATTTACCCGTCTGGCGGCTGCTCGGCTTATCGGCTGCTCCTATTCCCGAATCCAGTTTCACGGTGAGCCTCGCCCCGCTCGAGACCATGCGCGAAAATGCCGCTCGAGCCGTACTCGAGGGCTACACCATTCTCAAGGTCAAGCTGGGGACCGCGCAGGACATCGAGATTCTCGAGACCCTGCGCGAGGCTGCGCCCAAAGCAAAGATTCGGGTGGACGCCAACGCAGCCTGGACGCGCTCGAGGGCTAAGCGGATGCTGGACGTGCTCGAGCAGATGGATGTGGAACTGCTCGAGCAACCCCTGAGTGCAGAGGATTTGGAAGGACATCTCGAGCTGCGAAGGGTCGCTAAAATTCCGATTTTCGCCGACGAATCTCTGCACAGCCGTGCGAGCGTGCCGGGTCTGGCCCACTCTTTTGATGGCGTCAACCTGAAATTGCAGAAGCTGGGCGGTCCTTTGCAAGCGCTACACACCTTGAGAACCGCTCGAGCACTGGGACTCTCAATCATGCTGGGCTGCATGATTGAGTCGAGCCTGGGCATCGCTGCTGGCGCGCACCTGGCGGGTTTAGCGGATTTCACCGATTTGGACGGCGCTGCTCTGCTCGAGCACGACCCTTACGCCGGCCTAACCTGGAAGGTGGGAGTGCTCGAGAGGCCGACTGGGGCGGGTTGGGGCGTCCATAAGCTTGGGTGAGCAATCCCTAATTTCTTTCACCTCGACCCAGTTATGATGGCGTCGCGTTTGAGTCTCGAGTCGTGAATCTTCACCCTGAACCCCGCCTCGAGCCAACAAGGGAGGTTTATGTCGCTGAGCTGTGGGCTGCTGAGTGTGGTGTGGGCATTACTGTTCGGAGCACAACCCGGAGTGGCGCTGAGTTCTTTGCTGTGCGGCTTGGGTGCGGCCCAAGCGCAAACCTCGCTCAGCTTGTCTGGAACGGTGCAGGCGGTGGCGGGCAGCACGCTCGAGCGAACCGTGGTGTTCGCTTGTTTTGAAAGTAGGCCCGGCGCGGGCTGCGACCCGGCGAACTCCAAAGCCGTGAAGCTCGAGGGCGGGGGTCAAAAGGCCGCGTTTAAGCTCGAGGGTCTGGCAGACCGCACTTACACGGTGATTGCCTGGCGCGACCTCAACAGCGATGGCGTGGTGGACGAGCAGGGCGACCAAATTGGCGTGTACAGCTTGGACGGTCAAAATCCCACCCCGGTTAAACCTCCCCAATTCGGTTTGACGCTTCAGATGCAGGTCTCAAGCCGTGCGCCAACTGCGCCCGCAACCTCCGCCAACGCGGCCTCGAGCTTGCTGGGGACCTGGGAAGACGTGGGCAGTAGTGATGCCGGAACCCTCGAGCTGAAAGCGGACGGCACCTACACCGAGTCCAACCGGGCGAGCTTCGACTTCCGGGCGGGATGTCGCACCCCAGCGGGGTTTGAAAGCGCCTACGTGTTTCGTTACGCTACCGGACGCTACACCGTGCAGGGAAATACTCTGACCCAGACGGATAATTCCATAGGTACCTACCGCCGGATGGAGGGCTGTAAAATCACCCAGGAAGCGTTCAACCCCTCAAGCAAAACGTACCTCTGGCGGGTGAGCGAGAACAACGGCAGACTGCGCCTGTGGCTCACCAAACCGGGCGAAAAGGAAGCTCAGTCGCCGCGTTACAGCCGCAAACCCTGACTTGGAACCCTTTTTCTCGAGCATAGCTTCAACTGCCCACCGCCGTGCTCACCCGGTTGCGCCCCCCGCTCTTGGCCTGATAAAGCGCGTCGTCAGCGGCCTTGAACAGTTCGTCCACGCTTGAATCCATCTCCCAGTGCTCGGCCACCCCGATGGACACGGTGCAGCGGGCCTCCGGCCCACCGCTCGAGACCGGTTGGTTTTCCACCGCTACCCGGATGCGCTCGGCCACACCAGCGGCTTCCTCGAGCACGGTTCCGGGCAGCACCACCACAAATTCCTCGCCGCCCATACGCCCCAGCAGGTCGTAAGGGCGCAGCGCGCTCTGCACCAGGGTCACGAAATTTTTGAGAATCTCGTCGCCGATGGGGTGGCCGTAGCGGTCGTTGATGCGCTTGAAGTGGTCGAGGTCCAGCGCCAGCACGCTCAGCGGCAGGCTGAGCCGCTCGGATTCCTCGAGCCGCCGCTCGGTTTCCTCCCACAGGGCGCGGCGGTTGAGAATTCCGGTGAGCGCGTCGGTGCGCGACTCGCGCTCGAGCCGCTCCTGAAGCCGATACGAGCGGCGGTAGATGGACTCGAGCTGAACCGCCACCGCGCAGCCCACCGCCGCGCCCACCCCGCAAAAAAACAGGCTGTTTTCCAGGATGAGCAGCGACACCCCCTTGTAGAGCAGCACGCCCAGGGTGAGGAAAAAAAGCAGCGCGTTGACCAGCACCACCGGACGCACCCGCACCGCGCAGAGTGCGACCAGCACGAAGGCCAGTGAGTAACCACCCGCGCCCCAGCGAAACCCGTCCTCGAGCAGGTACAGCACCAACAGCGTTCCCACCGCGCTCGAGAGCGGAATAAACCACACCAGCGGCTCGAGTTCGCGCACGCTCTTGAAACGGGCGATGCCAAGCGCGCAAACCGCCAGAACAGAGGCGCTGAACAGCCGCACGTACAGCGTGATTTCGGCTCCTCGAGGGTCTACCAAGTGGTCCCAGAAATAAATCAGCAGCGTCCCCAGGCCCAGCAGCGCAGTGGGAATGGGCAGCAAGCGTTGAGCTTCGCTGAGGATGTGGCGTCGAAGGCGGACCTCGAACTCGGCGTCCACGCCGGAGGGAGACATGGCTCGAGCATAACAGATTTGAGCACTGGTACAGCCTTTTCTTGAGAGTAGCCGACACGGTTGAGCGTTCTTGAGAAAAACGAGGCTCAGGGGTCCACGGGTTTGCTCGAGTTCGCCTCCGGCAGGGGACGGTGGTGCTCGAGCAGGGCGCGTTCCCTGGCGTCGAACAGCACCAGAACCGCCCAGACGGCGGCGCTCGAGAGCACGAATCCCAGCGGGGTGAAGCTCGCTTGGAACGCGGCCAGCAACAGCAAAATCACGCTTGCCCCCAGCCTCGAGTAGAACACGGTCCGGTTCACACCCACCTCGGTCTCGGTCTGGGCCACCGACAGGCACAGCAGGTACACCACGCCGCCCACGCTCATCAGCCACGCGGTCAGGCTCGAGATGTCGCCGACCACCGCCAGCTTGACCAGCAGGTGAATACCGGTGGTCATGCAGGTGAGAGCCAACATCATCGGCAGGTGAAGGTAAATGTACAGGCCCACCGAGGACCCTTTTTTGAGTATCAGCCGCGAACCTAAATTGAAGTACACCCACCACAGGCAGGCGGTGATGAAAAAGCCTGTGATGGCCACGCCCGCCGACCCCAGCACCCAGTCTTTGCGGTCAATGCCCTGCGCCACCGCCAAAATACCTTCGCCCAGCACGATGACGGTGAACAGCCCGAAACGCTCGGCGATGTGCGAGGCGTGCAGCGGCAGATGTCGGGTGAGGTTGAGGTTAAAGAGCGGCAGCGCCAAATCGAAGGCCAAGCCCAGACCCCACAGCGCGTAGCGGGGCCAGCCCTCGAGCAGCAGGGACGCCCCCCACAGGGCGATGCTCACGGTGAACCCAATCGTGTAGCGCCCCACCAGCGGGCGGGCCGCCGCAACGTGCCACCAGGCCCACAGATTGAGCGCGATGGTGAAGGTCCGCATGGCGATGTAAGCCACGGCAAAGCCTCGAGTCTCACCCTTGTACACGTCGGGAAACTGCACCGCCATCGCCGTGACGCCCAGCATTCCGCAGAATACCATGCTGCGAAAAACCAGGTCGTCGGTGTCGAAGCGGTCCGCGTAGACGGTGTAGCCCTGCCAGCCCACCCAGACGGGAATGAACAGCGCCACAACAAGTCCCAGGCTGTACAGGCCGGGATGGTCAATCAGCAGATGCGTGAGCTGTGAGATGGCCACCACGAACACCAAATCGAAGAACAGCTCGAGCCAACTGGCTTTACGCTCCTTGTCATCCTCGAGCGCCCGGAGCTGGGGGGGGCGAATGAGCAGGTGGCGCAATTTTGCTCGAGCGGGGGTCATAAAACACCTTTAAATAAAAGTTTGCAAATCACTTCCTCATTGTGAACGTTTCGCTCGAGTCTTGCGTAAGGATGGGTTCAAGGCGGGTTCAGGCTCGAGGGCGAGGGCAAATCCAGAACTCTGGCTAGTTCGCGGTCCACACTGAACCGCGCCATACTTGAGAGTGGACCTACCCGCTCGAGCAAGGCGTCTTTGTTGACGGTTTTGAGCTGGGTCAAGTTGACCACCGAATCTCTACGTAATCCCGTTTCAGTGCGCTCGAGCAGCAGGTTTCCCGACAGATTTTCTAGTTCCAGATTGCTGGTGAGGCTAGCAACGATGGTCGTTTCAATCGGAATGCGGTTGATGTAGTCGGCCTGGATTATCAGTACGGGCCGCTTGAATGCAGGTTCCGAAGTCTGGGTTGTGCCCAAATCTATCCACCATAAGTCACCCCGCCGAATCTCGAGCGAGTTCACTCCTCCCACTCCACCGCAAGCAACGCCTGACGGGTGGCTTCCCACTCGGCTGCCGGGAGTTTACTAGGGTGTTTGCTGTAATAGAGAGCCAATTTAGCGGACAGCTCTTCCTCCTCGAGCTGCTTGAGGTAACGTGCTGCGGCTTCGCTGTAAAACTGGCTGCGGGCAATACCCATCCTTTTGGCTCGAGCGTCCACATTTTGCGCCACATGGTCTGGAACAGAAATTGCAGTTTTCATACCCATAGTATAATAAGAGTTATACCTCGAGTCAAACTCACCAACGTACCCCATCCGGTAACAAACTCAGTCGTCCCAAACCTCACCTGTGGGCGCTAAACTGGTCTTATTAAACGGGGACGCTCGAGCAAAAGCGAACGTCCAGCAGCACGCAGGCGGGTACGGGCTTATCCTACCCAGGAGGGATTTATGGCAAGCGATTTATTTGGGGCGAGGGAAGTGCTGGGCGAGCGCGGCGGTCAGAAGCTGTACTTTTACAACCTTCAGAGGCTCGAGGGTCACGGCTTCGAGGTCTCCCGGCTGCCCTTTTCCATCAAGGTGCTGCTCGAGAGTGTGCTGCGCGAAGCCAACAACTACGACGTGCTCGAGCAGGACGTTCGCAACGTGGCTTCGTGGGGCAAGTTGGACGCAGAAATCGAGATTCCGTTCAAGCCCGCTCGAGTGATTCTCCAGGACTTCACCGGCGTGCCAGCGGTGGTGGATTTGGCCGCCATGCGAACCGCCGTGGTGAAGTTGGGCGGCGACCCCAAGAAAATTAACCCGCTCATTCCGGTGGACTTGGTCATCGACCACAGCGTGCAAGTGGACGAGTACGGCACTGACCTGGCGCTGGCCAACAACGTGGCCCTCGAGTTCGAGCGCAACCGCGAGCGCTACGAGTTCCTGCGCTGGGGACAGCAAGCGTTCGACAACTTCGGCGTGGTGCCGCCCGCAAGCGGCATCGTTCACCAAGTGAACCTCGAGTATCTGGCCAAAGGGGTGCAGTCTCGAGCCGAGGACGACGGGGCCGTGGTTTACCCGGATTCGCTGGTGGGCACCGACAGTCACACCACCATGATTAACGGCCTGGGCATCGTGGGCTGGGGCGTGGGCGGCATCGAGGCCGAGGCCGTGATGTTGGGCCAGCCGATTTACATGCTGATGCCGGAGGTGGTGGGCTTCAAGATTACCGGGGCGCTGCCGGAGGGCGCAACCGCAACCGACCTCGCGCTGACGGTGACCGAGATGCTGCGGAAGACCAACGTGGTGAACAAGTTCGTGGAATTCTATGGCCCTGGCCTCTCCAACATGACCCTGCCGGACCGCGCCACCATCGCCAACATGGCCCCGGAGTACGGCGCTACCGTGGGCTTTTTCCCGGTGGACGACGAGGCGCTGCGCTACCTGCGGCGCACCGGGCGGCTCGAGGACGAGATTGAACTGGTCGAGCAGTATTACCGCGCTCAGGGCATGTTCAGAGACGAGAACACTCCCGAACCCACCTTCAGCAGCACCATTGAACTCGAGCTGAGCACCGTGGTTCCCAGCCTGGCCGGACCTAAGCGCCCGCAGGACCGGGTGGCGCTTTCGGATATGAAAAAGGTGTACCACGAGGCGTTAAGCGCCCCCATCGAGAAGCGCGGCTTTGCGCTCGAGGAAGGAAAGCTTAGCGCGATGGGAACCGTGACTGGAACGAGCCTGCAAATTGGACACGGCGCGGTCACACTGGCCTCGATTACGTCCTGCACCAACACTTCTAACCCCAGCGTGCTGATTGCCGCCGGACTGGTGGCTAAAAAGGCCGTAGAGTTGGGCCTGAACAGCAAGCCGTGGGTCAAGACTTCGCTGGCCCCCGGCAGCCGGGTGGTCACTGAGTATCTCGAGGCAGCGGGGCTGCAAACCTATTTGGACCAGATTGGCTTTAACACCGTGGGCTATGGCTGCGCCACCTGCATCGGCAACTCGGGGCCGCTGCCGGAACCCATCGTGGCCGCCATCAAGGAAGGCGATTTGGTGGTTGCTAGCGTGCTTTCGGGCAACCGCAACTTTGAAGGGCGCATCAACCCGCACATTCGGGCCAACTATCTGGCCTCGCCGCCGCTGGTGGTGGCCTACGCCCTGGCGGGAACGGTGGACATAGACCTTTCGAGTGACCCCATCGGCACGGATACGCACGGAACTCCGGTATACCTGAAGGATTTGTGGCCCTCGAGCGCGGAAATTCAGAGCATCATGGACGCGGCCATCAACGCCGAGATGTTCAAGAAGGTGTACGACGGCATCGAGCAGAGCAACGCGCTGTGGAACGCTATTCCGGTGGCGGGCGGCGATTTGTTTGAGTGGGTGGAGGACAGCACCTACATTCAGAACCCGCCCTTTTTCGAGAAACTGGGTGGGGCGCTCGAGCCGATTACGGGCATCAGCGGCGCTCGAGTGCTGGTCAAGGTGCAGGATAGTGTCACCACCGACCACATTTCGCCTGCGGGAAGCTTTGGGCCAAACACTCCAGCGGGGCGTTTCCTGCTCGAGCACGGGGTAGCGCAGAAGGATTTCAACAGCTACGGCTCGAGGCGCGGCAATGACCGGGTGATGACGCGGGGAACCTTTGCCAATATCCGGCTCAAGAACCAGCTTGCTCCTGGCACCGAGGGCGGTTACACCACCTACTTCCCCAGCGGCGAAGTGACCAGCATTTATGAAGCCAGCGAGAAGTACAAAGCCACCGAAACCCCCTTAGTCGTGCTGGCGGGCAAGGATTACGGCATGGGCAGCTCGAGGGACTGGGCCGCCAAAGGCACCTTCTTACTGGGCGTGCGTGCGGTCATCGCCGAGAGTTACGAGCGGATTCACCGCAGCAACCTGGTGGGCATGGGCGTGCTGCCGCTGCAATACAAAAGCGGCGACAACGCCGAGACGCTGGGACTCGAGGGCACCGAAACGTTCGATTTCCTGGTAGACGACACGCTCAAGCCGCGCCAGGACGTGAAGGTGCGCGTAACCGATTTGGCGGGCAACGCTCGAGAGTTGACCCTGATGTGCCGCATTGATACTCCGGTTGAGGTGGATTACTACCGGAATGGGGGCATTTTGCAAACGGTGCTGAGGCAGTTGCTCGAGCAAGCGGTGAAGGCGTAGCCAGTGTAACAGCTTGAGATTCAATGTAAGTATTCAATCTCGAGCTGTTGCAAATGACTCAAGGAGATGAAATGAAGTACGTCGGCTTAGTCCTTATTGCCTCATTGATAGCTACTCAAAGCAAAGCTTCCGTCGTTGATACTTGGTATGGGATATTCCCAGGTTCTAGACTCGAGTTCAAAGCGAATGGCTCAGTTTCTGTTGCCATACCTATTCCTGGAAAGGAATCAAAACCCCAACTTGGTAATTATAAGATAAACAACAATGCAATAACATTCAGCAAAATAAATTCAATCTCAAGTGGTATTATTAACAGACATGAGGTTTTGTTGGCTGCAAATGGATTAACAATCAACTTTCGACGAAAAGACGCATTTACTGAAACTGAGAAGCGTTATTTTGCTCTCCTTATGGCTTCACAAGCCAAGCTGGATAGTGTAGTTACAGACCACAGAGCGCTAGAAACATACGCTCAAAACATATATAAAACTATTTTCGCCTACAATTCAGATTATAAGAAAGACCCTCCATCTGGAAGTTGTTTAAAAGGTTATACTGCGGGCAACTTCCCCGTTATCAAACCAACACTGAATATGGGACTAGTAAGCTGTACCGTCGTATGGCCTAGTGGTTCAACAAGCGGAGGTGTCGAAGTTCGAGCATCAGATGGATTTAAAGTAACCCTACCCTGACTCGAGCCTCCGCCCCTGCCCGCGCATTCCCGCTCGAGTGGGAGGGACGCCAAGTTGAATACTCGAGCACCTAAAAATGAGCCAAAATCAAGAGGGCGACCTATGCGTCGCCCTTTTTGATTGAAAGTCGTGCTCGAGCGGGAAAGTTTAGCGCTTACTCCTTCACGCCCCCCGCCACCGTGCCGCTCACGAACACCTGCTGAAAGCCGTAGAACAGCGCCACAATCGGAATTGCGCCCAGCACCGCCGCCGCCGCGAACTGACCGTAATAGGTGGTGTTAGTGCTGGTGCCGCCGCTTACCCCGAACGAGCGCAGACCCACCCCTACATTCCAGTTGACTGCGCCCGAGAGCAGCACGTTGGCCAGCAAGAATTCGGCGTAGGTGCCGATGAACTGGAGCAAGAAGATGAACACCAGCATGGGGCCGCTCAGCGGCAGCACGATGCGGGTGAACGCGCCCCAGCGGGTGGTACCGTCCACCAGAGCCGCTTCCTCGAGCGAGGCGGGCAGACTCTCCACGTAGCCCTTGTAAATCCAGGTTCCGAAGGCGATGGCTCCACCCGAGTAGGCCAGAATCAGTCCGGTGAAGGTGTTGAGCAAATCGAGCGACTTGATGATGGAAAAAATAGCCACCAGCGCCACGATGTTGGGAAACATCTGCACGAAGATGAAGAACATCAGGGTCTGGAAACGCCCTGGAAAGCGCAGCCGCGCCATCGCGTAG
>Ga0123339_10001827_pt1 | contig 14585 bp, 11 predicted proteins | sample lystaG_FD_89956 | JGI IMG/M metagenome (GOLD analysis project Ga0123339, IMG submission 89956) | Glacier valley bacterial and archeal communities from Borup Fiord, Nunavut, Canada, to study Microbial Dark Matter (Phase II) -... | ecosystem: Environmental > Aquatic > Freshwater > Ice > Glacier ... | reverse complement strand
TCACGCATTAAAAGTGCGATGATGATCGAGTTTCTCGAACTTTGGTGTTCAATGCAAGGTTGGGGTGCTTGTTGGCTTGGAAAAGTAGAACCGCGTCATAAAAAAGAAGGATATGAACATCTTGCAACGATGGCTTTCGGGCTTCCCGCAGTACCGTCCTATCGCTTGACGATCGCAGAATTTCTTCGCAAACCTGCTTCCGGAATCGGTAAATCACCGACCGGTAATAATCTTCTGGATACATTGCGACTTGCACCTTCCGCATCCAATGGACAACCTTGGTGGTTGGTCGTCACAAACGAACGCATCGATCTGTATATGACACATAATGGAATTACCGATCTGATCCCGAGAAAAACAAAAATATTGGATATCGGAATCATGATGGCTTACATCTATTGTGTAATGAGTGCACGTAATTTAACGGGCGTGTTCAAAGTATTGACGGATGCGGCTGAGTTGGAAAGAAAAGAATACCAAATCAGTTTCGTACTCTGATTTAGCACATTCATAAAAAAAGACGTCTGCACTGTGATTCACAGCTTAGGCGTCTTTTTTCATCAACATGTGACTAACTACACAATTACGTCCGGAATCCTTCGCTCGATAACAAGCTTGATCCGCTGATTCAACTAGTTCGTGATAGGTAGAACCTTCGATCGGAAGAAGTTGTGCCACACCGATCGAAAGCGTGATTCGATCACTGATCGGTGACGAATTGAATTCAATATGACGTCGATTAACTTCCTCCAGTATTCTCAACCCGACTTGATAAGCACTGTGTTCTTCAACATCTCGAAGGATGATCAGAAATTCTTCACCTCCGTATCGTGTAACGAAATCGGAACTAGTACGCAGCGCGCTTTTGATGCAACCGGCAATTTCGACCAATACTTGATCACCGGACTGATGACCGTAGGTATCATTGAATTTTTTGAAATAATCGACATCCAGCATCAATCCGCATACATAGCGCTGTTCCATAATGGATTCTTGCCAGACACCGTTGATCCAATGTTCGAATCCGCGCCGTTGAAATAATCCCGTTAACGGATCGGTTTGAGACAACAACTGCAATTCGCTGTTGGCAATCTGTAATCGTTGATTGAGTGAAAAAGTATAAACTACGTTTTTAAACATCGAACGAGAAATATAGAAAGTTATCACGAACAGTACACTGAGTTGCAGATATGTAGTGTTTAAATCGGACGGAACAAGTTTATTGCTGGCAATCAGATATGAATAGCCAAGAAAGGCACAGATTAATAGTAAGATATTTGTTTCAATCATAAATAGTACTCCGCATACTAACACGGCAATAACGAAATATTCATTGAGTAAAAATACACTTTGGCCGGTCTGCATAAACAGACACATCAATCCCGAAAAACAGAACAAGAAAGAGACTAAGCCTTTACGTGTCACTTTACTGTGGGTCTCGCTTAAATTGGACTTGAGGCAGAAAAAGATAAAGTAAACGATCGATAGGGTCAATAACCCAAAGTTCACGATCAGAAAATTCTGATACTGAGCGAACATACGTTGATTGGTAACTAAAAAGGGAATGAAAATCATTTCTGCCAACCATAAGAGAATTGAAAAATTTTTCAACCGTTGGTAATTATAGTAGTTCAAGTAGTGTTTTAATTCTTTTGTGAATGGTTTTGGATACATTGCAGTAATTATTTCCCGTAAAAATTGTTTCATGGAGTTTCCTCGATTTGTTAGTCTGTTGTGATTCTGATTATAACATAATTTCACAAAGTTTCAACGTTATTGGAATAAGTGTTCACAAATCGTTCATTTATCAAGGTTTAGTGTCATTTTGTCGTGTTTTATGAAAGCATGGTATAATGTCGATAAATAGGGAGGTAACCTATGAAAAAAACAAATTCGAAACCGGTATATGCACAAATTGCGCTTGATATCGCGGTAAGAATAGCACGTGAAGATCTCAAAGAAGGAACACGAATTTCCGGTCGCTCTTTAATGTCCAGTGAGTACGGTGTTTCCCCAGAGACAATCCGTCGTTCACTGAGTTTACTGGAAGAAATGGAGATCGTTGAAGTTCATCATAACAGCGGTGCCGTGATTAAATCGAAAACACAGGCACTGTTATATTTAGAACGGTTCAGCGGTGATAATGACGTACACACTTTAAAACATGAGTTGAAAAAATTGATGCTCGAACGAGAAAAACTAGATCAGAAAATAGTTTCGTTGGTGAATCAGATTGCTGACTTCAATCAACGATATAGTTATTCAGATCCATTGTTGAAGTTTGAGATACCGATTCCCGCAAACTCGCAGATCATCGGGCAGACGATTGCCGAATCGAAGTTTTGGCAGAATACTCAAGCAACTATCATAGCGGTACAGCGTGAAGGAAATATTATTCTGTCACCGGGACCGACTGCGGTATTTCAAGCTAAAGACATCGTGATCGTTGTCGGTGATATAAAAATGGCAGACAGTGTCAAAGAATTCATCAAGATGAAGAAGACGTCCCTGTAAAGGGCTTTTTTACTTGAACGGAAATTGAGGAAACTTATGAAGAAAGCAGAAATACTGGCCCCGGCCGGTAGTAAAGATTCACTGATTGCGGCTGTTCAAAGCGGTGCAGATGCTGTCTACCTCGGCGGACAATTATTCAATGCGCGGGCTAACGCTGCGAATTTCTCAATGGAAGACCTTAAATGGGCAACGGAATACTGTCGCAGTTATGGAGTCAATGTCTATATAACAGTCAATACACTGATTTTCGACGATGAATTCGAAACTCTTTTTACGTATATCGATCAACTGGTTGAACTGCATGTGGATGCACTGATCGTTCAGGATGTGGGAATGGCCTATGCGATCTCGCAACGTTATCCCGATCTTCCGCTTCATGCATCGACGCAAATGCATATTCATAATGTTGCACAAGTTTTATGGGCGAAAAAAATGGGATTTACCCGAATTGTTGCCGCTCGGGAAACGTCGATTGATATATTACGTGATATGGTTGCCACAGGTGTTGAGATCGAAGTATTTGTTCACGGGGCATTGTGTGTTTCTTACTCCGGTCAATGTTTGATGTCGAATGTGATCGGCGGTCGAAGCGGCAACCGAGGTGAATGTGCTCAACCGTGCCGATTACCTTATACATTGATGAAACGTTCTCAGAATCGATGGGAAGAAGTAGCTACCGCTGGTTCTTTTTTGATCAGTCCGAAAGATTTGTGTACACTTGAGCATCTTAAAGAATTGAGTGATGCCGGAATTGTAAGTATGAAAATCGAAGGCCGAATGAAACGTCCCGAATATGTTGCCCAAGTTGTCTCAAGTTATCGCAAGGAATTGGATCGTATCTTAAATCACGAATCGAAAATAAATCTTGAGCCGGAATTACATGAGTTGAAAAAAATATTCTCACGTGGATTTACGTCAGGATTCATGTTCAATAATACTGCTTCGGAAATTCTGCAATGGCAGACCAGCAGTCATGTCGGTGTAAAAATCGGTAAAGTCATCTCCTGTAACGGTACTCGAATTCAAATCAAACTGAATGAAGACTTGACGCAAGGTGATGGGATCCGAATCATGCAGAAGGGTCAAGACGAAGGGTTTACCGTCAACTTTCTTTACGTCAATGATCTGCTTGTCAAAGAAGCAAAAGCTCCGTGTTTCATCGAACTTCAGCAACACACGCAAATCGATGTTGGCAGCGATGTCGTCAAGACTTCCGATATCAAACAGTTGAATAGGTTACAAGATGCACTGAATACTACGATGCGCAGAGTCGATGTTTCGATGGAACTGACTGTGGCTCACGGACAAGCAGCGATACTGAACTGCAGCTCCAATGGGCGTTCGATTTCGGTGATGAGTGATGCTCCGATCGACCGTGCCCGTCAAACTGCAATCGATGATGTTCAATTGGCCCGTACGTTGTCAAAAACAGGAGATACGATCTTTCAAGCAGGAAATATAACGATTCATAATGATAGTCAAAGTTTCATTGCAGTTTCACAACTGAATGCTTTGCGTCGCAAAGCATTGGATGAATTGGCTGAAAAATGCAAAAAACCTGAATTCAGTTATACTAAATCTCACGAGACAATATTGACTGTTCCCTCTGCCGATCATGGAGTGATCCGAAGTGCGTTGGTCACGAATCAAACCCAACTAAATGTATGTATCGAAGAGGGTGTGGAAGAGATCATCTGTGACGACCCAACGATGTTTCCTACACTTGACGATCCGCGATTCTATGTTCGAACGCTTCGTGTCAACCCGCAAGGAATATCGGAGAAGTTTTCGCGCATCGTTGTTTCTACGTTTAATGATGATATCGATGATCAGCAAACTGCCCATGGAGATTTCGGTCTGAACGTCAGCAATGCCAGAACGGCTGCATATTATCTGAATCAAGGGCTCTCTTCCGTTTTGATGTCAGTCGAACTCAATCCGATTCAACTGATCGCACTTGCGAGTGAGATGAAAGAAATACACGGTAGCTGTGATGGGCTCGAAACAATGATTTACGGACATCGTGAAATGATGGTGATGCGCAGTTGTCCGGTATCTGTTCAATACGGAACGACACCTCTTAAGTGTGCTCTTTGCCACAATCAGACTTTCGGTCTGAAAGACAGAAGAGGCAGTATTCATCGTATGGAAGGCGACCGTCTCTGCATGATGCATGTTACCGAAGATAAAGCAGATTCACACCTCAGTTATGCCGGTTCACTCTTCAACAGTGGTATCCATCGTTTCCGTTTTACGTTTCTGGAAGAAACAGCCGGTGATATTCGCGTATTGTTGAGACAGTTCGACAGTGAAGTCTCTCGATAAACGATTAAACACACTTTAAAACTGATTCCGCATAGCTTTATTTTACGCAATATTAACATAAGTTCCTATCCTATTTATTATAGAGAATGCTATAATTAGGCTAACATAAAAGGGGATTCATTTATGAAACTGACTAAAGAAGAAAAGAGTTGGATTCTATACGATGTAGCCAATTCCGCCTTTATCCTAATTATTACAGCAACGATTCCTGTCTATTTCAGAGCTTTAGCTGAGAATGCCGGTGTTTCTTCGACTAATGCGACCGCTTTATGGGGAGTAGCGACTTCTGTTTCTGTTTTGGCCTTGGCGTTGCTTTCGCCGATTCTCGGTGCGATCGCTGATTACAAGGGAATGAAAAAGAAAATGTTTGTGTTCTTTCTGGCAATGGGAATTCTCGGTTGTTTATCGTTTACCGTTACTCAGGACTGGCAGGCGTTCTTGTTCCTCTTTGTAATTGCTCGAATCGGCTATTCTGCTTGTAATGTATTCTATGATTCGATGTTGGTTGATGTAGCGACCGATGAACGCATGGATACCGTGTCATCCTATGGTTATGCATTCGGATATATCGGGAGTTGTGTACCGTTCATTATCGGAATCGCATTGATTTTGGTAAAACCTTTCGGTATGACAGGTTATCTTCCGACTCAGATCTCATTTCTGATCACGATCTTGTGGTGGGCACTGTTGACGATCCCGATGTTGAAAAATGTCAAACAAACCTATTATATGGAACCGCAACCGCATATCGTTGCTGAATCATTTAAACGAATTATCATAACATTGGGAAAAATCAGACAAGATAAAAAACTTCTATACTATATTATCGGTTATTTCTGTTACATCGACGGAGTATATACGATCATTTCAATGGCTACGACATATGGCGGAGAAGTCGGTATCGATCAAACGCAAATGATATTGGCTTTGCTTCTGACTCAGTTTGTCGCTTTCCCATGTGCTATTTTAGCGGGCATACTGTCGAAGAAATATGGTTCGCTTACTATGATCAAAGTTTATATCGGTATCTACATGTTCTGTTGCGTGTTCGGTTATCAATTAGACAGAGCTTGGGAATTCTGGGTATTAGCTGTGATCATCGGAACTGCTCAGGGTGGAATTCAATCTCTGTCGCGCTCCTATTATGGTAAATTGGTTCCCAAAGAACAGTCCAATGAATATTTCGGATTCTTCGATATCTTCGGAAAATTTGCTGATTTCTTCGGACCGCTTATCTTGTCGGCTTGTGCCATCTTGTTCGGCTCATCGAAATACGGTGTTCTGACTTTAATCGTACTATTCATTATCGGTTTCTGGATGATACTCAAAGTCGAAAAACTTTCCAAAGTATAATCAACTAAACATCTTTTACTTAAGGGTAGAAGATGTTTTTTCTATAACCAATGAAAGAAGGGTACAGTATGTTTGATGAAAAAAAGGCAGTCAGTCATCTACAAGATCTGATCAGATGCAAAACAATTTCTTATCCAGATCGCAGTCGGATCGATTATTCCGAATTTGCAAAGTTACGGGCGCAACTGGCAAAAAATTATCCGCTCTTGCACCAGCAAGCCGAAGTGATTCTGATCGAAGGGAATAGCTTGATATTTCACTTAAAAGGGACTGATTCAACGATTTTGCCTTTGGGATTGATGGGACACATGGATGTCGTTCCGGTTAGCGAAAAAGGTTGGATCTGCGAAGCGTTCAGTGCCGAAATCCGAGACGGTTATGTAAATGGACGCGGTACGCTCGATATGAAAGGTCAAGTAACAGCGATTCTGGAGGCGGTTGAATCTTGCCTTAATGATAAATTGATATTTAATCAAGATATTTACATCCTGTTAGGTCATAACGAAGAAACCGGAAGCAGCGTGTTTGATTCAGGGGCTCGCAAAACTATGGAATACCTAAAAACACAAGGAGTAAAATTCGGGCTGATCATCGATGAAGGCGGAGCCTTCGTTTCCGGAAAAGCGATGGGTGTTGATGGAAATATCGCGCTGATCGGTATCTGTGAAAAAGGATACATGGACGTTATGTTGAGTGTAAGTCAACCAGGCGGACATGCTTCAATGCCGCCTAAAAAAGGTGCGCTGAATTTAGTTTGCGAAGCTGCGATCCGCATTGAAAATCACAAGTTTCCGTCTTCATTCAATCCGGCAGCGGCCGCGATGTTTGATGCGCTAGTTCCCCACATGAAACAACCGCTAAAGAACCTATTCGCTCATCGGAATATGAGCGGTCTGCTGTTATTGAAAGCAATGACACATTCGCCGATGAGTGCGGCTCTTGTCCGCACAACTTGTGTCATGACGCAAGCTCAAGGAAGTAAAGCCTCAAATGTTCTTCCTCAGAAAGCAAGTGTCGTGTTGAACTTGCGCTTAGCTCCCGGAGACAGCGTGGACTATGTGATGAATCGACTAAGAAAACTAGCTGGCAGTTCGGCGGAAGTTACACTTCTGATGGCAAATGAGCCCACAACGCTGAGTCCGACGAATGGACCGCATTATGATCGAGTTCGCCAAGCGATCCTTCAAAGTTTTCCCGATTATAAAGTGGTTGCTCCATATCCGGTCGTGGCGGCTACCGACAGCCGTGTTTACAGCGATATGGCGGAGGCAACTTATCGGTTTGTTCCGTTTCCTTCACTTATTGAAGATATTTCAACGCTTCATGCGGATAATGAACGGATTCAGATCGATAGTTTCATTCAAGGTATTAAATTCTTCGAAGTTATATTAACGACTAAGTAAAAACCAAGCAACATGTGATTGCTTGGTTTTTTTATCTTTTTACAATGATTGATCGTCAATATTACTTAACCATTCATCGATATCGGTAATGACTGACTTAACGCAACCGTCTTCAAACGGCGACAGTAGATTCGCTGCTTTTACTAAACCGACGAATGATTTGGTTCCTCCCAGTTTACACAGTTTCAGATAATCCGGCCAAGTTTCGGGATCTTGCGAATTGGCACGCTTCCAGAACTGAAGGGCACAGATCTGAGCGAGTGTATAATCGATGTAATAGAACGGACTTCCGAAAATATGACCCTGTTGGAACCAATAGGAACCTTTTTCCAGAAACTCATTTCCTTCGTAATCCATATGAGGAACATACATTTTTTCCAGCTTACGCCAAGCTTGTTTGCGCTCTGTCGGAGTAAAGTCGGGATGTGCATAGATTTCATGTTGAAAATGATCGACAAGCACTCCGTAAGGAATAAATTTGATAGCATCTCCAAGATGAGTATAACGATATTTCATAGCAGCTTCACCGAAGAATTTCTCCATCCACGGCCAAGCCAGAAATTCCATACTCATTGAATGGATCTCGCAACTTTCAAGGGTCGGCCAGGCACATTCCGGAATATCGATCCAACGGCTCTGATAACTTTGAAAGGCGTGACCGGCTTCATGCGTCAGAACATCCACATCACCGGAAGTACCGTTGAAATTCGAGAAGATGAACGGAGATTGGTAATCAGGTATGAACGTACAATAACCGCCGCCCTCTTTGCCTTTTTTGCTGACCAAGTCGACCAGTTCATGGTCTAACAGGAAATCGATGAATTCACCTGTTTCGGGACTCAGTTCATGATACATCTGACGACCTTGCGCGACGATGTAATCCGGATCTCCGATCGGCGTGGCATTACCGTCTGCAAATTCAAATTTCACATCAAAGTAACGGAGTTTATCTAAACTCAAACGTGCAGCTTGACGAGCATACAATTTTTCGGCAACCGGTACGATGTCTTCCAAAACCTGTTTGCGGAAATTTGCGACCATGTCGGCGTTATAATCCAAACGAAACATGCGGATATAACCGAGTTCGATAAAATTCGCATAATCGAGTTTATGGGCGATGGAATCGCGAAGATGGACCAACTTGTCATAGATCTCATCGATTTCGGCTTCATGTTGTTGCAGAAAACCGGTTTTCGCATCCATTGCACGTTTACGTAATGCTCGGTCCGTTGATTGGGTCAACGGTGTCAATTGGGGCAAGGTGTAAACTTTTCCCTCAAATTCGATTTGAGCACTTGCCAGCAGTTTAGAGTAAAGCGATGCTGTCTTGTTTTCTTCCTGCAGATCTTCGATGATCGATTTATCGAAAGATTTAAGCGAATATTCAGCGATTTTGAAAAAAGGTTCAGGCAACACGGCTCTCAGTTCATCGATAAACTTTGATGAAAGCAGTACCTTATAAAAATTTACCGTACACTCTTCATATAAAGGACCGTGATCATCCCAATAATCATTTTCAGCCTCATAGAACTCATTTTCGGTATCGATCGAATGACGGATACTGGAAATCGTACCCATTGTCGTCACGTGATTTCTGATCGTGTTAATGTCGTTGATGAGTTTGAGCTGTTGCTCGGATGTTTCGGCTGATGCGAATTTTCCTGTCAAATCACTTAACTTAGTGCTGATTTCCGAATAGTCCGGTCGTAAATAAACATATTCATTGAATTTCATAATTTCACCTCTGTATTTATTTTACACGCTCATCACTTAAAGATAAAGGTTCGAATCTCAAAATAATACACTTATATGTTTAGGTATGCTAGAATATACCCGAGAGTGAGGTAACGCCATGAAAATCATCACGGATACCAGTAGCCATTTTACAGTTGAAGAGGCAAAAGCAGCCAATGTGATTCTGATACCTTTACAAATCGCTTTGAATAATAAAAATTACCGGGATTACCTGGATATCGATTCTGAGAGCTTTATCGCAAGCATAAATAACGGAACCGCTCATTCTTCTCAGCCTGCCGTCGGTGAAGTTATGGATGCTTATGAATTAACAGCAGGTGAAGAAACTTTGCACATCACAATGGCAAAAGGGCTCAGTTCGACCTATGATTCAGCATGTGATATCAAGAACAGTACGGCTGCCGAACACGTGACTGTTTTCAACTCACATACTTTGGCAGGACCGCAACGTTACTTAGTTCAATTGGCCGTTAAGATGGCAGAAAATGCACAATCGGTCAAAGAAACGATCGCACGCATGCAAGTCTGCCTGCAAGAGTGCCAATCTTTTTTGATACCGATCGATTTTAATTTCTTGAAGCGCGGAGGCAGAATGACTCCTATGACTGCTACAATCGGTGGTTTGTTGAAAATCAAACCGATACTGACGCAGACCGAAAATGGTGAACGCTTAGAAAAATTCACGATCGGACGTACTTGGTCAGGAGCTATCTCTTCCGTGGTCGAAGAACTTGTGGCAAAAGGAATCGACAGTCGCCATAAAATCTACGTATCCCATGCAATGAACATGGAAGTTGCCAAATCAGCCGTCGAAGCGATCGCAAAACGTATCCAAAATGCGGATATTGAAATGCTTAAGTTATCTCCAGCAATGATCACGCAAGGCGGACCCGGTTGTGTAGCCATCCAATATATTTTGAAAGACAAAGAAGCCTAGGTTTCTTTTTTTTTGATTTGAAGGGAAAGGAATAGCTATTTACTATTTCTGCGTATATTCTTTGTGCTAAAATAAGTTTATAGGAGGGCTACTCTATGAGAATCATCTCGGATACGACGTGTCATTTCACAGTTGAAGAAGCTGAGCTGGCAAATGTAATTTTAGTTCCGAATCAAGTATCGATCGGTGATCATAATTACCGAGATTATCTTGATATAAGTTCTGCCTCGTTTATCGAAGAAATCATGGATAGCCATCCGCAAACCTCGCAACCCTCTGTCGGAGATATTATGAATGCATACGAAAGTTGTAAAGGTGAGGAAACACTTCATATAACCACCGGTAAAGGACTGAGTTCGGCCTATGATTCAGCCCGTGGAGTGTGTAAAAGCATGGCAGCTGATTATGTTACGGTTTTTAATTCAGCTTCGGTAGCCGGTCCTAATCGCTATCTGGTACAATTGGCAGTTCGCCTTGCGGCTGCGTCAACATCCATTCAGCAGATCGTCGCTCGGATGCAAAATTGTTTGAAAGAAAGTCAATCATTTGTCGTGCCGGTCGATTTCGGGTTTTTGCAACGTTCGGGTCGACTAACACCTATCGCAGCGACTTTAGGCGGATTTCTTCATTTAAAACCAATCATGCATCAGTCTGAGGATCGTGAACGAATCGAAAAATTCTCTGTCGCCCGTACTTGGGGAGGGGCAATCAATTCGATCATCGATGATCTGATCAAGCACGGTGTCAGTGACAAGCATCGAATTTATGTGGCTCATGCCTTTAATTCGGAAGCAGTCAAGACAGCTGTTGATGAGATAAAGAAACGCATACAGAATCCGGACATTGAAATTATGAAATTGGCTCCGGCGATGATCACGCACGGCGGACCCGGATGTTTGGTGATTCAATACATTCTCAAAGACGAAGAAGCATAAGCTTCTTTTCTTTTAGTCTGAGTGTGCTAAAATAAAAGTTAGAAGGTGATCGAATGAAACCAACAGTTATCTATACGGAACGGGATTCTACACGTTCAATCAAACAATCAACAATTCCCAAACGGGACACCGTTATGGATTTTTCAATTGCTGATATGGATTTTATGGTTCCTTGGGAAATAAGAGAAGCTCTTGTCCATCAAGTGACATCCGGAGTACTCGGCTATTGTATGATCGATGATGTGTTGCGTCGTAACATCACCCAATGGTACAAGCGCCGATATTTCAGTCAGATCAAAGAAGAAGAAATGATTCTCGGACCCTCAGTCAATACGGTTCTCAGTTGGTGTGTTCAGGCATTCACTGAAGTAAATGATCAAATTATTATCATGCCGCCTGTTTATGAACCTTTTTATCTGGCTATTGAGCTCAATCAACGGCAAGTGCTTGAAGTTCCTTTGATTTTGGATAAACATAACTACAAACTCGATTTGGAAGCTTTTGAACAAGCGTGCACGAAAGCTAAAGTCTTTTTATTGTGTTCACCGCAAAACCCGATCTCACGAGTTTGGTCACATGAAGAGATATCCGATCTTCTTGCGATTACTAAAAAACATAATGTGACAGTCATCAGCGATGAAATTCACAGTGATTGGTCATTTTTACCTTTCACTTCGGCTTCTTCGATCGATCCGCAGGTAATTACATTGTTGAGTGCCTCGAAAACATTCAATCTTCAAAGTTTATCGACTTCCTTTATATTTATTAAGAATCGACAAGATCGAATCAAATACCTGCAGTTCATCAATCGTCAGCTTTATCACCATACCGATGGACTCGCTTATGCGGCCATCATGGCTGCTTACAGTACTGGTGAAGATTGGTTGAATCAAGTCAAAGAAATCGTCGCCGGTAATGCGCGGTATCTGCAATCTTATCTTGAAACATCCCTAAAACAAATCAGTATGTTTGAAATGCAAGGAACTTACTTGTGTTGGTTGGATATGCGAGAACTGTGTTCGAATGACGACGAAGTCGAAGCGTATTTCGAGAAAATCAAAGTAATGGGAATCTCGGGACGTCATTATCATTCCAGTATTCCATGCTATCGTATCAATCTTGCGACCGGAAGACAAAATATCGTCGAACTTTGCCGCAGGTTGAATCAAACCAAATTGAGTAAACGGACAGACAAATGAAGAGAATACTTACCTTAGTCGTATGTCTCTTGATCAGCGGTTGCGCTTTTAATCCGTTTGTAAAAAAAATCCCGTTTGTGCCGATTTTAAGTGTACCGGCAACTTCATATTACGGTGCTCTTCACGTATTCAATCGTTCAAAACCGGCATACTATATGAAGGAAACAGAAATATTCTCGATTACGTCCGAACAAGAATTGGCATTGTTGCTCATGGTACAAAGTGAGTCAGGAATTACCAAGTTGAATTTTATCAGTGAAGTACCGATTTCTTTAAATAAGACGTTTATTTATCTGGAGAGTATCTATTTTTATCCGTTTACCCTATCAAGCGGTTATACCGAATATACAAAAAGCGGTAAGACCGTCGATAAAGTTCAATTTATTGAAATTATTCCGTTGGTCGGTCATCAGGATGAAGTGAAGACTGAAGTGATCAATATCCTTGCTACCTATACGAATGCCTCGATGGATAATGCTAGAAAGATCCAGACATTGCATGATTATGTAGTCGGTAAAGTTCGCTATGATACATCGATCACATCGCTTAATCTTGAGGAATCGAAAGGGCATTCTTCATTTGAAGCCTATGGAGCTCTGTTGGCTAAAACAGCCGTATGCAGCGGTTACAGTAAGGCAATGATCGCGCTCAGCGTTCCGTTGAGTATTCCGATTCTCTACATATCGTCCAAGATCATGCAGCATGCATGGAATTTGGTCTATAACGGATCAGAGTGGCTTTATTTAGATGCAACATGGAATGATCCGATTCCGGATAAATCCGATCGAGTCATGACAACCTATTTCATGAAAACAAAAACCGCCTTTTTGAAAGACGGTCAGCATCACTTTGATGTTTCATCGGATACTACGTTGACGGCTGAAGAATATCTTGATTTTGCTTATTATGTTTTTCCTAGTACCAAAGACTGAGGGCAATCAGAAGTTGTCCGATATGATAACAAGTCAAGTAAAGCACGATCAGTGTTTTACTTGACTTTTGATAAAAATAAACATGAAGGAGCGTGAAGTCAGAGATGAAAAAAAGGATGACACCAAACATACTTAACTGGGAAGATAATGTAGGCAAATCTCGGTAGTGTGTAATTGAAGCAACCAATGTGAGTGTCATCAAGCATGCATAGATTGCTACCGGAATATTCAAACCGTTAAAATCGTAATGTTTACTGTGATACGCGCGATAACCGAACAATAATATCAGTGCACCGAACGGTGTCATCAAATAAAGCGTCAGGTAGCTGATGCCGAAATGAAGAATGTAAAAAACCTGTGCACCGGTGAAAAATAAAATCCCGAGCGGAAGTGCAGTTTTAAAACGGTGTTTTAATCCAAGGGCAATGTCACCCATGAAAGAAACAGTCAAACCGATGATAATGAAAAGATCGGTAAGACTCAATTGAGTGTTGAAAGCAGCCCATAGCCCAAGTAATACAAAATGGAAACAAGCGATCGATTTGATGATAAAACGAGTTTTCGAATCATCTGCAAGACTCAAACGAATGAGAAGAAAAAGGAGAAATGAGGCACTTAGTGTGAAAACGATTGGCATGAGATCACCGGTATTTCTGTATAAAGTATAGCGGATTAGGAGAAAAAAATCACTAGTGAAAATGCTTACATCGGTTTCTAAAAAGAAATAAGAAAATTGCGTGAATAATCAAGTAAACTACTTGTAATGTACTTGTAAAAGGGTACAATTAGAGTATCAACTGGGTATCAAAAATAATGAAACGGGGTATTGAATTATGCAATTCAAACTTGTATTGAGTGTACCGCAACACGAAGAAAGAGTATTCGGAGGACCTGTGTCCTTCGCCCAATTGTGTGTATTCATTGTGTTTTAAGATGGATTTAATATGTCCATCTTTTTTTTACAATTAATCTTGTTTGAACGACCAAGGAGGAATTGATATGGATCAAACAAATCAAGTATTCTGGGATGCTGCCGCTTCGGGTGATTTTGCCAAAGTGGTAGCCGCACTGCAACAGGGCGCCGACGTGAATCTCCGCAATGCGGAATGCCGTACACCGCTTATGCGCAGTGCAAAACGAGGACATGAGAAAATTGTCCGCTATCTGCTCGATACCCATGCAGATGTGAATGCCAAGGACATCAACGGAAAAACAGCGTTGATGGGGGCGGC
>Ga0123339_10001822_pt1 | contig 14602 bp, 14 predicted proteins | sample lystaG_FD_89956 | JGI IMG/M metagenome (GOLD analysis project Ga0123339, IMG submission 89956) | Glacier valley bacterial and archeal communities from Borup Fiord, Nunavut, Canada, to study Microbial Dark Matter (Phase II) -... | ecosystem: Environmental > Aquatic > Freshwater > Ice > Glacier ... | reverse complement strand
TTGGTTTATATATCTGCTCAGAAATTATAAAGAAACACAATGGTGATATCGGCGTAATAAGTGAGCTTGAAAAGGGGTGTACCTTTTGGTTTACCCTGCCTGTTCAATCATTTATCTAATAAGATATTAGATGGAAATGCAGATTGTTTTTATCATTATTGTTACTTAACTGATTTAGTAGCAGGTCTTAAAACCATTTCTGTTTCATACCGTGTAGGCAAGCATGAAACAAAAAATCAACCTGACATTGTTATTACTCGTTGGTCTGACAACAGTGGCCCAGGCTCAGCGTTTCACAAAAAGTGCTGGAGTAACTGGTGAATTCATATATGGAACAGTAGGTGGTGCAGCGCCAAAGTCAAATAATTTGATATTGGCTCCTTACTATATTACCTATTCACCCAGATTTAATATGCTTGAAACAGAAAGCACATCACTTAGTATTAGTGCACCGGTCGGTATATTTATGGGAGCCTATTACGGAAAAGTAACTAACAGTCAATTCGGCTTTAGCAGTACAATTAATGACAGTGGATGGTTGTTTGGTTATGAGCTTCCAGTTGTACTTGATTTTAATCTTGGCAAAGGAGCGATTCGTGATAATGACAGTAAAATGGGAGCCTATATTGGAACAGGTTACAGTTATAGCAGGTTTAATATTTTCGGGTCACACTATTCAAATTATCATGGTACAAGTATTGGGCCTCTGATAAGGGGAGGTGTTCGGCTTCGATTGGGGGCATCCGCTATAGGTTCATTTGGCTTGTTTTATAAGCAAGGCAGGGAACATGAGCAGTTCAAAACGATTGGTTTTAATTTTCTTTGTTGTGATTTGTAAAGAGCTGAATTATTGCACCATTACCTCATCACAACATAATGCTGGCTTTTTAGCCGAATATGGCCTGAATGAGGGTATGGCTTTTTGACACCTGGCTGTAATTTTAATATATCTGATCGTTTCACTTCCTGCATATAACTTAATGTAATCCTGATAGATGCAGCTCTAAAATCCTATTTCGGCTGTGCTCTTTAATTTTAATACTTTATCCTTATAGTTAATTCAAGATTCTTCCCAGGATTTACTTTAAATTTTGCGTCTTGAAATTTGGGTGGACCAAATGATGATAACTTATTATTGGAAACTCCAACTCCTTCTATCGGTATACCGAGAAAGTTCTGATCCAATTTGCCATTTCCGTTTTCATCATGAAAAGATGCAATAGCATAAGTTCCACCTTTGACGTCTTCAATTTTGAACTGAGCTGAGCCATTATTGATTAATTTGCTTTGGCTAAAAGCAGCATTTGCAATTCTTGGAAATCCTAGCTCTTTATCGTAAAGGCAGATAGAACACAAGCCTTTGTCACTCTTTAAATTGGTAATATTAACGGTAATTGTAGATGTTTGGGCTCTGACAGTATTAGATAAAGCACCGCTTACAAAAAGACACAGAATAAAAAATTTTACCATTAAATAAGTATAAGATTAATATTAAAAAATAAATTATTTAATCCACCTTTTTGAATGTGATCCATCTCCAATATCATCACTTGAAGTTCCGGTTTTAGTTCTGACGGCACCAATTCGTTTTCTTTTCTGTGTTATAGCATCGGCCATTTCAGCTTTAGGAGTTCTGTTTTGTTTGCTTTTTGCTTTAGTTTCTGTAGGGTTGGTTCGGCTTACATTCATGGGTTCAATAATGATCATTTCAGCAACTATTTGTGGTTCCTTACTAAGCACTATCTTTTTATTCACATTCATAGAGGGGGTTATCAAAAGCACAAATTGTAAAGTAAAGATAATCATTATCAAGAGTATTGTCATTATTCTTCAATGCAGAACAATTCAAAAACAGGTCTTTCAGATTTGTAATTCGGCATAGGCTATAAATTCAGTCTGGTTTCTGAGAGCAGAATAAACTATTTAACATATTTCATGCCCGGTCATCTGATATCAAACAATGATGAATAGCAACTGGCTTTTAATATTACTCCCGTTTTTAGGTATCTGTGGCCATGTTTCCTATTACCTGTTACCGTTAAAAGCTAGCTCAACACCCAGTCCTATCTGTACTGCTTTAACGAACCGTCACATTCTGTTTCTGTGCATGTCATTGACCTTGTATCATGTTTGACGCTGGAAGAAAAAGTCGCCTAGAAGCTGCATGTTATTTTAGTAATTCCTCTTTTGTGCATCCATGCTTACACTTGGTAAGATGATTGTCTTCATGGGGTGGCATGTACATCATATAACCGTCTATCCTCAGGCCATTATCATGGCAGTCAATTCTTTTCGGTAATTATAATCCTTCGGGTAGATTAACTGTAATTTTTTATAAAAGTGATGCTTATTTACCAATATTTACTTATTATACAAAGATCAACCGAACTCACAGGTATTAAAAGATGGCAACAAGAAATGAATTCCCTTTAAACTGTCAGTAAGTATTGGATTCTAGCAGGCAGACAGTCAGAATTACAAAAATCTACTATCACCAAAATAGTAGAGCCTATTTAATTATCATCAAACTGTCACACAAATGCCTCAGTTATGTTGTTAAGAACGAAAAAATAAAAACCATGAAAAAACGTATGTGCTGCCTGATTGCTGGCTTCTTTATCGCTATTATGGGTGCAAATGCTCAGGAGATTAAGCTAAAAATTCCTGCTACCAGTTTGGGCCAGCAAATTGAGCAGGATTTTGGGCTTGGTGTGATTTCTGTAAAGTATTACCGGCCAAATACGATGGGCAGAAAAATATATAATGGCATGGAGCCTTATGGGGTAGTTTGGCGAACTGGAGCTAATAATGCAACGGTCATTAAATTTTCAGATACTATAAAGATTGAGGGTCATATCATATTACCGGGATCTTATTCCCTTTTTACCATACCTGATGCAACTGAATTTACAATTATCTTAAATAAGAACATTGATCAGTGGGGTGCTTATAAGTACGATCAGAAACAAGACCTTCTTCGGTTTAAGGTAAAGCCTGTTAATTTACCTGCCAGGGTTGAGACGTTCACCATTCAGTTTGCTGACGTTCATCAGGAAGATTGTCTGCTTCAGATCAATTGGGAAAATACGGGTGTAAATCTTCACCTCACAGCTGATGTTGATAATCGAATTATGGCCAATATTCAGGAAGCCATGAAAGGTGAGAAAAAACCGTATTATATTGCAGCTCTTTGGTGTTACCATCATAATAGAAATTTACCACAGGCACTTTCCTGGATTGAAGAAGCAAATAAACCAGAGAAAAAAACTTACAACAGAAAATACTGGCTGGCAATGCTGCAATTAAAAAATGGTGACAAAAAGTCGGCTGTGATTTCTGCAAATGAAGGGCTTAAGCTTGCCCTGGCTGAAAATAATGCTGAATATATCCGCCTGAATAATGAAGTGCTGAAGGAAGCCAGTAAATAAATACCGAAAGTCTTGCACTAACACTATTGACTCCTTAACTAAACTGCTTTAACTACCTGTATCTTTCACGATACGACCTGTAGCAATTCCCAATTTACTGATGGGCATTTGTTTGGCGGGCTTAATGTTTGCCATGGTGCTCCTGCCACTACTGCAATGAACAGGGTAAATGGGAGAAGCTTTAATGGAAGTACTGAAGTTGCCCGAAGAAGTGAAAACCAGCAGCAGAGAATTGCCAACGGTATGAAAGCTGGTCAGTTAAACCCGGGTCAGGTAGCCCGTCAGGAAAACAGACAAAAAAAATTAATCAGAATATTCATGCCAACAGGCAAGTTAACGGCGGTCATCTGAAAAAGCAACAACACAGGCAGATAAATCGTGAGCAAGATCGGGCCAGTAAAAAGATAGAAGAAAAACGTAGAGAATAAGACCCAGGCTATTTAAAATGAAGAATATTAAATAGCGTAATCATTTAAGGCTATCCTTGTGCCTTCTACGAATTAGTAATTTATATAGATAGGCAATCAGGGTTTAAACCCTGATTGCCTATCTTGTTTTAAGAAGGTATAAATTTAAATCGAAGGTTGGAATGATTTAACCGAAGTCCTTAGAAATTATAACAATCGGTAAAGTGATTCAACCTGATAAATATGTTCAATCTGCTCAAGTAGGTATTTCTTTGAGTTGGAACTTGGCTGAATATATCCATCTTCATCTTCGAGATATAACAGATTTGATCCAATATGTATCAGGGCGTCAATTTTATCAATTGAGTATATAATAATGGTAGAGCCTTCTGCAAGTCGGAACCAGTCTTTTTTTGGTACCTCGTAGCAAAGAAGTCTATCACCAGTTTGTATGCCTTCGGCATAAGGCTCCTGTCCGGCTTCTAAAATAAAATAATCAGCTCGGGCATTAAGCAGATTTTGATTTAGTACATTATTTATTTCCAGGTCTCTTAAACCTGTTGATAAAATTTCTGCAATATTAGCCCGGTCCATTGTTTTTATGACAGGTAACGGCCTGTAAGGTAAAGAACGGTATAAACCAACCTGATTTTGAAATATCACCGGATTCTGTACTGCTTGCTCAGCCAATTCAGTCATAAGAGTTCGCTCTTTCTTATTTTCCAGGGGTAGAAGATCGTCGAATTCTTCACCAGGGTAACGGCTTTTCAGCCTTAGTATCACCCGATGTGTGATTAGCTTTTTACCGGTGGCTAGCTGTGAATAATTTGGTCCGGCAAGGCCAATATGGTTTGCAAAATCACGGGCATTAGCAAAGCCTTTTGAGATCCTGATTGTTTCAATTGTTCGCATAACTAGAAATTATGTGTTTTCGATTTGAGCATTGAAGACATTTTTATCATAAACTGACACATTTTAATATAAATTATAATCATTAAACAATAAATGCAGACATCTTTGTTTTTGTGTAACAATAAAATTATATAATTACGCGTGATTACATTTTTTTAGTACTTAAACATCTTCATAACCTCTGGTTTCTTTAAAAATGGATCCAGAAACATAGATAAACAGATCGTATTGTCATTTTTTATGGGTTGATGATGTCATAGGCATTCAATAATTATGATATCTTTATTTCAACAAAATACGATCAATGAAACGCAGATTATTTCTCCGCAAAACTTCTTTAAGCGCATTAATTCTACCAGCAGTAATTACATCTGTTGGCTTAAGTTCAAAGAAAACCAATATCATTGCTAGTCATTCTCCTGACTTGAAATCAGGGTCTGGGATATCAGAAAAACATCTGAACGAAAATTTCGTACTGAATGAGCTGAGCATTGATGCACTTCAAAATCTTATGAAGACAGGAGAGTTCAGCTCTAGATCAATTACTGAGCTTTACCTGCAGCGGATTGAACTTTATGATAAGGCTGGGCCAAAATTGAATTCAATAATTGAATTGAATCCTGATGCACTTAGTATTGCTGATCAGCTTGATAAAGAAAGGGCTGCTGGTAAATTGCGTGGGCCAATGCATGGAATTCCTGTTTTGATAAAGGATAATATAAATACAGGAGATAAAATGATGACGACTGCTGGTTCTCTGGCACTTGTTGGTAACCATGCCCAAGCCGATGCATTTATTGTTGTGCAGCTCAGAAAAGCAGGTGCAGTGATTTTAGGTAAAACAAACCTAAGTGAATGGGCAAACTACCGTTCAACTCGTTCAGCAAGTGGTTGGAGTAGCCGGGGTTTACAAACAAAGAACCCTTATGTGCTGAGTCGTACTCCATCAGGTTCAAGCGCAGGTTCTGGATCAGCAACAGCAGCAAATCTTTGTGCGATTTCAATAGGCACCGAGACAGATGGCTCTATAGTTTCACCATCTTCTGTGAATGGTTTGGTTGGTATAAAACCAACTGTTGGGTTGTTAAGTAGATCTGGTATTATTCCTATCTCTAAAACTCAGGATACAGCCGGGCCTATGGCAAAAACCGTTAAAGATGCCGCCATATTACTGGGTGTTCTCGCTGTTGCAGATCCTGCAGATGCAATTACACTTGAGAGTAAGGGTAAATCTATTGCAGATTATCATACCGCGTTAAGTACAGATGGTCTGAAAGGAAAGCGCCTGGGAATTGAAAAGAGCCTCTTAAATGGTCACGAAGGTATTGACCGGCTTACACAGCAGGCACTCAAAGTACTTCGCGATCAGGGAGCTATTATTGTTGAGGTTGAGTTACTGAAATTAACTTCACCTCTTGGTAAATATGAGGGCACTGTTTTATCGTTTGAATTTAAAGAGGGCCTAAATGCCTACTTGTCAAATGCATCGGCACCAGTGAAATCGCTTGCTGAAACAATTGCCTTTAACAAAAACCATGAGAGTACGGTGATGCCTTATTTTAAGCAGGAAACTTTTCTTGAAGCAGAAGCACGTTCTGATTTAAAAAGTAAAGATTATTTAAACGCCCATACTGAATTATTAAATGGTTCACGCAAGGCAATTGATTCACTTCTTACAAGCCTTAAGCTTGATGCTATATGTGCACCAACCAACGGCATAGCCGGTTGTATTGATGAAATCAACGGGGATTATGATACAGGGTATAGCTTTTCAAGTCCGGCAGCAGTATCAGGCTATCCACATATTACTGTACCGATGGGTAGGGTGCATGAATGTCCGGTTGGCTTTTCATTTATTGGAACCGCCTATTCTGAAGCTTCATTGCTTCAACTCGCCTATGCTTATGAGCAGGCTTCAAAACATCGTGTTTCGCCCAAATTTTTAGGTGCTGCGAATCCGGCCTGATTTTTACGCTTGTCAACGTTTATTAAATTATTTCTGACAATTAAATTAAAACTTTGGTTAATAAAATAAGCCAGAGTTATCAAAATTAAAACCTTAAAAATCTTTCTTTTAGATATGTTTTAAAGCCAGCCCTTATTGTTCAGTCCGGGGCTGATTTTGTGAATAATTGGTTTGCTACTTACCAACATCGGAAACTTGTATGAACGGTTATCGTTTAAAAACTTACATCTTACCGATCATGATTCATAAACAGTTTAATTTTTCTCCTGGTGATATAACCGGATTTTTATATTCTAAAACTGCTAAAATTTTTACTGTTAAAATGAAAAATAATGCAGTCATTCATTATCAGACTGATACCCCGGAAGTTTTTCTAAAATGGTTGAAAGAAAATGCTGGGGCTGTATTGGTTTCACCTGTCTAGCCTGCTGGTTTAATCTTTTTACCTAGTTTGTGAGCATAAGTATGAAAGAGAAGTAATTTTTAAACTTTTCTCAGGTAGTTCTTAAAGGACCTGATCAGTTAGAAGCAACCAACATCAGTCAGTAAGGTGCTTGGGGCGCTGAAATTTCTGATTCCATTTTTTACGGTTTCTGATTCTGGCTCTGAAGTTTCTGATTCCGATTTAAGCGATTTCTGATTCTGGCGCTGAAATTTCTAATTCCATTTTTTACGGTTTCTACCCCTGCTTAAAAATCTATACGGTACGTACGGTGAAGTTTGCCTTTTACCGGCTCCATTGCTTTGTGTAATTCCATCATTTTTTTATTGAAGTCACCAACCCAGCTCAATTCCATCTCATCATATTGTTTTAGTGGCAACACATAATCTTTAATCCTAGTAAATAGGGCCGATTCAAGACCATGCTTTTGAAATGCCGTTTTTGTACCCATAACAATGGCACGCATCCGGTTCGCTTTTCTGGTATGGCGATAATAAAGGAACCGCAATTTTGAGATCAGGTTCATTCTTCCTTTTAATGGCTTAAACCAGATATTGGCATCTGGTATAACCAGTAAAAATGAAACAGGTTCATCATTGATATAGGCAAACCAGATTAAATTGGGGTCCATGATAGGTTTTAATTCTTGAAAGGTCTTCTGAATAGTCTCATCACCCACAGGAGTAAAGTTTTCAAAATCTTTCCAGGCATCATTGTAAATTTCCTTGAAATCTGCTGCAAAGCCTTTATAACGTTTCATATCTAATTGCTCAAAACGGTACCCTGGTTTCTGCATTACCCAACGGGCAATTTTAGTAAACCGCTCGGGAAATGGTTTATGTGCATCAAGAATATTGGTGATCTGATCATAGTCTTTGACAAAACCAGCTTTTTCAAATAAATCTTTGTAGTACCGGGGGTTATAATTCATACCGAAAGAAGGATCTTCAAAACCTTCAAGCTGCAGTCCCCAAAAGCTATCATTTTCACCAAAATTGATAGGGGCATCAGCAGCCTTCATCCCCTTTGACTTAAGCCATTTTTTGGCTGCTGAAAAGAGTAAATCAGCTGCTATCTGGTCATTGATACACTCGAAAAAGCCAATACCACCTGTAGGAATTTCATACTTAAATGCTTTATCACCGCGGTAGAAAGCGGCAATCCGGCCTATGGGTTTGCCATTGCTGATTAAAACAAAGCGTATAGCTTCACCTAGCTTAAATAAATGATTTTTTTCGGGCTCAAAAACGGCTTCAACCAAGCTATCAAGCGGGCTTGCCCATTGTTTATCATCTTTGTATATGAGTCTTGGCGTATCAATGAATTGTTGGCGTGTACCTGCAGTATTAACCTGAATGATTTGCATACATGAATTGGAAGCAGGTAATATCGCAAAATCGATGGTACTTAGGGAAAATATCGGTATAAATCAACACTATTATAAACTAATAGCGATCTTCATCTTCTCCGAGGTTGTCTTCATAGGTAGTAGACGATTCATTTCCGAATTCATCTTCATTTAAGTCAAGTTCGTCATCATCATCACTCTCATCAAGCTTGTTCTTCCAATTCTTGAATTCTTTTGGATTTAACGGCTTCAGCTTTTGCTTTTTTGAATTATCTGTTTCGGGGCCTTTACCTTTAATAGAAGGTTTACTCGTAAACTTTTTTGACGTTTTCATTACCTTTAACCTAGGCTTTAGTTATAAGATTTATACTTTACATGCTACAGGGATCCGCTTTTTAAAGCTCAGAAGGGTTTTCAACAGGCTGAAAATCTGCAATCAGCAGTTTTATTTAAAACAAATTTAATAAGTATTCACAGGAAGAGAAATTTATTTAACAATTTAAGGCCCTGATTTTTTAAAATCAAGGCTCTTTATTTGAAAAACAACAAAAACAGCAAGTTTATGTAATGATTTCCTGAGGCAGGTCTTTTAACTGCGGGAGCTGATCAAGCGAATTAAGCTTGAAATAGTCCATAAAATTTCGACTCGTCGAATAAAGCAGTGGCCGACCAGCAGAATCGCTTTTGCCGTTGATCTGAATAAGATCTTTTTCAAGCAGTCTTTGTATACTGTAATCACAATTTACGCCTCTGATCTGTTCAATCTCAGGTTTGGTCACAGGCTGTTTATAGGCGATAATAGAAAGTGTTTCCATTGCAGCCATACTGAGTTTTTTCTTGCTTTTTTGTTGTACGAGAAGTGCTATGACAGGGCCAAATTCTTTCTTTGATAAAAAAATATAACCGCTATTAATTGTCACCAGTTCAGTAAAAAATGCCGGGTCACTGTATTTAAGCATTAACGCCTGCAATTCAATTTCTACTTCTGCTTTAATGATTAAGACGCCAAAAAAAGTTGACAGACAGGAGGCAAGTTCTTCAGCAGAAATAGCTTGTTCAGAGGCAAAAATTAATGCTTCAAGGTATTGTGCGATATTATCCATCTATAGTAGGTTTCCTGATGGATTCTAGTAGTTGATGATCTGCTGCTCCATTACAGGCATCTCCCGTTTTTGGTATTGCTGGGTTCTAAGTTGTGGTTCAAAGCCAGCCTCTCTGATAGCATCCTGAATTCCCTGGGCCGTAAAGCGGTGAGGGGCGCCTGCTGCCGAAACTACATTTTCTTCGATCATAATAGAACCAAAATCATTGGCACCGGAATGAAGGCAAATCTGAGCAACTTCTTTACCTACTGTTAACCACGAGGCCTGTATGTTTTTCACATTTGGCAGCATAATTCTACTTAAGGCAATCATTCTGATATATTCTTCACCTGTCGTATGGTTATGTATATCCTTCACACGGGCAAGTAAGGTGCCATGATCCTGAAATGGCCATGGAATAAAAGCCAGAAAACCATTTGCTGTGTCTGGTTTCTCGTCCTGAACTTCTCGTAACCAGACAAGATGCTCGAAACGTTCTTCAAGGGTTTCAACATGGCCAAACATCATAGTGGCAGAAGTGGTGATATTTAGCTGGTGAGCTGCCCGCATCACATCAAGCCATTCACGACCCGAACATTTACCCTTTGAAATCAGGCGACGCACCCGGTCATTTAATATTTCAGCACCTGCTCCGGGTAAAGAGTCAAGACCTGCTTCAATCAGGGCAGATAAAACCTGGGTATGACTTAAATTTTCAAGTTTGGCGATATGTGCGATCTCAGGCGGGCCGAGTGAATGAAGTTTAAGCGTCGGATAAAGTTGCTTCAATTCACGAAAAAGTTCTGAATAGAATTTCAGGCCCAGATCGGGATGATGACCTCCTTGTAAAAGTAACTGGTCCCCACCGAGTCTGAAGGTCTCATCAATTTTAATTTTATATTCTTCAATAGTGGTAGTATAGCTGTCATCGTGACCAGGACGACGAAAAAAATTGCAGAATTTGCAATTGGCAATACATACATTGGTCGTATTCAAGTTGCGGTCTATGATCCAGGTTACCAGGTTGTCTGGTTTTTGTATCTTCCTGAGTTCATTCCCGATATACATTAATTCGGGGGTAGAAGCATGCTGATATAAATATAAGCCTTCTTCTTTTGTGAGATAACCAAAATTTAGTGCTTTTTTTAATAGGGTCTGAACATCCATAAATTGGGTCTTAAGAATAGAAAATGCCACCTGCCACAAATATAAGACATATGCAAATGCGAATGAAACTTTCAATCAGAATCGTTGGTGGCTTATCAACTGTATAATAAAAAACAAGGCAAGACTGTTTTTGGTTCTAAGGCATATGCATGTTTCGCCAGCCTCAGGGGTGAACCCATTCACGGAAAATCAAATTCTGCCAGGCTGCTGAAAAACCATAGCTTTATTTGAATAATTTTGAAATCCCAAGGTATTAAACCCGAAATACGATGATTCAATTTAGTAAACATATACTTAGTAATGGTTTAAGAGTGATTGTGCATGAAGACCATTCCCTGCCTACTGCTGTTTTAAATATTCTTTATGATGTAGGAGCCAGGGACGAAAATCCTGAAAAAACAGGTTTTGCCCACCTTTTTGAACATTTAATGTTCGGGGGATCAATCAATATTCCTGTCTTTGATGAACCACTTCAGCGTGTAGGAGGGGTAAATAATGCTTTTACTTCAAATGACATCACCAATTATTATGACCAGCTCCCTTCTAATAATATAGAAACGGCTTTCTGGCTTGAGTCTGACCGTATGTTGAGTCTGGCATTTTCAGAAAAAAGTCTCGATGTTCAGCGTAATGTCGTTATGGAAGAATTTAAACAGCGCTATCTTAACCAGCCTTATGGTGATACCCAGCTAAAATTAAGGCCGTTGGTTTTTAAAACTCATCCCTACCGCTGGTCGACTATAGGTAAAGAACTGGCACATATTGAGCAGGCGGAAATCGGTGACGTTAAAGCATTCTTTAAAAAGCATTATAATCCCCTGAATGCAATAATGGTCATCGCTGGTGACATCAATACCCAAAACATGCTGGTAATGGCTGAAAAATGGTTCGGTTCAATCCCGTCAGGTGAAAAATATAACCGTCACTTACCTGTTGAGGCACTTCAGTCTGAACCACGGCAAGAAACCGTACATGCAGATGTTCCTCTTGACGCAATTTATATGGCTTACAGGGTTGTAGCTAGGTTAGATCCTGATTACTATGCTACTGAATTACTTACTGATATATTATCTCAGGGAAATTCAAGTCGCTTGTATGTTGAACTAGTTAAAAATAAAAACCTGTTCAGTGAAATACACGCTTGGATGTCTCAAGATCTTGATCCTGGTATGCTCATTGTCGAAGGAAAAATCAGGACAGGTGTTTCTGTTGCCCAGGCAGAAGCTGCCGTTAAAGCAGAATTGCAAAAACTGGTACTTGAAAAACCTGCTGAAAAGGAACTAACCAAAGTAAAAAATAAACTAGAGTCAAGTATGGTTTTTTCAGAACTGAACTTACTTGACCGCGCTATCAATCTGGCCTATTTTGAACTTATAGGAGATGCCAGTCTTGTAAACAAGCAACTTGAAAAGTACCTCGAAGTTACACCAGAAAAGATACAGCAAACAGCTGCCAGTATTTTTAGTGACAAGCAATGCAGTGTTCTTTATTATCTCAAAAACCAACTGGAGGTCTCTGATACAGGCCAAATTCTAGATGCACCCCAAAATGATGTGGTAAACGTATAATATTGCCTTTACAAATTCTTCCAGATTTGATTCAACTCTCAGCCAAATAGCTGATTTAACCAAAAAGAATGATTTTAGACCGTAAAATAAGCCCCGATTTTAAAGAAATTGCCGCCGTTTCACTCATAAAGCCCGAACATAAAGTACTTGCCAATGGTCTTGACCTGTTTTATATTGCTAGCGGTGAGGCTGAGCTGGTAAGAGTAGAAATTATATTCCATATTGACTCATGGAATGTTTCTCAGCCCCTTGATGCGCTTGCAACATTCAAGCTAATGGATGATGGCACAGATAAAAAAACATCTGCAGATATTGCCGGAGAAATTGACTTTTATGGTTCGTTTTTTCAGGTTAGTATTCAACCTGATATAGCCACAATTACGCTTTACAGCCTTAGAAAATACCTTGAAAAAAGTTTGACTGTAATTCATGAAATGTTAACTAATGCTATCTTCCCTCAGCATGAACTTGATACTTTTATTCAGAATAATATTCAGCGACTGCAAGTTGATCATCAGAAAACTTCGTACCTGGTAAACAAGCGGTTTTATCAGTCAATATTTGGCAATACAAACAAGTACGGTTATAACGAAACAGAAGATGACTTGCGCAATATGTCAAGGGCTCAGCTTCTTTCGCATTACGCCACCTATATCAGCAATGAAAATGCGTTTATTTTGGTTTCAGGCAAAGTAGGAGTTGCTGACCTGGATATTATTGAGAAAATTTTAGGCAAAGAAGACTGGCGCACAGGTAAATTGCCCCCTGTTGCAGAAATAATCATGCACCCTGAAACCAATAAAACACAGTTTATCTCAAAATCTGATGCTGTACAGTCGTCTATCCGCATAGGAAAAACAATCATCGGTAAAACCCACCCTGATTATCCTTCATTACAAGTTTTAAATACCATATTGGGAGGGTATTTTGGATCAAGACTTATGGCCAATATCAGAGAAGACAAAGGATATACGTATGGCATTCATTCTGTACTGGCATCTCAAAAGACACAGGGCTTCTTCTTTATCGGAACTGATGTCGGTGCTGATGTTTGTCAGGCTACGGTTGCCGAAGTTTTTAAAGAAATAAAGAAATTAAGAGACGAACCGATAGAGGCTGAAGAATTAAACCTGGTGCGCAATTACCTGCTTGGTTCTTTTCAAAGCAGTATAGAAAATGCTTTTTCCTATGCCGAAAAATTTAAATCTGTGTACCTGTATAAAATGGATTATGATTATTACGACAGGTATTTCGATGCTGTAAATACAACAACCTCAATAAGGTTACAGGAGCTTGCCAACCAGTACCTGGACCAGGAAAGTATGTATACGGTGATTGCTGGAAAACAATAGTCTGTAAATGTTTGGGTTAATTCAATTATTTTTATAGCTTTGCACAGCAAATAACGGTTCTAATCTTATTTGCCCATGTCCCTTGATTCCCAAAAGTTTATCGTCGATGGTCTTACCTACGATGACGTATTACTTCTACCAGCATATTCTGAAATTTTACCTCGTGAGGTTAGTCTACAAACGAGACTTACCAGAAAAATTAAATTAAATATACCCATTGTTTCGGCCGCTATGGACACTGTTACTGAGTCTTTGCTTGCGATAGCCATGGCTCAGGCTGGTGGAATTGGTATTCTGCACAAAAATATGTCAATTGAACGTCAGGCCGAGGAAGTACGCAAAGTAAAGCGTTCTGAAAGTGGTATGATTCAAGATCCGGTCACCCTTCGTGAATATGCAAAATTAGGTGAGGCTATGCAGATCATGAAAGAATACCGGATTGGCGGTATTCCTATTGTCAATGAAGAGGGTATGCTCATTGGTATAATTACCAACAGAGATCTTCGCTTTGAAAAAGATCTCTCTAAGCCAGTTTATGAGATCATGACCCGTGAAAATCTGATCACTGCCCCTGAAGGAACTAACCTCGTTCAGGCAGAGGTTATACTTCAGAATTATAAAATTGAGAAGTTACCAGTCGTTGATAAAAGAGGCAGACTTGCGGGCCTGATCACTTTTAAGGATATTCAAAAATTCAAAAACTTTCCACAGGCTTGCAAGGATGAACTCGGACGGTTAAGGGTTGGCGCAGCCGTTGGGGTTACATATGATACGATTGATCGAATCAGACCACTCGTTGCTGCCGGTGTTGATGTAATCGCCTTTGATACGGCTCATGGTCATCATATAGGCGTTTTAGATATGGTTCGCTCAGTAAAAGAACATTTTCCTAATATCGAACTGATAGCAGGTAATGTCGCTACAGGCGAA
>Ga0123339_10001821_pt1 | contig 14605 bp, 12 predicted proteins | sample lystaG_FD_89956 | JGI IMG/M metagenome (GOLD analysis project Ga0123339, IMG submission 89956) | Glacier valley bacterial and archeal communities from Borup Fiord, Nunavut, Canada, to study Microbial Dark Matter (Phase II) -... | ecosystem: Environmental > Aquatic > Freshwater > Ice > Glacier ... | reverse complement strand
CCTTGAAGGCCAAGAAAATAGGAAAGATGGCTTCTGTTATGTAGAAACTGACTATACCACTCAGCTTGGGGGAATAGTTGATTTAATCAAGTCCTTTAAAGAAAGCAGAAAAACAAAAAGTATTCCAGATATGGCGGACAATTTCACCAAAAAGCTTTACAGTACTTATTTAAGCTACCTGCCTGAAGATGAATTTAGCTATCCATTAAAGATGAATATTGATAATCGAGGGTCATTTACTGAGTTTATTAAAACGGCAGATCGAGGCCAGGTATCTATCAATATTTCAAAGCCTGGAATTACCAAAGGAAACCACTGGCATCATACGAAAAATGAAAAATTCCTGGTGGTAAGGGGTACAGGTATTGTGAGGTTTAGAAAGATTGATTCTGATGATATAATCGAATATCAAGTAACCGGCAGAGTATTAGAAGTTGTAGACATACCCATAGGCTACACTCATAATATTATCAATACTGGCGATACAGACATGGTAACAGTTATGTGGGCAAATGAAGCCTTTGATCCGGAGAAACCAGATACATACTACTTAGAGGTGTAGATAATGGAAAAACTCAAAGTAATGACAATCCTTGGGACACGCCCAGAAATAATCAGATTATCTGCTTGTATAAAAGCCTGTGATCGTTATTTTGATCACAAATTAGTACATACAGGACAAAACTGGGACTATACATTAAATCAAATATTTTTTGATGATTTAGGTCTTTGTGCACCTGATTACTATCTTGATAGCGTAGGAAAAACCCTTGGTGAAACCATGGGTAATATTATAGCGAAGTCCTATGAAGTTTTGCAAAGGGAAAAACCAGATGCACTGCTGATATTAGGTGATACAAACTCTGCTCTTTCAGCTATTTCCGCAAAACGTCTCAAGATACCGATTTTCCATATGGAAGCAGGCAACCGGTGTTTTGATCAGAATGTGCCAGAAGAAATCAATCGTAAGATTGTTGACCATATTGCAGATGTTAACCTACCTTATACTGAACATTCCAGACGCTATCTATTATCAGAAGGTATAAGACAGGAACATATCTTTGTAACCGGTTCTCCTATGCAGGAAGTATTGCAAGAGCATATGGATAAAATTGATACCAGTGATATACTGGATAAATTAAATCTTGAGGCAGGTAAATACATCTTGGTTTCAGCCCATCGGGAAGAAAATATCGATAATGAAGTAAACTTTATATCGTTAATGACTGCTGTTAATAATATAGCTGAGCGTTACAATATGCCAATAATATATTCAACTCACCCCAGAAGCAAGAAGTTTATAGAACAACGTAATTTTACTTTCCATCCTCTAGTGCAGGCTTTACAACCATTTGGCTTTTTGGATTACAATAATCTGCAGAAAAACTCCTTCTGCGTTTTGTCTGATAGCGGCACCCTCTCAGAAGAAAGTGCCATGTTAGGCTTTGCCGGAATATTACTGAGAACCTCTACTGAACGGCCAGAGGTGTTAGACAAGGGAACAGTGGTAATTGGTGGTATTAATGATAAGGACATTGAGCAAGCCATAGAGCTGGCCAAAGCAATGCAGGAGGATAATGAACCAACAGTCCTCCCGCCAGACTATGTTGATGCTAATGTATCAGTTAAGGTGGTTAAGATTATACAGAGTTATACGAAGATCATTGATAAGGTTGTCTGGGGAAAATGATCTTTAAAAATTAATTGGAGCTTATGTTAGTGAGATTTTCTGTAAGGGGCGTTGTTATGAAAGTATACCCAATAATTAAACGTATATTAGACTTTATTTTATCCTTTATGGCGCTAATTGTGCTCTTTCCAATTTTCTTACTTATTGTGGTGTTAATAAGAATGGACTCCAAGGGAACGGCGTTTTTCAAGCAAAAGCGTATAGGTAAGCAGAAAAGCGAGTTTTATATACTCAAGTTTAGAACGATGGCAATAGATACTCCCCAAGATATGCCTACACATATGCTGAAAAATCCGGATGGATTTATAACCAATATCGGCAGATTTCTTAGAAAAACAAGCCTGGATGAACTTCCTCAGCTTATTAACATTTTTACCGGAGATATGAGCATCATCGGGCCTCGTCCTGCACTGTGGAATCAGTACGATCTTATTGCAGAGAGGGATAAATACGGTGCGAATGATGTGATTCCAGGTTTGACTGGATGGGCGCAGATAAACGGTAGAGACGAGCTGTCAATAGAAGTAAAAGCTCGATTGGATGGGGAATACGTTCAGAGGATGAGTTTGAAGATGGATGTTAAGTGCTTCTTCGGAACTGTCATTAAAGTTTTAAGATGTGATGGCGTTATTGAAGGCCGGACTGGGAAATAACAGAAAGAGAAGGCGTTTATTACGAATGAGATTGACGCAGACGGAAATCAAAGAGAGTAAAAAGGGACATTTGACTGTTTCAGTTATTATAGCTACTTACAAGCGAGATGTATCACTAGAAAAAGCGCTGATATCAATTATCGAGCAAACGTATGATACAGTTGAAATTATTGTTGTTGACGATAATGCCGAAGATAGCTGGAATAAAATAGTTAGTGATATTGTAAATAAAATAAATGTAATTCATCCTGTTGTGTATATTCGAAATGAAACAAATCAAGGCTCGGCTGAAACTAGAAATATTGGAATAAGAACAGCTTCTGGAGAATATATTACCTTTCTTGACGATGATGATATATATTTACCCAATAAAATTATAAATCAAGTGGGGCATATGATAGAAGTACATTCTGATTATTGTATAACAGATTTGCACTTGTATGATGAGAAAGACAGATTGATTGAAAAACGAAATCGAAAATACATCAAACGAAATGACCAAGAGGACTTGCTTAAGTATCATCTTATGCACCATATGACAGGAACCGATACCATGATGTTTAAACGAAAATATCTATTGAGTATCGGAGGATTTCCTCTAATTAATGTTGGAGATGAATTTCATTTAATGCAGAAAGCGATTAAGGCTGGGGGTATATTTAGCTATTTGCCAGTCTGCGATATAAAAGCATATGTACATACGGAAACAGATGGATTATCAAGCGGTGATAGTAAAATCAGGGGCGAAAATGAATTGTATGAATATAAGAAACAGTTTTTTTATAAACTTTGCTTTCATGATAGACAATATATAGTTATGAGACATTATGCGGTTCTGGCATTTGCTGAAATGCGAAGAAAGAAATATGGTAATTTTACAAAATATGCAATAAAAGCTTTTTTTTCATCTCCTATAAATTGCGCTCAATTATTTATAGAAAGAAAGTAGATGTCTAAGTTTTGAAGGAGCTTGTGGAAAAATGAAAAAAATTATTATAACAACAGTATATACAGGCTTCAACTATGGTTCAAGTCTTCAAGCATATGCGAGTAAACAATTTCTGTCTAGTTTGGGATATGAGGCGGTAATTTTATGGCATTGTGATGGATTTATAAAAGGAAGAGATATCCGTTTCAAAAAGCTTTTTATTATATTTCTACGTACGTTTTGGCGACCAAATTTATTTATAAAAACTTTTTCAACATATAAAAACAGTTTACAAAAAGAAATAAGTGAGGATGCAAAAAAAGCTTTTTTAGCGTTCACAGACAGCAGATTACAAGTGGAAAAGTACTCTTGGTCTGGCCTTAAAGCATACGCGCGTAACGAAACGGTAGTAGCTTGTGTTTGCGGTAGTGACCAGATATGGAATGCGACCAATATTTATATTGATCCTATTTTTTATTTAAATTTCGCACCAAAGCAAAAACGAATCGCATATGCACCTAGCTTTGGGAAAAGTGAGATTCCGAAATATAACAAGGAAATCATCAAGAAATATGTGTCTGAATTCGATTATTTGTCAGTTAGAGAGGAACAAGGTGCACATATTATTAAAGACTTAACGGAGAGAACTGTTCCCGTTTTGATTGATCCAACTTTATTACTTGATAAGAATGATTGGATAAAGACAAGAGGTGATTTGCAAGCATGTGAAAGAGGAAAATATATACTTCTGTATTTTCTTGATAAACCATCTTCTTTAGCTATTCAGTACATTAAAAGGCTGATTGAAGTTTATAATTGCTCTACAATTGCTATCCCATATCAACATAGCGAATTTACCAAATTTGATTGTTGCTATAATAATTGTGCCGGACCACTGGAATTTATTGATTTGGTTTCAAATGCATCTTTTGTTTGCACAGATTCCTTTCATGGGACAGCATTTTCAATTAACCTAAACATTCCATTTTTAACATTTAAACGTGATTATGGAACCGCGACAGACCAATCTTCGAGGATTTTATCCTTGATAAACAAACTGGGACTAAAAGAAAGATTTATTTCCGAAACGGAATCAACAGAAGAAATAAATCCAGAATGTGAGGTGTCATTTGAAAATTCAAATAGGTTACTTACATGTGAGCGCCAAAGGGCGAAAGAATATCTGTTAAATTCAATCAGATCCATTGAAAGCAAAACTAATTGTGGAGGGAATAATGGAATATAATGTTTTAACAGATAACTTAAATGCACATTATTGCACGGGATGTTCAGTATGTGTTGCTTCATGCCCACGCAAAGCAATCACGATTTTGTTAACAGAAGATGGATTTTACGAGCCATGTATAGATGAAAAATTGTGCACTGATTGTGGTTTTTGCCAAAAGAGTTGTTATAAATTTGATGATAATATTTTATATGAAAATGAAAACAATTGCGTGGTATACAGTGCTACGCATAAAAATAGTCATGAATTAAAAAGTTCTACTTCTGGGGGAGTATCAGTCGAGTTGATGAGAGAATGCATAAAACAAGGATATAAGGTTCTTGGGGTAGCTTATGATTATAGTAAGAATATCGCAGTCACTAAAGTAGCATCTTCTATTGAAGATGTCGAGAAATTCAAAGGATCAAAATATTTTCAGAGTTCTACAATTGATGCTTTTGATGAAGCATTAAATGATAAAAGTAAACCCAAATATGCGATATTCGGAACCCCATGCCAAATATATGCGATATCTAAATATATTGATTTGCATGAGGACAAAGATAGGTTTTTATTAATTGATATTTTTTGCCATGGCTGTCCAAGTATGAATCTATGGGAAAAATATCTTAAATATATCAAAGAAAGAACAGGCATTTCTAAATTTGATAGAATCGAGTTTAGAAGCAAAACGCATGCTTGGCATGAGTTTTGCTTCACATTTCATGGTAATAATGCTGAATATAGTAGCAAAAAAAATAATGATCCGTTTTACACACTTTTCTTTGATAAAAATGCGTTTAATCGTGCTTGTTATAACTGTGAAATGCGTAGTTCCTTAGCTTATACAGACATTAGACTTGGCGATTTTTGGGGATATCAATATGATACAAATACAACTGGTGTTTCAGCCGTGGTGTTATGTTCTGATACAGGTAAGAATCTATTTAATAAAGTATGCAATAAATTTGAAACGCATCAACATACGTTAGCAGAAACGATCGTTGCTCAGTCTTTTGGCAAACAACATTCTTGTAATGTTGAATTAAGAAAGTATACATTAGGGCTATTATCATCTGATTTATCTATGAAAGAAATAATGAAAGCTTACAGAAAGAATTACTCTTTTAAAAAGAAGATCAAGATAGCAGCAAAGAGTATAATGAAACATTTGCCACAGAAGGTATACTTTGAAATTAAGAAGATTGTTCATGGAATATGAGAGGGACTGATATGAAGGTTGAAGTTCTAGTTGCAACAATGCACCAGAAAGATTTATCAAAATATAAAGATATGAATTTAAGTACTGGTGCTGTATTTGCAAACCAAGATGATAGATATGAATATGTAAAAGAGGATATTTTGGGTAATCAAGTTAAAATTATAACGACTTCTGATCGGGGCGTTGGTAAAAATAGAAATAATGCGCTTATGCATGCATCAGGGGATATTTGTTTATTTGCTGATGATGACATGATATATGAAGATGATTATGAGGGAATAGTGCAAAAAGCATTTGCAGAGTTGCCAGATGCTGGGATAATTATTTTTAATATTGAGACAGTTGGTAAGGAAACACGTGTCAGAAGGTTAAACCAAAAAATAAAGAGGGTATACACTTTTAATGCTTTAAATTATGGTGCAGCCAGAATAGCTATACGTAGAGAAGAGGTGTTGAAAAAAAACTTATGGTTTTCCATATTGTATGGTGGGGGTGCTCAATATAGTAGTGGTGAAGATTCTTTGTTTTTAATTGAAGCAATAAAAAAAGGAATGAGAGTTTATACATACCCTGGGAAAATTGCCAATGTTAAGCAAGAAATATCTACGTGGTTTAGAGGTTATACGGAGAAATACTATGTCGATAAAGGGGTCTGGCTTGCAAACGCATTTCCAAGGATGAAGTACCCATTAGCTTTGTACTACGCATATCGATTAAAAGGTTCATCAGAAAAGTCGATAAATCAGATGTTGAAGCTAATGCTATTCGGCATTAAGAGTTTTAAGGCGGTGAAACCTTTACAGTGAGTACACATGCTAATGCCTTAATCATAAGTCATAATTGCTTTTCTAAAACGGGGTCAAATGGACGAACACTTGGCAACTTTTTTATAGGTTGGCCCAAAGAAGCGCTTGCACAGTTTTATATTAATAACGAAATTCCTGATTCATCTGTTTGTGATAATTATTTTCGTGTGACAGATACTGAGGTGCTTAAAGCATTATATAAAGGTAGCAGAGTTGGTAGAATAGTAAAAAAAGAAACAATTATTGACGATAAAGAAGATGTATCATTAAAGAATCTATATAAGAAGCATCGCAAAAGAACATCTTTTAATTATATAGTAAGAAACCTCATATGGAATAGCAACAAATGGAAAAGTCGAAAATTCAAAGAGTGGATTGATGAGTTTAACCCTAATGTCGTGCTATTGCAAGTTGGTGACTATGAATTTATGTTTAAAATCGCATTGAGTATAGCTAAAGAAAGAAAAATTCCTTTGATTGTATACAACAGTGAAGATTACTATTTTAAAGACCAAAAATCGTTATCCCCAATGTACCTATATTATCGAAATCAATTCAAAAAACAATTTGAAAAATTGATGGCATATTCTGCACATTCCATATACAATAGTGAAATGTTGCAGGAAACGTATAATAAGCGTTTTGATCACAAAAGTACCGTTATAATGACAGCTACAGAGATTACTCCTGATAAAATAGAAAATAAAAACAAACGATTTATAATATCTTATCTTGGTAACCTCGGTGTAGGTCGTCATGAACCGCTTATTGAAGTGGCAGAAGCGTTGCGAGAAGTAGCTCCAGGTGTTTGCCTCGATATCTATGGAAAGATACCAAGCGAAGAGGTAGAACAAGCATTGCGTGCATGTAACGGTATCCGATTGAAAGGGTTTGTGTCGTATGATGAGGTTATCAGAGTGATGAAGCATAGCGACCTGCTTGTTCATGCCGAAAACTTTTCTGAGTTTTATCAGTGGGATCTAAAACATGCGTTTTCAACTAAGATAGCAGATAGTCTCGCAAGCGGTACGTGCTTATTTGTGTATGCACCGGAAAATATGGCTTGTATTAAATATCTACGAGAAAATAAATCAGCTTACGTTATAACTAATAAAAAAGATTTAAATGAATCTCTTAGAAAATTGATGAATGATAAAAATTTGCGCCAATCGTATATTGATAATGCTCTAAAAGTGGTAAATAACAGGCATAATGCAGATGTCAATGCAGAGAACTTCAAAGATATAGTTTGTAGTATAGTGAAGAAAGTAAGTGGTACGAAATGAAAATCATACAAGTAAACTGCGTTTATAACAATGGAAGTACAGGCAAAATCGTGTATGACATCCATAGATGCTTACAGGAAAAAGGTATAGAATCTGTTGTTTGTTATGGGCGAGGACAAACAATAAAAGAACCAAATATATATAAAACTTCTAGCGAGGTTTTAGCAAAATTCAATGCATTTAGATCTCGTATTACAGGACTGCAATATAATGGATCATGGATAGCAACAAATAAATTAATTAATATTATTAAAAAGGAACAACCAAATGTTGTACATCTGCACTGTATCAATGGCTATTTTGTGAATATTTATCGCTTGTTCGATTTTCTTAAAAAAAATAAAATTAAAACTGTATTAACCCTTCACGCTGAATTTCTGCATACGGGTAGCTGTGGACATGCTTATGAATGCAATAAATGGATGACGGGTTGTGGCAATTGTCCACAATTGTGGAATGCTACGAAATCCTATCTATTTGATAGTACCCATAGTGCGTGGATGAAGATGAAAGATGCCTTTGAAGGGTTTGATAACTTAAAAATTATCTCGGTATCTCAATGGCTACAGGATAGAGCCAAGCAGTCCCCAATTATGCAGGGCCATTCTTTTGAAGTCATAGGAAATGGAATTGATACTGAAGAAACTTTTCATCCTTGTGATTTCCAATATTTAAAAGAAAAGCATAGATTAAAAGATGAGAAAGTATTGCTCCATGTGACAGCACGTTTTAGCCTGCATGTAGATGATATGAAGGGGGGACGATATATTATTAAACTTGCAGAACGATTAAAAGGGGAAAATATTAAGATTATTGTAGTTGGTGGTCGTGACCTAACGATGTCTCTCCCTGACAACATTATAAATGTAGGTCGTACCAACAATCAGAAAGAGTTGGCAGCATATTACTCAATGGCAGATTTAACAGTAATAACAAGTAAACGTGAGACTTTTTCCATGGTTTGTGCAGAATCATTATCTTGTGGAACGCCTATTGTAGGTTTTGAGGCGGGCGCACCGGAAACCGTTGCTTTGCCAGACTTCAGCGAGTTTGTGGAGTATGGGAATGCTGATAAACTCCAAAATGTCATTTATAAGTGGATTGAACAGAAAGAGAAAGGCTCACATCTAGATGTTATTGCTAATAACTATTATAGTAAAGAAAAAATGTATAGCGAATATATTAAAGCTTATACCACTTAATAGGCTTCATAACTGTAAGAAGGGAGAGAATGATGACAGTCTTTTATTGCCTCATTTTATGGGTTGGAATGGTATCTCTATTTTCAATAGATATTAAAGATAGACAGAAACGAAATAAAATAGTGATTGTTTTAAGTTGCTTTGGGCTTTTTATAATTCAGGCGTTGAGAGCGGAATTTATTGGTGTTGATTTGAATGGCTATTTACCGGCATATCAGATGGTAAGTAGCATTAATATTTTTGCAGGCGAAAGATTGTTTAATTATGAAGTAGGATATACCCTTTATTCTCAAGCTTTTTCTTACTTAAACTTCTCCGAACAGTGGTATCTAGCAGTTGTTGCACTAACAATTATCGCACCAGTTGCATATACTTGGTCTAAATACTCAACAATGCCGGCATTGAGTGTATTCATATATATTACTATTGGCTTCTTTACCTTTAGTTTTTCTGGGTTGCGTCAATCCATCGCCATGGCAATTGCATTTTTTAGCATCAAATACATAAAAGAAAAAAATTTTTTTAAATTTATATTATGCGTTGGTTTAGCCATGACATTTCATACCTCAGCCATGATTTTTATAGCTGCTTATCCATTATACTATTTAAAATTAAAACCTGTTCATTTTACTTTTATCATACCTGCGTTCATAACTGTATTCATATTTAGGGCAGAGATGTTTTTGCTAATCTCTCTTTTATATCGAGGCGTAGCAGTTGAAGTGGAAAAAACAAATGCATATACAATGCTTATAATCATGATTGTTGTTTTGGTGCTGGCATATGTCTTTGGTAGTAAGAATAAACAAGATTTACAATTCAATGCTTATAAAAACTATATGCTTATAGCAATCCTTGTGCAAATTTTTGCAAGCCAGTCAAATACAATAATGAGAGTGGGTTATTATTACTATATGTTTATTACCTTACTACTGCCGGAAGTTATAATGAATCAGCGGGATGTTAAAGTTAGAATATTTGCAGTTTGTGCTCTTATTGTAGCATTACTGTACTTTTATGAAACAACTACGGGCAACGGATATTTGGATGTTAGTCCATACTTTTTTTATTGGGAGTAAAAGCCTACAAGAATGTATTCATACATGCTACCTACAAACAAAATGGATTATTATCATGAATGCTTTCATTTAAGTTTATTTATTATTATAGAGGGAGGTGGAAATTGATGATGAGAAAGAAAAAAATTTTGCAAGTCACATCATGTTTTCAAATTGGTGGTACAGAAGCATACATTATGAATAATTTTAGAAACATCAATAAGGATCAATTCCAATTTGATTTTTGGTTTTTCAGACATGAAGATTCTCCTTATGCTGATGAGATACGAAGCTTAGGAGGCAATATTTATTATGGTGAGTTACCTAGTGCTAATAATATTATCCCATTCATTAAAAGTCTCGTAAAACATATAAAGGAAAACGGGCCTTATGATGCCATTCATGCGCATATTAACATAGCAAATGCATGGGTAATGTTTGCCGCATTTTTAGCCAGAATAAAAATTAGAATTTCCCATTCTCATAGTACGGCAGGGAAAGATACTAAAAGTATAATAAAAAAAATATATTTTAAATTTCAAGAATATATAATAAAAATTTTTGCAACGAAAAAAATAGCTTGTAGTAAAATAGCAGGCGATTACCTTTATGGTGAAAATTACTTTATGAATTATGGTCAAGTTTGTAATAATGGTATAGATATTAATAATTTTTTGCATGTAGACAAATACAATATAGAAGTATTAAAAAAAGAATTCTTTATTCCTGAAGATAATTTCGTAATCGGAAATATTACTCGATTTGACCTAAATAAGAACACTCAATTTGTAGTAGCTGTTTTCAAAGAGATTTTAAGAATTAAATCAAATTCTATTTTAATATTAGGTGGTGTTGATGGTGGGCAACTTTCATCTATAAAAGAAAAAGTACATATCTTAGGTATGGATGATAAGGTTAGATTTATAGGTGTTCGTAAAGATATTAATGTATGTTTAAAACTATTAAATGCATATATATTCCCCTCATTATTTGAGGGATTGCCAATTGCTTTGCTTGAAGTACAGGCTGGTGGGTTACAATGTTACGCCTCTACTGAAGTTTCAAAAGAAGTCGATATGGGATTAGGAACAGTCACTTTTTTAGATATGAATAAAGGTGAAAGGTATTGGGCCGAATATATTTTGGATCACTATATTGAGATAGATTTAGATGAAGCTGGTATAAGAGATGCTTTTGATAATGCTGGCTATTCCATTCATTCATCAGTGGTAAATTTAGAGAAGATATATGCTGGACTATTGTAATTATAAATGAAACAGTACAATATCTTTGTTTTGGAGTAGACGATAATACAAAAGACAAGCCTAGTTATTTACCATAATAAAAACCCTAAAAACAATATATTAGTAATACTGTGAATATTTCGGCGCGGAGGGGCATGTACTTCGCTCTGTATTGTATTGTGAACATCAATTCCACAGCAAATAGGATAAACAATTCTCATTATATAAATACTCTCATAAAAAGAGTGGAGATACAGACAATGACTGATTTTCGGAAAGCCTCACAACGGTTGTACATTCACCCTCACGTATTTTGTAGTGTATTTGTATTTTCAATTGTATTATATCATAATATCACTTATGGCTATTCGGTTTCATCCCGTTATGTGCCTAGAGTGAAACGAAAGGAATGGTCACGTATATGGGAGAACATAACATCATTGTAAGTATATGTTGTTTAACATATAATCATGAGCAATATATTGAAGATGCAATTGAAAGTTTCTTAATGCAAAAGACAAATTTCAAATATGAGATAATAATTCATGATGACGCATCAACCGATAATACGGCAAATATTGTCAATGCGTATGCGAAAAAGTATCCTGAACTACTAAGAGCTATTCTTCAAGTTGAGAATCAATATTCTAAGGGTGTAGAAATGTTTACTACTTACTTATTCCCTAAAGTGAAAGGTAAATATATTGCAATTAATGAAGGTGATGACTATTGGATTGATCCTAATAAATTACAAAAACAAGTGGATTATATGGAGACTCATCCGGAATGTAGCCTTTGTGTTCATGCTGCGCATAAAGTCAAAGCTAATAAAAAACCACTAAAAGATGGCATTCGGCCAAATATAGGTAATAAAGTTTTTGACGTCGAAGAAATAATTCTAGGTGGAGGCGGTCTTTTTGCGACAAATGCTATGTTATTTCGCACAGAGTATACATCAAATGAACCTGATTTCCTAATAAATGCTCCTGTAGGTGACTATCCTCTTGTAATTTATCTTGCGTTAATGGGAAGTATTCATTATATTGATGAATTTATGTCGGTATACCGGACCGGAGTTGAAGGCTCGTGGTCGTCTAGAATGGCAGGTGTAGATAATATCGAAAAAGGCAATCAATTTTTAAAAAAAGTAGAAAATATGTTATTAGAAATTGATGCATTTTCTCAATATAAATTTACAGAAGCAATACAACAAGAAATCATTGACAATGAAGGAGATTTACTTCTAACATTGTATGATATTAAAACATTAAAAAATGACGAAAAATATGAACGCTTTTATCAATCATTGAATAAAAATCAAATACTGAAGTTATATCTCGGTGCCTATAACCCATGGTTGTATAAGTTATTACAATATATTAAGAAACAACTTATATGATACAAACTTTGAAACAATAAATCATTTCAAGTTTGTGATGAGGTTCTGGTAATCTTATAGATAATTAGGTACTAACGCTCGTCTTTCATATTAGCTGGTTAAGACTTAGTAATAAGGCTAAACGATGGGCTTATGTGTATGAATGTATAATAAAATTATTTTAAAATATAGCGTAGGGATAAAAATAAAAAAGTGAATTAACAGCATTATTAATGATAAAGGCATATATTAACAAAAGTGCAAGGCATAGTATGAAGGTGGATTTAGTGAGAGAAAATAATATAAAATTAAAAGTTCTATCCGGCCTCTTATGGAAACTCATGGAGCGCGTAGGAACGCAAGGGATACAATTTATAGTACAAATAGTACTAGCGCGTTTATTGATGCCAGAAGATTTCGGGGTTATTGCGTTGATTACAATATTTATATCTATCGCTAGTGTATTCGTTCAAAGTGGATTTAGTGTAGCACTGATTCAAAAGAAAAATGCTGATTCAACAGATTTTTCATCGGTGTTTTACTTAAGCTTGTCTGTTGCAGGTTTGCTTTATCTTGTTCTATTCTTTACAGCTCCATATATAGCAGATTTTTATAGTAAACTACAATTAATATCAGTTGTCCGTGTATTGTCGATTACACTGTTTTTCGGCGCTGTTAATTCAATTCAAAATGCTGTTATATCTAAATCTATGGAGTTTAAACGTTTCTTCTTCAGTAGTCTTGGCGGGATTATTCCATCGGGTATTGTTGGTATTACGATGGCCTATATGGGCTTTGGTGTGTGGGCATTGGTTTGGCAGCAACTTACAAATCAATTGTTAATAACATTAATTCTTTGGTTCACTGTCAAATGGCGTCCCAAACGGATAATTTCAATTAGTAGGCTAAAAGGATTATTTTCATATGGTTGGAAATTACTAATTTCCGCTCTATTGGATACTACTTATAACAATCTTTATGGGCTCGTTATTGGCAAAACATATGATTCTGCAATATTGGGCTTCTACAACCGAGGTGAAATGTTTCCAAGTTTAATTGTAAACAATATAAATGGTTCGATTGTAAGCGTTATGCTTCCGGCATTTTCAGCAAACCAAGATGATAAATTTAAAGTTAAAGCTATGGTTCGCCGCTCCATAGTGACAAGCTCATTTATCATATTTCCAATGATGGTGGGGTTGGCAGTATGTGCGGAGCCATTAATAACAATTGTTTTGACAGAAAAATGGCTGCCTTGCGTTCCGTTTTTGCAATTGATGTGTATCTCATATGCATTCTGGCCGATACATACAGCAAATCTGCAAGCGATTAATGCGCTAGGTCGTAGTGATATATTTTTGAAGCTGGAGATTATAAAAAAAACTATTGGATTGACTATATTGTTTATAACTATTCCCTTTGGCATTTATGTCATGGTAGCGTTTCAGGCAATTACATCGCTTATTTCGACTATTATCAATTCATATCCCAATCTCAAATTACTAAATTATAGTTATAAAGAACAATGGCGAGATATTATGCCATCGTTATTACTATCAGTCATAATGGGACTCAGTGTCAATGCTGTCCAGTTCATCGGTTGGAATAATGGGGTAACATTATTCGTACAGATATTTGTAGGTGCAGTAATCTATATTGGCTTAGCATTTATATTTAAGCTTGAGTGTTATTTTTATTTACTGAACACAATAAAAGGCGGTTTTAAGTAGCCAGTTGCTAATCGAATGTAAATATCTAAATTGAAAGAGGGTAATATATAATGGGATTTTATTCGCAAAATGAGCTAGATGAAATGGGATTTAATTATTTAGGTAAGGAAGTAAAAATATCTACCAAAGCATCAATATATAACCCCCAGAAAATTAGTATAGGTGACTATACACGCATTGATG
>Ga0123339_10001819_pt1 | contig 14607 bp, 13 predicted proteins | sample lystaG_FD_89956 | JGI IMG/M metagenome (GOLD analysis project Ga0123339, IMG submission 89956) | Glacier valley bacterial and archeal communities from Borup Fiord, Nunavut, Canada, to study Microbial Dark Matter (Phase II) -... | ecosystem: Environmental > Aquatic > Freshwater > Ice > Glacier ... | reverse complement strand
CATTGGTCTACTTTGGGAAAAGTACCCACTGGGGTGGCATGAATAATTATCAGGTATTCATTCAGCAATTGTTCATTGATCTGGGTGTACCTGATTTCTTTTTCTAAACATTCTTCGTCTATGGTTGCTGAAAGATATTCGATTTGCAGTTTGTCAAATAAATGTTTGATGGCTTTGGAAGCTCCCCCTGTGCCCAAGATCAATGCCTTTTTATGCTTTGCTTCCAACATTGGACGAAGCGAATGCTCGAAACCAAATATGTCTGTATTGAAACCTTTTAAAGTTCGGGTACCGTTTTTATAGGTTATTTTGACAGTATTCACTGCCCCAATTTGTGCAGCTTCAATGTCAATTTCATCTAAAAAGTGCATAATTTGCTGTTTGTAAGGAATGGTGCAATTTAAGCCACAGATATTTTTCCCCTGATCAAAAATACCAGGAAACTCGTCTATGCTATCCAACTCAAAATTTACATACTCATGATCAGGACGGTTCTCTAATTTGAATTTTTCAGTAAAAAAGTTTCTGGAAAATGAATATCCCAGCCGATGTCCAATGAGTCCAAATGTTTTCATATAACAGTTTAAAGTTTAAAGTTTAAAGTTTCAAGTTGCGTGCAGCTCATTGTCCAAATCTAACTGAACACTGCAACTGACCACTGCAACTGACCACTGTATACTTTTATATTTCGCTCAATTCCAGCCATCGCATTTCTTTTTCTTCCAAAATGTCTGAAATTACACTAAAACGAGTCGCTTTTTCCTGCAGTTCGCTACTATTAAGGGTTCCGGAGTTTAACGCATCGTTGATCTGTACTTTTTCATTTTCAAGCCCTTCAATCTCTTTTTCAAGTTGTTCCAATTCCCTTTTTTCGTTGAAATTAAGCTTCCGCTCCTTCAATTTTACAGGTTTAGACAGTTCTTTTGCTTCGGGCTTTTTAAGTTTTTTCCTCTCTTGCTCCTCATCATCAAGTTGCTTGTTGCGCCAGACGGTATAGCTGCCCGGAAAATCTTTAATGCTTCCTGCTCCATCAAAAACGAACAGGTGATCAACGATCTTGTCCATAAAATACCGATCATGCGAAACAATAATTACACAACCCTGGAATACACGCAGGTACTCTTCCAAAACGGCAAGCGTCATAATATCCAAGTCGTTGGTGGGCTCATCCAAAATCAGAAAATTTGGGTTTGTCATCAGGATGGTGCAAAGATACAGTCGTCTTTTTTCACCTCCCGAAAGTTTGTCAACAAACGAATATTGAGTATCCGGAGGAAATAAAAAGGTGGTAAGTAGTTGTGAGGCTGTTAGTTTTCGTCCATCCTCGAAGTTGATTACCTCTGCAATTTTCTGTACTACATCAATTACTTTATCACCCGGATCAAATTCAATCCCGGTTTGCTGGTAATAACCAAAACGGATAGTCTGCCCAATTTCAACCGTTCCACTATCTGCCGGAATACTTCCGGTGACAATATTCAGAAATGTAGACTTTCCTGTACCGTTCTTACCTACAATGCCTACCTTTTCGAATCGCTGAAATTTGTAAGAAAAATCTTCGATCAGACAAAGTGAATCATAAGATTTGCTGATATGATAGAGATCAAGAATTTTATTCCCGATCCGCGATGAATTCATGCTGAGTTCTATATTGTTTTCATTCAGGTTCTGTGATGCCTTTACCTTCAGGTCATCCACGCGGTCCATGCGGTATTTTGATTTATGTCCGCGGGCCTGAGGCATCCGTCGTGACCATTCCAGCTCAGTACGAAGCAGGTTCTTGGCCTTTTCAACAACTGCAGCTGTCGAATCCATCCGATCCTGTCTTTTTTCCAGAAAATAAGAATAATTACCCCGGTAACGGTAAATCGTATTGCCTTCCATTTCCAGAATTTCATTGCAAACCCTGTCGAGAAAATACCGGTCGTGCGTTACCATGAACACGGTGATCTTTGTTTTTTCAAGATAATTTTCCAACCATTCAATCATTTCCAGATCAAGGTGGTTGGTAGGCTCGTCAAGCATCAGTAAATCAGGCTCATTGATCAGCACATTGGCCAGGGCTACCCGTTTTTTTTGCCCTCCTGAAAGTTCAGAAATCGGCTGGTCGTAATCGTTGATTTTTAATTGGGTAAGTATCTGTTTTACTTTCACTTCATAGTCCCAGGCATGATGATGCTCCATCAGTTCGGTGTATTTGGTAATATCGTCCTTGTGGTTGAGGCGCAATGCCTCCTCGAAGTTGCGGATAGTCTCTACCTTTTCGTCTCCCGACTGAAATACTGCCTCAAAGACCGTATTATTTTCATCCAGATCAGGAATTTGTTTGAGGTAGCCAATGCGGATATCGCCTGTTCTGGTAATTTGTCCCGATTCAGGGGGTTCGTTTCCAGCCAGCAATTCCATAAGAGTGGTCTTCCCAGTGCCATTACGCGCAATGAGGGCAATCTTTTGATGTTCAAATATAGTAAATGAAATATTATCAAATAGTAACTGTTCGCCAAATCGCTTCGATAAATTTTCAGCCTGCAAATACGGGGTCATATTTTTTTCTGCAAAATTAACAATTTCAGCCAACGAAATTGAACCCATAATTTTATTTGATGATTCAAATGGGGGCAGAGTACCGAAATAACAAGGCACCAACCACCACTGGGGTCGTATTAAGGGTGAAATGTCGCATGACAATTCTTTTCTATTTGTTTTACTTTTCTCATTTAAGTTGTTTTTTCTTTTAACTTTATTTTCTCCATTGACCTTTTTAGTAAAAGTAGTAGGAAGGTAATGATGTTCAAAGCATCATTGTGTGGTTTACATATCACTATTCCTATGGCTGGCTGGTGCAGGTTAGGGTCAAGCAGAATGGTTGAGAGTTATTGGAAAATTATACATTGGTTATTAGAAAGTTATTCATTGATTGTATAAATAAATATGAATTACCTTTGAATAGTCTTCAAATAGTCTTCGAATAGCCTTCGAATAATCGTAAGACATTTCTTTTAATTAAAACTAAAAAACCATGGCAAAAGCAGAAGACATCTTTGGTGAAATAAGATAGGGAAAGTAGGAACCAGTTTCATTTTACATGTCAAAAGGCAAGACCATTCATACGCAGCCTACTTGTTATCAGGAGCCTTCAAAGGACAAAAAACCAGTTGCAAGGTATTATTCGAGAGAGCATCTGTTTGGAGATTTGAGTAAGAGGATGGTTCCAATCAATGGTTCTGTAAATTTAGCATGATGAAGTGTCAATTATTTATTGACTAGATACTTGTGTTGTGTTAAAAAAGGGTAGACATTTCGGGCATCAGCAACTCCGGATGACGTATTGATGATGGTACCTGGACGACCGTAAATTACTTTTCGACATTTCAACGCTGACACGATACTACATTCTTTTTTTGTTTAAGTTTGAAATGGACAAATTAACAAGGTGAGATGGACAAAAAAGAGCTATTTGAAAGGGTGATCAGTTATTTCCAAAAGGAAATGCCCATTGCTGAAACTGAACTTGAATACAATGATCCATACCAATTGCTGGTAGCTGTAATTTTATCAGCTCAATGTACCGACAAGCGGGTCAATCAGATCACACCCGAATTATTTAAACGCTTCCCCAACCCTGAAATGCTTGCTGTAGTTGATGCAGAGGAGGTATATGATTATATTAGATCTTGTTCGTATCCCAACAACAAGGCAAAACATTTGGTGGGGATGGCCCGAATGCTGGTGAGCGATTTCGGAGGAAATGTTCCAGATGGCATCAATGAATTGCAAATGCTGCCGGGGGTGGGGAGAAAAACTGCCAATGTAATCGCCTCGGTGATTTATAACAAACCTGCCATGGCTGTCGACACCCATGTATTCAGGGTAGCGGCACGCCTTGGATTGAGTACCCAATCGAAAACTCCTTTAGAAACGGAAAGGCAACTGCTGGAATACTTCCCCGAGGAATTGCTTCCCGTGGCTCATCACTGGTTAATTCTACATGGCCGCTATACCTGTGTGGCCCGTTCACCAAAATGCGCCCAGTGCGGATTAACAGATGTTTGTAGTTATTTTCAGGAATTGCAAAAAAATAAGGTTTAAGTCATGGGTATTAATAGACTTATTTGGTAATTTATTATATATGTAAAAACCTGTTATTCAGCTTTCTATTGGAATATTTACTTTTCACCAAAAAATATATTTTGTTAATTTTTTTATATTTTCTTAAACTTCTTACATTTGTAACGTATAAAACTTAAAAAGATAGAGTTATGGCTTATAAAATTTCAGAAGAATGTATTGCCTGCGGTACTTGCATCGATGAATGTCCTGTTGAAGCAATTTCTGAGGGAGATATCTATAAAATTGATGCAGACCTTTGCACAGATTGTGGATCGTGTGCCGAAGTTTGTCCGGTTGACGCAATTTCTATTGCCGAGTAATTTCCGGGGCACAAAATCTATGAGAAGCTGATTTATTTACAAATCAGCTTCTTATTCTGTCTTCTTGGGCTAAAATAAATATGGTCTGATTTTTGTTTTAATACGTAAAATATTATACCTTTAACTATGAAAACATTCTTTACCTCTTTACTTATATTTTTCATTTGTTTAGGCAGTTACTCGCAACAAAATTTGTATGCCCAAACAAAACCGGGAGCTCTTACAGATAAGATATCATTGGATTCCCAGTCATTTACAATTGATAAAGTATATCCTAATCCTGTAAAAGATGTGCTTACCGTCGAATTGGTATCAGTAGTTTCTGGTGCGATTCAGGTCAGCTTAATCAATATTCTGGGTACGGAAGTGAAAAAGTGGGATGAATACTTTCTTTTACAAGGTGACCAAAAGTTAAAACTTGACCTTTCACAATTTAGGAGTGGCATGTATATCCTGAAAATCGTCAAACAAGATCAGGTAAGAACCCAGGTTTTAAAGAAGAATTAAACTGGTCACTAACCCGGGGATAGTGTCTTAGACTTACTATAACATGGTTTTTGTATTTTGATGTATTATATGGACTGAAATAATCCATACGCTTGACACGAATTATAATTTAAAGACGTTAATTTTTATTTTGACTCCTTGTCTTACCATTAGATTATCACATCTGGCTTACAATTACCACAAGAATTTAATTTGATTCCGGTTATAGTACTTCTAACTCGATTTCTTTCATATTAAATTGATCCGAATATTTTGATTCCACTTTCTGATTTAACCGGATAGAAAAATCGTTCACTACATTCATGAAATTCATAAATGCTTCATAAGGACCATTATAAGGATTAAAGCAGGTATGAACTTCACCCTCTGGAAAAGATTTCGTACTCATATAATAGAAATGGTCACTTGTTTGGAGATATTGCCAATCTTTTAAAATATCCGGATCAGAACATTGGTGAACCAAATCACTTAAGTTATACAATTTTTCAAATGCCTCCTGTTGAAGTTCATTCCCCAACCAAGGAGTAAGATCCACCGCCTGATCAGTCAAAGAGATTGGGTAATTCACATTTAAAGTAGAAACTGGTTGATATTTTGCTACAATCTCAGAAGGAGTTAAAAATTCAAAATCTGTTTTTCTATAAACTTCTGCAGGCAATGAATTCAAAAATTCAAAGATTCCGGTTCTTGATTTTTGATGTTCACCGAAAATTTCATAATTCATGAAAAGGTTGACGATCTTCTCTTTTTTAGAAATTTTGTTTAACCACGAAACATATTTTGGGACAGTTAATGGCCATCCACTCCAATTCGAATTTGAAAATCGGGAAGCAATGTCATCGCTTAACTGATTGTTTTTTAATAATACAATTAATTCTGAATCAATGGCATTGCGATATAAATAATTAGGACTTCTCCATTTGAGGATATGGCTAGGACCTTCAGCCAGCATAGCTTTAAAGCCCATATTAGCAACCAAGGCTCCAATTTGATCCGAATAAATTAATTCAGTATTGGCAAATATGGTCGGCCTTTTCCCAAAAATGGTTTCAATTGTGGTAGCATGTAATTCAACCTGCCGCTTGAATTCAACTTCATTTTTTAAAAAAGACAATGAGTGGCAATAAGTTTCAGCCATGAATTCGACACATCCTGTATCAGCAAGTTCCCGAAAGCTTTCAATTACTTGAGGTGCATAAATCTTAAACTGGTCGATAGCAGTACCTGAAATTGAAAAAGCCACCTTGAAACGGCCTTGATGTTTATTTATTAAGTCAAGGAGCATTTTGTTGGTTGGCAGATAACAGTTTTCTACTACCTGCTTAAGGATTATTTCATTGGAGTAGTCGTCATAGTAATAATCAGATTTACCCATGTCAAAAAATCCAAATTTTCTTAACCGAACCGGTTGATGTATATTGAAATATAGGCAAATTGAGCTCATAACAGAAAAAATTAATCATTCATACAATACCATAAATTAAGCGCTCATGGCTAATTTATAGATCTCTTTAACTTTATATGCAGAATCTTTCCACTTCAAATTATAGGATTCTTTTCTACCATATCTTGAAAGCATTTTAGACATTGCGGGATATTTAAGAATACCATGAATAGCCTCAGCCATTGCATCAACATCCCAATAATTTATCTTGATCGCGTTAGAAAGAATTTCTGCCACTCCTGATTGATTGGAGATAATAACGGGCACACCAACTTGCATGGCCTCAAGAGGTGAAATACCAAAGGGTTCTGAAACAGATGGCATAATATAAACATTACTCATGCGTAACATTTTAAAAACATCATCTCCTTTTAAGAAACCTGTGAAATGAAACTTATCAGTTATCTTGAGTTCTGCAGCGCGCCTGATCATTTTATTCATCATATCGCCACTTCCAGCCATGACGAATCGCACATTGTTCATTTTTTGAAGTACCTGACTTGCGGCTTCTACAAAATATTCAGGCCCCTTCTGCGTGGTGATACGACCTAAAAAAGTAACAATCTTTTCGTCGAACCCTTTGATAAATGGAGCTGTGTCCTCATATTGATAGGGTTCAACAGCATTATAAACCGTAATTACTTTTTCTGGATTTATTCCATATTTCTCTATAACTATATTTCTGGTAAGATTGCTGACCGTGATAATTTTATCAGCAGCATCCATTCCTTGTTTCTCGATTGCATAAACATTGGGGTTAACGGTGCCACCACTCCTGTCAAAATCGGTCGCATGGACATGTATCACCAATGGTTTACCCGAAGCTTGTTTGGCAGCAATACCGGCTGGATAAGCGAGCCAATCATGTGCATGGATGACATCAAACTCATTATCCTGGGCAATAATATTGGCCACCAGGGCATATCGGGCAATTTCTGATAAAAGGTCTGCTCCGTATTTGCCGGTAAATTTTACCCTTCCCTGATTGTCTACTTCAATTGATGAAGTGGTGCCTTCAACTGTATAGGCGGTTTGCCTCACATAGTCCTCCGGGTCAACATAGGGAACCAACTTTGAATTTACTTCAAAATAATTAATTGATTTACTGAATTCTTTAAAATTGATATTCCGATTGATAACCGAAACATCACTGGCCCCTATAATGTCAATACTACTCTTGTCTTCACCACCAAAAACCTTTGGTACAACAAAAGTAACCTCAACATCATCGAATGATGAAAGACCTTTGGTCAATCCATAACAGGCTGTACCTAACCCTCCTGAAATATTAGGAGGAAACTCCCATCCAAACATTAATACTTTCATTATATTGCTTATATATTATTTCAATAAAAACCTGAAATATAATACCTTTCAATTTAATCAGTATACGCCAAATATTCTGAAAGGTTTGTAAACAAGTTCATTGATTCGTTTTATATTACACTCACCTTGTTAAAGTTGATATCAATTCTAATTTTCTATCAGATGATTTTTACCAACATCAAATTTCTACCAACTGTGGTAATTCCCAATCAGCAATGAATGAAGACATTTTACTGTTTATATTTCGTTGACCATCAGAATTGCTTGTTTTTTGAAAGTCTGAAGGCTCAAGAACAAAAGCCCAGGAATTCATGGGGGTGTAAGTAGTTTTTTGTATGACATCTAAAGTGTTGTTGTGATTGTGAATCATGATAATTATTGTTTTTAAGTTTCTAAGCAAGATTATATTTTTTAGTAATAGTGGGGTGCAAAACATCCTTGACAATACTATTTTGAAATTCCAGCATTCCCGCAATCTCTTTGGTAGTCGGTTCCAGTTGAAAATATTGTTCGAGTTTTGTACTTGTGCTGTTAACTTTCCAAATTAAACCTATCTTGTTCAATGGAATGGGTTTGATATTTAAGTTTTCTACAATTGCCTGCAAGATTGACTGTCTGATGCACCATATCGCATAGGAGATAAATTTAAATTCACTTTTTTCATCAAAACATTCAGTAGCTTTTATAAGTCCCAGGTTCCCGTAAATAATTAAATAGTGTAAAGTTAAACCCCTATGTTCAAACCGTTTAGCAACACAAACCACTAAAGGAAGGTTTGCAATGATCAATTTCTCAAATACTTTTTGATCATTACTTTTTATTTGTTTGACAATGATTTCCTCTTCTTCCACAGATAGCAGAGTTAATGTGTTAATATCCTGAAGATAAATATCCTTAGGCACGTAATCCTTGTTTTCAATATTCAACTGTCTCATAAGTATATGGTTAAGAAGTATTTGCTTCTTTAATTCAATCACCTTTATAGGCCTTATTCGGTAAACCACCTGATTTGCTATTTGTCATTAAAACCAGAAAAGTGATTTTATCAGGAAAATTGATTTATTTTCAACGCAATGTATAGTCTAAATTTGTGTGAGAATGTTGGGAGGAAGTATATAAGCAACCAATTTTTTCCAATATCTTTAATTGGTAGCCTTTAACTGCCATTAGGCTGATAAACAGTTTTTGGGCAATTTCTTCATGAGTAAACCCATTGCAAATGTGTTGCATTACTTCAGTTTCTATGTCATTAAGGCTCACATTTTCAATAGACTTATTGGTATTTTTACGACCGAAGTTGATGATAATTTTTTTTAATAATTCCTCTGAGAAATAGCTTTCACCTTTCATCACATCCTGGATAGCATTTTCAAGTTCATCAATACCGCTTGATTTCAGAATGAACCCTTTAACGCCCAGTTCTATCATTTTATAATAATATTCTTCCTCTCCAAACATGGTGAAAGCAATAATCTTCAAATCGGGCATTATTTCAAGTGCTTTTTTTGTAGCTTCAATCCCATCCATCTGGGGCATGTTGATATCCATTAAAACCAAATCGGGTTTTTGGTGCGTAAGGAGTTCTAAAAATTCTATTCCAGTACCTGCTTTCCCTATTACCGAAGCTACATTATCAATGGTAATGAGAAATATTAAGCCCTGTCGGAATGTTCGGTTATTATCAACTATAATAATTTCCGGCTTTTTGGTCATATTTGAAATCATAATATAAAAGTTTTTATTTAATTCATACTAAAGTTTATCTTTTTTAAATATAGATGATAAACTGATAATCGACGCTTTGTCGATGTTGAGAGAACGGTGTAATTATTCACATTTTGATTTGGTAAAATTACACTACCCACAAAGTTTATAAACAGCTAAAAGGTGGAACCTCCCTGGTCAAAATAACTATATTGAATAGGAAAAAGGGAGTAGAACCAGATCGGCCAAAAGGTGTACATCGGGGATATACTACCTGGCGGATTATGTAATTCAGAAAACAATAAGAATTCTGTTTAATAAGCATATTCACTTAAAGAACCCTCTAGTTTTTTTCTGGCAAAGAAAATTCGACTTTTAATTGTCCCAAGCGGTAAATTGAGATCTTCAGCAATTTCCTTATATTTATAGCCGTCAAGAAACATATTGAACGGAACTTTATATTCCGTTCCAAGGCAATTAATACTTTTTAGAATCTCTTTCGAACTGTAAATGGATTCCGGTGACGGATACGTTTTATCTTTCTGGAATTTCAAATCAAAATCGCTACTTGAACCGTCGAATGTGTTTTTTATTTTTGCATTTCTACGGTAGCTGTTAATAAAGGTATTTTTCATGATGGTGTAAATCCATGCTTTGAAATTGGTATTTGGAATAAATTTTTGTCTGTATGTAAGAGCTTTTAGGAACGTTTCCTGAAGAAGATCCTGGGCTTTCTCCTGATCTGAGGTCAAATAAAGAGCGTAGTATAACAACTTGTCTTGTAATCCTAAAAGTGCGGTGTTAAATTGAAGCTGTGTCATGGCGTTGGTTATTATAAGATTAATAATTGATACAAATTGATTGGTTTCTAATACTTCAAAACTACTTATCGGTGTGTTAGATAAAAAAGCCAAAAAGAGCAAACCTATGGGCTAATAGTTGTATTTTTACTACATAAAAAGGAGTAGAACAATAGAGCAAAAAGAGCAAATTATAATGGCAATGAAGAGAATTACCTATATAGACCATACTTAAAGGGTTGTTAATCATACCATTTTTATTTACTGAATGGGTCTAAAATAATGGGAGAATTAAAGTTTCTGGAATTGATGGATTTTTTATGAATAGGAAAATAATACTATTAACTTTCCAATCTATTTGTTATTTACAATAGACATTATTCAGAATAAAGTATAAGGTACGTGATTATCAGCCCTAAAATTTATACTCGGTTACTTAATCTATATAAAGTCTAATACGATCAAAGACAGATACTTATTTAGATACAGATTGAGATAAATCAACGTATTCTTACCATGAGTGAAACTAAGCTGTAAAAATTCCTAACTTTGTTAAAAACTAAAAGGATTTGGAACCGACCAAGGTCAATGATTACACAAGTTGGCCTCAATAAATGTGAATCCAAAGAAAGTATAATTATTATGCGAAAATATAGAAATGTATTCTTTTACTTAAGCATTATTGGCGGTTTCTCAGGGCTGATATATTGGATTGTGCAAAAAGGAAAAGTGCTTGAAGTTGGAAGAAATATTCCTGCGCCAAAAGTAGGCGATAGTCCATTGATGGACTTTTTAGATTCTTTTGGCCATAATTTAGAACATCCGTTGGCCTTACTGTTAGCCCAAATAATTACCATAATATTAGCAGCCCGCGTATTAGGGTGGGTTTGTACAAAGATTGGACAACCAACGGTGATCGGCGAAATTGTAGCCGGAATTGTGCTGGGTCCTTCTCTCATTGGGTTGTTCTTTCCCGGATTCTCAAACACTTTATTCCCAGCTCATTCCCTTGGAAATCTTCAGTTCTTAAGTCAAATCGGATTGATACTTTTTATGTTCATGGTTGGCATGGAACTCGATTTGAAAACTTTGAAAAATAAAGCCCATGATGCCGTTGTCATCAGCCATGCCAGTATCATCATCCCATTTGCCCTTGGAATAGGGCTGGCGTATTTTATTTATCAAACTTTTGCCCCGGCGGGTGTTCCGTTTCTGGCATTCGGATTATTTATCGGAATTGCAATGAGCATCACCGCATTCCCTGTCTTGGCTCGAATAGTACAGGAGAGGGGAATCCATAAAACCCGGTTGGGTGCCATCGTGATCACTTGTGCCGCGACCGATGATATTACCGCCTGGAGTATACTGGCAGGAGTAATTGCCATTGTAAAAGCCGGATCATTTGTCAGCTCACTGTACACAATTGCTATCGCTATAGTTTATGTTTTTGTGATGATCAAAGTGGTCAGGCCATTTTTGAAGCGGGTAGGGGATTTATATCCTACACGTGAAATTATGAGCAAACAAGTAGTAGCCATATTCTTTCTCACCTTAATCCTTTCAGCCTATGCAACCGAAGTCATTGGTATCCATGCCCTGTTTGGTGCATTTATGGCCGGAACAATCATGCCCGATAATACGAAATTCAGAAACATGTTCACCGAGAAAGTGGAAGATGTGGCCCTTGTATTGCTGCTTCCATTGTTTTTTGTATTTACAGGCTTAAGAACCCAAATAGGCTTGATCAATGATTCCTATTTATGGTTAGTAACCGGTCTGATTATTCTGGTGGCCATTACCGGAAAATTTGTAGGCAGTGCACTGGCTGCTAAATTTGTTGGACAAAACTGGCGCGACAGCCTCTCAATCGGTGCACTGATGAACACGCGCGGGTTAATGGAGCTGGTTGTACTGAACATAGGCTACGACCTTGGCATACTTTCTCCTGAGATCTTTTCCATGATGGTTATTATGGCCCTTGTCACCACCTTTATGACTGGTCCGGCCCTGGATTTAACTGAACGGTTATTTAAACAACCCACCAATGTTTATTCTGATAAAGTCAATGAATCGCGTAAATACAAAATCATCCTATCCTTTGGGAATCCGGAAATGGGGAAATCATTGTTGCGATTGGCACACAGCCTGATGAGAAAACAAATTGGAAAAACTTCAATTACTGCACTGCACTTATGCCCAAACAATGTTTTGCACCACTACAACATTGATGAGTATGAAAATCAAAGCTTTGGCCCTGTCATCAAAGAATCGGAATATTTAAACCAGAAGATTACAACTCTGTTTAAAGCTACTGACGATATAGATGACGATATCACTCAAATAACCAACAAGGGAAGCTTTGACTTGCTTTTGATCGGTATCGGACAGTCGATTTTTGAAGGAAGCCTGCTGGGTCGGGTCCTTGGCTATACAACCCGGATTATAAACCCTGACCGTCTTATCCAAAAAGCCACCGGCAAGGAAAAACTGTTCAGTAATTCTATATTTGACGACCGGACCCAGCATATTCTTTCTAACACCAATGCTTCGGTAGGAATTTTTGTTGACAAAAATACAGGAACATACAATCAGATTATTGTGCCCTTTTATGAAGATAAGGATGGCTTTCTGATTAAATATATTCAGGACCTGATTAAAAATTCGCAAGCACATGTTACGGTGGCCGATCCTTCAGGCCTCATTCAAAATCATACAGAAATCAAGGAAGCCATCCGGGCAATTGAACAAGAGGCGCCTAACCATATTGCCATGTACAATGAAAAAGTAATTGATGAGCAGTTTATCCAACAATTTCAACTGATGGTAATTTCAACTGACGGATGGAAAAAAATAGTGGATTCACGAAGCTCCTGGCTCAATCAAATGCCTTCTATTTTAATAATTCGCGCATGATGCTATCTGAGGCAGAAGAATTCTTTTTCCCGAATAGCAGAAATTATTTAAAGCTCAACATTTGTCAATCTTATTTTCTATAGGCAATTTTTTGCATAAAAGTTGAAATTGGGCCTTTTATTTGTTGTTCAACTTAAGCCATACAGGGTTTGATTGAATTAAAAATTAACCTTCATAGTGCCATTGTCATTTCAAGCTAACATTCCTATAAATCTGAACCTTATACTTTTACCGCTTTTGAATTTAGTTCATTCTTGCCTGAACTTACTATTCATATTTTATCACTTCAACCGGGCATGATTCAGCCGCCTCTTTAATCTTTTCCTCGTAATCTGAATAATTTACACCTTCAATTACCGTTGCAAGGTCTTCCATTTCAAACACTTCAGGACAGGTATCAACACACAGCCCGCAGGCAATGCATCCTTCTATGATTTCTACTTTTTTTATTGCCATGATGGTATGATTTAAATAATTGTTCTTCAATATTTGGGCCAATTAAACACTAACACGTTAAACCTTTTTTTGTTTTGGTCATAAGGTCATTATTTTAGATTTTGATGGATACATAGCACTTACATAAAATGTTATAAATCCATCATTATATGGCTCGTTCAAAGTTATCTTTTTTTAACATTCAATTCTAAAATTGAAGATAAATTTTCATTGGGTAAATAAATTTCTTTATTTATTTTAAATAGTGTCATTTTAACTAAATATTGACGTGCCATTATACCGCTTAAATAATTGGTTAATTTATTATTGGCTTTATTTTGACATAAAAATAAACATAAAAATAAACCTGTATCCCTATAATAAGAAAAGCACCTAGGGTAGTCATGGCTTCAGAACCTGAAAGCTTATATGTTTTATTTGGCCTCTTGCCAATTATTTGCTCCTTTGATTTTTAACCCTCCACCACATCAAAATATTCTTTGCCCAAATTCATCTGTAAATGACTATAACCATCCATAAATCAGGGCCTTAAATTGTACGGCTCTCACTTCTCCTGCCCTGATGGATATATTTTGTTATATAATTGCACTTAGGAATTGAGTATTCGCTCTATACATAGTCTATACTAACTCAATACCAAGTCATTACCAATTTTTGTGTCAACAGGTTGATAAAAGGTTATTAACAGGTTAATAATAGGTTAAAATAACCAGTTATGTACCTGTTATTAACCTGCTATTAACCTATTATGTACCTATTAACACTGCAATTAGTATTGACTATGTATTGACTATGTATTGACTTAATAACAGGAATATAGTATTTAAATATAGAGAGAATAGTTTTAATAAAACAAAAGGATCAAAAGATAATAAAAGTGGATTTACAACTATCCTGTGAGCTGTGTATTGTTGTAACATCATGCAGGGACCCTGGGTTTCTAATTTTAAAACTTACTGCCTCCTGTCAACATAAAGATACTTTCCGATGTTATACTCTATGTCCAGCGAATACATGCCTATTTTGT
>Ga0123339_10001818_pt1 | contig 14619 bp, 14 predicted proteins | sample lystaG_FD_89956 | JGI IMG/M metagenome (GOLD analysis project Ga0123339, IMG submission 89956) | Glacier valley bacterial and archeal communities from Borup Fiord, Nunavut, Canada, to study Microbial Dark Matter (Phase II) -... | ecosystem: Environmental > Aquatic > Freshwater > Ice > Glacier ... | reverse complement strand
GAAGGGAGCAGAGCAAAAACGTAACTATCGACCACCCACAATCCCCTCACTGAAAAACGCAGGAGAAAGGCAGAAGAAGTAAAGGAGCAGAATGGAATACGCGTCCAGTCAGCCTTTGCCTGTGGTCTAACACACGAAATGACTGGCTGCCAAAAAGCTGCTGTCAAACGTGTTACGGAGCGACGCGCTTCAAGCCAACCGATGCGTCGAGGTTCGTTGCATCGAGTTTGAGCGCGTCTCGATACCGGGCGGCGGCGTCCGGTTTCTTCCCGATCTTTTCGTAGATGTCGGCGATCAGCACCAGCGTTCGAGCCCGGATGACAGGCGCAGCGAAAGTCGGGTCCAGCATCAGGTTCTCGTAGAGGGGGATCGCCTCGGCATCGCGACCGGCGACGCGCAGCAGACGCGCCTGCGCCAACTGCGAATCGACGTCCTTCGGAGCGATTTTGGTGATAGCCCGATACTGCAGGATCGCCTCGGGAATGCTGCCCTGCGTCTCCAGCCGCTGCGCGTTCTGACGGCGAAGCCCGATGATCGTTTCGGGAGTATTGCCCGGGCGAGCAATCAGCGTCTCATACAGCCTGCTCGCCTCCTCCTTACGGGACGCCAGATCAAGGCTGTCGATCAGAGAAAACTGTGCCTGAAGGTCGTTCGGATACCGCTCAGCTATCTGTCGGCGCACCTCGATCGCCTCGTTTCCCCGGTTGTGAGAGGTGAGTACGTCCGCATACGCCTCCTGAGCCTGCCGCTCATTTTTGTGCTTCTCCATCAATGCCTTCAGATACGTCCATCCCTCCGCCGCTTTCTGCTGGCGCTGATAAGCGTCGAGCAGTGCATTGAGCTGTGTACGACGCGCCAGATTTTTCTCGACACGCAACTGCAGCCAGACGAGATACGCCGCCGATTTGCCCTCCGCCTCGTAGGTCTGAGCCAGGTCCGCGTAAGACTGAAGGTCGTCGGGATTTCGAAGGACAGCCTTTTCTCGAATCGCGCGTGCCTCGGGGAAGCGTTTCAGGCGAACGAGCACGGTCGCTTTTTTGTCTTCTGCCCAGCGCAGCTTCGGATCGCCCTGCAGCAGCGTATTGTAGACCTCCAGCGCCTTTGCATTATTGCCCGACTGCTCCAGCGCCTGCGCCATCGGCGTCAGCAGACGCGGCTCCTTCGAATAGTTCGGCAGCAGATTGATGTAGACATCGACAGCGTCCTCGATTCGGTTTGCACGCCGGTACAGATCGGCAATCCGCAGGCTCAAATCGAGCGAGTCTTTCGTGTTCGGAACCCCTTTACGAAGCGCGGCGACCGCCGCATCCGTCTTACCCTGTGCCTCGTTGAGGCGGGCGAGATCGATATAGGCGCTGGTATCCTGCGGCACGTCGTCGGTCAGCGCAGTCAGCTCTTTTATCGCGAGATCGGGCTTCTTTGCACGCTCATAGACGGCGGCGATCTCGTGATAGATATGTGCATCGGGCGCTTTTTCGTCGCGTTTAGCGAGCCGCACTTCTTCCGTTTTGACATTGGTGAGGTAGGCGAGCACTTCCTCGATTTTGCCCTCCCCTTCGGCGACCTGTGCCAGTCCGCGCCACGCCGCCAGTCGCCAGGACTGCCGGGACGAGGCGGCAAACATCCGTTTTGCCTGCGGCACATCCTTTGCGGCGACATCGAGGGCGAGCACCTGCTCGAAGTCGGCACGAGCTTTTGCGGGCTGCTTCAGCTGCTGCCAGTCGGTCGCCATCAGCAGCCGTGAGCCGCCGTCTTTGGGATCACGCACCGCAAGCTGCACACGCGTGTCGATCGCCTCCTGCCACTTTCCCTCCTCCTCGTAGGACTGCGCGATTTCTGAGTAGGACATCGGATCGGCGGGCTTACGGGACTGGTAGGCTTTCCAGGTCGTGACGACGTTACTGGCTTGTCGCTGCATTTTGTAGACCTTCGCGATGCGATAGTACGACTCGTAATTGTCCGGGTCGGCTGTCTGCCGTTTTCGGTAGATCGCGAGCGCTTCCGTCAGCCTGCCGCCTCGCTCATAGAGCACACCGAGTTGATTCTGGTAGGCAATATTTTTCGGTTCGAGGGCGATCGCCGCTTTAAAATGAGCTTCCGCCTGCTGAAGGTCTTTCGTGCGCTGTGCTTTATCGGCGACCCGGTAGCCTTCGTCGGTTTCGCTCAGCGCGAGTCCCGCGAGCGCGCGGGGGTCTTTCGGAGCGGTGCGAACTGCCTGAGCGAAGTGCTCCTTCGCAGCGGTCGAGTTGCCGAGCGTATAGTAGAGCTGCCCGACGTTCAGGTTAGCGCTGAGGTTGGTTGGATCGATCTTCAGCAGGGCGTTGTAGGCGGTGATCGCATCGCCGACACGCGCCATCTGCTGATCGAGCAGCGCGATATTGAACAGGGCTGCTAGGTTGCGGCGGTCGAGCCGCACGACATCCTGATAGGCGGCGAGTGCGCCGGGCTGGTCGTGCATCTGCTGGCGCAGCGTGGCGATATAGAGGCGGGCGGGCAGCAGATTAGGCGCGGCTTTCCGGGCTGCGAGAGCGGCATCGAGGGCGGGCTTGAACTTCTTTTCTTCGCCGAGCACGAGCGCGTAGTCGAACTGCGCCTGCCCGTTGTTCGGCGTCAATTTCGCTGCAGCGCCGTACTCGGTTTCGGCAGTCGGAAGGTCGTGATTAGCATAAGCGACCGCGCCGAGCACGAAATGGGCGGGTGCAGCAAGTGCTGCCCCTGGCTTGAGAGCGATCGCGCGGTTAGCCGCCGTTTTCGCCTCATCGAAGCGTTTCTGAGTGCTGTAGAGGGTCGCGAGTTCGACGAGCGGCGCGGCGTCTTTGGGCGTGAGGAGCGCCATTCGCTGGAGAGTCGTCTCCGTGCCGCGCAGGTCCTGCAGATAGGCAGGCGATTTCGTGCCCTGCGCGCCGTCGCGCTGCAGCAGGTATTGATAGATGCTGAGTTTGTTTTTGCAGGCGGGCAGCAGGAGCGCGGGCGGCAGTTTAACGGCGTCCGCCTCTTTCAGATAGCCATCGTAGGCAGCGAGCGCCTCCCGGTATTTCTTCTCTTTTTGGAGCGCCATCGCTTTCGTGAAGAGCGCGAATGCCTTCTGCGCCGCTGGAGGTGGGGGCGCTTGCGTGGATGTTGTTTTGCCGCTCACAGGGGGCGACAGCGTGGACTGTGCCGTGACGGAAAGCGGCAGCGCCAAACCGATAGACAAACCCAAAGAAAGACTCGTCAACAGACACGGCAGGCGAAACAGTCCCGCAGAACGCAATAGTATTGTAGGATGCGCCGGGGTTCGGCGCGGCAAATAGACTTTCATCACGTACTCACTTCTCTTATATTCAGCAAAATCAGCAAAAATCGCTCCAGGCTCACTGATGCATACAGGGCGGCGATACTTCCCTCTTGTCGTAGATTTGGGAAGCATCTCAGAACATCCAGGATAAACAGACATACCACGCTCGGCATGTATCACTCAATACGGAAAAATCAAAGACGATATCGCCCTGAGGATTGTACCTGCTGAGCAGGGACTAAGGCTTCCAAAAAATAGTTGGCAGGTAGTCTTGACAGACGAGGAAAACAGTCTTATAATTGGCTCAAGCATTTGCAATCAGCCTCCGCTGATCTGCTGGTTCCTCCCGCCGTTGACTTCTGCTGTCCGTCTTCGCTTTCAGGCAGTGGTGTTGGCATCGTGTGCGGTCACTGTTTGCCTCACTCAGTGGAAACTCGCGCCATGTCCGCCTCATACTCACAATCTCATCTTACAGTATATCACTCGCGCAAGCCATCGTCTGTTCGGTGGAGTCACGAGTTTGCTGCGCCTCCCCCCCGTTAGTTGTATGTGATGGACTGCCTTCTGCTCGTGCGCCTCCTATGTTCGTCTGCTCCGCGCTTCTGACGTTCACTTTTGCCGATGAGGTTCGATCGTATCGGTACACTTCAACGAATCACAGAGCGAATCTGACAGCGATACATCTTCTCGGTATTTGCCTGTCGGCTTCACTGGAGAACACATGAGAAACACCAAGGTTCTTGCGGGCATCCTGCTTGCCCTCACGCTTCTGCTCGCTCCCTCCCTCGCACGCGCCGATGACACAGGGCAGCTACAAGATAGTAAAAGGCCACCTGAACGTCGATAACATCATCTATGACTATCCAATAGCTATTGCCATTCATCAGTTCACCGAGTTCGCACTGATGTCCGAATCATCTGCACATGTCGAAGCGTATTCACTGAATGGATCTGCCTTCGTCACCGCAACCTACGGTCGCAGTTTTACCTTTGCTGGCGCATCACCGACTGCGTTGACGATCCAACTTACAGCCGATGTGAATGTGAGTGGGCTGACTGGTGGTGTGGCCCTGGGCAGCGAGTTCCCTGGGCAATCTCTCGCTTGATATGCTTGGCGGTAAGGCTTTCGGCCATCAAGCACAAACATTGGTATTTCCTGGCGGTCATTCAACCAGTTATAGCGTAACTATGAACGTGTCTGCGACCGCATTCGGTCACCTGGGAGACGCTACTGCGGATGCAACAGCCAGTCTCTAGTCGATGTTCGTACCTCACCGCTGCCTGCAACAGCCTTCGGACGCCTGTGATTTCACTTCTGCGTCCGAGGGCCGGGAGAATGATTCCATGACCCTGAAACACATTCGTATGCTCTGTCCTGCACTGTTCGCTGCAGGTTCGATGCTTCTCACTACATCGTGCATCGCACAGGCTGCCCCGCCCTCGCAAACCACGCCGAAATGGCAGGACAAGCAAATTCATTTTGTCGTCACCAGACAACCCTTCGGCGCGATTCTCTCCGAACTCTCCCGGCAGATCGGCACGAGCATTATGGCAGACGATGAGCCGCTCGTCAAAGCCGCCAGTTTCGATATCGAAGGCAGCGCGAAAGCCGCGCTCGATAAGATCGCGAACACGTTCGACTACTCCTGGCAAACGAGCAAAAGTGGCATGGTTCTGATGTCCAAGCGATTCGACAACCCGCAAGAAATTCCGCAGATGCACCTGCTCGAACTCCAGCAGATGGTGAAGCAGTCGCTTGAAGCTCTCAGTTTCATCAAGTGCGACTCGACGTTTGACTGGTGGTCTTTCAAGTGCAAAACGCTCTATGACCTTATGACCCCCGAACAGAAGCAATATCTCCAGACCGGCAAGGCACTCGGATACGCGGAGTGGACGCCAGAACAGCGCGATCTCGTCTGGCAGATGACGCTCAACCGCCGTTTTTCCGGATTTCTCACCGGTTGGAACGATCTGAATTTCACCCTCTCAGGTTTTGCACGTGCTGCGATACAGCGACAAAATCGTGTGATTGTCGATGGAGCTTATGTCGCTCCCGCGTTCGGTCAGCATGGCAAAGAGTATCTCTTCTTTCTGATCAACGGGAAAAAGGATACGACCCACAAGTGGCTGCTCTATTTTGATCTTCCGCAGGAGCAGTTGGGCGAACCGCAGGGAGATAAGCAATGAACACGGCTGTAAGTCGACCGATACGCGTTTCTCTTGTCCATTTGCTTTTCCTCCTGCTTTCGATTTGCGCATGTGTTCCGCTGTCGGCGCAGGAAGTTCGACTGGAGGCGACCGCGACGAAACTCAAAACGGCCGTGCATCTTCGGGGCGCGATGACGCTTGCGGAGCTGCTGACCTCACTCTCGGAACAGACCGGGTTGAAGATCGAGCCGATCGACTATCTGCGTGAACACCGCGTTGTGGTCGCGCTCGACAAAGTCAGCGCGCAGACTGCCCTCGCGAATCTATCGGAACTCAATGAGTGGGTTTGGCGGGAAACGGAAGCCGGGCATATCCTCGTCTCGCGTCCGAAGCCGATCAAGCCGCAAACACTTGATGCGCTCGGCATCGCGCTGCGAACCGCATTGCCCAAGGACTTCCGCCGCTTCCTGATCAGCGACCCAAAAGTGCGAGACCCCTATGCAAAACTATCCTTGCCCCCGGCTGGAACACATGTGGAAGAGCAGTTGTCCTCCGTACCCTATCGCAGCACGGGCGTTTCGACCGTGAATACGATGTTACTCGAGCGTTCCCGCTTCATCTATACTATTCTGGAGCCGAATCTGCCCTACGACAAACCGCTGGCTATCGCTGAGATGAGCGAACTTCAGCGACGCAAGCTGCTCGAATATGTGACCCTCGAGACATTGACTCGCTGCTCGACCTTTATGGAACAGGAGTTTTTGCGCGGCGAAACTCAACCCTACGAGAAAGATCCGACCAGTACAACAATCAGCAGGAGTGAAAATGCGCTGGTGATCGGTTCCTTCGAGAAGCATGGGATACATACAGAGTTCACCTTCTTTGCGGCTCCGCTCGACTACCATTATGAACCCGCGCCGAAGAAGTGAGCCCTCACCCCCCGACCCCCTCTCCCTACCACTCGTTCCTCGTTAGGGGGAGAAGGTCAGCGTTGCGAATCAGACCACATAGTTACGATTCAATACGGAAACAGCAGACGTACTGGGATACTATTTGCGGACACAGAAGAGCGGGAGCGTATCGGCGACACGGACGAAACTCGCTTCTTGAGCCGCGCCGATACGGTCGAGGCTGTATTCCGACAGCACACGCGCTCGTGCCGACTCACCGAGACGCTCCCGCTCTTCCGGATTTGTAAGGAGTTCGAGCACCGCCGCCGCGATTTTGTCAGGTCTGCGCGGCGGCACAAGCCTGCCGACACGTCCCCCGTCCAGCATCTCCTGCATTCCGCCTGACCAACTCCCGACGATCCCACGCCCCGCCGACATCGCCTCCAGACAGACGTTCGGGAAATTCTCCCAGATGCTCGGGAACACGCAGATGTCGGTCTCACACAGAACACCAGAAATCTGATCGAACGGCACATGTCCGGTGAAATCGACCGCGTGCAGGCTGCCAGCCAGCATCTCCTGAATATAGATGTCCATTTTCTGATTCGTGTTCGGCGAGCCCAGAGGCATCCCGACGAACCGGAACCTTGTTTTCGAGGTTTTCGGCTGCTGCGCCAGTATCAGCGGGATCGCCCGCGCAAAATCAAGCACACCCTTCCGGCTTTCGAGCCTGCCGATAAAAGCGACCGTGTTGGTTCTGGTTCGCACCGGAACAGAGAGCAACGCGGGTGAGGGGACGAATGGGTTTGGCAGTTTCAGGATACGTGACGGGTCGATGCGCCAGTCTCGGGCGACGATGCGGGCGATGGAATCGGAGGGGGCGATAATCTCGTCGGCGTCGAGCGCGTGGCAGCGTTCGACCCGGTTGGCAGGATGCCGCGTATCCCAGAGCGGGCGAACTCCCCGACGCCATGCCTCCCAGACGACGCGACGCCTGCCGATCGAGCCGCGCGCGATCGTCATATTGATGCGCTCGACCAGATAACGCGGCGTATGCAGGCGGACAATCAGCGGGACCTCCGGCGCGAGCGCGGCAGCGGTACGCGCATCCGCGCGGTAGTCCGGACCTTCCATCACATCGAAAGGGGCTGCGGCATGACGTGCCGCGAACTGCGCCCCGGCAAGGTCGGCGAAGGTATCACGGTTCTCAGGCTGCGACAGGTGCACCGTCACGCCGTCCTCGAAAAAGACGCCCTTACGCAGCTTGCTCGCCGCGAAAACTTCCACTACGTGCCCGCGCCGCGCCATCATTACAGCCGCCTGATGCGTGTACGTAGCGATACCGCCGCTGGCGGTATCAGGCGGGTATTCATAGCTGATGAAGGCAATTCTCATTAGAAAAGGAGATTTGGGAAAGGCAATTCTGTGCCCATTACAGCTGTTTGGTAAGGTCGATTGAGATCGTCTGTACGATCGCAGCATCCTGTTTCTGTTGTATGTTGCCGATCAGATGCCCCGCTTTGTTGACTTCGATCGTTCCGCTGCCGACATAGGTGTAAGTCGGATAGGTTTGCGTGACTTTCAGCGCGCCATTGTCCGCAACGGTGCCGGCAAGGCTGCCGTTCTCCTGCGTCGTCGTGTTGACGACGGCGCCGGTCAGCGCTCCGTTCGTGCCGATTATCATGCTGAATGTGCCATTCTTCAGGCTGGCAGTATCACTCCAACTGCCAGCCCAACTGCCGCGAAAAGGCGATTTGCTCGAGGGGATCAACGAGGTCAGTGCGCCGAGACCGCCGCAGCCGGCGAGCGATCCGAGCAGTACGGGCAGTGCGCAGACGGCGAGAATGCGTTTTGATAAAACGCGGGGCAACAGAACGCGATCCAATAGAAAGTGAGTCGATAGAAAGTGAGTCGATAGAAAGTGAGTCGATAGAAAGTGAGTCGAAAGAGATGCGTGGCGCATTTTCAAGTGCAGTTCCTTCACTGTACATTATTGTACGATTGTCAGGGTCGATCGATTATCGGTAATCAGGTGTTGATCAGGGGATTTTCGTGAGTGATGGCGGTACCGTAAGGGCGGCGGGGAAACGCCATTACGGCTGGTTGACGGTCGGGGAGCAGGGTAAAACCTCGAGTGAATCAGATTTCGATGTTGTGTGAGGCATTTCCTGCCTGTGGTGGCAGGAAATGCCGGATTGCTATTTTGTTCGAGTAACTACTCAGTCAATATATTTGCTCTGAAGCAAAAGCTGGCAGGATGTGTACTCTCTCCTTCCCCTTTGCTTTTCTTCAAGAAGGGGGTGGTGAATAGTTACTTGTTCGGGCTATGATCTGCTCTTCCAGGCGCTGTGTCCATCGGCGAATATCAGCGCCACTCCGCCCGGCCCGAGTATTTCCGCGACGACCGCTTCCGTCGGTCGAACTCCTGCGGGCAGTGCGCCTCCGTGCCAGACATACTGGAAACCTTCGTAGAGGAATTGTGAGGGCATCAGAGACTGCAGTGCCCCAAGTGCTTCCTGAGGAACTGGAAGTTCGCCTTTGTGATCCCCACTCCACATTCGCACCGCCTGCCCCAATTGCCATGCAGCATGATGCTCACGGGCTGCGTTGGCGACAGGAAAACTCTGTCGCGAAGCTGAGAATCTATCTCACGTGCCACTCCGAGCGCGGCATTGATCCAGACCAGCGCCTCATGAGTGCTCCAGTTTCCGCTCTCATCCAACTCCATCCAGCGCCAGCCAACGATACCGATCTGCGATTTCGCCAGCCATTGTGTCGGACCGGCGAGTTCGGGTATCGCCAGATTACGGCTCTATAACTCCACGCTGCGGTGGGTGGTCTTGTCCCAGATCGCAATCGAGACAGGTGTTTTCTGCGGCGGCAGCGCTGGATGAGGCGCGCGTACCGCCAGCACGAATCGGCTGTCCGGCGACCATTCTGCCCGCGTTACTCCCTGACTGATCACCGCCTCCGAAGGGAGCAGACGAATCGCGGTTTTATCGTCGAACAGGTAATCCAGGCGCGACGCAGCTTCGAGCTCCTGCGCCTCGGACAGCCGGGAGGGAGCGGCATTTTGTCGCTTCTGTGCCTGAATCGGCGACCATAACGATGTCAGCAAACTCATTCCACCGAAAAGAAAAACTGCCTGTTTGACAGAAAGGCACGACCAACCGAAGCGCTTACCTTGCATGGCTTTTCCCCTGATCCTACAGGATTGTCTGTGCGAGACATGCATTTCCACTGGCGGCAAACGGTTTATGAAAGCTGATTCTGGCGAAGCGTGAACAATTCTAATTTTTCGTTGACAATTTTTTCGTTGACTTTGACAGACAGTCTGCAAACGAATCTGGCTGATATCTATGAGGTAGGATCAAACGGCGGCGCCCAGTTTGCGCTCGACAACCGCACAGATGTCGTGCACGACCGTTTCGACGGTCGCAGAATCCGTACCCTGCGCCATCACGCGGATCAGCGGCTCTGTCCCGGAGGGGCGTACCGAAAGCCATTCCGCGCTGCCGAGCCGCTGCTGACCGTCCGCGATCGCCTGCTGTATATCGAGGTCCTCGCGCCAGCCCTGCTTGCTGCGCACACGCACGTTTTTAAGAAGCTGTGGTCCGGTCTGCACGACGCTCGCCAGTTCGCAGAGAGGTTTCCTGGTCGCGTGCATCACCGCGAGCACCTGCAGCGCGGTCACCAGTCCGTCGCCGGTCGGCGTAATGAAAGGCAGCAGAATATGCCCACTCTGTTCACCGCCGACCGCCGCGCCGAGCGTCTCCATCGCCTCCGCGACATAGCGGTCGCCGACGTCCGTTCGGTGCAGCCGAATGCCCTGCGCGCCGAGCGCCTGCTCGAGCCCGACGTTGCTCATAATCGTTGCAACCACGACATTGCCCGGCAGTCTGCCCTGCGCGTGAAGGTGCAGCGCGATAATCGCCATCATACGGTCGCCATCGACGATGCTGCCGTTTTCGTCCGCCAGCATCACGCGATCGGCGTCGCCATCGAAGGCGAGACCGATCGTGCCGTCGCCCAGCGTCCGCACATAGTCCGCCATCGCTTTTGGGTGCGTCGAACCGCAATCGACATTGATATTGACGCCGTCGGGGGTATCGTTCTGAGGGAAAACTTCCGCGCCGAGCAGACGGAGTATCTGTGGGGCGAGTTCATAAGCGGCGCCGTTGGCGCAGTCCGCAGCCAGACGCAGCCCGGTCAGCGGCTTAGTATTGGCTGTCAGAGAGCTTTTTCGATCGTTCAGGAAGCTGCGGTCTGTTCTGGCGTCGGCTGTCGAATCGCCCCTGGTAATGCTGGCGATGACGCTTTCGATATAGTGTGAAACAGCGCTGCGATCGTAAACGATTTTGCCGATCGCGCCGCCCGTCGGTCTCGGCAGGCTGTCGAGACGATACAGGATCGCTTCGATTTCGTCTTCCACGCGGTCGGGAAGTTTCCTGCCATCCGGTCCGAAGAACTTGATGCCGTTGTCCTCGAATGGGTTGTGCGAGGCGGAGATCACGACTCCTGCCGCTGCACCCAGGGCAAGCGCGATCTGTGCGACAGCGGGCGTCGGAACGATCCCGACATTCACGACATCGATACCTGCGGAGGCGAGCCCAGCGGCAAGCGCGGCTTCCAGCATATCGCCCGACAGCCGCGTATCGCGCCCGATCACGACAACAGGGCGTCTGGCAGCCGAGTTTTTACCGGCGTTTTGCTGTTCAGACTTTAGCTCGAGTTTCTGTTCGAATTTTTGTGGATGTGTCCGCGTCCAGTAGCCTGCGGCGGTGCCGAGTTCGAGCGCGAACTTTGCCGTCAGCCCTTCGTTGGCGACGCCGCGCACACCGTCGGTGCCGAAAATACGTTCGTTGCTCATACTATTCAGACACTTTGACCAGGCTGGGACGCAGCACACGATCATGCATGATATAGCCGCGCTGCACCTCTTCGGCGACGGTGTTCGCCGGAAGACCGCTGCTGTCGGTGTGCCCGATCGCTTCATGATAGTTGGGATCGAACTCTTTGCCGACGGCTTCGATCGGTGTGACGCCCGCCTTCTGAAGAAAAGCATTGAACTGCTTGAGCGTGCCGTTGACGCCGCCGATCAGCCCTTCATAGCTTTTCGTCTGCTCGGCAGCCTGCAGCGCGCGCTCGAAGTTGTCGATCACCGGCAGCAGCCCGAGCACTATTTCACGATTGGTGAACTTTTGCAGCTCTTTGTCCTGCTCCTCTTTGCGGCGCTTGAAGTTCAGGAACTCCGCCTGCAGATATACATAGCGTTTCTCGCTGTCTTCAGCGTTTGCCTGCGCCTCGGAAAGCTCCGCCTGCAGCGCGGTGATATAGGCGCTCGCCCCGGTCTCTTCATGCGTACTTGCAGCGTTGGGTTCGTGCATTTCCGGTGTGCCATGCGCGTTTTCAGCGGCTGCCGAAGCACCAGAAATTTCGACGGTCGCGGCAGGAGTGTCTTGACTATGCGTTGTGCCGCTCTCGGTCGTATGGTGATCGGTGTTCATCGTGTTGTTTATCGTTTCGGTATTGATATCCGGCATCGTTCCACAAACTCCTTCGTTAACTGCGGGATTAACTGTCGCCGCGCCCGTCTTGCGGCAGAACGTTGCGGGCATCGTCAGGCAATTGCTGCTGCATCACAAACCTACTTTATGCAATTCTACCTTCACTCCCAACCCCTCTCCCGAAGCTTCAGGAGAGGGGAGGAAGAGGCAGTACACTCTATTGCATTCAGCCCCCTTTTCGATATGATCGGGCGGGCTTCGATTCCAGACTGGGACTTCAGTCCCTTGTCATCCACATCCCATTCGTTCAGGCAAAACTAAGGTTCGTCAGGACGTTCGAGAGACTATGCGCCATTAGCGTTACGGCGGCGGTCGCTCGCTCGTACTGCATTCGTGTCGGTCCCACGACGCCGAGATAGCCGGCGGTGCGTGTGCCGATACGGTACGAAGTTGTGACGACGCTGCACTCCTGCATCGGTTCGTAGGCGTTTTCAACGCCGATAATGATCGTCGCATCGCAGCCACGCAGCGCCTGACTCAGCACCTGATAGAGTTGGCTGCGCTCTTCGAGGGCGTTGAGCAGGTTTTCGAGCCGCTGCACGTCCTGAAATTCGGGCTGGCGCAGGAAATGGCTCGTGCCTTCGAGGAACACACGACGCTGCGAAAGGATATTGGCGACCTGTGTCAGCGCGGCGAAGACACGCAGCAGCACGGCCGCATGAGCCAGCAGTTCCTGCGGCAGCTCATGCGGCCGGAGATTGTCAGAGACCTCGGACAGATCATGGTCCTCGACGAGCGCGTTGAGGTAGTTTGAAAGCGTTGTGAGTGAGGCGCCGACGGGTGCGCCTTCCGGCACTTCCACGAGACGATGCTCGACGTGACCCGTCGAAAGCAGCAGCACAAGCAGTAAATGACGCGGGCTCGCCTCTGTCAGATAAACGTGACGCAGGGTAGTTGTGCCAGTGCAGGGATCGGTCGCGAGCGAAGGATAAGACGTCAACTGCGACAGGATGCGGCACGTATGGAGGATGACCTCTTCGATCTCGCTGCGCGTCTGCTGTGCGGAAAGCTCGGCGCGCTGCACCTCTTCGGGTGTCAGCGTGTCGGCGTGATCCATCAGTTCATCGACATAGTACCGATAACCCTGGTCGGTCGGAATCCTGCCTGCCGAGGTGTGCGGCTGGAGCAGGTAGCCGCGCTCCGCCATTTCCGCCATTTCGTTGCGAACGGTCGCGGATTTGACGCCGAGATTATAGACTTCGATCAGACGTTCGGAGCCGACCGGTTTGGTCGTCATCACATAATCGTTTACAATCGCCTGCAGTATGCGTACTTTGCGGGAATCCAGCGGCATCGTGCCTCCGACCTCCTGAAATTGATTGGGGGGTCTGATTTCGCCGAACCAAAAGACTTTTGATACTGTTTCGGTATTCTATTATAGCCACCGAGCGGCTTGATGTCAAGGAGTTGCGGTTTCAACTCAGTGCGAGCGCTTATAAATGTATGATTGCTCGGCGAGGGAGAGATGAATACAGTGACGAGCAATGCGCCTTTTTCGATCGAATCCGTGATTATATAAGACAGGGAAGACTGCTCTACTGCTGTCTATTTCCCGGTTGTGTTATAATGAAACAAGCAGCTAGACGGAGGTAGAAAGACAGTTGATACAGCCACAAATCTATGAAGGAACGGCAGAAGAAATCGCTCAGCAACTGCGCGTCAGCAATCTCATAGGACGGTTTAAGGCGATTGTCGTTCCAGAGAATGGGACAGGAGAAGATGAATCGGGAGACCTGGAGGGAACGCTTGCCGAACGTTTGGAAGGGCGCGTTGGAAGGTTCGACTTCGGCGACGCCAATCTTTCCGAGGATACCGGTGAGAAATTTGCCGACCTTCTGGTCGAGAAGCGCCAGCAGGACAGTTGGTTCCCCAGCTCGAGTGATAGTCGTTCATAAAACGTTAGAGCAGATTCGAGCATGGACTTTTCGAAGCAGCCAGCCGTTTCGCCCCTCAGAAAGCAATTATGTCCTCCGAACCAATCTACCAATTCGAGCCGGAGATGCGCGTCGGCACACCGCGCCCAGCGCGTATCACGGCATCCAATCGGGCGGCCCTGTTTTATATCATCTTGTTTATACTTGGGATCGCCCTGCTTATTTGCTGGTTCGCCGCGCGCGATCTCGACGAAATTTATGCTCTGCACCGGCATGGCGTTACGGTAGAGGGCATTATCACCGACAGCAGAATGGTTCACGGAAAGAGCAACACATACTACCTCGGCTACTCGTTCCCGATGAGTAAGACTAGAATCTTCGATGAGAATCAGGTATCCAAGGAAATGTTCGATCGGAAAAGCATCGGGGACTCGCTGACGGTGACCTTCCTGCCATCCGATCCGCAGATACATCGTTTAAGTATCATCAACGATAGGAGCGTACTCGGATGCTGGCTCAAATGGGCGTCGGGGCTGCTTCTTTGGTTAGTGCCATTTGGATCAGTGTGTCTGGGAATCATCTACCAGTATCGCAGCGACCTACAGCTGGCGCGGTATGGTGTTCCCGCGCAGGCTCTCATCAAAGAGTGTACCGTTCCGATTTCGAACAGACCAACGGATTATCGCGTCACCTACCGATTCGCTGCGCCAAAAGGAGAGCAGACAAAAATATGCTCTGTTTCGTGTAAATTGACGTTTAGACAATCAGTTTGGTCATTTCTGCCTTCTGTGTGTCCTTGAAAACGACTTTGTAGCGCGGTGCCTTCTCGATTTTGGCACCTCTGGCACGACCCGGGGATTTTC
>Ga0123339_10001812_pt1 | contig 14642 bp, 13 predicted proteins | sample lystaG_FD_89956 | JGI IMG/M metagenome (GOLD analysis project Ga0123339, IMG submission 89956) | Glacier valley bacterial and archeal communities from Borup Fiord, Nunavut, Canada, to study Microbial Dark Matter (Phase II) -... | ecosystem: Environmental > Aquatic > Freshwater > Ice > Glacier ... | reverse complement strand
CACAGGAAGCAGATGAAGAGTCGAAAAAACGGCGGAGCCAGGACCGTTCAGGGTGTTTCTATATGTTTTCAAGACGAATGTTTTTAAGACGAATGTTTTCAAGACGAACAGAGATGGCGAATAGAGAAGGACTAGTAACCAAATGAGTGTTCCACTGCGCTGGCAGGACTGCAACGATTATAGTGCCGATACTAATGCTGATGCTTCACCCGAAAAACCAAAGCTGTCGCCGCGCCGTGCAGCCCGTCGCGTCGCAAGCGTCCGTACGCTGCTGATTGGGATTGCCCTCGGCGTACTGCTCAGTGTCGCGGCAATGTCGGCGACTCGCGCGCTCGGCGGATCGTCGACGGCAACGCTGCCACTGCAGCCCGTCGCCGCAGTCAGCCCGCTGAAAGTCACCTTGCAGTCCGCCTCATTGACCCGACACCTCGGTTACGCTACCGTGACCGCCACCGCTGTCAATACAGGCAAACATCGCCTCAACGGAGTCGAGGCCGTGATAGAACTGCTCGACGATCGCCAGAACCCCGTACAGGTAGAATCGGCGCTGCTGCCGGTCGATGCACTGCCCGGCGGCGGCTCGGTTCCCTTCCAGGTCGAAATGCGCGACGACGCTCATGCCACCTCTTTTCGTGTGAACTTTCGTCAGTTGACCGGCATCGCTGCCCGCTGATTTAGGTATGGTATACTGCGCTTTATTGGTCACTCTATTGATCTGTCCTCGCGCCGGGATAGTCGTTAGACGATAAGGCGCACAAATGCGAAACGTATACACAGTTGACAGAAGCGAATTGATGGCATTCACGAGCCTCGCAAGCCAATCCGCAAAGCGCTGTATGGAGGTGTGTGGTCTGTTGGTGGCAGAGCACTCCCGACTGCAGCTCATTCCCGTACACAATGCATCGCAAGAAATATTGAGTTTCGCAGTATGGAAGCAGTGGGTACAGATCGCATTACGCGCTGCGAACTGCCCGGCTTCTCGCGTTGTCGGAACCTACCATTCTCACCCAATATCTGGAGCCGTTCCGGGCGAGAGCGACATCGCGGGTATCAAAAATGGCTCGCTGATGCTGATCGCTGCGACGCTGCCAATGGAGTACAAACTCTGGCGCATAAACGATTTGACCGCTATCCCAATGCAACTGATCGTATCGCAAGGATAGCCCTTCGCCTGCGGCGGCATCGCGTGACGAATACACAAATTGACAGGCGGGAACAGGAAGGTATGCTTCCTGTTCCCGCTTTTTGTCGTCCGATCTACCGTCCGCAGATACGACAGCGCAAACGCCAGCCAAAGAAAAACGACAGGATTCAGCAGGAGACAGTGCCTGCTGCGCGGAATGTACCGATGATTGCAAGATGATTGCAAGATGATTGCAAGATGATTGCAAGATGATTATAAGAAGTGTATTCGAAAGCAGGGAAAACGCCTGCTCGTTCCTTCGTAAATTAAAGAGGCTCAGATGGAAAATAATTCAGTACAACGGGTTTCCCTGTTTGTCGACGGGGCGAATATGTACTACGCGCAAAAGAAGCTCGGCTGGTATGTCGACTTTCGGCGCGTACTCCAGTTCTTCGGACGCGAAGCAGGCAATGCGGTCAGTGAAGCCTATTACTACACCGGCGCAGACACACAGGCGAAAAACAGAGACAATGCTTTCCATGAGTATTTGATGTATTCGGGCTACACCGTGCGCACAAAAGCAATCAAACAGATGGTCGATGATACGACCGGCGAGATCGTCGAGAAAGCGAACCTGGATATCGAACTCGTGATCGATATGTTCAATACCGTAACGCTCTACGACACCTGTATTTTGATGAGCGGTGACAGCGATTTCGAGCGCGCGCTGGAACTGGTGCGCAGCAAAGGCAAGCGCATCGCCGTCGTCGCACACCCGGACATGACCGCGAAAGAACTCCGCAACGTCGCCGGTCGCAACTACTTCGATCTGCGTGATCTGGAGCGCGTGATCGCGCGCACCGACCGTCTGCCGGACCTGAACGCGCCACCCGGCATTCATGGTCAGGAGAGCGAGGACGGATTATCGCCGCCGCCGTCTTTCAACTCGTTCAACAGCCCTCAGCCCGGGCCATGGCGCAGCGGAACGACAATGCCGCCCCTGCCAGCGCCCGTCGGGATCGAGCGAACTACGCTCGGCTGAAGCAGGATCATGCGATGACCAGGAGCAAAAATTCGGAATCGACAGCCAATTCGCGATATGCGTCCTCCCTGAACGTCCCAGGGTATCGCATCCGTGAAGGACGAACGGCCGATGGCGCGGCGGTCGGAGCGATGTGGCGCGAGCTGATGGCGATGCACCAGTCGCTCGATGCCCGCTTTATCGTCGCGCCCGATGGGGAAGCGCGCTATATTCGTCATGCGCAGGAGATGACCCGTTCGCGGGACTCGCGGGTACTGATCGCGGAGGACATCGACACCGGCAAACCGATCGGCTACGTGATCGGAGAGGTGCAGATGCGTCCGCCGATGGCATTGCCGGGAGCCTACGGATTCATCTCCGACATTTTTGTGTCGGAGGCATGGCGTCAGAACGGCGTCGGCAGCGCGCTCTTCGAACAGATGCGCGCCTGGTTCATCACACGCCGCTGCCGTGCGATCGAGCTTTATATTGCCGAAGCGAATCCGGATTCGACCGCTTTCTGGGAAGCGATGGGCTTGACATCGTTCCTCAAATTGATGCATATTGATCTCTGAGCAGGGCGTGAAAAGCCCTGCAAATATTGTTTTGATTGGATTCGGTTGGGCGAAGGAGAAGGAATGGCATTTCGTATCGCGGCGCTGGCGGGTGACGGTATCGGGCCGGAGATCGTCGCAGAGGGCGTAAAAGTCCTGCAGGCAGCGGCTCAAGGCGGGGGATTCGAACTCACGTTCGAGCACGCGTTGGTCGGTGGCGCTGCCTATGATGCGACCGGACATCCGCTGCCGCCCGAAACGCTCGCGCTCTGTAAAGCCAGCGACGCCATCCTGTTCGGCTCTGTCGGAGGTCCGCAGTACGACACGATCGAGCCGCCCTCATTGCGTCCGGAAGTCGGTGCCTTGCTGCCTCTGCGCCGCGAACTCGGTCTGTTTGCCAATCTACGCCCTGCGACACTGTTTCCCGCGCTCGCGTCCGTTTCGTCGCTGCGCGCCGACCTCGTCGCGGAGGGTCTCGATATTCTCGTCGTACGCGAGCTGACCGGCGGTATCTACTTCGGGCAGCCCAAAGGACGCGATTCCGACGGAAATCGTGCCTTCGATACCTGCGTCTACACGCGCTCCGAAATCGAACGCATTGTGCGCGTAGGCTTTATTTCTGCTCAGCATCGCGGCAAACGACTCTGCTCGGTCGATAAATCCAACGTGCTGGAGACTTCGCGGCTGTGGCGCGAGGTCAGCACAGCGCTTGCGCCCGAATATCCCGATGTCGAACTCAGCCATATGCTCGTTGACAACTGCGCGATGCAATTAATTCGTGACCCCCGCCAGTTCGACGTGATTGTAACCGAAAATATGTTCGGAGACATCCTGAGCGACTCCGCCGCGATGCTGACAGGCAGTCTGGGGATGCTGCCGTCGGCGAGCCTCGGCGAAACGAAGACTGCAGTCGGTACAGGAACATTTGGATTATACGAGCCGGTACACGGCTCTGCGCCGACGATAGCGGGGCTCGGTATCGCAAACCCGCTCGCGACAATTCTTTCCTGTGCGCTTCTGCTGCGCCATTCGCTCGGCAAAAACGAATCGGCGAACGCGGTCGTACGGGCAGTTTCCCGTGTTTTGGAAAGTGGGCTGCGCACCGCCGACATCGCCGCGCCCGGTATGCCGACGGTCGGCACCTCTGAAATGGGCGCTGCAGTGATCGCGGCGCTGACGCGACAGTAATCACCATTCGACTGGGCATAGGCTAACCTCAATAATTATCGAGTGAAATTTTCGGCTATTTTGATCGCAAAACAACCCTGAATTCAGTGCGGTAATTTTTGCGCGTTGCCATAGTATCCGTCAGGTGAAATCGAACCCGGGGCTGCAGTGCTCTCTTCGTGCTCGGTACAGGCGAAATAAGGCGCGGCAGGCAGCGCCTCTATAAGTGCAATCGCACCGAGTGAGTCCTCTTTTTCGGTGGTGTTGGAAGGCTATGGATGAATTTCGCTGAAGATAAAGTGGTGCTGCTTTTTTTTAAGGACATCGAACGCGATTCGAGGTTTCGCAACGACCGTTATCTCAAACGCCTGATTCGTCCCCTCTATCATAAGTTCACCGGCAAGCAGAATACCAGTGGATTTTATGTCTGGTACATGCTGCTCGTCAAGGCACTCCGTCAGGCAGGCTACGATGTGCGGCTCAACGACTATCGCACCGCGAAGGCGAATCCCGACTATCCTGTCGGGCTGGTAGGCTATCCACACCTGATGACGGGCTGGGATCTGCCCAACCCCGCCGTACTCGGTCCCTCGCTCTACGATCATCCGTCACAGGTTCCCGATCTGATGAAGGACCCTCGGTATCGCTACTATATCCTGACCTGCGACTGGATGAAAGCTGTTTTCGAGCCTGTTTTTGGGGATGCTTGTGTGGAGTGGTATGCGGGCATCGACACCGAACTCTGGAGCGACACTGCCTCGCTGCCGAAAAAAATCGATGTGCTGATCTACGATAAAGTACGATGGGATCGTGACCGCTACGAGCCCGAAATGATTGCGCCGATCGTCGAGCAGTTGACCCGACGCGGTCTCAAAGTGGAGACCGTGCGCTACGGCCAATATCAGCACGAAGGCTATCGGCAGCTCCTGCGGCAGTCGCGGAGTATGATTTTTCTCTGTGAACACGAGACACAGGGCATGGCTTATCAGGAGGCGCTGTCTTGCAACGTACCGCTGCTCGCCTGGGATCCCGGCTTCTGGGTCGATCCGCGCCGCGAGAGATTCACCTCGGAACCCGTTCCGACCACCTCTGTTCCTTACTGGTCTGCAGAGTGCGGAGAACGTTTTCGCAGCTACGACGAGTTTACGGCTGCGTTCGACACGTTCTGGTCACGCCTGGATTCCTATACGTCCCGCGCCTATGTGAAGCGCGAACTTTCGTTTGCAGGTTCGGCCGCGCGGTACGCTTCGTTCTACGGAGCGCTGCATGAGTGAGACCAATTTGGAATTGGGTCCGTCGGCTGTTTCGCAGCTGCCGACAGAGAAGATTTCGGTTTCTGCAGAAGCGGCGAATGTCGGTGTGCAGGCGAACGCAAGGGATAAAACCGACGCGCTCGAGACCGCTCCCGTCTCGGTGCTGATATGTACGCGCAACCGACTGGACGACCTGATGCACGCGCTCCCCGGCGTACTGGCGCAGGACCACTCGAACTATGAGGTCGTGCTGATCGATCAGAGCACCGACGACGAGGTCGAGCGGCAGGTGCGCCTCCAATTCGGCGCCGATCCCCGGCTGCGCTACATTCGCACTGCGACAGTCGGTCTGAGCATCGCTCGCAATCTCGCGCTTCATGAGGCACGGCATGAAATATGCGCTTTCACGGACGACGACTGCGACGTTCCGCCGCAGTGGGTCGCAAACACGGCGCGTCTCTACCGTACACATCCGGAAACGCAGATTGCATTCAGCCCTGTTCATATCCCGGCCAGTCTGTCGAAAGTGCCGAACATACTCTTCCCCTGCCTGTATTTCAGCGACGATCGTCTGCTGCGGAACCGGGAGATATTCGGGATGGGCGCTAATATGTCGATGCGTAAGAGCGCGTGGGAGCGTATCGGTCCCTTCGATACGCTACTGGGCGCGGGCGGCTTACTCCCCGGCGCCGAAGAACACGACTGGCTCTATCGGGCGCACAGACTGCACATGCAGATACGCCTCGACCCGAACAATGCTATCGACCACCACGCCTTCCGAACGATCGAAGAGTGGATAAAAATGCACGCGGTCTACTCCGTCGGCGATGCCGCTTTTGCGATGAAGCATCTGCGCTGTGGCGACTTGCATGGCGCAGTGATGCTGCTGCGCACCCTCAGCCATTACAGTGGCAGGATACTGATGCGAACTATCAGGCACCAGGGCGCTGAGGCACAGTCAGAGTATCTACGCGGCTATTGGGGCGGCATCTGGAAAAGTCGACGTTATTCGGTGGACAGGCATACGCTTCTCTACAGACAGAGTCCTCCGAGTGCGTGAGGCGCGTTAGAAAATAGTGGCGAAAAAAGATGAAAAAAATCGAATGCGTGATACGTCCGATCAAAATTGATGAGGTGAAAGAGGCGCTGGCGGCGATCGGTATCGTCGGCATGACGGTCGCTGATGTGCGCGGCTACGGGCGACAGCGCGGGCGTACGGAAAAATATCGTGGTAATACCTATGTCGTAAACCTGCTGCCGAAAGTGAAAATCGAGGTGATCGTGCCGGATGACCGCGCCGAAGAGGTCCTTGAGGTCGCCTTGAACGCGGCGCGTACAGGAGAAGTCGGCGACGGCAAGATTTTCGTCTCGACCGTAGAGCAGGCGATACGCATCCGCACCGGCGAACGCGGCGACGATGCGCTCTGATTTGTGCTATGTAAGACATTCTCAGTCAACGATATGCACGGGGCTGAAGCCCCGGACTGGATTTTCAAAGCCCGCCAAATGGCATTGAAAAGGGGCTGGAGACCTATATATCGGGAGTATGTCGAGAGTAAAGGACTTGTTGATGTCAGCAGACACGGCGCGACCGCGCATCGAAATCTACGATACGACCCTCCGCGATGGCTCGCAGGGTGAGGGCATCAGTTTCAGCGTCGAAGACAAAATTCGGATTGCGCGGCGTCTTGACGAGTTCGGCATGGACTTCATCGAGGGCGGCTGGCCCGGCTCCAACCCGAAAGACGAGGCGTTTTTCGAGCTTATGCAGACCGTGCCGCTGCACAATGCGCGGCTAGCGGCGTTTGGCAGCACACGGCGTGCCGACATACGCGCCGAAGACGATACACAGCTTCTGAAACTGCTTGCAGCGAAAGTTCCGGTTATCACGATCTTCGGCAAGTCATGGGAGGAGCATATCACGTACGCGCTCCGCACGACGCCCGAAGAGAACCTGCGCATGATCGCCGACAGCGTCACCTTCCTGAATCGCAATGTCGAGAGCGTGATCTATGATGCCGAACACTTCTTCGACGGCTATAAAGCGAATGCACAGTATGCGCTCGCCTGTCTGGATGCCGCACAGGAAGCGGGCGCAGTTCGGCTGGTATTGTGCGACACCAACGGCGGCACACTGCCTCACGAAATCGCCGCGATCGTACGACATGTGCGCGAAACCTTCCCGGAAGCACGGATCGGAATACACTCGCACAACGACGCCGAATGCGGCGTCGCCAACGCGCTGGCAGCTATACGAGAGGGCGCGACCCATGTCCAGGGAACGGTCAATGGCTATGGCGAACGCTGCGGCAACTGCAGCCTGCTGCCGGTCGTCGCGTCTCTGCGCCTGAAACTCGGTTTCGACTGCCTGCTCCCCGGTTCGCTGGAGCATCTCGCCGGGCTGTCGCAGTTCGTCGATGAGATCGCCAATCTGACGCCCGACACACGCCGCCCGTTTGTCGGGCGCAGTGCGTTCGCGCATAAGGGCGGTGTCCATGCCGACGCAGTGCTGAAGGGGGCGAGCTACGAACATATCGATCCGGAACTTGTCGGCAACTCGCGCCGTCTGCTGGTTTCGGAACTGGCGGGCAGCAGCAGTATTTCGGGCAAGGCGGCAGAGTATGGTATCGATCTGAGCCGCAAGTCTCCGGAGGCGCGTTCGCTGCTGCAGGCGGTTGCGGAGCGTGAACACGCGGGCTACAGCTATGAGGGCGCAGAAGGCTCGTTCGAGCTTCTGCTGCAGAAGTCGCTCGGCAAATTCGCTGAACCTTTTACGCTCAAGGGTTTCCGATGCATCGTCGAGAAGCGCGGTGAAGACCGTGACCCGATCACGGAGGCGACGGTCAAGCTCGAGGTTGGCGGAACCGAGCGGCTGACGGTTTTCGAGGGCGACGGACCGGTACACGCGCTCGATGGCGCACTCCGTAAAGCGTTGCTGGAATTTTTCCCGGAACTGGCGCTGATCCGGCTGACCGACTTCAAGGTGCGCGTCGTGAACACGCGCGAGGGCACTGCGGCGAAGGTGCGCGTGATCATCGATTCGACGAATGGCGCGCAGGAGTGGAGCACGGTCGGCGTCTCAGAGAACATGATCGAGGCGAGCTGGCACGCGCTGATCGACAGCATCGTCTACGGTCTACTGTCTCATAGCTCCACGTTCAAGTAACGCAACTGGACGTCCAACGGACTGAAATTCCCGTCTGGAGATGCGAAGCCCGTCCGGACGCAAACCACCCCCCGACCCCCTCCTTCGTAAGGAGGGGGAGCAATACACTTTTCGTTAGCTTTTGCCTTCGTAGTAATGTGGAGAGAATACAAGCAGCTTGATGCTGCCTTCTGGAAGACGTTTGCACTCTGCTGCTTGGCATTTTCAGTATCCGGAGACGAGCGAAGTTTCCAACACGTGTATTCTCTCCCCCTTCTTCTCAAGGAGGGGGTCGGGGGGTGGTTTGCCTCCTTACACCCGTTTTCAACAATAACTCGAATCACCGTCTTGATATGACTGAGCAGGAGACCAGCTGCATTATGCAATCATCGCCGACCGATTCCGTCTTGCTCCCTTCTACGCTGACCCCTTCTGCTTCGATTCCGATCTATTCTGTGCCGCGTCCGGAATACCCGCGCCCGCAATTCGTACGCAAAGACTGGGAATGTCTTAATGGAGCCTGGGAATTCGCGTTTGACGATGCGGATGCGGGCTTGACCGAACGTTGGTTCGAGGGACACAAACTGGAGCGTGTGATTACCGTACCGTTCGCCTATCAGACGCCTCTGAGCGGCATCGATGATAAAGGTATTCATGAAATCGTCTGGTACGCCCGCGATTTCACGGTTCCTGAGACCGAGGGCTGGCGTGGAAAGCCCGCTCTCGAGTTCACGGTTCCCGACAAGAACGTCTGGCAGGGAAAGTCGATCCTGCTGCATTTCGGCGCCGTAGATTACAGAACGACCGTCTGGATAAACGGCATCGAAGTCGGGCATAATCGGGGCGGTCATGTGCCGTTCACGTTCGACATCACGCCCTACCTGAAGCCGGACGGCGCCGCGGTCAACCGCATTTGCCTGCGCGTCGAGGACAAGCAGGACGCCACACAGCCGCGCGGCAAACAGTCGAAATCGGGACTGCCGCAGGGCATCGACTATTACTGTACGACCGGAATCTGGCAGAGTGTGTGGATGGAACCTGTGCCGCATCTGCATATCCGTTCACTTTCGATCACGCCGATTTTATCGGTAGGTGTCGTTGTCGTGGACGTGTTCCTGCATGCTCCGGCCGGTCGGTGGCGGCTGACGGGCGAACTTCTGGATGGCGACGAAGTGGTTGCCGAAGACACAATCGACACGCTCAACGCCTCGGCGCAGATCTCTTTCGAGGTTCCAGAGCCGAAAGCGTGGACGCCCGACAGCCCGCACCTGTACGATATGAAGATCAGATTCATGCGAAGCAGGGTCGGGGAGGACAAAGATGCGTCGGATACATTCGACCTGGAGAATGCCGAGGAAAGCCCAGATGAGAATGTAATCGATGAAGTCGAGTCGTACACAGGTCTTGTAGATGTCGCTCTGAAGGATGGCAAGTTCCTGCTCAACGAAAAGCCGACCTATCTTGCGATGGTGCTCGATCAGGGCTATTGGCTCGATGGCGGCATGACTGCGCCGACCGATGCGGCTTTGCGGGCGGATGTCGAGTGGTGCAAACGGTTCGGCTTCAACGGGGCGCGTAAGCATCAGAAGGTGGAAGACCCGCGCTGGCTGCACTGGTGCGATCGTCTGGGCTTGATGGTCTGGGGCGAGATGGCAAACGCGCGGGCATGGTCGGCAGGAACGGAAGAGGCGTTTGTCGCCGAGTGGGAGCGGGCGGTCCGTCGGGATCAAAGCAGTCCTGCGCTCGTCGCCTGGGTTCCGGTCAACGAGAGTATGGGACTGCCTGGCTTGAAGGAAGGTCATCCGGGCCAGTACGCTTTTCTGGAGCGTATTGTAGCGCTGACCCGGCTGATAGACCCCGCGCGCCCCATAATCGATAACGACGGCTGGGAGCATACCGACGTCACCGACATCATCGCGATCCACGATTACAGCCACACCAGCACAGCCCTCAAAGCGCACTACAAAGACAAACTTGCGGGTGGCGAAATGCCGCCGCGCATCTGGACGGGCAGCCGCGCCGTCTACGCCAGAGGAGCCGCGTATCAGGGTCAGCCGATCATGCTCACGGAAGTGGGCGGTTTCCTTGCGTTACCCGATCTTCCTGCCGAGCAGCGCGACAACCTGTATAAAGTCTATGCTGCGGTGCGCGACAACGCCGAACTGCTCGTCAGATACGAGGACCTGATGGAGGGACTGGCACAGCTTCCGTTCGTATCGGGTTTCTGTTACACGCAGTTGACGGACATCGAGCAGGAGATCAACGGTCTGCTCACCTATGACCGTAAGGCAAAAGTGGAACCGGAGCGCATCGCTGAAATTCACCGCAGGCTGTTCGGAACAGGCGTACACGGAAAGTAACCGTCTTACAGAAGCATACTGCACGATCCCTCCTTCGTAAGGAGGGGGAGTAATACACGGCGCGATATATTTCGCTTTCGAGGGAAAAAACAGAGGTAAGGGTCTGTAAATAGTTGACTTCCCGATTTGAAGAGGGCGCAGTCTATATAAAAAGAGGGCGCAGCAAGCAGCGCACCTACAAATGCGCGGGAGATTATTCTTTCACGGTCCCTTAGCAGACAGTCGGTTTGTCGTCTAAAAGACGTCTGCACTTTCAATCCGTGTGTTTTCAACACCTGGTTCGAGTTTGTGCGCTGCCTATCGGTAAGTTTTACCTTCACACATCAGCGCTCTCCACGCTGACTGCTTAGCCGCTGCTGGTAGGCGCCGGTGATGCCAAGTAAAAGGAAAGCGATGAAGGTGAGCAGCACTGTGTAGGTTAGTGCGTCCCGACTGGCTCCTGTCTGCACGGCGGCATAGAGTGCGAGCGGCAGGGTCTGGGTTCTGCCCGGGATCGAACCGGCGACCATCAGCGTCGCGCCGAACTCACCGAGTGCGCGAGCGAATGCCAGCGCGAACGCGGCGAGCAGTCCACGATAGGAGACGGGCAGAATCACCGTAAAGAGCAGATCGCGTTCAGTTGCGCCGAGCGTCCGGCCGACCTCGAGCAGTTCGGTCTCGACGGAGGCGAATGCGGCGGCGGCCGTCTTGACGAACAGCGGCAGCGCCATGATCGCGGCGGCGACGGCGGCTCCCTGCCAGGTGAACAGCAGGCGCAGTCCGACAAAATCGTTGAGTCCTCTTCCTAACGCCGTGCCGCGCCCGAAAGTCAGCAGCAGCCCGTAGCCGACGACGGTAGGCGGCAGCACGAGCGGCAGAGTCAGCAGTGTTTCGATCAGCGTTTTGCCGCGAAAAGGACGTCCGTGCGCCAGCCACCAGGCGGCGGAGACCCCGACCGGCAGCAGCAGCGCCATCGCCAGCAGCGCGACCTGCAGCGAGAGCCAGAGGGGACTGAGATCGGTGGCGACGGTCGGCATTTTAAGGTTTGCTCTTGTTGGTGGTCTTCCCGGTCGGAGGAGCGACGCCGAACCCATACTGTGCTAATATTTTCTGTGCGGTGGGCTGCTGGAGGTAGGCGACAAAAGTGTGAGCAGCGTCTCTTTCCATCGTGGCGCCGACGACGGCGGCGGGATAGAGGATCGGCGTATGATCCTGACCGGGAACCGCTTCGGCAACGATACGAACGCCGCTCGCCGATGAATCGGCTTTGCTTTCGATTTTGCTTTCGATTTTGCTTTCTGTCGTCCCTGCTATCCTTCCTGGTTTTCCTGCAGCATCGGTTGCGAAGACGATTCCCGCTTCCGCATCGCCGTTCACGACATAGGCGAGCGTCTGCCGGACGTTCTCGCCGAACACACATTTGGGCTTCACTGCATCCCACAGCCCGCGCCGCGTCAGGGTTTCCTGTGCATATCTGCCGGACGGAACCGTCGTGGGGTTCGATAACGCTAACCGCTTGACAGCAGGCGACTGCAGATCATCCCAGCTGGTAAGACTTTTAGAAGACCCAGTGGAAGAATCAGAAGGGACACTGCTGATCGGGGCGATCAGCACGAGGCGATTGCTCGCGAAATCGAGGCGTGTCGCTGAGTCGATCAGATTTTTTTTGGTGAGCGCGTCCATCTCTTTGGGTGAGGCGGAGGCGAACACATCGACGGGTGCACCCTGCTCGATTTGCTGCTCCAGAACGCCCGATGCGGCAAAATTGAAATGCACGATCACGTCGGGATGCATTTTGGTGAACTCGGTTCCTATCTCATTGAGCACGTTGGTGAGCGATGATGCCGCCGAAACGAGAAGTGTGGTCTGTTTTTGCGCCGGTTTTATAAGTGCCGCAGGTGAGACGGGCGGCTGAGACTCAGACCGACAGCCGCCGGTGCCAATAATCAGCGCGGACACAATCAGCGCGAGACCGACTCTAGAATTTAGCGAGCAGTCCGCGTTGCGCCAGATACCTTTCATCTTAGACTCCTCTTGTGCCCCCTGGCAGTTCTCCTCTTACGTTATAATCTTCTCAGATTCGAAACGAACGTTTTCGTCGCGCGTCTGAAGGAAAGCATTCCTGTAAGACCGAATGCTTTCGTCGGATGTTTTCGGCGAATGTTTGACGGGCTAGCAGCCGAAATAGTTTGCCGCGATGCAGGGCGTCACTCAGGGTGCGATCAGTCGGTGAAGCGAAACCAATCCGAAATATTACATGATAGCGCTTCATTTCAGCTGCATCGCCCGATTTTTAGCTCGCACAGACCGTCAATCCGGCATCGACAATCGTGCGACACTTGTTAGATGGAGATTTCAACGATGCGACTAACTTTTCTTTCCGTGGCAGCCGGACTCGCGATCCTCGCGACGACCGGACTGGCACAGCAGACCGCAACGGACGGTCCGTACCATGTGCTGAAGACCGCGAAAGTCGGCGGCGAGGGCGGCTTCGACTATGTTTATGCGGACTCCGACGGCCGCAAACTGTATATCGCCCGCAACGGTGGACAGGGCGGCGTCACGCCGCGAGTTACGGCATTCAGTCTCGATACGCTCGCGCCCGCCGGAGAAATCCCGATGACCAACGCGCGTGGAGCTGCTGTGGACGCTCAGTCGCATCATGGGTTCGCTTCGAGCAGCCCGGTCGCGATGTGGGACACGAAAACGATGGCGCTGATCAAGACGATTCCTGTAGAGGGCAGACCGGACGGCATTCTCGCTGATTCGTTCAACCATCGCGTCTACATTTTCAGCCACAGCGCGCCGAACGCAACGGTCATCGACGCAAAGGACGGCGCGCTGCTCGGCACGATCGATCTTGGCGGTGCCCCTGAGCAAGCCGCCTCGGACGGCAAGGGGCACCTGTATGTCGATGTCGAGGACAAGGGCACCGTTGCGGTCGTCGATGCGAAAACGATGAAAGTGACCGCTCAGTACAGCCTGAATGGTAAGGGCGGCGGCAACGCTGGACTGGCGCTCGATGCGAAGAACCATGTGCTGTTCGTAGCTTGCCGTGACCCGCAGGTGATGGTGATGCTCGACGCCAATGACGGCAAGTACCTCGGCGATCTGCCGATCGGTCGTGGCTGTGACGGAGCGGGATTCAACTCTAAAACGATGGAGTGCTTCAGTTCTCAGGGTGACGGAACGCTGACGGTGATCAAGGAAACCTCGCCGACGAAATTCGAGGTCGAACAGAACGTCAAGACGATGCCTGGCGCAAAAACGATGACGATCGACAACAAGACGGGCAAAGTTCTCCTGATCGCTGGAGAATACGGACCCGCGCCGACCACTCCCACGCAGCCCGGCGAGCGGGGCGGACGACGACCGATGATCCCTGGTTCGTTCTCGATCATCGTGGTCGGGAAGTAGGTAAATACAGGCACGGGGCGGAAGCCCCGGTCTGAAGATGCGAAGTCCGCCTGCGCGGACTGAGAACGGACAGTGCAAGTCGCGAAGGTGGATTTCGCAATTCCAGTTCGAACCTCGTGATATGCTGAAAGTCTGTCCCTATTGTGGCAGATAATCGGGTATGAAAAACGAGCCATCCGAATCTTCGTGCGAAGATTCGGATGGCTCGAACAGTGGCGGGAGCGCGTGGGAATCGAACCCACCAGAGACAGTTGCCTGCCTCTCAGACGGTTTTGAAGACCGCGGAAGCCACCAGACCCCCTTCACCCCCATGAGCACAGTTTCGGCGTAACGGTCGGCACGAAGCGAATGGCTTTGTCAAAGCTGGTGTTCATCCTCTTTGTACGCTGTCTTTAATACATTCGTTATCGTTACGCGTTCGATGAGGAGCATTATCCTAAAATTGCAGAGCATCGCTGCATCAAGCTTTGCTTCGATAGATGGGTTAGCGGCTCTATAATATTCCAGTTGGTAGCTCTTGCGCTTTCGCCTGTTGTACGTCCAGTGAGTGGACTTACTGAATTAAAACGCGAAATTGCCTTCATATCTAAAGTTGCTGCTATATTACGAATTTTAGAGTTGAT
>Ga0123339_10001810_pt1 | contig 14645 bp, 6 predicted proteins | sample lystaG_FD_89956 | JGI IMG/M metagenome (GOLD analysis project Ga0123339, IMG submission 89956) | Glacier valley bacterial and archeal communities from Borup Fiord, Nunavut, Canada, to study Microbial Dark Matter (Phase II) -... | ecosystem: Environmental > Aquatic > Freshwater > Ice > Glacier ... | reverse complement strand
GCCGAGGAGATCCAGGCGAGCATCGATCTGCTGAGGGTGCTGCTGCCGGATCTGCGATGCGGGCGGCTGGCGGCGGAGATACCGGATCGCCCCACTGGAGCGGGCAGAGTCGCCGGGTCTGGTCTGGTCGAGGGGTGGCGAGGAACCATCGCGCACCGCGTGGAAATCGGCCCGGACGGGCGCTTGACGCGCCTCGCGGTGGTCGACCCATCGTTCCTCACCTGGCCCGCGCTGCCGGTCGCGTTGAACTCCACGATCGTGGCCGACTTCCCCGTGACGAACAAGAGCTTCAACCTCTCGTACGCCGGGAACGACCTCTAGCCAACGCTGCATACGTTGCGGCGCCACCAACGTTTGGTCACACGCAAGGCGTAGAGCGTAATGGGCGGAACTCTGGCGACCGGGTTTTCCCTCGCCTCGACCTCCGGGAAGGGGGTGGCGCATGGCTCGCAACACGGTTTTCCACGTGAGCGGCGTGCCCACCGAACCACCGCCTTCATCGGAAATTCCTCTGGCTACCGCTCACAGAGACGTAGTCGACACTCTCGGCCGCGATGAGCGCCATCGGCAGTTTGGCGCGTTGCTCGAGTTCTCCCCGGACGCCATCGTCATCGTCGACGCTGACGGGCTCGTGCGTGAGTGCAACCCTGCGGCGCAGTTGATGCTGCAGACGGAAGTAGCGTCGGAAATCCGCGCGCCGCTGCGGGATCTGCTCTGCGGACCGCACCGCGAAGCATTCGACGAGGCATGGGTGCAATTGGTCGCCGGGCGTTCGGTAGCGAAACTCACTGCGCGGCCCGATCCGGACAGCCGGTTTGGGCAACCACTCGACCTCACCCTCGCGTCGATTCGCTCCGACGATACGCTCGTGGGCGCGGTGGTGATCCTTCGTGGCGAGCCCGGACATGTCTCCATTGAACCTGCCATCCTCGCGCTCACAGAAGCACCCACACAGACCCACGCGCTGTCGGCGCCATTGGGTGCTGAGTTCGACGGGCCCGCCGGGTTGCCGGGACGCCGGTGGCTGCAGCGGCGTCTCTCGGGACCCCGAGCCGAGGGACCGGAGCGCGCAGTCGCGATATTCGACGTCGACGGCTTCGCCATGGTGATGACGACCTATGGACCGGATGCTGCCGCCGCGGTCCTCACCCAGTTTGGCGAACTGCTGAAATCGCTCGACACCCCGGGTGTATTCGCCCACTTTGAAGCAGACACATTCGTATGGACCGTCGACACTGTCGATCCCGTTGCCGCGCTCGACAAGTGCGTCGCCAGCCTTGCCAAGGCGCTGAAGGAGCCGCTCCAGGTGGGTGCCGACCGCGGGTGGCTGACGCTCAAGATGGGCCTCGCCACCACCAGTCTCGTAGGGCGAGGCGATGTCCTGGCCGCCGCCAGGGACGCGCTGCACTCCGCGAAGCAGTCGGGACGCCCAAACGCCGTCTACTACGACCGATCGATGAAGGCCCGGGCGACGTCCAGCTTCAAGCTGGCGAGCGACCTCCATCATGCGATCGAGCATGACGATCTCCGCCTGCACTACCAGCCCATCATGGACTTTGCCACGAACGAGATCGCGGGCGTTGAGGCCTTGGTCAGATGGGAACGCCCTGGGGCGGGTTTGCTCGCACCGGGTGAGTTCATTGACGCGGCGGAACGTACCGGGCAGATCATCCCACTGGGCAACTGGGTGGTGCGGACAGCGTGCAACAACGCCCTGAAACTGGGAAGCCATTCGGGTGGGCCGCGGACCATGAGCATCAATGTCTCGGCAAGCCAACTGCGCGATCCGGACTTGATCACCACGCTGCGTGACGCAATGGTGGAGGGCAACTGCGCACCGTCAACGATCGTGATCGAGGTGACGGAGTCCGTGATTCTGCACGATCTGAAAACGGTCGCCGCATCGTTGAAGGCGATCAAGGCGCTAGATGTCGGCCTTGACCTCGACGACTTCGGCACCGGCTACTCCTCGCTTCAGTACCTCAGGGATCTTCCTATCGACCGCCTCAAGGTGGACCAAGGCTTCGTGGCGGGCCTGGGCGTCAACGGCGCCGACACCGCGATCGTCGCCTCGACCATCGCCTTGGCACACGCCCTGGGACTTCGCTCGATAGCTGAGGGAGTCGAGACCACCGAGCAACTCGCCCTGCTACGAGAAATGGGATGCGACTTCGCGCAGGGCTACCTGCTGAGCAGGCCGGCCGATATGGAATCCTTCACCACGTGGCTCGACGCCTACGTTCCCGCCGAGGTCTTTCCCCAAGCAAGCGCAACGGCCGCCAGACTCTCAAACCAGCGAGGTGACGATGCGGACGGTCGAGACAAGAGGGCGTACCGCCGCGACGTGAAGTTCGCTTCCCGTGAAACGAAGGCCAACACCAGAGACACCACGGCGACCGACCGCGACACGGAAGCCAATACGAGGGATGCGGAGGCCAACACCAGGGATACCACGGCGACCGACCGCGACACGGAGGCCAACACGAGGGAACTCACCGCCGACGGCCGCGAGAAGATGGCAAATGAACGCGAGAGGGCCGCGGACTTGCGGGATATCGCCGCGAGTGAACGCGAGCACATCGAGGACGAGCGGGAAGTTGCGAGTGGAAGTGCCGGTAGCAGTCGGAGTGCACGCGACGCGAGTTCCGCCCGACACACCGCCGAGGAGGACCGGGTCCGTGCGACAGCGGAGCGCAAGGCCGAGGCGAGCGACCGAACACTAGCCGGAAAGGGCCGCGACGATGCATCGGCTGGGCGCACCATTGAGGCAGCCTCTCGCGCCGAAGACAAGACTCCTCCGCCGTCGAAGGATGACGGCGTATAACCGTCGCGCGACGCTCGCCCCAAGGCCGCCCACTCGGATAAGCGTTGCGGTGAGTCGGTCCGCCGGTTACGGTTCAAGAGGGAAACGATCAGCGCTCAGGCACGGCGTTCGACGTGCGAGCTATCAGGCGGAGCGAGTCACACGATAGCCAGGGACTTTAACCGCTAACGTGCAACCCCGCGCCGCCGATTGGGAGAACGGGGGGACGACATGCAGGGCGGTTCATCCGCTCGGAAGGGCCCAAAATGGCTTCCCCGCTGACCGCCCTGGTTCTCACCCCCAGCCTCGGCGGGGACTACTTCGGGGAGGTCCTCGCCGGCCTCACCCGCGAGGTCGTCGGCGCAGGCGGACGCCTCGTGGTCGTCCAAACCCTTCCAGCGACAGCACCCCGCGACGAGGCTGGCGAGCCTGGCGACTTTTCCGCGCGGGCCGCTTGGTCGCAGGCGGACGGAGTGGTTTCCATCACGGCGGCCGTGGGTGCGGCGTACCTGCACCGGCTTCGCGAGGCAGGGAAGCCGGTGGTGCTCCTCTCGAGCCCCCCGATGGCGGACTTCCTTGCGCCGGTCGCTCAACCGGACAATTCCGGAGGGACGATCGCCGCGGTCGACCACCTCATCGCGCACGGTCACACCCGGATTGGATTCGTCGGCAACCTCGCGCAGCAGGATATTCGTGACCGCTTCGCCGCCTACCGGATAGCGCTCGAAGCCCATGGCCTCGTCGTGGAGCCCGCTCTCATGTTCGCCGCGCCCGAGAATGCCGAGACGGGCGGTGCCGTCGCTGCCCGAGCCGTGCTCGATTCCCCGCACCGTCCCACCGCTCTGATGGTCGCCACCGACCGCAACGCTATTGGGCTCATGCGCACCCTTGCTAGCGCCGGTCTGGTGATCCCGCGTGACCTCGCGATCGTGGCCTTTGACAACATCGCGGCCGGAACATTCAGTTCCCCCACCCTCTCGAGCGTCGACCAACGATTCGACGAGGTCGGCGCACTCGCTGGCCGACTCATTCTGGCGAAGATGCGTGGGGATGCAGTCGCGGACATCACCGTCACGTCAGCGTCAGCCGCACTCATGGTGCGGGAATCGTGCGGGTGCGACATCGACGCGCAAAACAGCGAGAATTCGAGGGACCACTCGTCTCCCGGTGCATCAACGGAGCTCCTGCGCGAGGGGCTGCAGGCCCTGCTCGAACGCGAGCTACGCACAGGAGATGACGTCCTCGACAGCCGATCTCACGAAGCGGTGGTGGCGGTCGCGCTTGATGCAGTGCGCGTCGTCGAACAAGGCGACAACGTCACCTCAGCGCAAATCCAGGCTTTGACGACGTCGTTACGACGACTCACCTCCCGCCCCGACACGTTGCGTCGGTTCACCGACGCGATGGCCGATTACCGTCGACGCGCCGGCGCCTCGACGGCAGGCACCACGGAGGGCCCCTCCCCCGCGTCGGCCCGAGTCTCCGCCGCTCTGTGGAAGGTACAGGCGGGTGCGTTCCTTCACGAGTCGGAGATCACAGACCGCGCGATCGCCGAGCAGTATGTAGTGGACACTGGACTGCTCGACACTGGCGGCTCCGATCCACGCGACCTCCGCTGGCTCACAGGCACCCGCGTGAAGGCGGGAGCTCTCGCCTTATGGGAGGACTCCCCAGTCGACGGCCGGCTACAGATCGTCGGCACGTACGGTCCGGCCGTCATTCAGCCGAGCCTCGTCGGCACCGCTCTGACGAGCGAGCACTTTCCCCCGGAGGCTCTCATCGCCAGCGCCGAGCTGGCGGGCCGCGAGGTGTGCGTTGTCCTACCGGTCAGGACGCGCGACCGCGACTGGGGGCTGCTCGCACTGGTAGCCGAGAGTGATAGGACCACCGCGCGCGAGACGTATCAACACTGGGCGGCGCTTCTGTGCGGATCCCTGGAGTCCCAGCGTCTGCAAGAGGCGGTGCGCCAAAGCGCGCTGTTCGACGCCCTCACCGGGTTGCCGAACCGCCTCCTCTTTGTTCAACAGTTGGAGCATGCCATCGCGTTGTGGCGGCGCACCCGCACCCCATTTGCCGTGCTCTTTCTCGACCTCGACGGATTCAAGAGCATCAACGACTCGCTCGGACACCAGATGGGTGACCGCGTGCTGAAGGCGGTCGGGGCCGACATCATGCACGAGTTGCGCTCGGTGGACAAGGCAGCCCGATTCGGCGGAGACGAGTTTGTGATCCTGCTATCCGACACCGAGCCCGGCGGCGCACTGGTGGTCGCGCATCGGGTGCAGGCAATGCTCGCGACAGTGCACAACCTCGACGGTCACGAGATCGTGATGCGGGCAAGCATTGGAATCGCGACCAGCGGCCTCGAGTACACGTCCGCCGAGGACGTCCTGCGCGATGCCGACACCGCGATGTACGGCGCGAAGTCGGCGGAGCCGGGAACTGCGGCATTCTTCGACGCCTCGATGCGCGCGATCGCCCTGCACAGAGAGTCATTGGACCGAGAGCTCCATGAGGGACTCCAGGAGCATCAGTTCGAGGTGCATTACCAGCCGATTGTCAACCTGGCCGACGGTCGCACCGATCGCTTTGAAGCGCTGGTGCGGTGGCGCCACCCCGAGCGCGGACTGCTCCTTCCCGACGAGTTTCTTCCCGTCATGGAAGAGACAGGCCTTATCGTTCAGCTTGGCCGCTGGATCCTCAACGAGGTGTGCCGGCAGCTTTCCGCTTGGGGACCCGACGTCGTCAACGTGAGCATCAACATTTCAGACAAGGAGTTCTGGAACCAGGACCTCTTGACCCACGTGCTCGCGACGCTGCAACACCACCGCCTCGCGCCGGAACGCGTCACGCTGGAGATCACGGAGAGCGTGCTGATGCGCCGACCCGAGATTGCGCTGCGGATGATGAGCAAGATGCACGAGGCGGGGTTGAGGCTTCACATCGACGACTTCGGAACCGGGCACTCATCGCTTGAGACCTTGCATCAGTTCCCGGTGGACGCGTTCAAGATCGATCGGTCGTTCATCAAGACTCTGACAAGTGCTGGTGACAGCGCCGAGTTGATCTCCGCCCTCGTGAAACTAGGCAAGGCGCTGGGACTGTCGGTGCTGGCCGAGGGCGTCGAGACCGACGAACAACTGGCATTCCTGCAAGAACTCGGTTGCGCGACCGGCCAGGGCTACCTCTTCATGCCCGCAGTGACCGGCGATCAAGCCGTTAAGTTGCTAGGGCGCTCGCTGCGCGCGGAGGGTCCTGACGTGGCCCGTTGACGGTGCGCGGCACTCGCGCATGCCCCCGGGAGTAGCATGAGGAAGAGTCCTCAAGGGTGAAGTGAGCCTGCTGCACGGCCTCCGACCGTGCATCGAGAAGGAATACGCATGGACGCACGCGAGGTACACCGGGGTGGTGCTGGCTCGGGTTCGAATGACGTTCCCGAGAACGTGAGCGAGTCCCCTTTCCCCGCGTTTCTGATGACTCCGTTGCGCGATGGCTCCGGCACGATTGTCGAGTTGGTGTACGCCTTCATCAATGACGCCGCCCTGACGCTCTACGGCATGGATCGTGACGAGGTAGTGGGCCACGGCTTGCTCGAGCTCTTCCCGTCGTCGCGAGAGAACGGCATCTTCGAGGCTGACGTCCGGGCGATAGTGACGCAGGGCTTGGTTGCCGTCGATGTGCCCTGGGTCGACGATCGTGGCGTCCAGGGAGCCTTCACCCTGGCGGCCACCCCCTATGGCGATGGCGTACTTGTGACGGCGGCGGATGTCACCGCCACGACGCTCGCGGAGCGCGACCGGCAGTATCGGTTACTCGCTGAGGGCACTGGAAACGTGGTCTTCACCCATGGCCTCGACGGCGTGACGGACTGGGCGTCGCCCTCCGTGACGGAGGTTCTTGGTTGGTCGCGCGAGGATTTCATGCGCATTCCACACGGAAACCTGATCCACCCCGACGACTTCACCGCCGTGGCGCCCGTCCAGGAAGCAGTGCTTCAGGGTGGGGCGGCGCCCGCCCGCGTGGAGTTGCGCTTTGCGACCGCCGACGGCCGATGGCGGTGGATGTCCGTAGTGACGCGCGCGATCCGCGACGATGACGGCCGAGTGACGGGCGCCGTCGAGGCGCTGCAGGACATCCAGTCCGAGGTCGAGGCTCGCGAGGCTCTTGTAGTGCAAGCGGAGCGTCTCGACCTGGTCCTGGAGGGCTCTGGGCGTGGCATGTGGGACCGGGACTTAAGCACGGGATTTGGCGTGTGTGACGAACGATGGGCTGGCATCCTCGGTTACTCGCTGGCGGAGCTGCAACCGGTGACCGAGGACACCTGGATCCGCCTGACACATCCGGATGACTTGGACGCCGTGAGGCAAGCCGTCGAGGACCACTTCGCGGGACTTAGCCCCTTCTTCGACGTCGAAGCACGGATGCGGCACCGGGAAGGCAAGTGGCTGTGGGTACGTGAGAGGGGGCGGATCGTCGAGCGGTCTCAGGAGGGACGGCCGATGCGAATGACGGGCACTCTCGAGGACTGCACCAAGCAGGTAGAGGCGCGCCAGTCGCTGGAGCGTAGCGAGCAAGACCTGCGAACGACACAGCGGATGGCGCACCTTGGGAGTTGGAAGTGGGACATCGCGACCGATCGCGTCGACTGGTCAGATTCACTGTTCGAGGTGTTCTCTCTGGCTCCTTCTCAGACCGCACCCGATTTCGCCGAGCAGTCGCGCTTGTACGGGCCGGAGAGTTGGGAACAACTCGGCGCTGCGGTGGCGGAGACGTTGCGAACGGGTGTGCCCTACGACCTTGAACTCGAGATCACCCGGTCGGACCCTGGCCGTGGGTGGGTGCACGTCCGGGGAGAAGCCGTTCGGAACGAGCGGGGCGCTATCGTCGGCCTGCTTGGTTACGTATTGGACATCACCGAGCGCAAGGAGGCGGAACAGGCGCTGGCTTCGTCAGAGTCCCTGTTCCGCACGGCGATGATCTCCTCCCCGATCGGCCTCGCGATGACGGAGCCAGACGGCTCGTTCCGGCTGGTCAACGAATCGCTGTGCCGGCTGCTGGGGCGTGACGAGGCGTGGCTCGTCGCTCACACAGAGCAGGACGTCACGCACCCCGACGATGTGGAACGGATCGTGCGCGAGCGTGCGGTGGAACTCTCGCGGGATGTTGACACCGAAATGAGGGAGGCCCGGCTCGTTCATGCCGATGGGTCGGTGCTGTGGGTCAAGCAGGCCGCGAAACGGATCGCGGGCGGTGCCGGGAGCCCTGACTACCTGCTGGTCCAATATGCGGATACCACGGCCGAGCACAACGCCTTGGAGGCGCTGGCCTATCAGGCGTTCCACGATCCACTGACCGGACTGCGCAACAGGGCCTGGATACTGGACATGCTGGAGGTGGATCTGCGCGCGACGTCGCGCGCGGGCAGCAGGGTTGGCCTGCTCTTCATCGACCTGGACAACTTCAAGATCGTCAACGACTCCCTGGGTCACGGAGCGGGTGATGAAGTTCTGATGGCGGTCGCCAACCGGATCGCTGGGGTCCTGCGACCCAAGGACCGTGTGGGCCGCTCGGGAGGAGACGAGTTCATTGTCATCATCCCGGATATCACCGACGCACTCCAGGCAGAAGTCGTCGCGGAGCGGATCGTGTCCGGCGGCTAGGTGGATCTGACGGTTCTTGGCCACCGACTCGTGCCGACCGTATCCATAGGCATCGCCCTCAACGTCCCCGAGTCCACCAGCACGAGTCTGTTGCGCGATGCCGACGCGGCGCTGTTCCGCGCCAAGGCAGCGGGCAGAGGCCGGTGGCGGTTCTTCGATGAGGATATGCACTCCCAGGCTCTGGCACGCCTCACCGTTGAGGACGAGATCCGTCGGGGCCTTTCCGCAGCCGAGTTCATAGTCCACTATCAGCCGATCGTCTCTATGGCCGACCTCCGCGTCGTCGGGCATGAGGCTCTTGTCCGGTGGCGGCACCCCACGCGCGCCCTGGTCTCCCCTATCGACTTTCTCCCGACTGCCGAGGACTCGGGACTCATCGTGGGAATCGGACAGCAGGTGCTCGACCAGGTGTGCCAGCTACTCGCGAACAATCCAGATCTGCCCGGGCCTGTCAGCGTGAACCTGTCACCCGTCCAACTCGCCCGCGCCGACTGGCTCAAGGCATTCTGCGACACGCTGGCCCGGCACGGCGTTGACCCCCGACGCATCATCGTCGAACTCACCGAGACGGCCGTCATGTCACTCCTGCCAGGAACCCTCGAGGAACTCGCAGCACTGCGGAAGCTGGGCGTCGGCCTTCACGTCGACGACTTTGGCACAGGGTTCTCGTCCATCGCCCGGTTGCGCGACCTGCCCGTCACGGGACTCAAGCTCGACGCCAGCTTTGTGTGGGGCCTCAGTGAGGTCGACGATCCCGCGAGCGCCCTTTCCACGGGCCTCGCCGGGTTTGTCAACGGCCTCCACCTCACTGGCGTGGCCGAAGGCGTGGAGACGCAGGAACAACACCGCGTCCTGCTCAGGCAGGGCTGGAGCCGTGCGCAGGGCTACCTTTACGCTCGCCCGTCACCGGAGCCGGTCCGCACAGTCCCTGGTACAGCCCCGTAGCTCAGCGACTCCCCTCGCCCACCGCTAAGGCGTCCGGCATCGCGGCGATGCGATATTCCCCGGAATCAGGCAACGCCCGAGCCCGTCCCACCGCTCACTGCGGGCATCTGCGTTGTGGACAGCGGACTCCTGTCGCGGCGACGTTTGGCGTACAGGCGGGTGTCGGCCGGCGGGATCTGAAACACCCCGTGGCCGACCTGCGGGATCGTGACCGGATTGTTCACAGCAATACTCGTCATGACGACCTCCGGGGCTCATCGCTAGACATGTCAAGGTGAAGGCTCGCACTCCCCTTGTCGGTCCGCGCCAACGGCGGCACCGAATTCTCCCGCCCCCGAAGAACCGAGGAATAACAGGACCTAGTGATCGCGACAGGCCGACGCTAGTCTGAAGGTGTCTCGGGACACGTTGAAACTGCCCGCACGTCGGCCTCCTACCGTGACTGGGAAGGAAAGCGCATGAGCAGAAATGAAGCGCTAGGAGACGGCGGCGACTCGGTTTCAGTTGACGTTCCCGAGTCCTTGCGTCAGTCCCCGAATCCGGTCTTCATTTTGGCCCCTGTGCGCGATGAGTCCGGCACCATTGTCGACCTGGAATATGTGTTCCTCAATGACTCCGCCCTGAGGCTCTACCGCATGGAGTTCGAAGACTTGGTCGGCCGCCGCGTGCTTGAGGTATTCCCTTCGTATCGCAACAACGGAATCTTCGACGCTGACGCACTAGCGATCGAGACGCAGGCTCGTGTCGATATCGATGTGCCGTGGATTGACGAGAATGGCGTCCAAGGAGCCTTCACGTGGCAGGCGACCCCGCACGGCGATGGCGTGATGGCCATGGCTGTCAACGTCACTGCCACGAGGCTCGCTGAGAGCGAGCAACGGTACCGGCTGCTTGCAGAGGCCGCGAGCGACGTGGTCTACACCCATGGCATGGACGGCGTGGTCACGTGGGTGTCCCCCTCGGTAACCGAGGTCCTTGGCTGGCGCCGTGAGGATTTCGTAGGCGCTTCCCCACGCGACCTGGTCCACCCCGACGACCTCCTTGCGATGGCCCCAGTCCAACAATCGATTCTGGAGAGTGATGCAGATACCGGCCGGGTGGAGTTGCGTTTCGCCACCGTCGACGGTCGTTGGCGGTGGATGTCCGTGGCGGTGCGCATCACCCGCGACCAACAGGGCCGCGCGACCGGAGCCGTCGAGGCGCTCAGGGACATCCAGACCGAGGTCGAGGCCCGCGAGGAGCTGGAGCGCAGCGGCCAGGACCTGCGCATGGCGCAGCGACTGGCTCGCCTGGGAAGTTGGAAGTGGAATCCGGCAACCGACGAAACGGTGTGGTCGAACGAGTTGTTCGAGTTGTTCGGCCTGGATCCCGCATTCGGACCACCGGATTTCGCCGATCAGGCGAAGCTTTACGGGGCCGAGAGTTGGCAGCAACTTCGCGCCGCAGTGGCGGAGGCAACAAGCACCGGCGCTCCTTTCGAATTGGAGGTCGAGTTCGTCCGCGCCGACTCCAGCCACGGCTGGATGCGGGACCGGGGCGAGGCCGTTCGGGACGATGATGGCGTCATCGTGGCAGTACGGGGGTACACGCAGGACATCACCGCGCACAAAGACGCCGTGAACGAGCTGCAGCGCAGCGAGCACACTCTGCGAGCGACCCAGCGGATGGCACGCGTGGGGAGCTGGACGATTCATGTGCCAACCGGTCGCGCCGTATGGTCGGACGAGGTGTACGAGATTCTCGGCCTGGATCCGGCCCTAGGGGCACCGGACTTCACCCTCCAGGAGGCCCTGTTCGGCGAGGAGAGCTGGGAGAGACTCAGCGCCGCCGTGGCAGAGATCTCCACGACGGGTGTCCCCTACGACCTAGAACTTGAGATTGTCCGTGCAGACTCCAGCCATGGGTGGATTCACGCTCGAGGAGAGGCTATTCGGGACGAGCATGGCCTCATCGCGAGCCTCCTGGGGTACGCACAGGACATTACCGAGCGCAAGGAGGCAGAGCGGGCGCTGGCCGCGTCGGAGGCCCTTTTCCGCACGGCGATGCTCTCCTCGCCGATCGGCCAGGGGATGACCGGGCTGGACGGGTCGTTCCAGCTTGTCAATGAGTCCCTGTGCCAGTTGCTGGGGAGGGACGCAGAGTGGCTGGCCACACACACAGAGCAGGATGTCACGCACCCCGACGACGTGGAAATTGTCGAGCGTGAGCGGAAGGCAGCCATTACTCACGACGCCGAGATGAAGGTAGTGCGGTTGGTCGACGCGGATGGCCACGAGCTGTGGGTCAAGCGGGCCGCCGAACTGATCCCTAGCGCGCCCGGGCGCCCGGAATACCTGCTGGTCCAGTACGCGGACACCACGGCTGAGCACGACGCCTTGGATCAGCTGAAGTATCAGGCGTTCCACGATGCGTTGACAGGACTGCGCAACAGGGCCTGGATACTTGACATGCTAGAGGTGGACCTGCGCGCGACGTCGCGCGTGGGCAGCAGAGTTGGCCTGCTCTTCATCGACCTGGACAACTTTAAGATCGTCAACGACTCCTTGGGCCACGCAGCGGGGGACGAGGTCTTGATGACTGTCGCCGACCGGCTTTCCGGCGTCCTGCGACCCCCAGACCGGGTCGGACGCGCGGGAGGAGACGAGTTCATCGTCGTCCTGCCGAATGTTGCGAACGCGCGCCAGGCGGAACTCGTCGCCGAGAGGATCATGTCCGTCGTCGGGACCGAACTGACAATCAGCGGCCACCGGATCGTGCCCACCGTGTCGATTGGCATCTCCCTCAGCGCGCCCGGCTCCACCAGCGCGAGTCTGTTGCGCGACGCCGATGCGGCACTGTTCCGCGCCAAAGCTGCGGGCCGAGCCCGCTGGCAGTTCTTCGATGACGCGATGCACGCACAGGCTCTGGCGCGCCTGACCATCGAGGACGAGATCAGGCGGGGCCTACCCGCACGTGAGTTCGTCGTTCACTACCAACCGATAGTGAGCCTGCCCGACCGCCGCGTCGCAGGGCATGAGGCGCTGGTCCGCTGGCAGCACCCCACCCGCGGCCTGCTCTCCCCGATCAGCTTCCTTCCGACTGCCGAGGACTCCGGCCTGATCGTCGAGATCGGGCAGCAGGTTCTGGACCAGGTGTGCGAGTTGCTCGCGACCAGAACTGACCTCCCGGGGCCGATCAGCGTGAATCTGTCCCCAGTACAGCTTGGCCGCGGCGGCTGGCTGAAAGCTTTCACCGACACGCTGGCCCGTCACGGCGTTGACCCCCGAAACATTATCGTCGAGCTCACTGAGACAGCTGTCTTGTCTTTCCTCGAAGGAACCCGAGAGGACCTGATGTCGCTGCGCGACCTAGGAGTGGGCATCCACGTCGACGACTTCGGCACCGGGTTCTCGTCCGTCTCCCTGCTCCGCGACCTGCCCGTCACCGGACTCAAACTCGATGCCACTTTCGTTGCGGACCTGAACGAGGACGACGACGCAGACAACGCCCTGTCAACCGGCCTGGCCGCGCTCGTCGACGGCCTGCACCTGATGGGCATCGCCGAAGGGGTGGAAACGGAGGCCCAGCATCGGCTCCTTCTCCAGCAGGGCTGGAGCCGCGGTCAGGGATACCTGTACGCACGCCCCGCACCCGAGCCCCTGCTCACGATTCCTGTCACTGCCGAGTAGCACAGATCCGGCGTTCACGCACCGCCCTGCTCGTCGAGAAACCACAGGCAGTCGGGCCCTGGCTGGCACCACTGACCACCCCACTGCGTTGCCAGTGGCGCGAGGACTGGGAGCGCGGCCCGCTCCATCACGGTGAGGCTGGGCGCCTCCCCATAGGGCAAGGGACAGTCGGTTTCGACGAGCACCGGGTCATCGAAGGCGACGCCGACGCCGGCGGGAACCGGCCATACCGCCGACTCCTGGAGTGCGCATGCCCTGATGAGGAACTCACCCTCCCGAGTGCTGCGCACCTCCTCCCCTGTGTCGAGCGTGTAGACGATGTCCGTTGCGGTGACCCGGATGCCACTCACGGGGTTCTCTGCGCCACCGGGGTCGTTCATGTCCGTGAAGTCACCAATCGGCTCCCCGAGCATCGCCTCTCCAACCGGCAGTTCCAGGCACTGGACGTCCGCGACGGCGCACTGGTCGATCGGGCCCCGCTCGCCGGAGTCCCACGGCTTGACAGCAATCATCCCGGTGCTGTCGTCACCGCCCGAGAACCAGATCACCGGGTCTGTGATCACCAGGGACCCCAGGTTCAGCGGCTCGGTCCCCAGCGCAAGGGCCTGGGTCTTGGCCTTGAATGGGCCCGAACCCTCACCGTCCTGGACGTTGCGTCGTTCCGCCACTGTCCGGGTCGCAGCCGTCTGCCCGTCCACTTCGAAGGTGACCGTGTCTCCGTCGATGCGCACCACGACACTCCCCGCGCCGTCAGCGCTCAAGGCGGCGAAGCCTCCAGGAATCGCGGGCGAGTTCTCGTCAGCCCACTGCTCCGGCGTCGGGACGAGTGCGCCATACGCGCCGTCGTCGACCGCGTGCAGGTAGGCCCCACTGCATCCGGCGACACCCGCCCCCAGCAGCAGCACGCAGGCCGCCCCCGACATGACTCGTGCGAGTCCCACGACGCGCACCTCCTCTACAAATATCGTATGACTCCTTGGGGCTTGATGCAGAAGTTGGGGCCACCGCGTATGGCGTGACTTAAGGGGAATCGGCGAGATCGCTTCGCTTTCGTCGCTCCCTGTGGCAGGTCGCGGGGCTGTCTCCGAGGCGCTCGAGTGCCACAATGCAGGGAGAAGCCACGTCCGTCGCGCGACACAGGCGGCGCGTCCCGCACCACCAAAGGAGCCCTCGTGTCCTACATACCCGCACCCGACCGCTACGACACGATGACCTACCGCCGCTCGGGTCGTTCGGGTCTCAAGTTGCCGATGCTCTCTCTAGGCCTGTGGCACAACTTCGGAAACGATAGGCCGCTCGAGACTCAGCGCGCGATTCTTCGCACTGCCTTCGACAGGGGCATCACCCACTTTGACCTCGCGAACAACTACGGCCCGCCCTATGGCTCCGCGGAGGTCAACGCCGGCCGCGTGCTGCGCGAGGACTTTGGGAACCACCGCGACGAACTCGTCATCTCGACCAAGGCTGGCTATGACATGTGGCCCGGCCCCTACGGCCAGGGCGGCGGGTCGCGCAAGTACTTGCTCGCGTCCCTCGATCAGTCACTCGCCCGTATGGGGCTGGACTACG